>Ga0169931_10014771_pt1 | contig 10534 bp, 8 predicted proteins | sample Kivu_15m_20L_FD_129675 | JGI IMG/M metagenome (GOLD analysis project Ga0169931, IMG submission 129675) | Freshwater microbial communities from Lake Kivu, Western Province, Rwanda to study Microbial Dark Matter (Phase II) - Kivu_15m_20L... | ecosystem: Environmental > Aquatic > Freshwater > Lake ... | reverse complement strand
TGGTGCAGGCCTTCGAGCACCTGACCTATCGGGGTGCCGACGAGGGCAAGACGCTGATGGAGGAGATGATCGGACAGACCTTCCTGCCCGCGGATTCGCCCTTGCGCGAGGCCGCCGCACGGAACCTTGGTACGCATCTTGGACGCATGCTGGATGTGACCACGGCTGCGGGCGTGCCCGCGATCGTGTGCACCACGGCCAGCAACGAGGCTGGCATGGGACCGCTCGGCGAGGATGACGCGCGAGGGCCCGGCGTGCAGGAGAAGCTCGCGATCATCGGTGAGGCGGTGCAACGGTCGCGGGAGGCGATGAAGCGGCTCGAGCCGGGCAGGAGCCTGGACGAAGCCCGCGCGGCGCTCGTGGCGCAGTGCCGGTCGGCGGTCGAGATCGCGCCGAACAGCGCGCTGGCGCAGTTCGGACTCGGCAAGGCGCTCGCGGAGGCCGGCGACCTGCAGGGCGCGCGCCAGGCGTTCCTGAAGGCGCGCGACCTCGACACCATGCCGTGGCGACCGACCCGTCTGACCGAGCAGGCGATCCGAGACGCGGCAAAGGCCCACGGCGCCGTGCTGTGCGACGTGGCCGAGCGATTCCGTGACCTCAGTGCGGAGGGCGCGACGAGCTGGCGACTCATGGACGATCACGTGCACCCGTCGCTCGAGGGGCAGGCCGAAGTGGCGCGGTCGATCGTGGGATGCATGATGGCCCTTCCCGCGCCGCTCACGGTGCCCGAGCAGGTCTCGGCTGCGCTTCCCGATGACGCTGCCTACGCGGAGCGCTTCGGATCGAATCCGTGGGACGACTGGCGCGTGCGGCACACCATCCGCACGCTGCTCGGGGTTTCCTTCATGAAGCGCAACAACGCCGAGGCGTTCGCGAAGGCGCAGGAGGCGTGCGCGCGCTTCGAGTCCGCGCAGCCACCGGCGATGCGCGCGGTGATCGACGACTGGAAGACCGCTCGGCCGCACGCCGGCGGCATGCGGCCGCTGACGGGCATGATCGGACGCGTGTTCCTTCGGGAGAAGAAGGCCGCGGAGGCGATGCCGCTCTACGACATCGCGCGGACGCAGGTGCCCTCGTACACCTCGTGGTATCTCGAGTACCTGTATTTCTCGCTCGTCTGCCGGGAGGCGCTCCATGGGTCACTGCTCGAGAGTGAACGTGATCAGGCGGCGGAGGGCATCGCACAGGCCAAGTTCCTGCTGGCGCACGGCAACTCGGAGAGCGGGCTGACCGAGCGCTATGCGGGGCGCCTGCACCAATTGCGAGGGGAGTGGGCGGCGGCCATTCCGTACCTGCTGGCGGCGCGTCCGAGGATGCGGGCGGACGACCTGGTGGCGTGCGACCAAGCGCTGTTCATGTCGTACATGCGAACCGGCAACATTGCCGCCGCCCGCGCACTTGCCGATGACGGCATGCGCAACGCCGGTCCGTTCGCGCCGATCTATCGGCAGCTCGGCTCGCAACTGCCCGCCCGGTAACGAGGGTCAGAGGTTGTTATTGACCAGTTGCGCGCACGCCGCCACCCGCGCGGCAGCGCAGCCCCGCGCACGGAAGCCCGCGCTGATTTCATCCGCTCAGATGCGGCGCTCTTGCAGCCGTTCCGCGCTTGGAACCCGCACGCGCCGAACCAGACGCAACTTCTCCAACGTGCAGATCACCAGCCAGCTCAGATCGAACTGCCACCACTGCAGCCCGTGACGCGCACTGGTCGGGAAGGCGTGATGGTTGTTGTGCCAGCCCTCGCCCAGGCCGAGCACGCCCATGATCGCGTTGTTGCGGCTCTCGTCGCCACTGCGGTAGGTCTGGCTTCCCCAGACGTGGCACACGCTGTTGATGCTCCACGTGACATGGTGCAGCATCGCGATGCGCGTGAGCCCGCCCCACAGGAATCCAAGCAGCGCACCGCGCGGGCCATCCACCATCCAGCCCAGCGCGGCCGGCATCGCCAAGCCAAGCATGACCCACAGCGGGAAGAGCGTGCTCAGGCGCCGCAGCAGCGGATCACTTGCAAGGTCGGGTGCGTAGCGGGGCACATCGACCCCGTGATCGTCAAGGAGCCAGCCCACATGGGCGTGGGCGAAGCAGCGCACGCGGTCGAACCAGGATGCGTTGGCCGGCAGCGCGGCGTGCGGCGAGTGCGGATCAAGCTCGCAATCCGAGTGCTGATGGTGCTTGCGGTGCGTCGCGACCCACCACAGCAACGGGCCTTCGGCCGCCGTGCCGGCCATCACGCCAAACAGCGCTTCCATCGGTCGCGAAGTCTCGAAACTGCGATGCGTGAACAGTCGGTGGTAGCCCAGCGTGACGCCAAGGCCGCTGATGAGATACATGAGCGCCACGATGCCCAGGTACCACCAGTTGAAGGCGCGCCCCCAGGCCAACCAGACGCCGACGCCCAGCGCCACGAAGGGCAGGATGACGGCGGCGAGCACGGCGATACGGGTCTGAAGGCTCGCACCCTCGTGGGCTCGCGAGGTTTCATCATGCACGGGCAGGGTTGTCACGCATTCCTCCGCGGGGTGAGCCCGCAACGCTCGTCACCAGGGCACGAGCGGTGGCCTTCGGGCCAGCGAAGCGTGTCAGGTCCGTGGACTGTAGCAGTCTCGCGGCGGCGAAGCGGCCCGCGCACCGGGCAAAGTTGTCAAGAACGACCTCCGGCCGTCCTCAGAGCCGCTCGATTCGCTCGGCCACATCGCGCGCCTCGAGCGCCGCCGTCAACTCGGCCACGTTTCCAGCCAGCAGCCTTTGCAAGTTGAACGACTGTTCCACGCGATGATCGACCGCCACGTTCTCCTTCCAGCGGTAGGTGCGGATCTTCTCCGCGCGCTCCCCGCCGCCGATCATGCTTCGACGCTGCTCGCCGCGCTTGGCCGCAGCCTCCGCCAGCCGGCGCTCGTGCACGCGCGCGCGCAGCAACCTCCAGGCCTTCTCGCGGTTCTGCAGTTGGCTGCGCGTCTCCTGCATGCGCACCTCGATGCCGGTGGGCTCGTGGATCAGATGCACGGCCGTCGCCACCTTGTTCACGTTCTGGCCACCGGGGCCCTGGGCGGTGGTGAGAATCTCGCGCACTTCGGCCGCGTCGACTTCGCTCTCCACGCTCTCGGGCTCGCTCAGCACCGCCACCGTGGCCGTGCTGGTGTGCACGCGCCCCGCGGCCTCGGTGGCAGGCACGCGCTTCACCTGGTGCACGCCGCCCTCGTAGCCGAGCGCCTTCCAGCAGCCCGGACCCTCGATCCGCACGATCGCGTGCGTCACGCCACCGGCGTCGCCGGCCTTCATGTCCATCTCCTCGAAGCGCCAGCCGCTCGCCTGCGCCGCGCGCCGATACATCTCAAGCAGGTCGCCCGCCCAGAGCGCGGCTTCCAGCCCGCCCACGCCGCTTCGAACTTCGAGAATCAGGCTTCCGATCGCCTCGTCGTCGGCCATCACCAGGCGACGCACCAGCGCGTCCAGCGTGGCGTCGCGGCGCGCGCGAAGGTCGGGCAGTTCCGCCTTGGCCAGCGCCGCCATGTCCGCGTCGGCGCCAGCGGCGAGCGCTTCGGCCTCGGCCGTCTCGCGCGCCAGCCGCCGCCACCCGCGCACGCCCTCCACGATCGGCTCGGCCGCCGCCCGACGCAACGCGATCGCACGCGCCTTGCGATGGTCGGTCGCCACCGCCGGGTCGTTCAACGCGGCGCTGTCGGCCTCGAAGGCGCGCTCGATCTCGTCGAGCTTCTGAAGCAGTCGGGAGGAAGGTTCCATGGCGTCATCGGTCGTGAAGGTGCCAGCACCGAAGCCTGCAGGGTGGCCGAAAACAAACAGCCGCGCCATTCAAGGCGCGGCCGTCGAACAGTCTGCTGAGATGGCTACTTCTTGTCGGAAGCGGGGGCCTTGGCGCCCTTCGCGTCCTTCTTGAAGTACTCGCCGGCGAACTTCTTCTGGAAGCGCTCGACGCGGCCGAGCGTGTCCACGAAGGTCTTCTGTCCGGTGAAGAACGGGTGCGAACCCGACCAGATCTCGACGTTGAGCTCGGGCACGGTGGCTCCGACGGTCATCACGGTCTGGCCGCGGAAGTTCACCTTGCAGTTCGGGTACCAGGTTGGATGGATGTCCTTCTTCATGATTCAGGCCCTTTCGGGGAGCCCCGCAGTATAGCGGAACCCCAGCAGGCTCCAACCCCCTCCGGAAGCGGGATTTCAGGCCCTCTCGGCCACGATCTCGAGGACCAGCGGGGTCTCAAACGAGCTACCTGGATCCGCCTCGGCGGCGGCCAGTTCCGCCATCACCTCGTCCGCCCAAGCCTGCGTGACGCGGCCCAGTTCAACCAGTCGCGGCACGTTGGTGCGCACGAACCCGGCAGGCCAGTTCCACCCGTCGTCGCTGGGCGTGAAGGAGAAGCTCAGCGGTCGCGTCGACTGGATGTGGAATCCTGCGGCAGTCAGCATCGCGGGAAGCGCGCGTGCGATGTCCGGCTCGCCGCCATGCTCGCGCCAACTTCGCATCACTTCCTGCACGAACCTCTCGATCGCCGGACGCCGTGGCATGCAGCGATAGGTTGCATAGTCCACATACTCATGCAGCACCAGCACGCCACCCGGTGCCAGCGCCTGATGCACTCGCGCAAGCAGCAGCGCGGGATCGCGCACGAAGCACGCGACCCAGCGGCACCATGCCGCATGGAACTCTCGCACCGGAATGGGATCATGCATCAGGTCAAGCTCGATCGTGTCCACATGCGCAAGGCCGCGTGCCGCACATGCAGCCTGAAGCTGATCGATGAATCGCCGCGATCGTTCGACAGCGGCCACACGGCCCAGCGGTCCAACGATTTCCGCCAGATCCAAGGCCGCGAATCCGGGCCCGGCGCCGATGTCGAGCACGCGCGCGCCCGCGCCGATTCCGGCTGCCAGCCACGCCTCGCGCACACGCGGCCGCCACAGCACGTGCTGGAACTCAAGCCGGCGCACTTCCGCGTCGTGCGTGCCCAGCACATAGTCGCGTTCCGCGCCGGCCGACATGCACGCATCGTAAGACTTTGCATCGCGCGCTCAGCGCGTGCACGTGGCGTTTCGCGCCTGTGCGAGCCCTCACGATGAAATTCCGGCATGCGCTTGTGATCAGACCCGCGTTCGCGTACACTCCATCTCTTCTCGCGGCTGGCCCACTCGCAAAGGATGCGATTCGGGAACCATTCCATCGGCCGCGGCTCCCGTCGGCGCGCACGCATCGTGACGCGGCGACACGGCCCGGTCCCGTCCCAACGCGTTGGTTCGCGGCTTGTCCGAAACGCAAGGCTCCCCGTGCATCCATGCGGTGCCACGGGCGCCGGAAGGCACTTTTCACATGAAGTTCGACGATCTCACGCTCGCTCCCTCGCTGCTCAAGGCTTTGCACGAGGAGGGCTACGCCACGCCCACGCCGATCCAGGCGAAGGCCATTCCGCCCGCGCTCGAGGGCAAGGACGTGCTCGGCATCGCGCAGACCGGAACCGGCAAGACCGCCGCGTTCTCGCTGCCCACGCTGCATCGCCTCAGCACGCAGCCGGCCGTCGCCGGCATCAAGGGTCCGCGCGCGCTCGTGCTTGCGCCCACCCGCGAACTCGCCGCGCAGATCGGCGAGAGTTTCAACGCCTACGGCCGTCACACCGGTCTTCGCACCGCCGTCATCTTCGGCGGCGTGGGGCAGGGGCCGCAGGTGCAGGCGATCCGCAACGGCGCCGCGATCCTGGTGGCCACGCCTGGCCGCCTGATCGACCTGATGGACCAGAAGCTGGTCGACCTGCGCGGCATCCAGTTCTTCACGCTTGACGAGGCTGACCGCATGCTGGACATGGGCTTCATCGAGCCGATCCGCCGCATCGCCAAGGCCGTGCCGCAGAAGCGCCAGACGATGCTGTTCAGCGCCACCATGCCCACGGAGATCCGCGGGCTGGCCAACTCGCTGCTGCGCCATGCGGTGGAGGTGTCGGTCACCCCGGCCGCCACCACGGTGGAGCGCATCGCGCAGAGCGTGTATTCGATCGAGCGCGGCCGCAAGGTCGATCTCCTCGCGCATCTGCTGCGTGACCCTGCCGCCAAGCGCGTGGTGGTGTTCACCAAGACCAAGCACGGCGCCGACAAGGTGGTGCGGCGCCTGCGCGCGGCCGGCATCGCCAGCGACGCGATCCATGGCAACAAGGCGCAGAACCAGCGCACGCGCACGCTTGACGGTTTCCGCAGCGGACGCACGCCGGTGCTCGTTGCAACCGACATCGCGGCGCGAGGCCTTGACGTGGACGGCATCACGCATGTCTTCAACTTCGACCTGCCGATGGAGCCCGAGGCGTACGTGCACCGCATCGGCCGCACCGCGCGCGCGGGCGCGAGCGGCGTGGCGATCACCTTCTGCGACGACGAGGAGCGTGGCCTGCTGAAGCAGGTCGAGAAGCTCACCAAGGCCGTCATCGAGCGCAAGCAGGTGCCGGCCGACCTGGTGGCGCTGCCGAAGCCCGCGGGCAAGGGTGGCCCCACGCACGCGACGACCGGCGGCGGCTCGCACGCGCGCGGCGGCCACGGTGGTGGTCGCGGGGGCAAGAATCGCGGTGGCCGCGGCGGCAAGCCTTCGGGCAAGCACGGCGGCCATCACGGCGGTTCGCATGGCGGTGGAAGCACCTCCTCGCAGCCTGCGCACGCAGGTGGCAGTGATGCCGCGCCGGCGTCCGCTGGCGGCAAGCCCGCGCCCGCTCGACACAACTGGCCGGGCTATCGCGGACCGACCCGACGCGGTCGCTGACTTTCGACATGCATCACGGGGCCGCGGGGTTATCCTCGCGGCCCCATGATCGATCCGAAGGCCTTCCGCGAGAATCCAGATCGCTTCCGTCAGGGCGCCGCCGACAAGGGCGCGGTGATCAACTTCGATCGCCTGCTCGCGCTGGACGAGCGTCGCCGTTCCATCCTGACCGAGATGGAGGCGAAGAAGGCCGAGCAGAACCGGCTGAGCAAGGAAGTCGGCCCGAAGATGGGCCAGATCAAGGGCAAGCTGAAGGCCGCGCAGGGCGCCGAGAAGGCCGCGCTGGAAGCGGAACTCGCCGAGCTGGAAAGGAAGCCGCACGCGCTGAAGGCGCACGTGGCCACCATGGAACAGGAACTCGCCACGGTCGAGCCGGCCTGGCGCGACCTGCTCATGACGGTTCCGCAGCCGCCCGCGGGCGACGTGCCCAAGGGCAAGGGCGCGGAGGACAACAAGGAACTGCGCCGATGGAGCCCGTCAGGCTTCGATCCGTCGAAGACCTTCGAGAGTCAGCGTGGCTTCAAGCCCAAGACGCATCTGGAACTGGTGCGCGACCTGAAGCTTGCCGACTTCGAGCGCGGCGTGAAAATGGCCGGCACGCGGCACTACGTGCTGACCGGTATGGGCATGCGCCTGCATCAGGCGGTGATCCGACATGCGCTCGACTTCATGGCCGACAAGCGCGGCTTCACGCCGATGAGCGTGCCCGTGATCGTGCGCGAGGAGTGCATGCTGGGCACCGGTTTCTTCCCGTTCGGTCGCGAGCAGGCGTACCACATCGAGGAGTCGAAGCGCGGCAGCGGACATGACCTGTATCTGACGGGCACCGGCGAAGTGGGCCTGATGGGCCTGCACGCTGACGAGATCCTGTCGGAAGGCGATCTGCCGCGGAAGTACTGCACCGCGAGCACCTGCTTCCGTCGCGAGGCGGGCGCGAGCGGCAAGGACACCGCGGGCCTCTATCGCATCCACCAGTTCGACAAGGTGGAACAGGTCGTGGTGTGCAAGGCCGACGACGCGGAGAGCCGCGGCTGGCACAAGCACATGATGGAGAGCGTCGAGATGATCCTGCAGTCACTCGGACTGCCGTATCGCCTGCTGCAGTGCTGCACGGGCGACCTCGGCATGAAGAACGAGGACATGATCGACATCGAGTGCTGGATGCCGGGCCGCGGCGAGAACGGCGCGGACGGACGCCCGCTGGGCGAGTGGGGCGAGACGCACAGCGCGAGCCGCCTGAACGACTACCAGTGCCGCCGCCTGAACCTGCGCTACCGCGACGCCGACGGCAAGATCCACTTCGCGTGGGCCCTGAACAACACGGTGATCGCCAGCCCGCGCGTGCTGATTCCGCTGCTGGAGATGCACCAGCAGCAGGACGGCAGCGTGGTGATTCCCGAGCCGCTACGCGTGCACTGCGGCGGTGCGACGCACGTCCGCTGAGACCGGCCGCGCAGGCGACAGGTCAGGCTGCGGCAGTTTCAGGCCCAGCAGGTGGTGCGGCAACGTCGTGATCATGTAGAAGGCGATGCTCGCCACGGCGAGGTCCCGCATGCCGAATCCGCCAAGCAGCCAGCAGATCGGGGCCAGGCAGAGAGCCGTGGGCCACATGAGCGGCAGGCTGAGCGCATGCACCCGCGCCAGACGACCCAGAAGTTCGCGCGGCGCAGCGGGGGGCTCCACGATCGTGCGGGTGCAGGCCAGTCGCCTGGTGTGGCGAAAGGCGTGCACGCCAAGGAAGAAGCATCCGACCGCAAAGAGCGGATCGGCCAACCACGCCATCGCCATCACGAGCGCGTGCTCGGCAAGATCCAGCGCCGCGTCGCGGGCGTGGCGCCGGCAAGCGCGCGCGAAAGCACTGCATACGGCAAGCAGCGCACCACTCGCCACGCCGAGCTTCGCCATCGCCTGCAGTGCCGGAAGATCCGGCATCCACGGTGTGCCGCGACAGAACGCCGCCGCGATGTCCGCGAAGGGGGCCCACGCCGCTTCCGGATGCGTCGCGAAGGCCGTGCTCAGCAGGAGGAGCCCTCGCCCAAGCACCAGTCCCCATCGCGCCACGGGGCCATCCGCGTCAGCGTGCACCGCGGTGGCGTCGGCCATGCCGAAGTGGAACACGGTGAGCAGCAGGAACAGCAGGGCGGCGGCGCCCGGCTGCCACATCATGAAAGCGGTGCATGCGCCCATCATGAGCAGGTAGCCGGTGAATCCAGCGAGTCGCGCGCCAAGCGTGTTGCGCCCAGCGAGCCGGGCGGCCACGGTCCAGTCCGCGGCACCATGCGGCATGCCGAAGAACAGCAGCGCGATCACGAAAGGCCAGGAGGCCGCTGTCGCGGTCCATCCGGGCGCCAGCAGTCCCAGCAGGGTGGCCGCACCAAGGGCGCACCACGGAACCATGCGGGCACCGCACCAAACAAACCGCCCCGCCTCCGCCTCGTGCCCGACCATTCCAAAGGGAAGGTCGAGCGTTGAGGCGGTGGGCGGGGCGGGCTTCAAGGCTTCAGATGCGTATCAGGCCTTCTCGCCAAGGCTCTTCACGCCCTGGTAGCACACCAGGCCGAAGAAGACCTTGTTGATCACGTCGGCGACGTTGTAGCACACCTCACGCCAGCTCTCGCCGTTGCTTCCACCGAGGGCCATCAGGAAGCCGACGGGGTAGATGATCCAGCCGATGGTGACGAAGAGACGCATCGTCTTCAGACTGCTCTGGATGCCAGCGGGCGCCGTGGCCATGGCCTCGGTGACCTTGGTGAAGAGCGTGTAGACGATGTACAGCCAGGAGCCGCAGCTCACGACGTACCAGGTCCACCACTGCTGGCTGCCGGTCGCGCTCTCCTCGGCCACCCAAGCGGTGACGAGCATGACGAGCGACCAGAAGACGAGGGACTTGAAGAGCTCGGCACCCTTCTTGCCCAGGTTGAGCAGCAGCGGGAACTCCATGACGAGCAGCGGCACGGTGATCAGCCAGTCGATGTAGCGGTAGGCCGTCGGGAACTGCTTGATGGTCGCGCCAGCGATGCGTGATCCATCCGCGGCGAACAGGCTCGCCACGCCCTCCAGATAGATGCCGCTCATCCGCCAGTAGTGGAAGCACGCGACGGCGCAGATGATGCCGGCGACGGTCATGGCGGTCTGGTACTGGGTCTGCACGGTCTTGCGCTGCAGCCAGAAGTACAGGGCGCCTGCGCCCATGGCGACGGTCGAGAGCCAGAAGAGGTACATCGTGACCCCTTCCATCGAAAGGCCCGCGTTCAGGGCACGCATGGTGACGGACATGTCTGCGAGAGTCAGCACAGGGTGTTCTCCAGAGAGGATCCCGCTGATCACCCACCGCGGGCTGCCGACAGGATCCAAGAAATGGACGACCAACTAGGGTCAGTTATCGGTTAGTGGGCAAACTGGCAGCAGATTCAATTCACACAAGAAATCCGCGAATCCGCGGGGGTTGATCGGGATGCGGCAGGTACGCCGTAAACCCTTTGCAGCCATCAATTTAAGGAATTGTTTCGGCCCGCATGGCACATCGTGCGGCACGGTCTTGTGACGGGATCACAGGTCGTCGCCTCATGTGGATGAGCTAGGTCCACTTGTGCATGCACCAATTCACAACTCTGGGCGAAGCTCGCTTGCCAACCACCGCCCGGTCGATATGTTTGGCACCCCGATCCCCTATAGCTCAATGGTAGAGCGGGCGGCTGTTAACCGCCAGGTTGCTGGTTCGAGTCCAGCTGGGGGAGTTTCGCTCAAGACCGCGGATGCGAGCCGATGGCTCGCCCCGCGGTCT
>Ga0169931_10014770_pt1 | contig 10536 bp, 8 predicted proteins | sample Kivu_15m_20L_FD_129675 | JGI IMG/M metagenome (GOLD analysis project Ga0169931, IMG submission 129675) | Freshwater microbial communities from Lake Kivu, Western Province, Rwanda to study Microbial Dark Matter (Phase II) - Kivu_15m_20L... | ecosystem: Environmental > Aquatic > Freshwater > Lake ... | reverse complement strand
TGGGTGGCGATTGCTGCTGCGCCGCTGCTGGCAGCCGGCGGTGGTGGCACGGCCCGTCCGCTGGGGGCAGGGAAAATCCTGTGGCTGCTGCTGCTCGCAGCTCAGCTGACCACCTGCGCCGTTTCGACCGCGCGAGTCTCCGGTTATCTGGAATTGTGAGCATCTGTGGGGGCGATTTTGCCGAGTGTGCCGGATTCGCAGCTTCGCCACCGGCAGTCAACCGGAAAACGAGTTTCTGATGAAGGAACTCATCAACCTGAACAATCGGCGCGACCTAGTTTTCCCCGTGCCCGCAATTGTCGCATTCGGAACGTTCCTCAGAGTTGACGAACGCAGTGAAGACAACCGAGTGAAATCTGTGGGTACTGTGCGAGGTTGAGCATGGTTCGCAATTCGTCCGGTTCGCTTCTGGTGGTTGACGACGATCGGCATATTCAGTCCGCGATGGCGGATTATCTCCGTGGGCTGGGGCATCGCACGGAAACGGCCTCCACCTGCACGGAAGCACTCACACGAATGGAAGAATTTCCATTCGAGGTAGTGATCTGTGACGTGAACCTTCCGGATTACGATGGCTTTCATCTGCTGCAGTGGACACGGGAACACGCACCGGAGACATCCGTCATTCTGCTCACCGGCTTCGGCACGATTGAGAGCGCGGTTGAAGCCATTCGGATGGGGGCCTTCGACTATCTGACCAAGCCCGTGATCGATGAAGAACTGCGGTTCTCGATCGAGCGTGCGATTGGGCAGCGACAGATTGTGGAAGAGAATCGAAAGCTCAAAGCACAACTCAGCCAGCGGTTCGGCCTGTCCAGCGTGATTGGCAAGGACTACAAGATGCTGCGGATGTTTGAACTGATGGAAAGCGTGGCCGACACGCGAACCACAGTGCTCATCCTCGGCGAAAGCGGCACTGGCAAAACCATGACGGCCCGCGCCCTGCACCAGCTCAGCAATCGTCGCGAAAAACCATTCGTCGAAGTTGCCTGCGGTGCCCTCCCCGAAACACTCCTTGAAAGCGAACTCTTCGGCCACGTCGCCGGATCTTTCACCGGTGCATCCCACGACAAGATCGGCAAGTTCCTCCAGGCTGACGGCGGTACACTGTTCCTCGATGAAATTGCAACAGCCTCGCCGGCACTTCAGGTGAAGCTGCTGCGAGTCCTCCAGGATCGGGAATTCGAACCTGTGGGCGGCAACTACACACACAAAGTCGATGTCCGGCTGGTACTGGCCACCAACGTCAACCTTGAAGATGCAGTCCGTCAGGGACGTTTCCGCGAGGACCTGTATTACCGGATCAATGTGATCACGCTGACTCAGCCGGCACTGCGGGACCGCATCGGTGATATCCCGCTGCTCGCACAGCATTACATGACCTATTTCTGCGAACAAACCGGTCGCAAGGTGAGTGAAATCGACGAAATGGCGATACACGCCATGCAGAACTATGGCTGGCCCGGCAACGTTCGCGAACTGGTGAATGTGATCGAACGGGCCGTCGTCCTGTGTCGGGATGGGCGCATCACCACCGGTGACCTTCCAGAAAAACTCTTCGCCGGGCATGAAAACCGCGCCACTGTCGCAGCCAATCTGGGGAACGCTTCCCTGAAGGCCGCGCTGACGGAACCCGAACGCCAGCTGATCATTCACGCTCTGGAAAGCACCGGCTGGAATCGGCAAAAGACAGCCAAGGCACTGGGAATCAATCGCACCACGCTCTACAAGAAAATGAAGCGCTACGACATTGACTTTGAATCCGTGTACAAGAACATCTGATCAATCGAGTTCCCCACGGTCCGGATCTTCAACGCCCGGAAGAATTTGCCCCGGCTGAAGCCCAGTACCATCGATCGGCGGCGGAGCTAATTCCTCAACCACCGCATAACGACCATCCCACCAGCGAAAAAAATCCACCTGGCGACAGCGAGTGCTGCAAAAGGGAAAGGATTTGCAGCCCGAGGGATCGTCGATCGGCTTGCTGCACACCGGACAGGACGGAGGTTTGATCACGCGGTCATCCAGAATCGGAGCGGCCTATTTGCGGCCTTTTTTCTTCGGCTGCGGCGGTTCTTCTTCAACCTCTTCCGCGAATTCATCGAACTCATCAAACTCAGAAGCGTCACCGAACTCGTCTGCAGACTCTGCAGACTCTGTATAGGTGTCTGGATCCTCGTCTTCTGGCTTCCTGCCGCCTTTATTACCACCCACGTCCGCAGGCAGTTGAGGAATCGCCTGCGGGGCAGCGCCGGCAGGCGCCGTGGGAGACAGTCCGGGAAAGATCACAACCGCGAACGGCAGCACACCAAGGATGATGCCACCAAGCGCACTGACCACGACCACGACCCAAAGGGCAGCCGACACTTTGGCCTCGTCACCCAGCATTCCGCCCTGGAAGAGTGCCCAGACGACAGAGGCAACCAGCAGATAGGCCGGGATCGCAGCAGAGAAGGCCACAGCCACATATTGTTTTCGATTCACTGCGTTCCCCCCTCACCTGCCAAATCATCTGCCAGCCACACAGCGCGCAATACCCTGCGTTGTGGCATCGTCATCCTAAGCGTGGCAGTTGACCGTTGGCAAGACCCCGGCGGCAGTTTCTGCTGTCTGCCGCCGGTAAATCCGAAAACGCCGGAATTCACGGTATCGGAGGAAATACGGGAACTTCCCAACTGGTCTGCTCGACCGGGGTCGCGGGGGCCGTCGCGGGCCCAACGTCCGGCATGGGCATAGGTACCGGAGTTTCAGCAGGGGGCACCGGCATCGGCCGAACTGGTTCGGCCGGCGCTGAAAAGTGTTCCACCGGACCGTGCTGCCGTGGTTGAGCAGGCATCGAACTGCCAGGCGGAGGATTCGGATGCACGGGATGCACCGGATGCATCGGCTGCCCATGGACTTCAGGATGTCCCTGCCCCCCGTGCTGACCACAACCACAACCGGGGCCATGCATCGAGGTCGGTGGACTCATGCCATACGGGGCGTGGAAGCCAGGATCCGACTGCAGAAATTGCGAATGCGGGAACGCAGGAGAACTGCAGCCTGAGTCAGATACCCACGACGGGGAATGGCAGCCAGTGTCAGCTCCCCACACAGGTGCAGGTCCGGAACAGTCGCTGCTGCTGCAGACACCACAACTCCCCAAATCTCCGCACACACTGCCCGGACCACAATTGCCGCAGCCACCACCGCAGGTCCCCATTCCGCCGCACGCAACACCCCCGCAGACGCAGGAATCTACTGCGCAAAAGTCGTAAGATCCAGGAAGAGTGTTCGAGCGATCCTTCCAGCGATCGCCGGCAAACAAGGGCCGCGTTTTTCGCACAGGTCGGATCGTCTTCGAGCTGGAAGGCTTATTCGAGACGCGGGTGTGCTGCGGGCACTGACAGCCGTCACCGTGGCGACTGCTCTGGAAGCCGGAATCCCGACCCCCATCAATGCTCAGACAACAACCCGTAAGAGACAACAACATCGAGCTGACGAGCAGCAATGCGGAGAGACGCATGGGAGAGAATTCCGAACAGAGAGCGGACACATCCGCCGGAAAACGCACTTTTCCGGGGCCCGAAGGTCCGTGTAGTCGTTCAGTTCGGCAGATCCCGTTGGCAAGCTTTAACGATTACATCGACTTTTTCGGTTTTTCTGATTTTGTTGGCTCCGTAGAGCCGATATGCTGTAATCGGCAGGGCTTTTTCTTGACAGCAGCAGGAATTGCTGATCCGGCCAGTGGGTACAGGGAGGGTTGACGAATGCGGACGGCCGTCTGGTGCGGTATTTCAGCGGCAATTTCTGCCGGAGCAGTGCTGATGCTGCAACAGCTGCCATGGGCAGGTATTCCCGCCCACGCACAACAGTCGCCCCGTGGGCAACGGATGGTTTCCGAGGCAGTCGAGTCTGGCAGTACGGCGGACGTGGAAGGTCGGCCGATTATTCAGGATGCCCTGAGCGACATCCCGGCGCCGCGCGTGTACAACGCCGCGGGACTTGCCCCTGACGAAGCTGTGGCCGCATTCGTCTACCAGGCGAACGACCGCAGTGTTGTCAACATCGCGACTCGCATCGGGGCTGCGAGGGGGATTCTGGGTGAGAACCCGACGGCCGATTCCGGCTCCGGATTTGTGCTGGATCACCGCGGCCACATCCTCACCAACAACCACGTCATCGAGAGTGCTCAGAGAATTCTCGTAACGATGCATGACGGTCAGGAGTTCGACGGGGAGCTGGTTGGAAGAGATCCGATCAATGACATGGCGGTTGTGAGAATCAAAGCCGCCCCGGAAATGCTGGTACCCGTGCGATTCGCGGATTCGTCGGAATTGAAGGTGGGAATGCGCGTCTTCGCGATTGGCAATCCTTTTGGACTGGAACGTTCGATGACGACCGGAATCATCTCAAGTCTGGATCGGACTCTGCCAGTGACCCGTGCGCGTTCGATCAAGTCCGTGATACAGATCGACGCGGCCATCAACCCTGGAAACTCGGGTGGCCCACTGCTCAATTCCCACGGTGAAGTCATCGGCATCAACACGGCGATCGCCAGTCGCACGGGACAGAATTCGGGAATTGGTTTTGCGATTCCTTCCAATCTGGTGGCACGGATTGTTCCGGAACTGATCTCCCACGGTCGGTTTATCCGTCCGGAGTTTGGCATCGATGAGGTGTCGAAGACGGAGGAAGGTCTGCGAATCATTACGCTGGTTCCGGAAGGGCCCGCCGAGAAGGCCGGGCTGCGTGCACCGATGATTCGCAGAACGCGTCGGGGGATCTTCACATTTGAATCCCGCGACGTTTCCACAGCCGACGTGATTATCGGAGTGAACGGCAGGAAAACAGTGAAGCCCGATGAGTTTTTGTCGGAGGTGGAGAGTCACCGTCCGGGCGACCGGATCACGATCGAGGTCATCCGCGACGGTCAGGTTGTGTCGGTGCCGGTGCTGCTGGAGTAGTTCAGGCAAAGATTTTGTCGTGGACGGTACCGGCGACGTCGGTGAGTCTGAAGTCGCGGCCGGCATGTCGCCATGTGAGCCGCAGGTGATCGAGTCCCATGATGTGCAGCAGCGTGGCATGCACATCATGGATGTGCATGGGATTTTCCTGAGCATAGTAGCCGTATTCGTCGGTGGCCCCGTAGCGCATGCCGCCACGAACTCCGCCACCCGCCATCCACATGGTGAAGCCTTCGGGGTTGTGGTCCCTGCCATCGGTTGTGCCCTGAGCGGTGGGGGTGCGGCCGAATTCGCCCCCCCACAGGACCAGCGTATCATGCAGCAGACCGCGCTGCTTCAGATCCTTCAGCAGGCCGGCGATCGGACGATCCACTTCCAGAGCGTTTTTCGAATGCCCTTTACGCAGGTCGCCGTGCTGATCCCACTGCACGAAGGCGTCGCTGTGAGTGACCTGGATGAATCGCACACCGGCTTCTGCGAAGCGGCGTGCCATGAGGCACTGGCGAGCGAAGTTCTCGGTGATCTTTTCGTCGAGTCCATAGAGCTTTTGAGTGGCGGCGGTTTCCTGGCTGAGGTCCTGCAGACGCGGCATTTCGCTTTGCATCCGAAAAGCCAGCTCCCAGGTGGCAGCGCGGGCCTCCAGATCGGGTTCGGCCGGAAGCGCCTGTGAATGATCACGATTCAGTTGCTGCAGCAGATCCAGCTGCAGACGCTGTGCGGAAGGTGACCAGCGATCATTGGCGATATAGCGCACGGCAGCAGAAGTCGCGGGCTGACTGGCCACGCCCAGTGGAATGCCCTGGTTGCGAGCGGGGAGGAAGGCGGAGCCCCAGTTGTTCAGGCCGCCGTGTGCCAGCGTTGGGCAGATCGTAATGAAGGACGGCAGGTTCTGGTTTTCCGTTCCCAGTCCGTAGCTGACCCACGCACCCATACTGGGGCGAACGAAATTGTCGCTGCCGGTGTGCAGCTTCAGCGCGGCGCCGCCGTGAGCAGCGTTGGTGCCATGCACGGAATTCAGAAAGCAGATGTCATCCACGCATTCAGCAACGTTGGGAAACAAGTCACTCACCGGAACGCCACTTTCACCGCGAGGACGAAAACGCCAGGGTGAACCGAGCAGGTTTCCGGTTGGGGCAAACTGGACGCGGGGTTTGGAAAACGGGAGCGGCTTGCCGTCGTCCTGCTGAAGTTTTGGCTTGTAGTCGAAGGTATCGACCTGGGATGGGCCTCCCTTCATGAACATGAAAATCACGCGCCGCGCCCGCGGTGCGAAATGAAACGGCGATCGTCCGGCATCGGCAGCGGCGGCCGAGTGGCATAGTGCGGAAAAAGCCAGACTGCCAAAGCCAACGGCCGTGTTCCTGAGTGCCTGACGACGGCTGAATGATGGTAATTGCATTTCGAGACGTCCTGAGACAGATTCAGCGGATATACAGAAACTCGTTGGACATCAGCAGCGTTTGACAGAGACTGGTCCAGACGGCGGCCTCGTGACTGGCTGCCGGAGCTTCCTGCTGCAGGCGCTGGGTCAGTCGTTCGGCGGCCTGCTGCAGGTGTTGAATGTCGGCCGGAGCAGCGGGACGACCGACCGTTCTGAGCAGCAGACGGTCGGCCCGGACGGCGAAGTCGGGGGACTCCTCAAGCAGCTGCCGCGCAAGATGCTCGGCTGCCTGAAGTACCAGTGGGCTGTTCATCAGAAACAGGGCCTGGGAAGCCACGGTGGACGAACCACGGTCGCCGTTGGGAACGGCACCGTCGGTGCAGTCGAACAGCGACATTGCGTCGTACAGATTGTTGCGAATGACGGGAAGATAGATGGAGCGGCGGAAGGAGTCGTACCGAGTGCCGTCCTTCGATGTGTGATCAAACAGGAACTCCCGATTCTTCACATGCAGCATCGACTGGCCCATGGTGGGATCCAGTTGCCCGCAGGCGGAGAGCACGAAGTCGCGAACAGCTTCGGCTTCCAGTCGCTGTACAGTCCAGCGCCAGTGAAGGTGATTGTCGGGATCGGTTTCGGCGGCCGGATTATCCCGACCTGAGGCCAGCTGCCAGGTGTGGGATCGAATGATGAGCTTATGCAGGGTTTTAAGAGACCAGCCACTTTCGACAAATTCGGCTGCGAGCCAGTCAAGCAGTTCCGGGTGAAGCGGTGGTTCTCCGAGCTTGCCGAAGTTGTCGGTCGAGGCAGCGAGACCGCGACCGAAATGCCATCGCCAGACGCGATTGACGATGACGCGCGGCGTCAGCGAATTAGCCGGGCTCGCAATCCAGTTGGCCAGTTCCAGTCGCCCGCTGTGGTTGTCCGAAATCTGCAGCCGGTGATCGGGGTCGAGCACTGCCGGGAGTCCTCGGGGCACGCGACGTCCGGGGGCCAGATGATTGCCGCGGGGCAGGATGCGGGCGGAGTCGATGCTGCCTTCGATCACACCCATTGCCGAAGGAAGTTCGGGTGTGGAAGCTTCGAGGGATTTCAGTTCGTCGCGGAGCTGCTGCAGACGGGCCTTCTGGTCGGCGCTGAGCTGGTCTTCAGGGACCGGCTGACCTGTGGATGCCGAAGTCGAGGCTGGAAAGGCAGCAAGCTCGGCTTTTTTTGCGGCAATGCGTTCCTGATGCGCTGTGAGCAATGCACGGTCGGCGTCGGTCGCGATGGAGTTTTCATGCCATTTGGCGATCCGCTTGAGCGACTCCATGGTTTTGGTACTGAGAAAAATGCCGGCCAGGGAGTAGTAGTCGGCCTGCGAAATGGGGTCAAACTTGTGGTCATGGCAGCGAGCGCAGCCGATGGTCAGCCCCAGCATCGAACGGCCGATGGTGTCCAGCTGCTCGTCGATAATGTCCAGATGCAGCTTGCGTTCATCGCCTTCCGCAAGCACTTTCGGGCCCAGCGACAGGAAGCCGGTGGCAATCAGCCGCTGATTCAGAGCAGATGCGTCGGGGTGGTCGTCGGTGAGCAGATCACCGGCGAGTTGTTCGCGGAGGAACTGATTGAACGGCTTATCGGCGTTCAATGAGTCGATGACGTAGTTGCGGTATCGCCACGCATTGCCGTGCGCGATGTTTTCGTCGAGCCCGTTGGAGTCAGCGTAGCGGACCACATCCAGCCAGTGTCGAGCCCAGCGTTCGCCGTAGTGCGGCGAGGCCAGCAGCCGATCCACCGCGCGGTCGAAAGCGTCGGGCGAAGAGTCTGCGAGGAATTCTTCGATTTGCTGAGTGGACGGTGGCAACCCGGTAAGCTGTGACGAAGCGCGGCGGAACAGAGTCAGCCGATCGGCAGCCGCATTCTGATGCAGTCCCTTTTGCTGGAGCTGCTGGCTGATAAACGCATCGATGGGCGTTTGAATATTCGGACCGCTGATTTCAGGCACCGGCGGACGTGACAAAGCACGCAGTGACCAGAAATTGGCCGCTTCGCGAGGATCAAAAGGAGCTGGTGCGACGACTGGTTGTACGGCCCCCTGTGAATGAACAGCACCCTGCTGAATCCAGTTTTCCAGAAGCTTGATTTGGTCCGGCGTGAGTCTTCCCTCGGGAGGCATTTGCAGGGAAGAATCGACTTTGCGGACGGCGACCAGCAGCAGACTTTCTTCGGGCTGGCCCGGAATCACCGGTGGACCCGAATGTCCACCAGCATTGAGCCCTTCAAGCGTGTCCAGACGCAGTCCGGATTCCTGAGAATCCGGGCCGTGACAGGAAAAGCAGTGCTGCTGGAGGATCGGAGCGATCTGACTGGTCCAGAGATCGCCGGCAGCAGCCGTTGTGGGAACCTGGGGCTGTTGTGCAATCAGCCGGCCCTGCAGTGGGAGTGCAAGGAGCAGAATCAGACCGAAGCACCGGCCGAAAAACGACCGGGACAGCAAGATGACAGCAGGCAAACAACGGGCGGGCATTTGGAGAACCTCCAAACAAAGGGCGAGGGCCTGCAAGATTAGGCGGTGAAGGCAGGTTTCACAAGCCGAAACTGAGTCCGGGAAAGCGAATGGAGAAATTCGGGGAAGGGCAGGGGCCGATTCCTTATTTCAGCTCCACTCCAAGGTGACGCATGAAAAACTTCATGTCCTCCCAGACGAGTTTCTTGGCCTCGGCGTTGCGAAGCAGGTATGAAGGATGGTAAGTGCAGAGAACTTTCGCTGACTGATACTCGTAGAATTGTCCGCGCATCCTGCCAATCGGTGTGGCAACACCCAGCAGATTCTGAGCAGCTACGGCGCCGAGACAAATGATGTATTCCGGGTTCACCACCTGAATTTGTGCCTGCAGAAACTCGCGGCAGTTGGCGGACTCCTGAGGCAGCGGAGTCCGGTTCCCTGGAGGACGACACCGTAACACGTTGCAGATGTAGAGGTCCTCGCGGCGCAGCTGACTGGCTGTCAGAATGCGATCAAGCAGTTGCCCGGCAGCCCCGACAAAGGGCTGGCCCGTTTCGTCCTCTTCCTGTCCCGGGGCTTCTCCCAGCAACAGGATCTGAGCTGACACGCTGCCTGTTCCAAACACTGTTTGCCGACGACGACTGGCAAGTTCCGGGCATCGCTGACAGCCAGCAACAACCCCACGCAGTGCGCACATCGCCGACTCACGATCAGCCGGCGTTTCCAGAGGACCGGAAATCGCCGCATCAACCTGCGGAAGCCTGTCTGGCACTCGCACGGCAGACGCATCGAGCTCCTCAGCGTTGATCAGGCCGGACGCCCGTCGGAGCGGCTTTGGGGAAACCGCGGCGCGAGCAGCCTTTGTGGAGGATCGCGACGATGCGGGACCCGCAGGTGTCCCCGATGTTCCCACTGAAGTAGCAGGCACCGAGCGAACTCCGGACGCTGCTGCGCTGCCCTCGACAACCGGAGCAATAACTCGTTTCTGCAGATCAACGCGTGGCACATGCGTCACACCAGCCGCAGAGAGGTGCTGCAGTAATTGAGCAACCGCACGCTTGCTGGTCATGAAAGATATCCGGAAAATGGTCTACAAAAATGTTTCAGACAATTCATCGATTGTCGGCCACCTGCGGAAGATAACTGAATTCAGACAACATCGCCACTTTGCCGCATGGTCCAGCCGCATGGTCCAGCCGCATGGCGGCAGCCTGCGGGCAAACGGCACTGAAAACGACACAACAACGCTCTCAACAGCGCGCGCACCTTCGGTGCGAAACACAGCCGGGGGCTTCCGCCCAACCGCTACTACACCGCAATCCCAGCCGCATGGCGGCAGCCTGCGGGCAAACGGCACTGAAAACGACACAACAACGCTCTCAACAGCGCGCGCACCTTCGGTGCGAAACGCAGCCGGGGGCTTCCGCCCAACCGCTACTACACCGCAATCCCAGCCGCATGGCGGCAGCCTGCGGGCAAACGGTACTGCAAACGACACAACAACGCTCTCACCAGCGCGCGCACCTTCGGTGCGAAACACAGCCGGGGGCTTCCGCCCAACCGCTAGCACACCGCAATCCCAGCCGCATGGCGGCAGCCTGCGGGCAAACGGCACTGAAAACGACACAACAACGCACTCAACAGCGCGCGCACCTTCGGTGCGAAACATCGCCGGGGGCTTCCGCCCAACCGCTATTACACGGCAATCCCAGCCGCATGGC
>Ga0169931_10014769_pt1 | contig 10538 bp, 6 predicted proteins | sample Kivu_15m_20L_FD_129675 | JGI IMG/M metagenome (GOLD analysis project Ga0169931, IMG submission 129675) | Freshwater microbial communities from Lake Kivu, Western Province, Rwanda to study Microbial Dark Matter (Phase II) - Kivu_15m_20L... | ecosystem: Environmental > Aquatic > Freshwater > Lake ... | reverse complement strand
GCGTGAGTCAAATTACTGGGGTATGCTTTACTCATGTTACTCTCTCGGTGCTGTGTTCTTTCTATTCACAGCTTACACTGGGAGAGCTTTTTTACTCACTCACCGACTTTTCAAACACCCTCTGAGTAGTGCTATGCAAATGTTGGTATCTAGTAGATACATTAGTCGTTATCCTGATTATCAATTGAGTCTATAATTCTACCTTGATAAGTATGGCGTTCTTGGTCAATTTCTGCAAATATTTGGGTTAATTCAGGTTGATTTTTCCAAGTACCGAATAATTTATTTAGTTTAGCTAGTCTCTCCTGTTCTGTTAATGGTTGTTTTGGTTTTCTGATTTGGTTTTCAATAAATTCTAAGTCTACTATGATTTCTGTTCCATCTGGAATATTGTTAAGTTGTTCTAATATTTCTATATTCTGTCCCCGTTTTATGCCTCTAACTTTCATTTTCAATTTCCTCTTATTAATAGTTATTAGTTGACTAGTTGACTGTTTAATTTTCGGTGAGTTGATAACATTTTATTTGTCGGAATCCAGAAATGTTGAATGTCGTTACAAAACTTTATATCTTCCATCCAATGAACATAACTGATAGCTCACCGATTAGACCTGTTGGGAAATACTAATTAAAACGGCAGAAATCCTGATGCAGTCTAGCTTTGAGGAATTTTACGGTATAATTCCTGAAATCCTTTTGATGAATTTAACTGGCAATCGCTCCTCATTTTAGTATAAACTCCAGTAAAATGACTCTAAACAGGTTTAATAGGTATATCAAAATGAACTCCGTAGATATTGGAATTATTGGTGGCAGTGGTTTATACAAAATGTCGGCATTACAAGATGTGGAAGAACTGGATATTAAAACGCCCTTTGGTTCCCCATCTGATAGGATTATTATCGGTAATTTAGCAGGAGCAAGAGTGGCATTTTTAGCTAGACATGATCGCAATCATGGTCTCTTACCTAGTGAATTACCATTCCGTGCTAATATTTATGCTATGAAGCAGCTAGGGGTCAAATACCTACTTTCAGCTAGTGCTGTTGGTTCCCTCAGAGCAGAGGTAAAACCATTGGATATGGTGATTCCTGATCAGTTTATTGACCGGACCAAAAATCGTGTTTCTACCTTTTTTGGAGAGGGAATTGTGGCTCATATCGCCTTTGGCAATCCTATTTGCCAAAATTTGGCAGCAGTTCTAGCAGATGCGATCGCGTCTTTGAATTTACCTGATGTAACTCTTCATCGTGAAGGTACTTATTTATGTATGGAAGGACCCGCCTTTTCTACCAAAGCGGAATCTAATATGTATCGCAGTTGGGGAGCAACGATAATTGGCATGACCAATTTAACCGAAGCCAAGTTGGCTAGAGAAGCGGAAATTGCCTATGCAACCCTAGCTTTAGTTACTGACTATGATTGTTGGCATCCGGATCATGATCATGTGACGGTAGATATGGTAATCGCTAATTTACAACATAATGGCATAAATGCTCAACAAGTAATCATAGAAACTGTCAAAAGATTAAATGAAAACCTCCCCCCAAGTGAGGCCCATTCCGCACTAAAATACGCCATTCTCACCAATTTGGCCGATGTCCCTACAGCAACAAAACAGAAGTTGGGTCTGCTACTAGAAAAATACTTGTAGCATGGAGATGTTTAAACTGATTGAAAAACAAAGTTTAGGCTTGCCCAGTTGTTCACATCTAGTGCATAAGAATCAGTACCACTCACACTACCTTCCGACTTGGGAGTAACACTACTAGCAACATGCAAATCCTCTAATATGGCTTGAGTCACATCCAGAGGATTAAATAATTCACTAATAGACTGTTGATCTGTAAATTTCCTATAGGAGCTTGCTAAAGCTAATAAGGTTTTGGTAAAAGGAGAAGTGCTGAAAATCAGTTGGTGTTCGCAAAATAAGGACTTTTTCGGCAATAACCAACTAAAACTTTGACCATTCTGGGGAAATTGAAGTGATCCCCCCGGAGCAATCACAATCTGCTCTAACTCAGGTTTATTATCAGTCACATTTACAGAGGAAATTGCCCATGGGTAAAAAGCTACAGGAGTTTTATGATTATTTAACCCTACTAGCATACAATAAATTGGGCGATCGCCAAAATTGACCACCTGGTAGACCATGATGCTATTAACCGCAACAGTAGGAACAGCTGCTGATTGGTCTACAACTCTTTTTTGGCTTGTCCTATCCTGTAAGGAAACAGGAGAGGTTTCCCTTTCCCACACTAGGTGACGTGAAATTGTACCAGACTGGGGATTTTTGGTAACAACTTCCAAGCTGACTTTCACAGACAATTGAGAAGAACCCTGATTTTCTGTCAATCGCCATAATTTGATTGCCAGTAATTGAGAAAATTTCCTAATTAGTCTTTGCACTGCCACTTTTACTAATTCTCCTGCTTCCCCAGCTGTATTCTCTAGGAGTTCACCACCAAGGGAAAATAAACCATAACGAGCGGGGAGACCTGATAATCTACCAAAAAGATAATCAGCGCTCCCCTCTGGTAAAGTGACATTTACCATGCGAGTTAAAGCAGAAAAAGCACTAGTAGCATCTACACGCTCAATTCTGTCCAGTCCTGAATCTAGGGTTACCATGAGGTTAATATTACGAGATAGGACACGCACTGTCTCTTGCACTAATTGACCAACCTGTAAGGAATTAACTGGTGTATCTTGAACTTGTGCTTTTGCTGTCAAACCGCTACGAGACTTCAAGATTAATTTTTCTCCCCCAACTGCGGTAAATCTGGAATTAACACCATAATGTAACCATACTTGGGGTGGTAATCCTCCCAACCATAACTGGGCTGTTTTCCCCTCCTGGTCAATACTGGTAATTACCCCCTGAGCGCTTTCCATGGGAAAATTCTCGGTAATTAAATCGGTAATTAAAACGGATGGGGAATTTTCCTTTGTATTTAAGGTTAACAAATCTGGTTGTTGACGATTACCTAGTTTATATATATAATTATTAATGTCAGATAGAAAAATATGAATAGTTTTGGGCGGTATAACTTCCCAAAGATACTGGGTCAGGGCGTAGGTAAATAAACCTGCACTAAAACCATAAAACAGGGACTCCCCTGGCGATTGGTCGGGTTGTGAACTGGCCCTTAAAATTACGGACCCATTCTTGCTTGAACTAACTCCCTTGGCGATGCCATTATTTATGGGCAAACCCCCTGTTAGGAGATGGTTCAAGAAATTCAGCTCTTGGGGATTTAATCTCTTGGTTGGGGGGGTCACCAGGGAGCGAAATCTCAACCCAGAAGGTTGGGATATGGTTTTGGGATAATAACCAGTATCTAACACTGCTGTTACCTTATCCGTGGGAACTAAACCCAATAATAACAACAGGGTTTCTTCTAACAGGTAGTTAGCAAAATTATTATCTTCTGGGTTGTTAGATCCATCCGACGCACGTTCATCCACAGGGATTAAAGCATGAGCCCCCCCTGGTAAATTTTCTAATTCAACACGGGTGCCATAACCACTAAAATGGAAAACCACCACATCATCAGTCTTAACCTGCTTAATCAAATGCTCAGAAATTGCCGCTTCAATAAATTCTCGACTGGCCTGTTCCTCGGTTAAAGTCAGTATATCAGAACTCAAAAACCCAAAACGGTGAATTAACAGTTCTTTTTGTAACTCAACATCGGTTAAGCAGCCACTCAATGGGGGACTTTCTGGGTACTTATTAATACCTATTAACAGAGCCAACTTGTGACTAGAGGGTGTTGCTAACGCTTGATAATACTGACCTCCTAAACCTGACCATGCAAGATTAGTCCATCCTGCAGTTCCCAGTATGGAACCAATTCGTTGTAAAAATCCACGCCGTTTCATAAGTTAACTAGTACCCCCGAGTCCATCAGCTAATAGCTTAAATGGCAAAGAGCTAAAAAGTAAAGTTTGAAATTACACTCTCCTAGGTTATCTGCAATTTGCCAAATGTCAACGGGTACTCTAGGTAGTATACTATACCAAAGCTGTTTGTCCAATACGCATGGCTCGTGCCAATTCTGCTGCTACCTCAGGACGAGAAAACTCAGGTGGCGGTAATTCACCACGACGCAACATTTCTCTAACCTTTGTCCCTGAGAGGTGAACTCGCTCTCCTGGGGTACTAGGACTAGTTTTAGTGGTAGCCATTTGTTTCGTACGGGTACAATAGAAAGCATGTTCAAATTTCATTGGTACAATGCCCAGTTCTGAAGGTTGAAACTCATCGAAGATATATTGGGCATCATAAGTACCATAATAGTCGCCCACACCCGCATGGTCTCTACCTACTATAAAATGGGTACAACCATAGTTCTTACGAACTATTGCATGGAAGATAGCTTCCCTAGGTCCAGCATAGCGCATAGCAGCAGGGTTAATTGCTAGAATTACCCGATCCAAGGGATAATAATGCTCGATTAAAATTTCATAGCAGCGCATGCGAACATCCGCTGGAATATCATCTTCCTTGGTAGCGCCCACCAGGGGATGTAGAAATAGAGCATCAACAGTTTCTAACGCACACTTTTGAATGTATTCATGGGCCCGGTGAATGGGGTTACGAGTTTGAAAGCCCACAATAGTTTTCCAGCCTTTTTCCCGGAACATTTGTCGAGAAGCTGCAGGGTCTATTTGGTAGGTGGGAAAGTGGGGGTGAGCATCACGTTGCAGTAACCAGATATCCCCAGCCAGATTCACAGAACCCTGGGCATATACTACTTGAACTCCTGGATGTTGGGCTTCGTCTGTGCGATAGACATTCGCAGCCTCGCGCTTTTTATTGTAGGTATATTTTTCACTGAGTTCCAACACGCCAATATATTCACCTTGGGAGTTATCTAGACGTACTAACCCACCCACCTGCAAAGGACTTGCCACTTCTTCTGTCACAGACAAAGTGATGGGAATTGACCAAACTACACCATTAGCCAGACGCATTTCCTCTACTACACGGTTGTAGTCCACCTGGTTCATAAAACCAGTTAAGGGACTAAAACCACCAATGGCTATCATTTCTAAGTCTGAAACAGCCCGCTCATCCAGGATCACTCTCGGTAGGAAATCAGCTTTAGCACGAAAAAATTCTTTTTGTTCTGGTGAAGCAACTCGGTTTATTAACTCTCCGCCGTGGGGGGCGATCGCATCTCGATGGTAACTCAAGGTGATCCTTCCGTAATTTAGTAATTTATAGTTTTGTTGCCAATCAATTAATAAGTTATCAAATGCTTGGTGCACTGTCCTAGTACTTTGGCAAAAAAATTTCTTGGTGGTGCGGTGCCCTTCCTCTTTGGTAATTACACCGCAAGTCCTATTATTGGATCAGATCCGGGAAAACAATTTCCTCATAAAACTCCTCGATCGGCAAACTCAAGCTAATGCTTTTTAGCTCCACCCGATCGCCTGGGCGATCGCTCAGAATTAACCAGTCACCTGTCTCATTTTTGTGATAAATATCAATTGCAATTTCGTCAGAGCTGGCTAATACGTAATCAATCAAGTTGGGATTACGTCTGTACTTTTCAAACTTCTTACCGCGATTATATGCCTCAGTACCGCTCGATAGAACTTCAACGATTAAACAGGGATAGGTAATATAGAGGGAATGCTCCCGATCTCGATTGTCACAAGTTACACTCAAATCTGGATAAGTATAGTTAGAAGTTCCAAGGATATTAACCTTTAAGTCTGAGTTAAAAACTTGACATGTACTTACTCGCAGATGAGACCGAATTAATAATAAAAAATTAATTGCGATCGCACTGTGATTTTGTGTGCCACCACTCATTGCATATACGCGACCATCGATTAGCTCGTGCTTTTCTAACTGCTGTTCTTCCCAGCAAAAATACTCTTCAGGTGTAAAAAACCGGTCTTGTTCTTTGACTGCAATCATAGGAATCATCTGAACTAAAATTGACATACTCCCCTACCTTTTTATCACTTTACTTTACTCCTGCTCAAAGGCCTGACTGTTAAATTTGAGGGTGCGACAATTTTCGGTGACAGTGCGCACCACGTCATCAGGCACACCATCGGGAATGTCTGCTTCAATTTCTAATACTATCCTAACTTTAGCATCTTTTAATCTGGTTAAATGCTGAATTATCTCATTGGCGATCGCAGGAGCATCGCGATTAATTCGTAAAGGGTCAATCTCCACCGTGCCATGAAATCTCTTGAGCTGGGGTTTGGTCTCTCTGGTTCTCTCAGGTGGGGTGGGTTCGATAGGATGGGTCAGTTTTTTACTGGTGCTTTCACTCCTACTGGGTGGGGTGGATTCTTTGGCTTCCTCCTCTTCTAGCTGTTTTGTCGCTATTTCGGGTTTTACAATCAGGTTCTCACTGCTGATGCTAGGTGTTATGTTACGAAATACCACTAGGTTTATATATTTCTGTTTGCTCTCTTGCCAACCTTCTGCATAACCAAAGTGATTCTGTGTATCTGTGTTTTGAAGTCCGGTCTTTACTGCTTCTAATAGCACTTCTGAGTTCTTTAATCGGGGTAGATATACATATTGCGCTAAGTATTCCCACAGCTGTTTGAGATCTATGTGGTTGGTGTCTCTCCATAGGTATTTGTCTAGTGCTTCCATTCTTAGGTTGCTGCTGTCATATTCCCTAATCAGTTGTCCATCATTTACTAGTTCGCGACTAGCTCTTAATATAGGAGAATTATCCCCTAACATTCGTTCACAGTTAATTTTTATCACTTCCTGGGAATTTGGTTGCTCGGGTAAAATCAACCATTGATAGGTCTGGTTCAAAATTGTTTTTACATACTTTTCTGACTGTTCTTTTTGAGTTGTAGCTTGTTTAGTCTGTGAAGCATTGAGGTTTAATATGTCTTTGTCATCCAATATGGAACTCCATGCTAGATACTGGGCAACATTCTTGTTTAAATTTTCTATGTTGTCTTCTTCCCCAGCAACAAATACTAAGGTATTTTTATAATAGCGGGGACTAGTTCCTCTATGATTCAAAACATCATTTATCCATTTTACAGCACTGCTATCTTTTTTAGCTTTATTGTGTTGCAGTTCAGGGCTAAGAACTACAACTCTCACTCCTAGGTTAGGATCATCGGGTATATCGCTACTAGAATCCGGAGCAACATGAATGGCTCCAAATTCACCCCGTTCTTTCTCGCTTTTTAATCTTCTAATTATTTCTTCTGTAACTTTGTATAATTCCTCTAAAAATTGGTTGGTTCTATCTTGTGCTGTACGGGTAACATTGGGTTGATTAGAAATCCAGTAGCGGCTACCATCAATGTATAAGTAGGTAGATCTATCTGTTAATCGTCTAAGAGCATCCACAAAATTTCCTACCACTTCCCCAGGTTGCACACAGCCAAGTTTTATCCGCTGTTCTTCTAATCCTAGGGTGGCCGCCCGTTGAATGGGCGCTGAGCCTAGGTATATGGTGCGCGCAACTCTCCGACAAGCAGAGTAACGACCAAGGGTAGTGTTTTGCCTGTCTATCTCTAGACTGGAGTTTATTCCATCCACATCTTTTTCGATGATGGGAACCCAGTTGTCATCCAGGTATCTTGTTAGTTCTGACTGAACTTGAGCATCATCCATAGGAATCTGACCTGGCATAATCAATAAACCTTTGTCCTCCCTTTCCCAAAGAGAATGGATTACTTTTGCCATTAGACGCAATACTCCCCTAGTTCGCTGAAATTTATCCAGAGTTGACCAGTCTGAATAAAGGCGATCAAATATTTCCGGATGTATGGGGTAAGACTCTTTTAGGCGGTTTTGATATTTGGCTTCTGCGCATTCACTAGGAAACTCTTGCTTTTGCTGGCGATACATATCATAGAATGCCCGAATCACCCTATCTCTTTCCACAAATAGGTCTGGATTTGTAGTAGTCTCAAATAGGCGACGACGGACTATTTCAAAACTCTCTTCCGCACTGGATGGTCTCCAGGGAGATTCTACCCTACCCATAGCATTTTTTAATCTGTCCAGGGCTTGTTTCCCCCTATCTCCACCTATTTCGTTATCAGAGGAGGAGGGAATGCTCACTACCAACAGAGTGCGGTCCGCATTTTTTGCTGATTCGCTCAGGGTCTGGGCAAAAGTAAAGTGGGTATCAAAACTCCCTCCTGGGAGATCCGGTTGTTCATGAAGTTGGCGAGCGTAAGCAACCCACTCATCTATTAATATCATACAGGGAGCATAGCGGTTAAATAGGTGTTTGAGAGTATCACCAGGATTAGTAGCTGTTTGGTCGCTGTCTCTCACCATTTCATAACCCTCCTTCCCTCCCAGTTGCCAGGCTATTTCTCCCCACAGGGTACGTATTTGAGTCCCATCTGATTTTTTATAAATAGTACCAGGTGAAATTTTGTTACCCACTATCACCACCGTATTGACGTTTTGGGGTAATTCCTTAATAGATGTTTCTTCAAATACTGAATCCAGTCCGGGTAATTCCTGACGTTTTAGTCCAAAAAATATATGATACAGAGCAAGTATAGCATGGGTTTTGCCACCACCAAAGTTAGTCTGTAATTCAATTACTGGGTCTCCTCCCTTACCCGTAAGGCGAATCAGAGCATTGGAGAGGAGTTTTTTCAGTCCTTCCGTCAAGTAGGTGCGTCGGAAAAATTCTGTAGGGAGGCGGTATTCATCAGAACCTTCATCTTGATACACTTGCCACAGGTCAGCAGCAAATTCTGCCTGTTGGTAGCGACCTGATGCCACATCCGGGTGAGGTGTAGCAATTTCTCTCCATGGTTTTAACCCAGAGGATGGTTGTCCTTCCGTCGGTGCTTCTGCTTTGCGTCTTGTTTCTCTTTTAGCCTGTTCTTCATACCGGGCTCTGAGGATTTCTTGTTTTTGCTTTTCCACTTCCTGGGTATCCCCAGAAACTGCATTTAGCAGCCTAGTAATACTGTCAAAAGCCCGGTAAGTGTCATCCAAAGAAAATGAACTGCTATGGGCCCAGCTGTTGCGTGTCTCTCTTAACTCACTCACCAATGAGCGATCGCTTCTCCCCAGAGTTTTTTTAAAAACGTCGTTCCAATATTCCCACAGAACAATAAGTAGGGCTGATACATCTTCTTGAAAGATAATATCTCCTGTTTTTCGGGACGTGTAGCTTTCCGGGAGGCAATTTATGGCCATAGTAGTCCATTGTTTACCATAGGTTTGTTTCATTTCTCTGTCCACAAAGGGGTAGAGTCCTTCTTTAAGGGAATCAAGTGCCCTTCCTACACGTTCCCGATTACTTATTGCCATGAGTTTTTTATATATGTTATTAATGCAGTTATTAACTATAATGCACGATTTTGGTCATTAAAAACAATAGCGCTCATAAAGAAAGACTAATTTGGTGATCACTAGGGGTTCTATATTGGTTGGCTAATCGGGTAATTTCCGTCCAGGATATAACTAAACTATTATAGGCTATAGCCTCTTGATTCCATCCCTTGCGATCGCACAGGTTATACAATCTATAGGCCAAGTCTCTGGCCAAGTAGGGACTACTTTCCAGATGAGCCAGAAGTTTAGCCGCACCCACTTCCCCTTGAAAAAGGAGACAGTGGATAAGATGTTGAGTAATTTCCCAGATTGGCATACGGGTATCGTTTTCTGGTTTCCAGTCTTTAGGGAGGTCTTCTCGTTTGAGGAGTCTGACCTTACCCGCCTTAGCCTCTAAAATGCCCGATTCTACCAGACCTTGAACACTAGTATTTTTAGCTTTAGAGAGAGTTTCCGCATCACCATAGGGACCATCAGAGAATTGGTGTTGCTCAAACCAGGTGAGCGCCCAGCGGGTATCGCTATCAAATTCCCCTTCTTGTTCAGTGAGGAACTCATCCAGAATTTGGTTAATAGATTGGAGTGCGCTGCGTACCCGTAGGGACTTGCCATCAGGTTCTAATACAGCAGCATATTTGGAGAAGATAGCCATACCGGGGCCTATACTGGCTTGGGCTAAGTCAACCGGCGCGATGTTGCCTTGTTGTAAGAGCTTGAGAGCTGGGGGAAGGTCTGCTTTTAGTTCTTTGAGGAATTGGCGACGGGTGGTTTTCGGTGCGTCTTGGGGGCGTGGGCGACATACCAGAACTATGGATGAGGCAAGAGCATTAGTTCCTTGACTAACCATACGATTACTTAACTCACTGCGCATGGGCCAGGTGCCATCAATAGTAAAGTTGGCTTTTATTAGTCCTTCTAGCATAGTTTCCCATCCAGTAGAAGATATGACATCATCTTTATCATCCCTATCCTCTGTCTCCTCTTGTTTAAAAGCATAATAAACTGTTAGGGGATAATCCGAATGGGCTATATAGTTCATGCGTTCAAAGGCTTTTCCCAGTCCTTCTTCAAAGAAATCTCGCGCTTTTTGTTTATTGCCACCAAAGCGGTAGGGTGTGGCAACTAATTCCGGTGCTTTGGGTACTAATAGGGTGCTAAAGATATTAGGATAGATAGAACCAAGAGAACGACGCAACCAAACATAAAAGAAATCAGCAAG
>Ga0169931_10014768_pt1 | contig 10538 bp, 18 predicted proteins | sample Kivu_15m_20L_FD_129675 | JGI IMG/M metagenome (GOLD analysis project Ga0169931, IMG submission 129675) | Freshwater microbial communities from Lake Kivu, Western Province, Rwanda to study Microbial Dark Matter (Phase II) - Kivu_15m_20L... | ecosystem: Environmental > Aquatic > Freshwater > Lake... | reverse complement strand
TGCGCCGTGAAATAGCCGAGTTTATCCATTTCGCTGACGGTTGCCTTGACTTGGTGCTCGCCCATGCGAAGATCGCCGATGCTTTGGTCTCCCTCTTCCGCCCCGTGGTAGTAGACATTTAGGACGATCGTGATGTTAGAGAGTTGGGGACTGTCGTGGCCGTACTTGTCTATGAGCTGGTCCAGCTCGGCCTGGGTGATCTGCCGCTTGTGTTTCAGGTCGAACAGCACTGCATGGTACCTCATGATGTCTTTATAGAGAAGGTTCCAGCTCTTGTACACCACGTTCTTGTTGTCTCTTATGGCCGACCCCAGGATCAACCGGCGACCCGTCATGATCATCGTGTTCTTGCTAAAATTGAAGATCTTTTCGATCGTCTCCGCCATGAACATTCCCATGTTGATATCATTGAGGTATTAGAGCGCGAGGGCCTTCTGCTCGTTGTAGGGCTCGAGCTCCATGCGGAAGTTGACGAACCGAGGAGGCCTAACCTTCTGCTGGCGCTCCTCTTTCATGAGTTTCTCGGTGACTTTGCCGATCATGGCAGGAGCGCGGAAGAGGCCCTTGGGTGCGGCTGGCCTCGGCTTGTAGAGGTGCTTCTTTTCATCATAGTTCTGCTTCTCCCTGGTTATGATCTTGAACCAGATCTTGTTTTGAGTGTCTATAAGGCCTACGGGTGAACTGAAGCTCGTAAGCTCGCGCACTCCAAGGTCCTCAAACTCAGGCTTTTCCGGTTGATCTGCCGTAAGTAAGTATGCCATGCCCGATTTAAAGCTCTCTAGGATGGCCTTTGCCGAGACAAAGCCGGCCTTGCCGACGTCGTAGCAGAAACGCGCGCTATTCGTCACGAGACCTGTAAGGCTCAAGTCATTTGCCATTCTTTTCAGTGCCAACTGCATCTCTTGCATGTTGGAGCTAATGTTGCCAAGGATGCCCATAGATGTTACGATTTGGAAAACTTGCTTGTGATGGTAGCACTGACTGACGTAAGCCTTTTGGAGCTGGCTAGCGAATATCTCTGTCGGCATCTGCTGGGCCCGCAACTAGTAGCTAGCAAACTTGAGCTGCACGTTCTTCATGTTACTCAGGAGGACGATCAGGAACTTGACCGTCGGGTTCATCGAGAACTCGCGGAATAAGATAGGCGAGGATGAGAACGAGAAATTGAACTTTATCTCGTTTACGTACAGGTGCTCGAAGTACACCTTAGTCGGAGCCTGCAGCTGATCTGGCTTTTTGTCGGGTTGAGGCTCCGGTTGATCCCGGTGGAGGCCCTGGGCGATCTCGAGGGTGTACTTGTAAAATTCGTCACAGAAGTTTCCGTCGAGTTTGAGATCGAAAGGGGCCAGCTCCACAATGAACTGTTTGAAAAACATCAGATTGTCAATGCTCTCGTTCACGACCTAGTGGATCTTGAGCTTGAGGAACCTAGCGTCCTCGCCGTTCTTGCGCTTGAGAATGATGGCGTCTTTCTGACGCACGAGCTGGTTGTCGATCTGGACCTCACCCAGCTTGAGTGACAGCTTCCGGTTTTTGTGGCACTTCTTGAAGCTAAAAGCGATGTCCTTGAAGTGCACGAAGACAATCTCCCGCGCTTGCGAGGACACTAACGAGATACCCAGGAATGGAAAGGCCTTCGTTTTCACCGAAAACTGCTTCTCCTTGCCCGCCTGCTTCTTTATCAGGCTCTGCTGGCTCACAGCATTCTGTGCGTACAGAATCCGAACCACGGTAATGTTCTTTTCGTTTGCAATTTCGAGGACGAATTCTTTGCCACCTCTTCTGTCGCGGAGGACGGCTCGTTTCTCAGACTTGCGCGCGGCGTCGATCTTGTGAAAGCCAAGGTCGACATCTTGGTCCTGATAGCAGATGGCGACAGATAGCAGCTTCTCGCAGAGCGGGTAGCTCCAGGCGAAAGGCGCGATCTAGTAAGGCTTGAGGATGTCGAAGTCGTCGCTGCGGGAGTCCTTCTGGCTCAGTTTGAAGGCCGTCTTTGTCAGGTTCTCGATGCGGTAGGGCGGCATGTAAGACACGTCGCTCACCACCATCATGAATGCGCTGTTATCCTCGTTTATGCTCACGTTTAAAACCATCCTTTCGACGTCTGATCTGAGGCGGAGACTCATTTCGCCTATGGTGTCGATACGGAAGTTGCCAGAGTACTCAAAGCCCTCAAGCTTGACAGCGACTTCTTGCCGTTTTTTGGAATCGGTCCAATGGAACGGTGAGGTCTCGAATGGGAAGACCTTAAATTGGCCCCTTTCCTCGCAATCGGCCTACGTCACGTAGAGAGTGAGCGCAGTCTTGTTGACGAGGATGTACTTCGAGTGGAAGCTCACAAGCTTCGAAAAGCTGAATGGGGCCGGCAGGTACTAAACCTTCGCCACGATTTCGTAAAGGCTCTGCGGCTGAGACTGCCGCTGCTGGTCGCGTAAAAGAATCGAGGCGCCTTGCAGCTTAGCGATGTCGAACCTCTCTGACGACCACTCCGAGTCGCTATTAAGATGTCATAGACAATATGCAACTTACCAGATCTTGAGGAGAAGGTCCTGGGAGGTGAAGGCCTGCTCTTCGACGGGGGAGTCGGAAAAGAGGACGACTCTCTTGGTCTGGCTCGGGTCTCTGAGCGGCGACTCAAAGAGCCCTTGCTAGCTGAGGCCTAGCTGGTTCAGAGGCACCAGCTTGTTCTCGTTCAGCCTTTCAGCGTAGGCACTCATCTAAATCGAGAACCGTGTCCGAGACGTGAACCTGTCATGCTCCTTTTCTTCCTCCATGCCAGATTCCGACTCTAGGAACCTGACTGTGTGCTTCCTGGCCCCATCCTCGGCGTCGAGCTCCTCGGCCATGTGGATAGAGGACACTCGGGAGATGTCCTCATCAGTCAAGGCCCCGATCAGGCCCAGGCTATCATCTTGGTTGATCTTGTAGGCCTCCCACGGCTTCATCCTGGTCTGCCCGTGAGGATTCGCTCTCTGCAAGTGCCTCACCAGCTCTTGGTAGCTAGGCGGCAATCCCGACTTGACTGACTTGTGGGTCTCCGTCTTGAAACTATCCAGTGATACTGTTAATGTTAATCGTTAAAATCTTACGTTTGCGGTCTGATTTGTCCTTCCCAGGGGCCTCTAACATGAATCTTTTGACGGTTTCGAAGTCATAGTCCATGCTCTCGAAAGGCAGGTCAAGCATGTCGAAATCAAACGATTCCTACACGGGTCTCACTACAGGTAAGTTCTTACTGTTTTCATCTGGATCGACAGAGGCATCTGGGTGTTGTTCAGGAACCAGTACTTGGCATAGAAGCTAATGTGGTAGCAACCTTGGATGAAGGCGAAGTTGGCACACACGTTCAGCTGTGTTTACGTGCGGCTCGTCATCTGAAAGAGCATCTTCTTTTGCTTTAAGAACCTGTAGGGATTCTTGGGCAGTTGTGTCTCGCCGGGCGGCTCTGCAGGGAGCATCTAGTCGATGTAGTTGTCTTGGACAGGGTCTTTGAAGAAGTCCTCCTCTCCTTACACCTTCAGGGGCACGAAGTTTGAATTGTCGAAGCCTAGGATGCACAGGGCGAGGTCCATGTTGCCGAGAGGGTTCAGGAAAAGGCTTTGGATGGATGAGTTCATCTTCATCTCCAGCTTGTACTGGCGCTGATCTCGTCTCCCTAAGTCTCTCTCTGCGTTTTTTACAAGAACGGAGAGCGCCACGGGAAGCAGGTTTTGAACGATAAAGGGCGGCGACACTGAGAGGTATTTGACTGAGATAAAGTCTGTCTACTGCGTGTTGAAGTCCAAAAAGCTTCGGATGCTGTACACGTTCGCATTGAGCATCATGAACACCCGGTTGTTGTACTTCTGCCCAGGGTCCCGCTGCTAGTTGATGCTTGACACGAGCACCACGGGCTTCTTCTCGAAGATCTCCCGGTCGTCCTGCAACAGGCTCATATCCTGGTAGTCGGTCCAGTCGAAAAGGCCGTCTTCCCGGCGGATGAAGGGCCTCACCCTGACCTAGCTGAAGCTGCAGGCCTTGAGCGGTATGGTCACTGACTGCTCGGGCTTAACCTCGAGGCAAAGCCGTGAGACGAGCTCTACCTCGATGGGTATCTGCAGGTTGTTCGTGATCTGCATCGGAGATCTTATTAGCAGCTGCTTCACGCCGTTTTTGGTTTGCGTCTGGCAGATCACGTAGAGCTGTCTCTGCTCGTCGAGGAACAAGCGCTGGCACGTCAGGCTGTCCATGTTGACCTCGAACACCTTCTCGCTCAGCAGGAAGAACACCTTCTTCGGCTGCCCCCGCAGGTACCTGAGGTGCTCGCGGCGGTAGCGAGACACGGGCTTGCTCTCGGCCTTCGGGTCTGCCTTGCTGTCTTCCTCCTCTTAGTCTCGCTCCAAATCGCGTCTCCCGTTCTCTACCTCAAAGTCGAGCTCTTTGGTCTCTTCGGCTTGCAGTTCGCTGAAGCCTGACTGGCTCTGGGTCTTGAACCACAGCACTTCCCCTGTGCTGTTCTTGATGCAGAAGAGAGATGGGTTGAAGTCGATGTCCCTCCGCTGCTTCCGAGTCACACCGGTATCGAGACCTTGGTAGGCGTTTCGTTCCTCATCAAGCGCGGAGAGCAAGGTAGAGACTGTTGAGCAGAGAGCGACAGAGAAGTTGATATTGAGGATGTTATTAAGCTCAAGCTCCAAGTGCACATTCTAGAGTGCGTCACTCATCAGGTTCGCATGCAGTTTTGTGCTCTCAATCAGTGGCTCATAGAAGTTAAGTTTGTCGTTGAAGTAGTAGAGCTCGAGTACCATGTATGTTTTGATCAACGACTGCGACCTAGCTTGGCTGTGGGATACTCCGAACTTCTTGAGCTCAAGGGAGAAAAGTGGTTAGCAAAGGCCCTCATGGAGGAAGAATGGGTCCTTTGACTCCTTCAGCAGAGTTACGTACAGCTGCCCGATTTGAAGCTTAGTCCTCTCGGCCTCATTCTCCACCTTTGGTGGGGTCTCAGGCAGGGAATGCTTTAAAAGCTGTAGCAAAGGTACGAACTCGGCTTGGATCTATTAGAACATGAAGATGAGATGGAATCCTTGCTTGAGGGTCAACTCGCATTCGAGGAGGGAGACTTCCATATCTGTCGCTGTGCCTTGCTTGATTATGAGGAGGTCTAAGGGATGAATCAGCTAAAGACGCTCTCCTTCCTTGATGCACATGTAAGCTTCCATTTGCTTCACTTCAAGCCTGGCCTCATGACCCAAACGGTTGAAGTTCATCGCTCCTTCTATGATGAGTGAGTCTGATGCTGAGGGCTGGTGAGGGCCAAGAGAGGAGCCTAGTTTCTTAACGAATGAAGAAGATCGCTTCTCTTCTTCCTAATGTCCAACTACTACTTTCCAAGATTTTAGCACAATTTTGACCTCTTGAAACCCGGGTTTCTCCTACTCGGCTTGTTTTCCTTACACAAGAGACCGAATCAGATCTCTCTTCCTGCCTCGCTTCAGAACGTTCTTACAGCTGTAGAGGCTCTTTGCTAATGCCGTAATCACCCTAGCGTTGGTATTGCTGAAAGTGATCTCAATCGAGCTTGCGTCGACCTCGCAGGACTTGGTTTCCCTAACTCTGAAAGAGAGGGCAGGCTCCTCCCTGATTTGCATGCTGTTGATGTTATCTCTAAGCGACACGATTGATGCTTCCTCTCCGTCTTTGAGGCTGTTGACGATTGAAAAGGAATACAAAGATAGACTCATCTGGGACTGAATCTTGTCCTCAATTCGATGGACACGTCTTTAGAAACAGATGTCTGTCAGATCGAGACGTAAAATTTCATACTAGGTCGCTGTCTCTTTCTCCTTCTTTGGTCGTGACGAGGTATCAATCATTTCGAATTCTGGTTATTGCGAATCGAATTGAGAGAGGATCTGCTGAGAGAAGTTCTTGTTAAATAGAGTCACGAAGTTGTCTTCGTGATCGTCAAATCCTTGTCCAAAGATCCATTCCACTCGAATCGTTTCTACGCTGCACTCCATTACTGAGAGACATTAACCTGGGAACTTCTCATCAGTGCAAACTTCAATAGGCTGTTCATCGACAAGGTGAGAAGGCTCTTCCGCATCTTATTATATTGGGCGGTCTTTCTTAAACCTGTGCATGAGCCTGATTGCATCCTCGAAGTGCTGCTCCAAAACGTTGGCAAAGTGAAGTAAGAAATTCTCATTCACCTTAACCGCAAGCATCCCAAGCTCCAGACTCTGTCTAGATCTTTTGAGATTCTATATCATGGCGAAAGTGTATTTTGTTCGTTGCTCGAACGAGCGAGCTATGTAGATGTGGAAGAGGTGAAATGAGACTTATTCTTGGGAGAAGCTCAAGCCTTGCAAGTGAGTGTAAAGGCAGTTCTTGCTGTCTTTCAGAGGCACCTGCAGATATGAAGAGGTCACTTGCAATGTTAAAGGTTTGACCACCTTATTTGAAGGCTCCTTCGGGCCGTCCTCTAGCTCCATGGCTTTGCCTAGCTTCAGGCAATTGCTACTCAAGGTGTCTATCAGAGCGATGTCAAGGTTTAAGACGGCGTTTGAGAGTGAAACTATCATGGAATTATCACCTTGCTCTACTGATACCATTGGACTCTCGTCATCGGCAATGGATTCCTTGAATACAAGCTCTTAGCCTCCTTAAGTCAACTTGATGTCATCCAAGAAGATACTGGATTAACCTTTCCGCTTGCTGCACTTAACTTTCGTGACTTTAAGCCCAGTAATCTCGTTCCGAACCTTAGCTGTAGCATCGATTCCCTCCCAACAGAGAACAAGCTCACTCCCATCCAAGACAGATGGAGGTTCAACCGCCTGCTCAGAAACTGGAAAGTCCATTACTAGCGTGTCCATTGCTTTTGCAACGAGAATATCGTCGAGGCTCAGCGTGATCATACCTAACTCGACCTCAGCCCGCCCCTTGAGCAGCGTGGCCTTGAAGAAGAACTCATCAATGTCATCCGTGACCTTCTCTCTCGTCGCCTGCTCCTCATCCTCGAAATCGTAGATTGGCTTCCTCTGAAGTTTCGTAGGGGTCTGTACCTCACTGAAGAAGTTGTCTAGTTCGCAGTTGTAGGACTGAACCACAGCCTTGGGTTGGTTGAATCGTTCGAAGTGATTTAGTTGCACCTGCCTCACTGCCATAAACGTGAGTGCATCGTCAATCACGAGCACCCCAGCCTTGTGGATTTCTAGCTATAGGAACTAGACCCCTTTGTACTTTATGTTGAATTCGATCTGCTCTGGTCCGAAGCTGCCGAGACGCTGGCGTAGGCCTTAAGTCAGGTCCTCTGCTAAGTTGACCTCCTCATGGATGCTCAACGACAGAGACTTGAGCCAGAAATCACAGAGCAGCCTCTTTCGGATACCGACAGGCTTCGAAATGGGAGATTCCACGTGCTTTACCTTTTGAAGATTCTAGTCGAGATTGAGCATCTGAATAACATCGGCATCAAAGACGTCATGCGTATCAAAGAACTGTTCATCGTCGTCGTTATCCTCAGTAGTCTCGCGACTCTGGTGATTCCTGCTTAGCGCGTCCAGGAACTCCCTCGACTCTTGTTGGCCCGCAATAAGCATTGAAGAATTCTGAGATCGGAGCCTCTGCCGTTGGTGAGGAACAAATGACTGCTTGACTTCCTCCTCTCCATCTGAGTCGTGGCCCGCGAGCCGTTTGTAGTCTTGCTCGAACTGCTGGATTGACCGATTCATCATCTCGATGTGCTTCAACTCGCGTTGCACCTCAAGGTTTATCTGATAATGGTACTTTTTGAAGCTATCGAAGAAGTGTTTGAGCTCCTTCAGCTCTTTGTTTGTCATCTAAAGTTGCAGCTGACCTATGGTCGTAGAGACACAAGTCTTTTCAGTGTCGTTGCGGACATAAATTGTGATCTCGGTGTGTCTCAGGAGGCTGTATCGAGACAGATCGGGATCAGGGTACTAAAGATTCTCCAGATGAGTGGCGTTCGGGATGTACAGTACCTGGAAGTCGCAGACTGTGAACTGATACTCATCCGCGCTCTTCACCTCGAGACTCCCAGCATACTCTGGCCTATGAGAGCACACATACGCCTATAGCGCGCTCGCCTGGGTGTGGGCCTCTCCGTTCTTGAGGACAATGCCGCCTGTCTGCAGCTGAATAAACTTGCTTGCCTCGTACGCCGTGCAGTCTGGAACGAGTATCTCCATGCCTTAAGCATTGCAGAGTACCTGAACTTCGTTCTTTTCGAGTATGGTTGTCATCTTTTCTTGGGTTTGGGTCTTGAAGTTCTCGATACTTGATTCGAAGTCGGCCTCGGCCGCTGCGTTCTGGATCCGGTTAACAGTTGCCTGGTTAATGAAGGTCTGCGCTCGCGAGATCAGCAGACGGTTGTAGAACACTGAGAAAGCGTTCAGGAAGACGTCGATGCGGTACTAGGTCTTTTTCTGACCTCGTCGAGACTCGGTTTTGGTGCTCATCTGGAACACTAGAATCGGTGCCTTTGATGATCCAGTGTCGACTAGCTACTCGAACATCTTGATAAGCGGAAGGCCATTGTTTTTATTGAGGTCTGCTTCTTCCTCTATCTCACGACGCTCATTACTCCTCACAAGCGCCACAGAGGCTACTTTCTTATTCGGCGAGATCACATCCGGCCCGCCGAGTTCCTTTTTCATGAATGCCTTTGCGAATTTCTGCCTCTCAGCGAGCTTGTCAATGACCTCGAGGTTATCAAGGGAGAATAGCTAGCTCTTCTCCTTGCCAAAAGAGAGGCTTTGGAACATGATCTCTCGAAGGACCACTTGCATGAAGTACTTGCTGTAGCTGCCCTGCTTCTTGGTGACGAGGGCGATCTCCAGCCGGGGAATGCTCACGGAGAAGTGCGAGTGGACCTTGGTCATATGTGGCGAAGTGTAGTCAAAGGTGCGGTCGCTCTCGCTCAAAAGTTCGTCGCGCTCACACAGCTGCTCGTAGGACTGGTAAGCGTCCATCGCTTTCTCAAGCTCCTGCTGCTCTGGCTGTTGGGACCTAGAGCCTTTGAAGACGCCAGGAATCCAAGAGCGCCAGCCCTGGTTCTCCTGCTCTTGCTTGAGGACTTCTGCGATCGGGCTCTCAGCCCGCAGATAGGCCATAATCATCTGCTCAGGGATCAGCTTTGTCTCCAGGTGTACGATCCTTAATTGGAGTGCTTCTTCAGAAGGCACTATGACATCTCCTGACTTGAGCAGCCTCTGCTGCTAATTGTGAGTTTCGTAGTATTGGTTGACTTCGCTCATTACGTAAAGTTACGATAGCTCAATTATCTCTTGCTGCCGCTTGGCCCTTAGATGTCTTTCCCTCTTGCCTTTCCGGAGGTGATAGATCGTCGCCTATATGGCGTAGTCCCAGTACACGCGTGCGTTACCTGTGACAGGTACGTTGTAGGCAGGTCTGAACTTGAAGTGCTTCTTCTGCTCTATCATCTTGGAGTGCCATGCGAATAGCTTTGTCAGGTACTGCAAGTCTTTATACACTTCCTCATCGAGAGTCACGCTCAGGGCCGTCATGTCGATGGCAGTGGTGGACCGCGGGACGTCCTCAGCGCCCAGATTCTTCCTGAAGCGCGCCCTTATGTCAAAAGGCTGCACGACGAAAGCGCTGCTCGTACTCATGTTAAGCTTGAACTAGTGGTGACGCTTCTTGAGTGCCTCAACGTACTTTCTTGACTGCTCGATGATCTTGGCGGCGGACTGGCTGGCGAATTCGCGGGAGGTACTCCAGTTATCTAGAGAGTTTGGGTTCCAGTAGAAGGCTGCCTGCTTGAGCTCGAGCATCGAGAAGGACCGCTGCTCCTGCTTCTTGTCGTCCAGGTTGAGGAAGACTCGCTCGAAGCTGCTATTGGTCATGCTGTAGTTGAGGCTCTCAAGCACGATTCCCATGTTGAACTGACTGTCGGGCCTGCTTACCAGGTTGTCCTCGAACCGAATGTGCACATTCGTCGCCACTATCCGCAAGTTCTCGGTGATGATCTTAGTGAGCCGCTTCATGTAGGTGTCTGACTCGTCCTCTTTCAGGGCCTTTTGCTTCTATAAAGAGTTATATGAGAATTACGTACTCTGACTTGGTCCAAAAGCTCTTCGAACTGGCCCTGGCGGGCTTTCCAGATCATTCGCTTAGCGAACTCAGGGTCGAAGGAGGCGCTCGGCTTGAGCACGATGTGGATGTCGTCTAGGAGGACCTCGCATGGCTTGGAGAGGATCTTGTTCCAAGGAATGTCAATCCTGAGTTTCTTGATGTAGCCCTTGACGACGACGAGGGGCGCGCCGAACAAACGCATGCCGATGTTCTCGAGCGCAGACTTCTTGATCGTCACGTTGTCCTTGACGACCTGGCCGTTCCAGGTGTCCACCGCGATGTCCTGGCTCGTGAAGTCCTGAGCAACAGTCAGTGAGAGAAAGTACCTCGATGTAGGAGCCGAACTGACGAACAATAAGGTTCTTGAAGAAGTTTGCGAACATTATTTATTATTTAATTCGATTCATGTCGTTTATAGGGGTTTTGGGGTTTTGGGG
>Ga0169931_10014767_pt1 | contig 10538 bp, 8 predicted proteins | sample Kivu_15m_20L_FD_129675 | JGI IMG/M metagenome (GOLD analysis project Ga0169931, IMG submission 129675) | Freshwater microbial communities from Lake Kivu, Western Province, Rwanda to study Microbial Dark Matter (Phase II) - Kivu_15m_20L... | ecosystem: Environmental > Aquatic > Freshwater > Lake ... | reverse complement strand
GCTTGCCAAATCGACAAATGTTTTCCAGCAAATGAATGAAAAAGATATCTTAAACCAGCTAGAACACGCTCGCCAAGCAGGAAAGCGCATTATTGCGACTAATGGTTGTTTTGATGTTTTGCACGTAGGACACTTGCGATATCTAGAACAATCCAAAAAACTTGGAGATATTTTAGTCGTAGGTCTTAATTCCGACTCGAGCGTAAAAACTCTAAAAGGCTCATCCAGACCCATTAATAGCCAGATCGACAGAGCGGCACTTTTGTTCGGGCTGAAGCCTGTTGATTTTGTGATTATTTTTGAGGAAACAGATGCTTGTAATTTTTTAAACAAAGTAAAACCAGATGTCTATACCAAGGGCGGCGACTACAGCCCAGAGCAGCTAAAAAACTGGCCCGAATACAAAACAGCTCAGCAATTAGGTTGTAAAATAGAGATCATAAGCCTGATTGAAGGTAAATCCAGTACGCAGACGATTAATAAAATCAACGATGCAAGTCTCTAAATCTAAAAATCTTTATTACAGATGTTTCCAGCTTTTATTATTGATTGCTATTTTGTGCATTCAGCCAGTTAGAGCGCGCCTACGATCACAAGTAAATCGCACAGACCTAAATCTCGGTCAGAGCTTGAATTTAATGATTATAGTCGATGATTTCAAGCTAAAAAATCTAAGTTTCCCTTTTGATACTGCTGATTACCAAGTAGTCGCTAACTCAAGCAGTACTAGTTTTCAGATTATAAACGGCGTGACATCCCAAAACAAAACCTATACTTTTACTATTATTCCCAAGCACGCAGGTTCTATCACTCTGCCGCCAGCGACCATGACTGATGGTCTAGAAACCGCTCAGACAGAGCCAATCACCATCACCGTTCGCGGAGGAGCAGGCACAAGCTCAATTGCTACAGCGAGCTCTACAAATACCGCTAGCACAGGAACCGCCCCAGGACCCAGTCAGCAAGCTAGTCCTAGCTCAGCGGCTAGCGCACTAGCAGCACTAAGTGCAAGCATGCAGCGCAGTGCCCCCGTCAGCCCCAGCCGCAGTTACCAAGAAAGCTTAATCGCGCGACTTGAGACAAATAACTCTAATCCCTACAAAAATCAGCAAGTGAATATCAAGCTCAAAATCTATCACAGAGGCAATTTGCGCACTCTAAATATCGCTCCGCTAAATGTTGAGAACTTCATAATTCGCAAGGACGACACTGCAAAAGAATATCAAGAGTCCTATAACGGTCTTGATTACTTGGTTTACGAGCTGAATTTTATCGGCTTCCCCATTAAATCTGGCTCACTGACTATACCTGGTCACGAGATTCAAGCCACTTTAGTGGAGGATGCGATACAGCCCTCTAGCTTTTTTGATCCGTTCGGGATAATGAATCCATTTTTGGTGGATAAAGAAAAAACCATAAAAACTAATAGCCTAAGTTTCAAAATAAAAGATTTACCGCCTGGCGCGCCCAAAGATTTTAGTGGCTATGTCGGAGAGCTCGCTGTCAATAACGAAATCTCAAACCTAGTCACCATGCCCGGTGAAGCCATCACCCTAAAAACCAAAATCTACGGAACCGGCAATACCAAGAATCTAAAATTTGACCTTGTGAAAAACTCTAGGCTCTATACCGCCTTTAAAGACAAGCATAAAATCGATGAGCAAATCGAAAGTTCCAAGCAATACTTCGAAACCCTTATCTCTACAGCTATTGTGCCATCTTATAATTCCGGAAAAATTATCGTAGAAATAAAACCACTTATTAGTTTTAACCCCAGCACAGGCAAATACGAAGAACATGGTCAAGAAAGTTTTGAAATCAGCATAAACACGAACGGAGCCAGCTTGACTCAGGACCCTAGCTTAAACACCGCAAGTATGCTAACCAAAAACCAATCAGGGATTAATTCTAACGAAATAATCAATATCTCTAAAAAACAAATCCTAGGTTATAAACCCGCTATCTATGAAAACTCTTTTGTATTATTCTTAGTTCTTGCGTTTATAAATTTTATTAGCTTGGTTTTTTATCTCAGTTCCAGAATTAAGCAAAATTCTCTTGCCGCTTTAGATAAATTTTACCAAGCTCGCAAATCAATTAAGCAAGCGGGTTCCGTCGCTGAGCTTTCTATGTTTTTAAGAAGCTTTAGTCAGGATCTGGAAGTAAGCCAATTAGACAGTGTAAAATTAGATATCGAAAACTTCTTTGCTGAAACTGATCGCATTAATTACGGCTCAGTTACCGGTCCTCTCAATCAAGCTAGCCAAGCGGAACAGCTCGATTACTTCAAATCAAAAGCACTAGCCATAATAAAAGCCCTAAAAGAAGGTTCTAAAAAATCATGAGCCAAGAAAAAAATCCCTACCTACTAGTAGGTAAGTCTACCGAAGATTACCAAGCCCAAAATATCGGCAAGGCGCTTGCCAAGCTCTATTCAGCCCAAAAAATCTCCCCGCGCATGCCTGAATTGCGTCACAATCTAAAAGTAATAAATAACCAAGTTAAACTTATCCAGCCACCTATGTTTTTTCAAAGCTATATGAACTTATCTGAGGCGTTAATAATATGCATATTATTTAATATTATTTTCTTATTCAGTCGTAAAATCCTTAATAACAAATTCCTAAAAAATGTTATTTTGGTATTATTTATTTTTTCATTATTAAATCTCAGTTTAATCACACTAGAACAAAAACTAAAAAAATTTGGTGTGGTGCAAAAAATATCCACCCAAGTACATTCCGGTGATAGTGTGGATTTCGCAGAATTATTTGAGCTAAATGATGGGCAAGTCGTAGAAATAAAAAAAGAAGAAGATTCGTGGTCCCAAATCAAATACAATGATCAATTAGGCTGGATCCGAAATGAGGATATAATAAAAATTGATTGATGTTAAAATTTCCGCACAATTTTTACTGGGGAACAGCTACAGCGGCATTCCAAATAGAAGGTCATCCAGAAGAATACCTGGGTAAATTATCCGATTGGTCAGAGTGGATAGACCGCGAGGATAAAGTCCTAAAACCCACTAATAACGGCAGAGCTGTCGAGCATTATCAACACCTAATCGAAGATATTAATCTCATCAAGGGCTTGAATAATAATGCTTATAGATTTTCTTTTAACTGGGCGAGACTACACCGCGCGCCTAGTGAGTTTGATGAGAACACCGCACGCTTTTATGATTTGCTACTTGATGAGCTGATGGACTCTAATTCCAAAAATCGCATAGAGCCTTTTGCTACTATAGTTCACTTCGTGCTCCCAAGCTGGCTTGCCAAGCAGGGTGGCTGGGAAAACCCGAAAACCGCTCATGAGTTTAAGAACTTTACTGAGTATCTTGTAAAAAGATTTGGGCAAAAAATAAAATATTGGATCACGTTTAATGAGCCCAATATATTTTTGGGGTTTGGTTATGAATCTGGAATCTGGCCACCTGGCTTCCAGAACGACTGGAATAGATATCTAAAAGCCTATCAGGGATTGGTTTTGGGGCATCAACTGGCTTATAAGGTAATAAAAGAAAACAACCCCAAAGCTCAAGTCGGTATCGCGCAAAATCTTTATTGCTATGAGCCTTATGATCAAGATCTGGTGACTCATCCTTGGCAATCTTTAGATAGTGTCCCTAATATTCTGCGCAAACAGCTTCATAATCACGCTTTTATCGAATCTTGCGTGGATTTAGAAGCGTTGGATTTTCTGGGCGTCAATTACTATACTAGATTTTCTTACCAGCTAAACCCGCAAGCGCCAGATGCCATCAACGCCCAAGCGCCAAGTAGTTTTTGGGGCGAACTTCTAAATCGCTCCGAACAAAAAAACACTCAATCCAAATTTAACAGTCTTGGCTGGGAGCTATATCCAGAAGGTCTCTATAAAGCGCTCACCGACAAGGCTCTGGTGAGGTTGATTGGCAATCTACCAGTTTTTATTACCGAAAACGGCTATTGTAAAATCGAGAAAGAAGCTGAAGATCTAGAAGATCCTGAGCGAATAAAATTTATTAAGAATCATTTGGTTTACTTGCATAAGGCTATTAGCAAGGGCGTAAATCTCAAGGGGTATTTTTATTGGAGCTTGCTGGATAATTTTGAGTGGGCGCTAGGAATGAATCCTAGATTCGGTTTGGTGCATGTGAACCATTCGAGCTTCGCAAGAACCCCAAAAGCAAGTTATCACTATTATTCACAAGTAGCTAAACAAAACGGAATTGCGTAATTCTTTAAGCGCAGACTGCTTTACCACTCTGCTTTTTTAGATTAAAAAACGCAGAGCCTGCTGGATAGATAGCTTGAGAGCCTAGATATTCTTCAATACGCAACAGCTGATTGTATTTAGCTACTCTATCAGACCTGCATGGCGCGCCGGTCTTGATCTGACCAGCGTTAGTAGCGACCGCCAAATCTGCAATAAATGTATCTTCCGTCTCACCCGAGCGGTGCGAAATCACAGAAGTGTAACCAGATTTTGTAGCCATCTGAATCGCGTTCATGGTCTCGGTTAGAGTGCCGATCTGATTTACTTTTATCAAAATGCTATTAGCGGTATTCTCACTTATCCCTCTTGCCAAGCGAGATGTATTGGTAACAAATAAATCATCTCCGACTAACTGCACCTTAGAACCCAATCTAGCAGTAGCTTGATTCCAGGTCGCCCAATCTTCTTCAGCAAAACCATCTTCAATAGAAATAATTGGATATTGTCTAATCCAGTTTTCATAAAAATCTATCATTTCAGTCCCGCTTAACTTACGGCCTTCCTTAGCTAGATCGTATTTGCCATCGATATAAAGTTCGGTGGAAGCCGCGTCAATAGCGAGCATTAGATCAGAGCCCGGCTTGAAACCAGCTTTTTCGATAGCTTTTAGAATTACTTCGATAGCTTCTTCATTAGCTTTTAGGCTAGGAGCAAAACCACCTTCATCACCGATACTTGTCGAGTGACCAGATGATTTTAAAACAGATTTTAGAGCATGATAGACTTCCGTTCCCATCCGCAACCCTTCTGCAAAGCTTCTTGCGCCGACGGGCATAACCATAAACTCTTGTAAGTCCACAGAATCAAGCGCATGCTTACCACCATTAAGAATATTCATCATTGGCACCGGTAAAGTGCGAGCGTTAGGTCCGCCTAAATAAGCATATAGAGGCAAGCCTGATGATTCTGCCGCCGCACAAGCTACCGCCAAACTCGCTCCTAGAATGGCATTCGCGCCAAGTCTGGATTTAGTATCAGTACCATCTAAACAAATTAATAAATTATCGATTTCTGATTGTTGAGTAGCATCTAGTCCTACCAAGGCTTCAGCGATTTCACCGTTTACATTTTCAACGGCATTAAGAACACCTTTGCCAAGATAACGAGATTTATCTTCATCGCGTAATTCGCAAGCCTCAAAAGCTCCGGTACTAGCACCGCTAGGCACAGCCGCTCTACCAAAGGCTCCGTCGTCTAAATAAACCTCAACCTCGACAGTGGGATTACCTCTGCTGTCAAGCACTTCTCTCGCTAAAATACCTTCAATAATAGAACTCATAGAAAATTAATTATACTACAATTGCGGCTCAGACCCGTAAACTTCATCCTCGGGGCATCCGCTCAGCCTAGATTATTAAAAAAAATCGACTTTTTAAACTACCTAGAAGCTCGGCTGAAGTCCGATAAACACTATCGTCAGTACAAAGTCTTGCCCCCAAGCAAGCACCAAAAAAACAAAACGTTAAAAGGGAGATTAGTCATGGGACTTGTCGTCAATACTAACACGCAAAGCTTATTTGCGCAGCGTGCTCTAAACAAAAATACAGATGGCTTAAAACGCAATATTGAGCGTTTATCAACAGGTTATAGAATTAATCGAGCCTCGGATGATGCCGCAGGTTTATCAATCAGTAATAAACTAACCACGACAATTCGCGGTCTAGAAAAAGCAAAGCAAAACGCCTCAGACGGTATATCCCTCTTGCAGACAGCGGAAGGTGGCTTGTCAGTAATTCAGGAAAACTTACAGAGAATTCGCGAGCTCGTGGTGCAAGGTGTTAACGGCACTAATGGAGTCGCAGAAAAAGATGCACTCCAAAGAGAAATAAATGAAAGGGTAAAACTCGTTTCAGATATTGCAAGTGCCACTAAGTTTAACGGTATTAGCCTACTAACAGCTAACACAGCTGCAACAGCTAATATTACGCTACAAACAGGTGCTAATAATGGTGAAACAACCACTGTCCTGTTTCAATCTGAGCAAAGTGCAAACACTGGTATAGAAATTGATATATCAGAGACAGCTGGTGGCGGCGATGATCAAGGTCACTTGGTAGAAAACGCTACAGCTAACTTTGCACTAGACCGTATTCAATTAAGTGGAGCTACCGTAAACTCTTATAATTATGCGACTCATTCTACTAACTTCTCTGCCTCAGTTGGTGTTGTAGATACTATGATCGACAATATTTCAAGGATGAGATCTTATATCGGTGCAAGCCAAAACGCTCTTGAATCTAAAATCGATTATATAGACATTGCAATAGAAAACGCTTCTGCCTCTAGATCAAGAATTCAAGATGTAGATGTAGCTTACGAAAGCAGTATTCTTGTAAGAAACCAAATCTTACAGCAGACTGCAAGTTCGATGCTGTCGCAAGCTAATTCACAACCACAGATAGCTCTTAGTCTTATTGGTAATTAAAAATCAACTCTTAATTGAGCTTGATACAAAGTTTTAATCAAGAATAGCTTAAAAAGCTAGCTTTGATTAATAGGGTGTACCTGACGTAATTACACCCCCCCCCAATGAAATGTGAGGAGTCTATGAACTAGACTCCTCTTTTTTAAATCTCATTGGGCAACAACCTACAAAATTTAATTGGCTGATCTCGGTCAGTCGGTTGAGTCTTGGCAAAAAAATCCATCAAACGGCCAATCTCAGGGCTCTTAACCTGTGACGATATCTATTATTGTCAGAGGGAGAGTTCATCATGGGATTAGTAGTTAATACAAACACACAAAGCTTATTTGCTCAAAGAGCATTAAGAAATAATACTGCTGGCTTAAAAGCCAACATTGAAAGATTATCAACAGGTTTTAGAATTAATCGAGCATCCGATGACGCTGCGGGCTTATCAATCAGCAGCAAGCTAACCACCACCATAAGAGGCATTGAAAAAGCTAAACAAAACGCTGGCGATGGTATTTCATTAATTCAGACTGCTGAAGGCGGACTTGGAGTAATTCAAGAAAACTTGCAAAGAATTCGTGAACTAGTAGTTCAAGGTAAAAATGGTACTAATGGCTCTGGTGAGGCCGATGCTATCCAAAGAGAAATTAACGAGCGAATTCGCAATATTAGCGATATCGCTAATGCTACAAAGTTTAATGGGCAAGATTTATTAATCAATCCTACTGATAAAATTTTACAAACCGGTGCTGATAACGGTCAAATCACTACAATAGAATTAACTAGCGGACAAAAATCTAATATAGGAATTGATCTTGATGTTACTTATGAAAAAACTGGGACAAGCTCTGATTATGGAAGCTTAATAGAAGGCATTAGCACCGCTAATTTTGGGCTTCATAATATTCACTTAGGTGTTACAGGGATGGGCGTAGAATCTTTAGACAAGACTTTAGACCCTACAACAGGCACTAATATTACTGTCTCTGTAGATCATCTCGATAAAATGATTGATAATATATCCCGTATGAGATCATACCTTGGTGCTAAACAAAATGCTCTAGAATCAAAAATTGAGTACTTGGATATTGCAAAAGAAAACGCTGAAGCGTCCAGATCGAGAATCCAAGACGTAGATGTGGCTCAAGAAAGCAGTGTTTTAGTCAAAAACCAGATTCTTCAGCAAACAGCTTCGGCGATGCTTGCGCAGGCTAATTCGCAACCTCAAATCGCTTTATCACTTTTACCAAGCTAAAAGACTAATTCAAACTATTCATACTCATAATAAATTTAGGTTTATTAAAGTACTGGAAACTTCGTATTAATTCCGATACAAATAATTGTCAGCGCATGCAACACACAAGCAAAGCTGAACATTTGGAGATCAGATTATGGCATTAGTAGTAAACACAAACACACAAAGCTTATTTGCGCAAAGAGCGTTAAATTTAAATACAACAAATCTTAAGCGTAATATAGAGAACCTTTCTACAGGTTATAGAATTAACAAAGCCGCTGATGATGCCGCTGGTCTTTCCATAAGCCAAAAGCTAAGCACAACGATTCGCGGACTTGACAAGGCTAAACAAAACGCTTCTGACGGTATTTCGCTAATCCAGACAGCAGAAGGTGGCTTGCAAATTATTCAAGACAACCTCCAAAGAATTAGAGAGCTAGTTGTTCAGGGTAACAACGGCACAAATGGTCCTAGTGAAGCCGATGCTCTCCAAAGAGAAATTAACGAAAGAGTTAATGCTATTCAATCTATATCTAAATCAGTCAAATTCAATGGCATCGATCTAATTTACAGTAATACCGCAAGCAGTGCTGATATTAGTTTACAGACTGGTTCTGAGAATAGTGAAACTACTTCTCTGGTTTTTCGATCAGGTGTATCGGCTAATACTGGAATTGAAATAGATACTACATATGAGAGAACTGGAACAACATCAGACTACGGAACACTTGTAGAGGGTATTAGTACAGCTAACTTCGGTTTACACAGAATCCACTTAGGTACTACAGGGATGACAGTAGATTCTGTCGACAAGTTAAATGACACTACTTCCGGAGTTAATGCGACCGTTAACCTAGATCATATGGATAAGATGATTAATAACGTCTCGAGAATGAGATCTTATTTAGGTGCTATGCAAAACGCTCTTGAGTCACAAGTAGAATATGTAGATATCGCAATTCAAAACGCATCTGAATCAAGATCAAGAATCCTTGATACCGATGTAGCTAAAGAAAGCAGTATATTGGTGAAAAACCAAATTTTACAACAATCTGCTGCTGCAATGTTATCGCAAGCTAATTCTCAGCCACAAATAGCCTTAAACTTAATAGGCGGCTAATAAAGATTCTAACAACCAAGATCACCCCCCAGATCTTGGTTGATTAGAGGGTAAGATACTGACAATTCCCACCCTCCCATAAATGAACGGACAAGACCACCCATCAAGGGTGGTTTTGTTTTTGTGCTGAAAATCAATTGAAGAGCTGATTGGGAGGAATACCTACTTCTCCGATATAAATATTTGTCAGTAAAAAAGTTCAAGGGAAAAATGTCAGTAGTAATAAATACAAACACGCAAAGTTTATTTGCTCAAAGAGCTCTTAGTACAAACACAGCTCGCCTGCAGGCGAACATAGAACACCTATCAACTGGACATCGAATAAATAGAGCCTCAGATGACGCGGCGGGCTTATCTATAAGTTACAAACTTTCATCGACCATACGAGACTTAGAAAACGCAAAAAGAAACACGGCAAACGGAATCTCTATGCTTCAAACAGCAGAAGGAGGACTAGCAGTGATCCAAGAAAACCTCCAAAGAATGCGAGAGTTATTTATTCAAGCCGTTAATGGCACTAATGGTGAAGCTGAAAAATCAGCGCTCCAAAGAGAAATAAACGAAAGAGTAAAAACTATAGATGCGATTTCAAAAGCCACCAAATTCAATGGGCAAGCTCTTCTTGATGGAAGTGCTAATTATACCCTGCAAACAGGAGCCGATCAAGGTCAAACCACTATTATAAAGTTTCTTGCTGAAACCACAGATTCCAACACCGGTATAAAAATCGATGTGAGCGAAGATCAAGGCGGAACAGATGACTCTGGTCATATGATAGAGAATGTCTCCCTCGCTGGGTTTGCTCTAGATGAAATCAGCGTAGGATCCTCTTCTGTAGCAGCTTATGACAATATAAATTTTACGGAGACGACAGATGGAGTAGGAATACTTGATACAATAATTGGAAATATTTCTAGAATGAGGTCCTATATCGGAGCAAGTCAAAACGCTCTAGAATCAAAAATCGAATATATTAATGTCGCTATCGAGAACAACTCATCTTCCAGATCAAGAATCCAAGATATAGACGTAGCTCGAGAAAGTGCAATTCTAGTAAGGAACCAAATTCTTCAACAGACATCATCCACCATGCTCAGCCAAGCTAATTCACAGCCAGAGATAGCTGTATCACTATTAGGGCAATAAAAAAGAAAACCCCCGGTGATTAGCCGAGGGTTTTGCTTTTACATTAATTAAGTATCTAACTACGGAGTAGTAATTGCTCTAGAAGCAACACCGCGATCTGGAACGCTGAAGACTGCGTATACAGCGCTTGCAGGAATAGTCTCTGCTGCAGCTGATCTACGATTTAATGTCTTCACTTCGTTCTTGGTTTGATTGCGAAGTGTTACTGCTTGGAAAGTACCATCGTTAAGAACGAAACCGAAAGTTTGACCGTTTCTTAGGCGTTGACCTTTAAGAACGATGAAACCACCAGCATTGTTTCTTACACCAGTTAAAGTCGGAGCGCCTAATTTAGTAGCCGCTTCAGAATCTAACTCAGTAAG
>Ga0169931_10014766_pt1 | contig 10538 bp, 9 predicted proteins | sample Kivu_15m_20L_FD_129675 | JGI IMG/M metagenome (GOLD analysis project Ga0169931, IMG submission 129675) | Freshwater microbial communities from Lake Kivu, Western Province, Rwanda to study Microbial Dark Matter (Phase II) - Kivu_15m_20L... | ecosystem: Environmental > Aquatic > Freshwater > Lake ... | reverse complement strand
GGGTCAACGCGGCCAACGAGGTGCGCGACATCGAGCGTCTCGCGCGTCACGCCCACCGGTACGGGGCCCGCGTTTTCGTCGCCCTGAACACCATCTTCCGCGACGATGAACTGCCCGAGGCCGGACGCGTCGCGCACGCGGTGTACGAGGCCGGTGCGGACGCGTTGATCATCCAGGACATGGGGCTGCTGGAGCTCGACCTGCCCCCGATACAGCTCCACGCCAGCACCCAGACCGACATCCGCACCCCGGCGAAGGCGCGCTTCCTCCAGGACGTGGGTTTCTCACAGATGGTGCTGGCGCGCGAACTGTCGCTCCCCCAGATCCGCGCCATCGCTGCCGAAGTCACCGAGGCCACCCTGGAGTTCTTCATCCATGGCGCGCTGTGCGTCGCCTACAGCGGCCAGTGCTTCATCAGCCACGCCCATACCGGCCGCAGCGCCAATCGCGGCAACTGCTCGCAGGAGTGCAGGCTGCCCTACACCGTGACCGATGGCGGGGGACGCGTGGTGGCCTGGGAGCGGCACGTGCTCTCGCTCAAGGACAACGACCAGAGCGCCAATCTGGCGGCATTGGTGGATGCGGGTGTGCGCTCCTTCAAGATCGAGGGCCGCTACAAGGACATGGGCTACGTCAAGAACGTCACCGCCCACTACCGCCAGTTGCTGGACGCCGTGCTGGAGGGCAGGCCCGCGCTCCGGCGCGCCTCCTCGGGCCGTAGCACCTTCCTGTTCACGCCCGATCCGCAGCGCGACTTCAACCGCGGCGCCACGGACTACTTCGTGAACGGGCGCAAGGAGGATATCGGCGCCTTCGACTCGCCGAAGCACGTGGGTCTCCCACTCGGGCACGTGCTGCGGGTCGATCGCGACAGCTTCGACCTGGAGGCAGACTCGCCGGTGCGCAATGGCGATGGCCTCACCTGGTACGACTCGAAACGCGAGCTGCAGGGGCTGCGCGTCAACGTCGCCCAGGCCCTGGACGGGGACGGCGGCCGGCGCTGGCGCATCTTTCCCAACGAGCCCATGGCCGAACTGCGCGGGCTAAAGGCGGACACCGCCATGCACCGCAACCGCGATCTGGCCTGGGATCAGGCGCTCGAACGCAAGTCGGCCGAGCGTCGCATCGGCCTGGCGCTGCGGCTCACCACGGACGCCGGCGGCTTCGTGCTCGACGGCGAGGACGAGGACGGCCACCGCGCGAGCGCACGCATCGACCTGCCCCGCGAACCCGCTCGGGACCCGGACCAGGCGCTGGAGGCGACGAGGCGGCAACTGGACCGGCTCGGCAACACGATCTTCGTCGCCACCCGCATCGACATCGCGCTGGATCAGCCCTGGTTCGTGCCAGCCTCGGCGCTGAACACCCTGCGCCGGGAAGTGGTGGCCACACTGGAAGCCGAGCGCGAAACCCGCCGGCACCGACCGCAACGGGCCTCGCCGGTGGAACCGCCGGTGCCCTACCCCGAGGACACCCTCAGCTATCTCGCGAACGTGTTCAACCACAAGGCCCGCGACTTCTACGCCAGGCACGGCGTCAAGGTTATCGAGGCCGCCTACGAGGCGCACGAGGAGACCGGAGAGGTCTCGCTCATGATCACCAAGCACTGCGTGCGCTTCTCGCTGAGCCTGTGCCCGAAACAGGCCAAGGGTGTGCAGGGTGTCCAGGGACAGGTGCGGGCCGAGCCTCTCACCCTGGTGCACGGCAACGACCGGCTGACCTTGCGCTTCGACTGCAAGCCCTGCGAGATGCACGTGGTCGGCCCGATGCGCCCGAACATCGCCAGCCAGGTGCCGGCGGCACCGATCCGCTTCTACCGCAACCGGGACCGCAGCCCGGCCTGAGCCGGCCCCGACCAGAGCCCCCCCGCCACCGCGGGGTGCCCCGCCGCCAGGAGCACCGTCATTTCACGGTGCTGGCATCCTGACCGAACAGCACCTTCTTCGCCTGTTCGTCGACGGTCGGCCTGGCATTGACGGTCTTCGCCACGGCGTAGGCACGTTCCACGGCCGGGCGCGCCGCGATGGTCTCGAACCAGCGCTTCAGGTGCGGGAAGTCATCCAGGTTCTGCTGCTGTCGCGCGTGCGGCACCACCCACGGATAGCAGGCCATGTCGGCGATCGAATACTCGCCCGCGACGAACTCACGGTCCGCGAGACGCTTGTTGAGCACGCCGTAGAGCCGCGCCGTCTCCTTCACGTAGCGCTCCATGGCGTAGGGAATGCGCTCCGGCGCGTATTGCACGAAGTGGTGGTTCTGGCCCGCCATCGGCCCGAGCCCGGCCATCTGCCACATCAGCCACTGGAGCACCTCCACCCAGCCGCGCATCTCCTGCGGCAGGAAGCGGCCGGTCTTGGCTGCGAGGTAGATCAGGATGGCGCCGGACTCGAACACCGACACGGGCCTGCCCTCGTCGCCAGGCGCGTGATCCACGATGGCGGGGATGCGGTTGTTGGGGGCGACGGCCAGGAATGCCGGATCGAACTGCTGCCCCCGCCCGATATCGACGGGCAGGATCCGGTAGGGAAGACCGGTCTCCTCCAGAAAGATGGTGATCTTGTGACCGTTCGGCGTGGTCCAGTAGTACAGGTCGATCATGGTTGCGCCTTCTCCTTGCCAGGACGGCGAGTATACGAGGCTCGCCCCGGTGTCCGGACGCCCGCCCCGCCGCAATTCGTGCGGTGCGGCGCCAGGACCAGTACCCCTTCCGCACGCTAATGAGAATGGTTTGCAACCATACAAGGCTTCGGCTAAATTCGCGGGTCCTGGGTGGGCGCTCCGAACGAGACGGCGAGCGCAGCCGCGGTCCCACCCGCATCCGCAGCCAGGCGCCGGCAGGAGCCGCGACGGCGCGCCAGACCGAAGGATCCCGGGGAGTCAGCTCGATGCCCAACACACGCCAGGGCATGGTCATCGCTGCCATCGTGCTGCTGCACGTGGGGTTCTTCTACGCCCTCCAGGCAGGGCTCATGCGCAGTGCCTCGCGCTTCGTCCAGGAGGAGGTGTTCGCGCGGCTGATCCTGCCGGATCCTCCAGCCGAAGCGCCACCGCCGCCACCGCCACCGCCGAAGGTCGTCGAGCCCCCGCCACCGCCACCGCCGCCGCGGGAGACGGTCAAGGCGGTGGAGGCGCCGCCCGCACCCACGGCCATCAGCCTGCCCGAGACCCCGCCCGAGCCACCGCCCCCCTCGCCGGCCCCTCCCCCCGTGGTGGTGGCTCCCGCCCCGCCGACGCCCGCGCCGCCACCGGTGGTCCAGGCACCGCCCGCGCCGCCGTCGCCACAGCCGGTGGTACGCTCGATCGGGGACGCCGGCATCGAGTACACCCGCGCGCCGGCCGTGACCTACCCGCCCATCTCCCTGCGCCTGCGCGAGATGGGCGACCTGCTGCTGCGGGTGCTGGTGAACGAGCAGGGCAAGGTGGAGCGTGCCGAGGTCCAGAAGAGCAGCGGTTACCCGCGCCTGGACAACGCAGCGAGGGAGGCTGCCCTGAGGGCCGCCTTCAAGCCCTACATGGACGGTGGTCGCGCCGTACCGGTGTGGGTGGTGGTGCCTTTCTCCTTCAAATTCGATTCCTGATCGGAGGTCGTGAAACGTGGATCAGTTCGGGCTGGATCATCTGTGGTCGAACGCCGACCTCGTGCAGAAAGCGGTGGCCATGCTGCTGGTCATCATGTCGGCCATGTCGTGGTACGTGATCGTGATGAAGGGCATGACGTTGCTGCGCCTGCAGCGCCTTGCGAGACACGCCCGGGACACGTTCTGGCAATCGCGCTCCGTGCCCGAGGGGCTGGAGGCCCTGGGCGACGCGGAGGCCAGCCCCTTCGCCTCGCTGGTGCAGGCCGGCATGGACGCATCGTCCCACCACCGGCACAACGAAGGCACACTCGGCGGCAGCATGGGCCGCAACGAGTGGATCGCGAGCGCGCTGCGCGCCTCCATCGATGACAGCAACGCGAGGCTGCAGACCGGCCTGTCGGTGCTCGCCTCGGTGTCCTCGACCGCGCCCTTCGTCGGCCTGTTCGGCACGGTCTGGGGCATCTATCACGCTCTGGTGGCGATCGGTCTTGCCGGTCAGGCCTCGCTGGACAAGGTGGCCGGTCCGGTGGGCGAGGCCCTGATCATGACGGCGCTGGGTCTGGCTGTCGCCATCCCGGCAGCGCTCGGCTACAACACCCTGGTGCGCGGCAACAAGACACTGGTGGCGCAGTTGAACCGCTTCGGCTTCGACCTGCACGCCTTCTTCCTCACCGGCACGCGCGTGGGCGACGGAGCCGCGCCCGCGGCGCCGCTGCGCGACACCACCCGGGTCGCCGCCGTGGCGGCTGCCAAGAGCTGAGGGAGGATCGCCATGGCCATGGGTTCACTGGGCGACTCCGAGGACGACTTCAACCCGGAGATCAACACCACCCCGCTGGTGGACGTGATGCTGGTGCTGCTGATCATCTTCATGATCACCATCCCGGTCATGAACCACGCGGTGAAGATCGACCTGCCGCGCGCCACCAATCAGCCGAACGAGACCAAGCCCGAGAACATCAACCTGTCGGTCGACGAGAACGGCGCCTTCTGGTGGAACACCGAGCAGATCTCGCCGGAGGAGCTGCAGGTCCGCATCAATGCCGCGGCCAGCCAGGACCCGCAACCGGAGATCCACATCCGGGGGGCGCGGACCGTGCAGTACGAGAAGGTCGCCCAGATCATGGCCGCGGTGCAGCGCGCCGGGCTCAGGAAGATCGGCTTCCCTCTCGATCCGACGGCGCAGTAGCAGCGATCGCGGCGTTCTCCAGCCGCTTCCGGACGAACTCGATGTGCTGCCGCAGCGCGTAGAGCTGGTCGGCGTAGGCCAGCGGCGGGTGCTGCTGGTTGACCACGCGCTCGATGGCGTCCAGCCGCTTCTCGAAATCGCGCTGCTCGCCCGCGGTCATGGCGCTGCGGGTCTCGTTCTCGATGAACATGAGCTCCCCGTACCAGCGGTAGATGCGCGACCGCACGCGCCACTTGTACAACGGCGTGACGATGCGTGTGAGCGGCAGCACGATGGCGATGATGGGCACCGCCATCACCAGCAGGCGATCCACCAGATTGGCCAGCCAGAACGGCAGGTAACGCTGCAGGAACGGCGGGCCGGACTGATAGAAACGCTGCGCGCTGGGTGAGACCGGGAAGGCACTCTTCCTGGCGTGCGGGAACTCCCCCTGGGCGTTGAACATCCCCGGGCCGCCGTGGGTGCGTACGGCGGCCTGCAACAGCACGGTCTGGATCGCGGGGTGCAGGGTGTCCCGCACCAGCAGCTCGGCAGTCGGCGCGATGAGCACGACATCGCGGGGCGGGAGATCGCGTTCGAGGTCGTACACCCCGCGCGGCAGCACCACCTTGGAGAGGAACGGCAGGCGCCGCACGTACGCATCCGCGCGCTCCATGTCCAGCAGGGCAACGTCGGGTGACTGCATGATGGCGCGGACGATCCCCGCGTCGGCGGCCGCGATGATGAACAGGCAATCCACCGCGCCGCCCAGCAGCGCCTCGGCGCCGTCGACACCGGTGACGTGCACCCCTGCGACCGCATCCTCGTCGAGGTTGTTGGTCTCGAGGATTTCACGCGCGAGCAGCCGTGTGCCGCTCCCGGGCAACCCGATGGCGACCCGGCGGCCGCGAAGACCGGTGATGCCGGAACCCGGGGCCACGCCGCGGCAGAAGATCCACAAGGGCTCGAAGGCGACGCTCCCCAGCGTCTGCAGGTGCGGGGCCGAGGCCGGAGCGCCGACACCGCTCTGGACGAGCGCGAAATCCACCCCGGTGCCGTCCCGGCGCAGCAGCTCGAAATTGTCCACCGAGCCCTCGGTGGGCCGCAGGTCAAGCGCGATGCCAAGTGGCGCCAGGGCCTGACGATACTGCTCGCCGAACTCCGCATAGCCGCCGCCGGTGACTCCGGTGGCCATGGTGACGCGATCCGGCGGCGCAGGCTGCAGGAAGTGCGCTGCGAACCACAGACCGGCAACGGCCGCGAGCACCACGGGCGCCGCAATGATCAGCCACTCGCGCAGATGCAGTCTGGTCAGACTCGTGATCACGCCGTTCGAAGCCACCGGTGGATGCGACACCGCTCCGAGTCTACTGGACCGGGTCCGTCACGCAAGCGGTCGCCGCAGTCTGACGGTGGGCACGCCAGACCCGTCTCGTGCACCACAGCCGTCCAACCGGGGTATATTGGTCCCTGTGGCTTCGGGCCAGCCAGGTGGGCCGACACTCATGTTGCAGGACCAGTCTCATTCCGATTCGAAACCCGAGGTGGTGGTCTCGGGTGAAGTCGTCGCCGACCTCGTTGCAGACGGGGCGGATACCGAGGTGTTCCGTTTCCATCCCGGCGGGCAGGGTGTCAACGTCGCCATCGCCCTCGCGCGCCAGGGTCTGCCCACCACCCTGCTGATGCCCCTTTCGCAGGATTCTCTCGGCCAGTCGTTCGCCCACACCCTGCGGGCCGCCGGCGTCAGCGTACCTCTGGCCGGCACCAGCCCCTGGCCCACCTCGCTCGCCCTCGTCAATCTGGAGCAGGGCGAACCCCGCTACAGCCTGTATCGCGAAGGCGTGGCCGACCGCCACCTGGACACCCGTTCGCTGCTGCCACGGCTGCCCGCCCGTCCCGCGATCCATGTCGTCGGCGCGTTCTGTTACGCGGTGCAGCCGGACCGGGATTTCTGGCTCGCCGTGGCCACCGAGAGCCGGCGTCGGGGGGCTCTGATCTCGAGCGACCCGAACATCCGGCCCCAGCTCATGGAGCGAAAGGATGCCAACCGCGAGGATATCTGCCGCGCCCTCGGCCAGGCCGACATCGTCAAGGCGAGCGAGGAGGACCTCACCTGGCTATTTCCGGGCGACACCACCGCCCGCGCCATGGGACGTCTGCTGTCGGCCGAATGCACACGTCTTGCCGTGGGAACCCTGGGCGGGCGCGGTGCATTGCTCGCCACCCGGCATGCGATGGCAGCCGTGCCGGCCCACCTGCCTCGGAGGCTGGTGGACACCATCGGCGCCGGCGACACCTTCCACGCGGCCATGCTGGCCTGCCTGCTTCGCGCCGGCGTGCGCCGGGCGGATCAGCTCGACGCGCTGAGCAACGGCGACCTGCGGGTGCTGGGCCGGGAAGCCACGGTCGCGGCGGCGCTGAACTGCGAGCACGCCGGCTGCCGACCGCCCAGTCGCGCCGAGGTCGCACAGACGCTGGCCCTGTCCCAGGGCTGAGTGCAGAGGCGCGGCGACGACAACGAGGACGACCTCCGCCCCCTCCCTCCGCAGCGAACCGTCACCCCGTGCGGCAGAGGCGGAGCCGCACTCAGGCGGTGGCGTCCCCCCCGGTCTGCGCCTGCAGGAACGCGAAATCGGCACCCTCGTCGGCCTGCCGCACCTGCTCGGCATAGAGGCGGCGGTAGCCACGGTCGGGAAAGGCGGGCGGCCGCCAACCCGATGCGCGCCGGGCCAGTTCGTCCGCGGGCACGAGCAGGTCCAGGGCGCGATCCTTCACAGAAAGACGGATCCGGTCGCCGTCCTCCAGAAACGCCAGGGGGCCACCACTGGCGGCGTCCGGGGACACGTGCAGCACCACAGAGCCGTAGGCGGTGCCGCTCATGCGCGCGTCGGAGATCCGCACCATGTCCTTCACGCCGGCACGGGCGAGCTTCTTCGGGATCGGTAGATAGCCGGCCTCGGGCATGCCGCTGGGGCTGGCCGGACCGGCGTTCTTGAGTACCAGGAAGTCGTCGGGCGTGACGTCGAGCGCCGGATCGTCGATGCGGCGGGAGAGATCCTCCAGCCCGTCGAACACCACCGCCCTGCCCTCGCGCTCGAACAGCCGCGGGTCGGCCGCGGAGCGCTTGAGGATCGCGCCCTGCGGCGCCAGGGAGCCGAACAGCGCCACCAGTCCGCCCGCCGGGTCGAAGGGCTCGGCGCGCGCACGGATCACAGTCCGGTCGACCCAGGGTGCGGGCCCGTCAAGGCGCTGGCCCAGCGTCTCGCCGGTGACAGTCATGCAGTCGAGATGCAGCAGGTCGCGCAACTCCCAGAGCAGGGCAGACAGGCCGCCGGCCGCGTGGAAGTCGGCCAGATAGTGACTGCCGGTGGGCTTGAGGTCGACCAGCACCGGCGTCTCGTCGGACAGCTGATTCAGACGGCGCAGGTCGATGCGCACCCCGCAGCGCCCGGCGACAGCGGCCAGATGCAGGACGGCATTGGTGGAACCGCCCAGGGCCAGCAGGACCCGCAAGGCATTCTCGACCGAGCGGGGGGTGATGAGGTCCGAGGGCCGCGGTCCGCGACCGATCATCGTCACGGCATGCCTGCCGGTGGCCTCGGCGGCGCGGATGCGGTCGGCATGCACCGCGGGGATGGCCGCCGTGCCCGGCAGCATCAGGCCCAGCGTCTCGGCGATGCAGGCCATGGTGCTCGCCGTGCCCATCACCGCGCACGTTCCGGCGGTGGTGGCAAGGTTGCCTTCGATGCGATCGATGCCCTCGTCGTCGACTTCGCCGGCCCGGTACTTGGCCCAGAATCGCCGGCAATCGGTGCAGGCGCCCAGACGTTCGCCCTGGAAGGGCAGGGCCAGCATCGGCCCGGTGACCAGTTGGACCGCTGGCAGGTCGGCCGACGCCGCCCCCATGAGCTGCGCCGGCACGGTCTTGTCGCATCCGCCCACCAGGACCACCGCATCCATCGGCTGGGCGCGGATCATCTCCTCCGTGTCCATGGACATCAGATTGCGGAACATGAGGCTGGTCGGACTCAGGAACACCTCCCCCAGCGAGACGGTCGGGAAGGCCAGCGGCAGAGCCCCGGCCGCCAGCACTCCGCGCTTCACCGCCTCCACGAGCTCGGGCACGCTGCGGTGACAGTTGTTGAAGTCGCTCGCAGTCTGGGCGATGCCGACGATCGGACGGTCGAGCAGGGTGCGCGACAGGCCCATCGACTGGGCGAAGGATCGGCGCAGGTACAGCGCGAAGGCGGGATCGCCGTAGTTCGTGAGGTTGCGGCGGTAGCCGCGCGGTTCGTCGCTCATGGCGGATGCGTTCGAAACAGTGAGGGTGTCCCCGGATTATCCGCGCTCCGGTGGCCGCGGGCCACGGCAACGACGCCCGGGCGCCGAATGAGTGATACTGCCGGCCTGCGTCCCCCACCCCCAAGGAGCAAGCCATGCCCATCGGCCTCCCGCGCGCACTGAGCGCTGCGATTCTCCCGTTCCTCGCTGCGCTCGCCTGCACCGGACACGCCGCTGCCCAGGGCGAGCGTGGGGCCAGCGACACCGCGGTCTCGCTCACGGCACAGGCGGAGGCCGAGATCGACAACGACACCATGCGGGCCGTGCTCTACACAGAGACCGAGGACGCCCTGCCCGGCAAGGCGGCCGATGCCGCCAACCGTACCCTCACCGAGGCGACGCGTGTCGCCAAGACACAGGCCGGCGTGAAGGTCCGCTCGGGCAGCTATCAGACCTATCCGGTCTACGACAAGCAGAACCGCATCGCGCGCTGGCGGGTGCGCGCCGAGGTGCTGCTGGAGAGTGCGGACTTCAAGGCCATGGCTGCGCTGTTGTCCCGGCTCCAGACCACCATGAATCTCGGCGGGGTCGAGTTCTTCGTGTCCGACGAGGCCCGTCGTCGCAGCGAGGACGAGCTGACCACGAACGCCATCGGTGAATTCAGGCGCCGGGCGGGGGTGGCGGCGGCGGCCCTCGGACGCAGGACCTGGCGCGTCCGCGAACTCGTCGTCACCCCCGAGGGCGGCATGGCCCCCATGCCCAAGGCCATGTTGCAGGCGCGCGCGGCATCGGCCATGGCCGATGCCGCCCCGCCGCCGATCGAGGCCGGCACCAGCCGTCTGGCAGTGATCGTGCAAGGCACCATCACGCTCGACGAGCCGGCCGAGCGCTGACGTTCATCATCAGCGGCACGTCCCGGTTGCGCGGCCGCACGACTGCGGGACGGCACGCCTGTGTCGCAGGGACAGGGTATCCGCGCTCAAGCCACAGGCGTGGCGGGTCGATAGACGGAGAAGTTTCCGCTCATCCGCCCCGCTCCTGTGTTCAAGCGCGCACGCATCGCAATCCTGCTGCTCATCCTGGCCTACGTCGGCGTCAGCGCATTGACTGCCCGCGCCAGGATCGCGTCGTGGGAACGCCCGGTCCGCGTGGCGGTGTTCACCATCGCCGCCGACGACAGCCCGGCGACCCGGGCCTACCTCGAGTCACTCGACACCGGCACCTACGCCAACGTGGAGCGATTCTTTGCCGAAGAGGCGTCGCGCCACGGCCTGCGCCTGGCCAGGCCGGTGGAACTGCGTGATGCCGGCAGACTGGACACGTTGCCGCCGCCGGCGCCGGTCAACGGTGCCCGCCTGGACGCCATCCTGTGGAGTCTGCACCTGCGCTGGTGGGTGTGGCGGCATGCCGGAGACGGAGCGCAGGCGGCGCAGGTGCGCCTGTTCGTGCTGCACCATGACCCCGCGCGGGTCAGCACCGTGCCTCACTCGGTGGGGCTGAGCAAGGGACTG
>Ga0169931_10014764_pt1 | contig 10540 bp, 6 predicted proteins | sample Kivu_15m_20L_FD_129675 | JGI IMG/M metagenome (GOLD analysis project Ga0169931, IMG submission 129675) | Freshwater microbial communities from Lake Kivu, Western Province, Rwanda to study Microbial Dark Matter (Phase II) - Kivu_15m_20L... | ecosystem: Environmental > Aquatic > Freshwater > Lake ... | reverse complement strand
CAACCAACATTATATCAATAGCTTGTCTAACTTCAGGGATGCTTGGTCTGGTTTTCTATATTGTTATATTAACTTCTATGCCTCTTTTAAGTGCTCTACTGCCATATCATACTCCATCTTCTTCTTATAAATACAACACATATTATTATGAAACACCACCCTACTCTTCACGCTAAAACCAGTAAAATGCTTAGCCTTAGATACCCACTCCTAAGCCATTTATAGCTGTCCATCTTTAGCATATCTCATCCCTATAGAATTAAGTAGTTCGAAAAATTGACGTTGTTGATGGGGTCCTACCACTCCAGTTTATTTGGTTTGTTGTTTGAGTTAGTGGAATTGGGAGGTTAGGAGGGTGATGCTTTAGCGGAGTTGGGTGCGGTTGGTTTGGCTGTTGATTTTATTCATAAAATTAAATTGAGTAATAATTAGTATGAATTAATGATTGTATATGTTGAGTATGGTGTTGGGTATGTAATCATATGCTTTATAGATCTTGTGGGCTCATTTCGTTGAAATCTACGTATTGTTTGGATGATCCTCGTCTGCATTTTTTGATTATTTTGCAACAAATTACAAGCACCACCAAGGCCACTGCCGATATTATCAGAATAAGGTATAGATTTTAAAGCAATAATGATTTGTAATGGTCAAATTAGTTACTAGTTGTAGCTGAAGATTATTGAGTAGACTTAGATGATGACTATTGAGTGAGCTGGGAAGATACTTAAGTACTTGACTCTTTGGGCTATAATGTGATTTCTTTACTATTTTATTAGTCTTTTGAATTAAATTCTGATAACTATTTTTCACTTTCTTAATGAACTTGTGAGTTAGCACTTTCTTAATGAACTTGTGAGTTAGCACTTTCTTGATGAACTTGTGAGTTAACACTTTCTTAATGAACTTGTGAGTTAACACTTTCTTAATGACTATCCTATTTTATAGCTGTTTAATGCTTTTAATCTTTGTTAATTGCTTAATCTTATTTTGCGTTTATTTATGCTTCTTTGTTAATAGCTTAATCTTGTTTTAAATTTGTTTATGTTTATTCTTTATTTTATTATGGTTATTCATCATGGGCTATTTGAGTTTAATCGTTTTGAGGTTAGTTGACAGGGACGGACCTGTCGAAATCTGGCAGCTAGGCGGGTGGAGTTGTTTATTTTTGTAGAGTTTATGTGTTGTTGAGTTATGGTAGGTCCTTGTCGATCTTTTCTTCAAGAGGTGGTTACTATTTGAACTATTATTCTGGCACTTAATCATCAGTATTCTTGTCTGATTTGCTCTAAGTAGGCTTCGTCGATGGTGTTTAGTTAGACTATTCTTTAACTTCTTCATTGCTATCATCTTTGTTTTTTTATTTTTATTTGCCTTCTGATTATTACTTCTTTTCTGATTTTTTCTATTCTTATTATTACTCCCATTGTTATTACTCCTATTGTTATTACCCTTCATTATTTTATGTTTATTTTTAAGACTATTTCTTCTCCTCGACACTATCAACATCTTTCACTTTTTATTCCTCATCTTTTTATTTTTCCTCCCCCTCATCTTTATCATTTTCCTATATGATTGTATCGGGATCTTCCTCGTCTACTGGTTATTGTTCATTATATTTGGCCATAGGGTCAACCTGAAGTTATTTGGGATCAAAGGTAGAATCAAATTAAGGTAATTCTTCAGGTTTAGATGTCTTTTCTGTTAAATTTTTATCATTTCCAATCATATCTTAGAGGTCGTGATCTGCTATGATAGGCTATGGAATCGAAGGAGCTTCTTACTTAGCCTAAACAGTTGCTTATGGCTTCAATACACTCTGCTACTTGTCTAGATTGGTTTTGGTTTATAGTTAGTCAGAATGTTAACTTTACTCTACAGTTTTGAATGAAGATTCAGGGTTTTCTGTTTTAGTAGTTGTAGAAGGCGAAGTAGATGGGGCCTAGGAAAAACTAGTAGCTTGAGAAGTGGTGTCAGATTTAGCAAGCGACTCAGACTTGGTTTAAGTCAAAGATGAAGAAGGAGCTTAGGTGACTTTAGTAGACGAAGAATCACTCTGATTTTTAGCAGCTGTATCGATATTTTATGAAGTTGTAGATGATGTTTATGTAGTTAAAACAGTTGTAGGTGTGCTTTCAACTTTTGTCACTGGTTTCTAAGGCTCAGATGGTTTCTCAACCTAGACAGATTTTTAGGCAATAGTAGCATTTGTTGAAGTGCTTTTATTTTAGTTGACAGTTTCCACTGCTTTTGTAGCACTTGAAGATTATAGTGGTGTTTAGGCAGTAGTTATTGGGGTAGTTTGTGTCTTTTTGTTATCATCTGTACTCTTAGTAGGTTATGTTTTAGGTTAAGTCGATTAGGTATTAGTGTTATTTGCTGGTGTTTATGTTGTGGTTTGATCTGATGTAGGTTTAATAATGGTTTGATCTGATGTAGGCTGAGTAGATGGAGACTAAGAAAGTTCCTGCACTTTAGTAGCTTCTATGGTTGATTAAGACGGCTTTGAAGCTGAAGATTTAGGAGAATCAACTTGATTAGCTGAAGATTTTTAAACTACTACAGGCTGAATAGTTTCATTCTTAGGTTTTTAAGTAGCCACAGATATCTAGCTCTTAGTTTATGTTTTGGAAGGCTAAGTGGGTTTAGTAGAGGGCAAAGTAGTCGTCTTGTTTTATATAACTGGTTCAACTGTCGTTTTTTATTCAGGTTTAACTGTAGGAATAGTATTTGTTAGCTATTTTTTATCGTTTTAGACTACTTTGGCAGTCTAAGATGTTGAAACCATGTTTTTTGTCTACTTTTTTTCATTTTTTGGTTATTATTTATTTTTGAAGCCTGAAAAATCAGAACCAGTTGTTTGAGATGGTTTTGCATCTTTAGCAACTTAAGCTGACTTAGGCTAAGGTACAGGAGTTGAAGGTACTGACGAAACTGTAGCTTTTGCCTAATTTTTTTATACTTTTAATTATTCCTTCACAGTAGTAACTTATGCTTTTTTAGGCTAAGATACAAGAGTTGAAGGCACTGATGAAACTGTAGCATTTGCCCAAACTTTTTATGTTTTTACTTATTCAGTCACACTTTTTGGTTGATTATCGACTAAAGGGGTCGAGGTCTTTTATGTAATAGTTGTTTCTTTTGTGGCTGAGACTGAACTTGTTGAGTTCTGCTATGTTTTTGTATTATCTTTGCCTGCTTCAGTTGATTTGAAAGGCTTTTATGTATTGTTTTACTCTTTGTTTGTTCTGATTCCATTTTTCATCATATCTTTGATTCTATCCCTGACTGTTTTCAAAGGCCTACCTTTACTATTTTTATCTTTCTAGCTATCTTGTTAATTATTTGTTTATTCTTCCTCGCTCTAGTCTACCAGCAGCTGATCTGGTGTGTCTTATCCTTACTCTTACGCGAGGACAATACAAAACACTAAGACAGCCAGTAAGATTAACCTGAGATTCATTTTATTTAAATAATAGCAAAATCATAAAAATATATAGTTCAACTTTAGTCCATCCTTACTATTTTTATTGATGGAAGATATAAAAAACACATATTTTTATGCAATTCTCAATGATTGTAAGTCATATAAACACATTCATCACAAAACTTCCTCCATGGTACTATCATCACCCACCCCCTAATCACACTAAATCAACTCCTCTTTTTTCACCTCCTTCTCCTCAGCCTACACCCTCTCCCCCTTACTCTCCCCCTCCTCCCTCACCTTCTAACTATAACTCTGATACACTTCACAAATAACAGCAGCAAACACTAGAGTCATCCCCATCATTTGTACTTAATTGAGAGTGTGCTTGAAATGGAAGATGTTTACTAAGACTGTGAAACATTTACGAGTTGCTATCACGAAGGCTGGGATATGTTGTTTGAATAGTTTCACCATGCGGTAGATTACCAACTGACCTGTTGCGTTTAGTACTGAGAATAGTAAGAGATCTAGTTGTAGTTAGTCGTGGTAGTATATGAAAGTTGCCATTTATACCAACTGCCAAGAAATGATAGTCCATCCAAGTGCGATAAGGAAGGTGAATTTATTGATATGAAAATACATATTCATAACCCCAGGCCTACACTCCGCCTTAATCTGCGCTTGAACATCAGGCAAAAACCCATCCCCCATCAACGATACCACCAACAATATACTACTAACCCAACTAATCGGCCGATTATTACCCTATTCCTCCCTCTCCTTGAAATAATTAAAAACAAATATACCAACTGCCACCAATAACCCTATCGATATTTTATTGAGAGATAGTTTGAGGTGTTTGTCTTGGACTCGTGAACAAAATATACCGACTAGAATGACGGAGAGGAGGGAACAAGATTTTACCATTACTACGGCGGGGAAGGAGGCTTAGATTACTGCTTTGTTGTAGGTCCACATGTTTATGTTTATTATCGTGCTGCAAAGGAGAGCTTTAAGGGCTGGAATCGGCTTAGATTATGATGAAGGCTATGGGTCTGTTTTCAGGTCTGAAAGAGAGATTTTTGTTTTTTATGTTAGTTTTTATGAATTTTAAGGCAGTAGCTCTTAGGTGTCCAGTGAACCTTTTCTTCTAGGGATAACGGCTTTTTAATATTACTTTTCTTTACAACTCTCAAACAACAGATAGATCCCTCCGATGATAGTACAAACCAATGGAGGAAAAAGCGTGAACACAATAGGCATTTAAAAGTATTACTGGGCAGATGTATCCCTATGCGCATATTGATGTTTGAGTCTAGGTGAGAGAAATAGTACATTTTTTAGTGGTAGACACCCGAGCAGATGTAACAGGCGTAGATGAGTGTGGTGTAGAGTATGAATTATAGGGTGGATTTGAGGTAGTTGATCATGTTTGGTAGTAATAAAATGATAATTACGTATAATGAATACGTCAATTATCACTAAAATATATAAAATTGTTTGCTAATATACACTATCGTATGCTAATATAGACTGTTGTTGTGTTTATAATAGAATCATAGATATCAACATGCGCAAAAAACTATAAATCCACTCCTAAGAACCCTCATAACTCCCCTCCAAACGCCACAAACCAGATATAAACCACTTAACCAACAAACCATACACCTAAAACTACTATAACTTGCTTCAAACAAGAGTCAAGTTACCAGCATACGATTCCAAACAAAAACTAATCTCGTTGATGTAGTAGTACCAAGTTGTTATTTTGGTGGGAGAAACTGGTTCTGGTAAGACTACACAGATTCCGCAGTTTTTGATATAGGCTGGATTTGCTAGTCGAGGCAAGGGGATTGCTTGTACTCAGCCTAGAAGAGTAGCAGCCATGTCTGTGGCTAAGAGAGTGAGTTAGTAGATGGACGTATAGTTGGGCTAAGAAGTAGGCTACTCCATAAGATTCTAAGACCTGACTTCCAAACAAACCGTCCTAAAATACATGACCGACGGAATGCTGCTTCGCTAGGCCATAAACGACCCCAACCTCTAAAGATACTCAGTCATAATCCTGGATTAAGCCCATTAACGCACCCTAAACACCGATGTCCTCTTCGGCCTAATAAAATAAATAATATCTCGTCGAAGTGATCTAAAATTAATAGTGATGTCAGCCACGATGGATGCGGTTAAATTCCAATAATATTTTTAAGGATCACCTAGACTCAATATCCCTGGTAGGATGTATCCTGTTGATGTTTATTTCAGTAAGTAGCCTGAGGCGGATTATGTATAGGCTGCTATTAATACTGCGGTTACGATACATTAGAATTAGGGGGAGGGAGATGTTTTGTTGTTTTTGACCGGAGAGGAAGAGATTTAAACTGCTTGTGCTAAAATATAAGCAGAAATAAAGGAAAAAGGAAGTAAGGTAGGACCAGTATCAGTTATACCTTTGTATAGTACTTTATCACCATTGCAACAACAAAGAATATTCTAACCCGCCCCCAAACCCAACAAACAAGGCATAAAAGGACGCAAGATAATAGTAGCCACCAATATCGCATAGACAAGTATAACAATCGACGGGATAGTTTACGTGATCGACCCTGGATTCGCCAAACAAAAAGTATTCAACCCTAGAATGCGAGTATAAAGTCTACTAGTATCACCCATCAGCAAAGCATCAGCCAAACAGAGGGCCGGTCGAGCTGGTAGGACCAAACCTGGTAAATGTTTTAGGTTGTATACGGAGAAATCATATAATTAGGAGTTGATCTAGAATACGTATCCGTAAATTTTGAGGTCGAATTTAGCTACTACTGTGCTTACGCTTAAGAAACTAGGCATAAAAGATTTGGTGCATTTTGATTTTATGGATCCACCCGCACCGTAGACCCTAATGCGAGCATTATAGCTCTTAAATTATCTTAACGCTTTGGATGACTAAGGATAGCTCACACCCTTAGGCTAGCAAATGGCATAATTCCCTCTCTAGCCACAACTCTCAAAAGTCCTACTATCTTCCCCTAAATTCAATTGCGTAAACTAGATCCTAACAATCGTAGCATGTCTCAACTCCCCCAATCTCTTCATACGCCCACGAGACAAGATGTAATAAGCTCTCGATGCCCAAGCCAAATTTATAAGTCAATAAGGTGATCACATCACTCTTATGAACACATTTTTCTAATACAAAAGACGCAACCAGGATGTAGATTGGTGCTATAAAAATTATCTTAATCATAGACATCTTAAATCTGCATATGATGTTAGGGATCAACTCAAAACTATCATATAGAAGTTTGATATTACTGTCAAGGATTAGATTCCGCTTAAAATCAACTCAGTGCCCATAAAGAAGTGCATCTTGGCTGGGTATTTCACTCAAATCGCTTTACTTCAGAAAAATAATGTATACTTGACCGTGAAGGATTCGCAAGTTGTGGTCATCCATCCAGGATCAGTGCTCAAATATAGACCTGAGTATGTGTGCTATCATGAACTGGTGTTGACTAAGAAGAATTATTTGAGGACTGTTATGGAAGTTAAACCACAATGGCTGTTTTAAACCGCTCCTTTGTATTTCAGACCAGAAAGTATCAAAAATATATAAACGAGAAAGGCACTTGCTAATGCGGAGAAAGCATTTTTGCAACCCAAAAAACAGTAGTGATTGTATAGCATTTATTATAGAAAACAATAAAAAACTTATTTTTTAACCTATTTTATCGATTAATGATACTTTTTCATTGCTTTTTGTCTTTTCAAGCATTTTAACTTTATTTTGTAATTTTATTGCCTAGTATCATATATAACATGTCCCTGCCTCGAGTCGACTCCTTCTTGCGTAGCTCAACTCACAAAAAACACTAATAACTCTTGTTCCCTCAACCCCCATCCCACAAGATCTCCCACCAGCTCAAAAACGAAGGCTGTTTATGTCAATTCTGCCAAAACATAAACAACAATCTAAACAAAATAATAAACCAACAACACTACTAAGACCTTGATTCCTAAGGCAACAAACACCTAAAATCATAATCATATTTATGGATGATCGATCAATTCGTTTAATGGTAAAAAAAGTACCCTAGAATTATCAGATTCGCTTTACCTTAGATATGCGCGTTTGATGCTGGACATCCTGTATACTGGGTACATAAGGGTAGATAATCATTGCCAACTAAGGTGGTGAGGAGTAAAGGCAAAATGAACATGTTTTAAATCCAACATTTTTTCCTATAAGGATTCATCATGCATAATCCTGCTCTTATTAACAAAAAAAAAAAATATCATGGGTTCAAAGATAAAACCACATAATGTTTAGTTGCTGCTAAGTATGCCAATAATGTTACACAAATGCTTACGTTATAACAAATCGGCAGTCTTTTTAAATCGAAGTTCAATTATATGAGCAAGGGGCTTGAGTATCTTCAGACTGTTGTGGGGAGTTCGTTTTCGAAAGAGGTGAGTTTGAAAATTGATTTGGATAGGGTTTAGAAAACGAAGGGGGATTTGTTGGCTAGGGCTAAGCAATAAGCAAGGATTATTATACAATAGACCAAAGTGACCCATGCTTAGTACCATTCTTAGTAAAAATAAATATAATTCTAACGTCAATTACGAGCATAAAATCAAAAAGATTTACTACTATACCTCTCTCTAAAAATGATACTAGTAAGTTCTCGCAACAGACCTTCAATAATAACCTAAAGCGTCTTCAAATGGGTAGTAGTAAGCGGCACAGGAGGCGGATAATTCCTCTGGGACGTACACATCCGACAACAATCATCATCCGACTCATACTGGCAAAACTCAGTAACCCAAGCATTATAGATAAAACTAAAAAAAACAATGTCGATGATGTAACTCAACCCATAAACACATATAGATAATAATATTGTATTGAGTCCCAAGGCGAGATAGATGAGCCAGTGGTTAGAAATGAGTACGGCCTAGGAGTGGAGGGAGATGAAGATTATTAGGAATAGGTTGGAGAAGCTGGAGGAACAAAAGAGGGCGTTGTTGGAGAGTCAGAAGGCTGGACATTCGGGAATTATGAATAGGAGTTTTAGAGTTAGGGCGAGAGCGACGAGGAAAGTTAATGGGTCTACATTGGTAGGATGAATAGATGATTTTGAAGAATTAAACTAATAAATTTTTATATCATTTTGAAAAATAATTATTAAAAAAAACAAGCTAAATAATGTAAAAATGTAAGTAAAGAACATACCAGATCACTTCTTTTATGCGCCTACAAGCTAACTAATTCTTCTGATAGTTGCTTGCCTTTCTCCCTGCGATTCCCCTACAACCCTATCCCCCAACTCCAACACCCTAACCTTAGTCCTATCACACACAACCGCAACCATTCCTAACCCTGACTCCACCCAACTCATCCCCTCCCCTATTCCTACACTCCACAACACATCCCCACTACTCCAATCAACAACCACAAACTACTGCTAGATAAACCCAGCCATTTTTGAAGAATTCGATAACCAAGCCCATTAATATCCTTGTTATATTGATTAGATATGTTATTTTTATTATTAGTGGTAGATACGGGAGTATGATTAACCTGCGTTGGCGATGAAGAGACCGTAACGGTTATGGGAGATTGAACCTACAGGGCAGGCTAAAGGTTAGTAAGCAAATGTTATTGGATTTGGATAAAGATGTCTGTATTAGTTATAATGTACCTTAGTTATGGTCTAGTGTTGAGGATAGTTGCCAATGAATCAACTGTTTATACTTTGTTAGCCACACATACCTTCTCCACATGAGTTTTAACTTCTCTCAAATTTTTAGGTAACAAATTCAACATAAAAGGATAAACTTGTTGTTTAAATTTAACTCCCTGGTTCATCTCCAAAACAATCTTACCCTAAGTATTAAGTTGATGACTAATTGGAGCCAGAGTAGCCCTGAGAACACTACCTCCTTATGAACCCACTACATACACATTACGATTTGTAGGCGATTGAGACATGGTTAACCCACTTACAGGAACAACCACATTTTATTTTTTACGTAACATCAACCATCCTTTTATTGGAAATTTCAACAAACCTTTGCCTTGACCCTATTCAGATAAACTTTAATTTGGTATCTCCCATAACAATATCTTACCATCGGCTCCTACAGATAAGATATTATGCATGATTTATGCCTTTCCTGGAGGACGATATGCCCACCAATTTATACTATTCACGCAGTCTCGGTGAAAATAGTCGTCTACCATGGTCTTGCCTAGGAGAGGATTTTATTTTTTTGAGAAATCGTATAAGAGGACTTAACCGTTGTAGGTTCCTATTGCGAAGATTGATGGTTTTTTCGGATGGAAACTCATGCAATTAACATAGCTCTACTTAATGAGAAAGATACTGCTACTTATAGCACTTAAGGTCGGGTTGGTTTGAAATTACGTTTAAATATTCCCCATAAACACACCATTCCTTTGCCTGGAGAGGTGAGATCGGATTAGAAACGGGAGTAGCCTGCAGCGATGACACTACTTGTGCAATTCCAACTCACACAACTTATCTAGAGACCTTCGTTTGAAGTGCCTTAGAGGAGTTACAAAGTGTGGAGAAGGCGGGATTAGCGTCTAAATAACTGCTGTTTGTTAGAGTTAGCTAAACCTTGCTTATACTATTTTTACCTTAATATAGAGGCAGGTTTTAGTCCAGTTATGCTTACATCAATGCTCCTACTTTCCTCAAAAATTTTTATACTCGCTTCTACCCCTAAGCGTCAACCTCCACCTCACCTACTTACCTAACTGCTTCTTTCTATTTCTCCCTCTAGCCTCCAGTGCTTGTCTGCAACCCGAAATCCACTTTTTCTGAATTTCTAATAATAGTCTCGACCCGCATATCTTTCATCTGAAACTAATCGGTCATAGTTGACAGAGATTGTCGACCACCATCGGATTGATGAGCTACACTGTGTGAGATAAGCGGTACTTGAAGCTGAGGACGGGTGGGGAGAAGTCGTCGAGGTCGAGCTAGCGACGCATTATTGTTTAAAATATCAATTCGAGAACACAAGATAAACAGGTTATCAAATATCTAATAATATAAAGACAAAAAGCAATAAAATATCATTAAT
>Ga0169931_10014762_pt1 | contig 10541 bp, 6 predicted proteins | sample Kivu_15m_20L_FD_129675 | JGI IMG/M metagenome (GOLD analysis project Ga0169931, IMG submission 129675) | Freshwater microbial communities from Lake Kivu, Western Province, Rwanda to study Microbial Dark Matter (Phase II) - Kivu_15m_20L... | ecosystem: Environmental > Aquatic > Freshwater > Lake ... | reverse complement strand
CTGATACAGTTCATACCCGCTGGGCAATTCCTCCACTAAACTCGCCTTGCCAGAGAGTCGATACACTGGCGTAAGTTCTGACGATGTTTTACGCGAGGTAATCACTATGACTGGAATACCCATGCCAGGAATAGACCTGATCAAAACCTTTGAAGGCTCCCGTCTGCAGGCCTATCCAGATCCCAAGACCGGCGCTGAACCAATCACCATTGGCTGGGGCTCTACCCGCGATAAAAATGGTCATCCCTTTAAGCTGGGCGATCGCATTACCCAAGCGGAGGCCGATGATCTCTTGCTGTGGCAGGTCGTCAACGGCTACCTCCCTCCCCAGGAGCGCATTCCTGGCTGGAAAACCCTCAACGATAACCAGAAGGGGGCGATCCTCAGTTTTGCCTACAACCTGGGGGCCAATTTCTACAACGCCGATGGCTTTGAAACCCTATCGCGGGTATTGCGCAATCGAGAGTGGCACAATATCGAGCCAGCGCTGATTATGTACCGCAACCCCGGCTCTAGCGTAGAGGAGGGGTTACTGCGCCGCCGCCTCGCTGAAGCCAACGTCTTTTTAGCCGGTACTCCAGGTATTGCGCTCAGTGAAGCTGGGCAGAAATATTTAGCGGGCGGACGCACCCCCAGCAGTAATCCAAACCTGAGCCAAGAGAGCCAGGCCTATTTGGCCAATCGGCCCAAAATCTCCTCCGGTGGCGGTGTGCCCCCAGCCCCAGGGCCACGGACATTGGCCCTGACCTCTCCTCCCCTGAGCGGTGAGGATGTACGCCAAGTCCAGACCGCCCTCGTGCGCTGGGGTGCCCAACTCGTACCCGACGGCATCTTTGGCGCCACCACCGATCGCGCCGTCCGCCAGTTTCAGGCCAGCCGAGGCCTGGTCGCCGATGGCGTGGTAGGGCCAAAGACGTTGGCGCTGCTGCAAACCCCGCCCACCCCAACACCGCCCCCAACACCAGGGCCCCCCGCCCAACCAAGGCCACAGCCTCAACAGTGGTCACTGTCATTAACCTCCCCTCCCACTCGGGGGGAGGATGTACGGATAGTGCAGCAGGCGCTAGCCCGCACAGGTATTCCCCTGGTCGTCGACGGCATCTTTGCCACGACCACCGATCGCGCCGTTCGCCAGTTTCAGGCCAGCCGAGGCTTAGCCGCCGATGGCGTGGTGGGTGCCCAGACCTGGGCCTTGCTGGCAGCCCAGCCCACCCCCACGCCGCCGCCCCAACCTCGGCCCCTGTCATTAACCAATCCTCCCACCCAGGGTGACGATGTGCGGGCGGTGCAGCAGGCCCTAGCCCGGGCGGGTATTCCCGTGATCATCGACGGCATCTTTGGCCCCACCACCGATCGCGCCCTGCGTCAGCTCCAAGCCCAGCGAGGGCTGGTCGCCGACGGCATGGTTGGCGCTCAAACCCGAGCCACTCTCAGGGTTTGAGGTGACTATGGCTTTCCTTCGGTTCCTAGGTTGCTGACGAATCCGTCCCCTAACCTTTAGATACGCCAGTCAAAGTACGTTGCGGTAGTTGAGAACTTACTTTAGCAGCAGGTCGCATCACATATCCAGTTAGTCCACCGCAAATAAGAATATATATAGGATTAATCATTGCGTTCAGCAAACAGTCTATGGAATAGAGCAGTAATGTCACAGCTAGAACTGCGATCGGAGCTGTTTCTTTTCGATCCCATAACCGAGGGGGGCACTTGATCATGAATACGCTAACGACAGGCAGGAGAAGCGTCGTGTAAAGGCTGATCAATCCCAAAAAACCATGATGTCCGAATGCAATCACCCATAAACTATCCTGGATCGTGAGTTGCTTCCCTTGATCGTCATAGAGAAGTGCTCGACCCCATCCTCCCCATCCTAGCCAAATGCGCTCCTTAGCATGCTGAACCAGCAGTTCTTCGTTGTTGAATCTAAATTCAAGTGAGCTCACTCGATCCTCAGGTAAATACCGAGACAGAAATTCAATAATCTGATCCGATATGTAAGAATCAGTCATTGTATTTAGGTAGAGATAAATAATAATTCCAGCGATTGCCACATAGACCAAAACACTTGTCCTCAACATAACTCCAATGTACAAGATGGCTAGACCTAACACTAAAAGAAAGTAAGCACCCGAAGAGCGAAGGAGAACAAAAGTGAACAGCAAGGCAGGAACTGCCATCTTAAGAGGCAAGGCAAAAACTTCTTTTACCACCCCAGTTCGCCATATCCAAATTCCTATAAGCAATGCTGCCATCATCCAGGCCCCTACCGCTAGACCATGCTCCATAAATACCGTCGGACGAAATCCGTCAAATCTAACAGTTTGCGCAAAGTCTGGATGGGCATGTCCTCCATAGAAAATATTGTGCAATTGAGGACTCATTCGAATTTCAAATAAACATAGCGGAATATAGATCAGACCACCAGCAAATATGCCAACTGATAGCTGACGTAATCCTACTGAGTCATTAAGATATATTCGCCCTAATAGATAAGGTACTCCCCATATCATTGTTTGAGTAATGACTGCTGTGATTCCGTCATACAAACCTAATTCATTAGATAAAGAAGCAAATAAAGGGCATACACACCATACAGCCATAGGGATATCAAGAAACCCAAATTTAAACTGCTTGAACCGCCCTACATCAAATAGGAAAGTAGACAATAAGATCCCATAGGACGTTGCTGATGCTTTGGAATAGTCAGGGAGTCCTGGCAGCTCGAGATTGGCCACAGGCAAGAACAACCAAGCACCGACAAAGCTAATCACAATTGCCCGTCCGGCAGGCATAGTCTGAAATAGCCAGATAACAATGGGAATCCAGAGCAGCATCACCAGCGTTACAACAATATTGGGGGTGCCCATTGAATGATAAAATTGAAAGCTCATACTTTCCACCTTCAGTATTGATAGAACTCAGCAAAAATGAAGCAATTCTAAAAACTGTTACCGAAAACTCTTAGATCTGGATCTATGTAACAATATGCAGACATTCTTTGATGGCCAAGGGCAAATAGGCCTTATTATGATAAGGGCTCTAGCTCTAGTCCTTGGTAAACAAGTCAATAAAAAATCGAAGACTTCAGCGTCTGACCAGAAAAGTATCCGGAGCTACTGAGCGTCTAAAGTTGTATGGCAACTTCTGTAAAGCCCTACAGCTAGGGCTTTACAGACAATCGTACTAGTACTCTGCGGCATAAGTTGGCTAACCATAACTTATAGGTGCTACCCCTAGCAAGGCTAGGTATATTTCTGCCAGCAAATACTAGTACAGCTTTGTCATCTATCAGCTCATTGGTATATACGATTAAATTGGCAATCCCAATCCCAAGGAATCGCGAATTGCCAACATTGCTAATATAACAGCCAAAAGAATAACCGTGAAGATTATATCTTGAGGTAGGCTATTTAGCCCCTCTTTAAATAACCCAGAGGTCACTGCCAGATAATAAAATATATCGTTAAGAGCAACAGCAGAAATTGCACCTAGAACTTGAAAGTAATGAAAACCAATTAAAATACCAACCACCGTGCTCAACAACCGAAGAGTATTTCCATACGCTGTGTATTGAAATTTGCCAATAGAGAATAAATATGGCTCACTTGTATTCGCCAGCATGCGAGGCCATAAGCCGAGTGCTAAAATTGGTAGCATCCACGCTTCCATAGAGTACCGTTCATCATACAAAACTTGCATAAAAATATCCCCAAAACCTACAAGAAAAGAAATCATTAGAGAAATCGGTACAAGTAGTAAACGTCGACTATCCAAAAATTTCTTAATTACTATATCTTTAGGTCGATCAATAACTTTAGTCATAGCGGGAAATATAACCTTGCCAGCTAATGCTTGCACTATCTGCCGAGGCACATCACTTAATGTAAGAGCAATCTGATATATCCCAAACAATCCTAATGGAAACATTGCGCCTAACATCAATCGATCAGTTTGCTCAGCAATAAACATCAATCCAGTAGACATAAAAACCCACCAACCAACTGAAAAAATCTCTCTAACAATTTTTTCATCCCATAAGAATCGATTCTTAATTCCTGGCAGCAGATGATGACTCCAGAGCATTTTTGTGATACTAGCAATCAATCCTCCTGCCACCAGTGCCCATATAGTAGGGCTAAGAAAAGCCCATATCAACATTGAGATAAAACCAAGCATTCCACTTCCCATTTCGAACATAACCTGCTTTCGCAAGTTCATATGCCGTTCTAATGAGTAGAGAGATGTTGAGTTAAACCCCGAAAAAACTGTTGTTAAACCTACAACTGGGATCAACCAAACTAGTGAAGTTTGATTATATACTTGAGATACTGGAAAAGCAATAACAAGGCAGGTAAGCCAAAGCCCAAATCCACGTATCACCTGAATTGTCCAAGCTGTATTATAAAAATCTGGGTCATCCCCTCGTTTGTTTTGAATAATATTAACTCCAATTCCTACATCAGAGAAAAGATGTAAACCGACTATAAAAATATTGACAATTCCCATTAACCCGAACAGCTCTGGAAACAGCAACCTAGTCAAAATTAAATTACCTGAAAATCTTAGTATTTGAGACGCACCGTACCCCGCAATAGTCCATAATGCTCCCTGAGTTGCCAGCTGTTTGATGGATGTCATTTTTTCTAGTTCCTTACTTGGAATACTTAGTGGTGTAGAAAACTTTTTTGAGTCTCATGCTAGATGATCTGGTCAGCCAAAACAGCGACTGTAACCCACTACCCTTGTTCGTTTGCCTGAGCGTTGTCTCGGCGAGAATCCTTTATTCATAAGAGTTTCAGGAGTTTTCTGCACCACTAAGCTTGGAAGATTAAGATCTCAGATCAGAAAATATTGAAGTCTTCTTTAAATTGGCCTTATAAAGGTATAAAGTTAACACATTATAAACCTCACATAACTTGAAACCTGGAGTTTATCCTCACCCTAAATCCATCTCCCAGGAAGAGAGACTTTGAAGGTTCTTCCGGCTTCCGCAGGGTTGGTAAAAACTACAGTTCTCAACGTGGACTTGGTTCATCTGGACAACAATTTACTCCTTTCCAGAAAAACTGGCTGATAAGCTGTTGAGCATCTAAATTGCATATTGACTTCTGCGAAGCCCTCGCCGTAAAAAAAACAGAGCAATTGCGCTAGTACAGTTTGTATGCCTAGCAGCTTAATATACCTCTTTTGTTAAAAACAGATTGGCTAAGGTATAAGCTTCAATATCGGAATTGTGAAATTTTGTCACTCTTTCAGCCCCTAGTTTACCCATTTCCGCAAGCTCATGAACAGAAGAATTCAATGCCAAACGTATTACATCGGCTAATGCATCAACTGAACCAGGTGGAACTAACCATCCATTTATACCCGATTCTACAAGTTCAGGGATTCCAGCAATATAGGTGCTAATCACAGGGCGACCTAAAGCGAGGGCTTCCATAATGACTACGGGTAAGCCCTCTGCAAAACTGGGTAACACCAATGCTCTGGATTGAATTAGATGAGCTCGTACTTCAGCACCAGAGCACCATCCAGTGATTTCCACATGATTTTGCAAAGTAAACAGCTCAATTAGATACTCAATTTGTGGACGTAGTTCCCCATCTCCTACAAGTATCAGCTTAAAGGATCTTCCTTCTCTTATGAGTTGATGTGCTGCCTGTAACAGCACTACATGGCCTTTTTGTTCAGTAAGTCTTCCGATACAGACAAATTGAGGATCATCTGGAATAGGTGACAATGTTTCACTAAGGAAGCTTTTATCAACACCACACCGTACAACATGGATCTTCGACCAATCTTCAAAGCATGTCCAACGATAAAGTTGACTTTTTCCGAATGAGCTAATTGCGATCACAAATTTTGCTCTCTTGATTTTTTCGGGGAGAGCAATTAAATGCACATTGTCAAATTCTTCAGGGCCATGAACCGTAAAGCTATAGGGTGGGCCACCCAGAGCTTGACAAAGCATTGCAACTGTTGTTGAGTTGGTTCCAAAGTGAACATGGACATGTTTCACACCAGATTCCTTAAACCAACCCAGTAAAACACAGGCCTCTGCTAGATAAACTAAATAATACAAAACCCCTTTTTCTGAATTCTTTCCCAAGCACCAGGCTAAATGAAGCGCATTTATAAATGTGAAAGGGCGTTGTGCTACAGTACGAAACAGACTTGGCAGTAAGCCGAGTAAACCGTGCTCTAAAATAACTCTGGTTTTCTCAACCTCGCTGATATCGGCTTGATCAACTAATTCATCTACACATGATCGAATAGAAAATCTTTGAACCTGAATACCATACGCTTCAACACCAAAAATTTCACGTCGAATAAAGCTATGGCTAACTTTAGGATACTGGTTAACTAGGTAAGCAATATTTAGATTCATCACGTTGCTTGGTTTCCAGAACAATCAGATTCATGAAGACTTAATATAATTTCTTATTCTGATCTGCTCAGTAGTGCAGAAAACTTGTTTGAGTTTCATGATGGGTGGCACAGACTGTAAAAATAGTAGCTGAAACCTATCATACCTCTCTAACTTAAAAGCCGTAATTTTGGAAATATCGCTGAAAAGCCTGCCATGCAAAAGTTACAGGCTTCATCAGGGCACTGGTTTCTAAAAGTATAATCCTTAATTTCTCGTTGCTCAGAACCCTTGTGCAGCAGGCATTCCAAAAACTCTCCTACTTTAACAAGCCAGTGCCTTCATCAGGCTATCTTCAAAACTCCAGATCTCAACATGGACGAGGTTCAGCAGAGCTCACCGTATAATTTAGATGCTCGATGGCTTAGGTCATTCGGCTGAGTGGAGTAGTAAGACCAGAGTTTTAAGTCAGATAATATTTTATGAGGTTCGAACGATGCTTAAAGACCGCCTCATCGGAAAACTTTGCACCTAGTTCATGACAAAATTTTGTTATCTCAATAAGCTCATCTCGATGTTTATCGAAATAAGCAATTTTTGCTGCGAGATCAGAAAAATTGTCACGATTAACTAGAAGGCGACTTGCCATATCTCCGAGCAAATCCTGCGAATATGAGCTAGAATATCCCAAGATTGGGCTTCCTGACATCAATGACTCAATTAAACATCGGGGTGATTCTGGTGTTTTATGACAAAATATGAATAGATCTGATTTTTGGATCGCTTGTAAAAGTTGATCTCGATTCCCAACATATCCTGAGAATTCAACTACCTCATTTAGATTCTGCTGTGTCACTTTATCTCGCGCTTCAGTCAGCAAAGGACCATCTCCAATCCATGATGCATAGAATGCAACTCCTCGGTTATTGAGATCTGACATAACACCAATCCAATCAAGCGGGCCTTTCATTTCGGCCACGCGGCCTACATAGAGAAGTTTTAGCGGCTCCCCCGCAGCGACTCGAGTAAGTTTCTGACTCATTGCTTGAGACCCTATGCGATCTTCAGGCTTCAAGTGGATATCGTGAACGAGGTGCGGATTGTGACAATACGAGGAGTAGGCCGCTAAGCAATCCAGACCATGGAAGAGGCCCAAATCACACCTTGAAATAATATATTTTTCAAGATGCTTCATCAAGGGAGACGTGACAAGATTATTCCGAAGTATGTGATAGATTTTTTTCAAGCCTTTTGCGTCAGCTTGTGAGCCTTGAATAACCAGATGTTCCACACGATCAGTCCATATTGAAAACTGTCTCTTTTGATGAATTGCCTCAAGTGCTGCTACACTTGCCCAATCTCCAACCAGTCCCCCAATTGCAAAGGATAGATATTTGCAATTACTAATCTTGTCTGCGAGCAATTTTTGAGTTCGACGGTACGCCTTAAGGAAAGAACCGAGACTGTATGCCCAAGGAAGGGGAAGGAACTCTATACGATTGCGTGATGCCAGACAATCTACTCCAATATAATCAGCCGATGTGTCCACAGAAATTTCGCAAGTAGGTTGACATGGACAGGCAACTACAAGGTGCTGAAAATTTTCGGCCCATCGCTCCAATCCGTTAGCGGCTTGCATCTCGACAAGAAGATTTCCTTTGATATCTCGACGGAAAGGTACTGGCAACACAAGTAAGATTGAGTCGTCCTTAAACCTCATTTCCTCACTTCCTAATAACTAAGATTCTTCGCTGTTAACACTTCGTGTTTTGTGTTTGGCACCCTGAATTTCTTGAAAAATAAAACTGACCCGAAAATAAAACGTACTAAATAGATAGGTCGATATATAAAGTTTAAGGGAAATAGTAAACAGCTTTAAGCACAGACTAAAAAATCAAGTATACGTCTATGTACCTTGATTTGCTTAGCCTGGCCTAATCTAGCTACCTAGTCAAGCTGATCTCCCTGACCTGACGCAATGCTACTATCAAGAGACAGGTCGTCAGATGGCCACGATACTTCTATACCACGGATTGATCTAACCAAGCGTTCTAGGTGTTGTAGAAGAGAAAGTCTTTGCACAGCGTTCACGGTGTTGAGTGGTGTGTAAGCTTAGAACAATAGCTTCTCCTTCATCCTTTCAATCTCCAAAACTGCTTCACAGCAAAGCACTCGGGCTCTCAAAATAAGCTTTTATCAGGCAACCAGACATCAAGGTTGGCTCTTCCGGATCCGTGGTTAAAACTGTATTGACCGATACATTTTACTTTTCCTGCATTCGCTGAAAGCCTTGCTGTGCCTGGATATTAGCTGGGCTTATCACCCTGAACCCGGAAGAGCCTCAATGTTTATACACCGACCTACTTATTTCCGGAGATAATATGTTGAACAAGTAATTTTTGCCTGTAAGATTCGCCAATCCCAATACTGCTTTCAATTCCTCTCATGAATCCCCATTCAGCTAAAACCTGGATACATGCGAAACGGTCTCTGAAAGATATCGGAGATCTAATAATTGCTTCCAAATAGTTCTTGAACTTAAGGAAACCCAACATAGAATCAGGAGTCTTAGTTTTTGGATTATACCAAAGCATACGAGTCTTATTATCTTTAAGCGAGCAACTATAGGAATCTGGGTGTTTTCGACAGTAGAATAAATAGTCATCAACAAAACCTGCTTTAGCATGCAAAAGTAGTTCTGCGACGAAGTTCCGATCAGATCCAGCAAAATTACCATGTAATTTAGTTTTAGCCATTACATCTGATCTGATCACACCATAGAGGGGCGAAAATGTCTCTCCCCAGAGAACGCCCCAAAATCGATCTCTTACTTGTTCCCCGTTGAGGGAGAACTCATGGTCAAAAGTTCCAGTAACATTGCCATCCTGATTAATCCAAAGTGATTTAGATTGAGCACAGACAATTGATGGATCGCAATCAAGGAGTTCAACACATCGAAGTAAATAATCTGGGGCTACTAGATCGTCATGCCCTGCCCACTTAAAATAGGATGCGCCATTTGGCTGAAATACAAAATCATGATTTGCCCCAGCACCAATATTCCGAGATTGTCGGTAGTAAACGATGCGACTATCCCGCTCAGCATATTTGCGACCAATGTCTGCTGTAGAATCAGTTGAAGCATTGTCACTGATTATCAAACGGAAATCCGTAAAAGTCTGAGCCAGAAATGAGTCTAAAGCAGATTGGAGGTAATTCTCTCCGTTATAAACAGGTAAACCAATCAAAACGCGTGGAGTTCTTTCCATTTTCATGTTCCTCAGATAAAGCTTTCAAGCAAATCTAAATCTTTTAATTAGGTCGGGCTAACGGTAGCAGGTTTTATTACTGTAGAGTACGTCCAAAAGAGCTGAAATCCTTTTCGAGTAAGAAATCCAATTAATACTGCCTGCCCTTATATTAATTAGTCTCATCTCACTGGTGAGTCATAAAGTTAGTAGGACAAAGTTAATTACACAAAATTGAGACTGAAATCCTTTCTTACAACGCTCCGGACAGTTTTTGATGTGCAACGGTAGAATGCAGGTTTCAGACCTCTTCCACAGTAGCCTACCCAACGAGAAATAAGGGATCGGCGGGTTAATGGTGTAACAGGGGCCAGATTTAGACTGCGCTAAACCTTCAGGGATCGAGGACTGAGCGAAGTCGAAGTCCGATCGGCGGGTACTTTACTTTCCTGCGAGTCCCTAAGGGGTTTCAGCACTTGCTCGGAAAAGTGTCCGGATTATTGTTCTTAGTGGTGATGCAATATGTAATTAATTCCGCCTATGTACTTATTGTAATGGGGAAATTACTCATGGTTCTTCCAGATCTATGGTGGAAACCGTTCAAGAAGACACAAAATATCATTTTCTTGCCGACTAAAAACTTGCCATAGCTAGAACATAAATAAGATTATCTTATCATTGCAAAGCCGGGAGAGCCCTAGTCATGGGGGGAAATTCAGCTTATAGGTCTTAAGTACATGGACAGAATTATTTGGCTTAGGGTTTGGGGGGAACACCTCCAACAAGGGGCCTCAATCCCTTAAGGTTCAACTACATGCTGAATTTAGTGGTGTCCGTCTACTTACTACTTATATACCCACTTTCGCAAGCGGAAAGGTATCTTTCCGACTCTCTTTATGCTACTTTTACGAAGGTTAGATTTATTG
>Ga0169931_10014761_pt1 | contig 10541 bp, 11 predicted proteins | sample Kivu_15m_20L_FD_129675 | JGI IMG/M metagenome (GOLD analysis project Ga0169931, IMG submission 129675) | Freshwater microbial communities from Lake Kivu, Western Province, Rwanda to study Microbial Dark Matter (Phase II) - Kivu_15m_20L... | ecosystem: Environmental > Aquatic > Freshwater > Lake... | reverse complement strand
GAGTAATGGACAAGTTGCGGTTTTTTCCAAAAGAAAAGATATTTCCAAAAATTCATCAACAGAAAATAGTTCAAACACCGACAACTCAAAAACAGAACAGGGACAGAGTTCCGCATTACCAAAGTTCAAGGAAGTTTGTAAATCAACAACTTCGTGTCCCAATAGAAAAGATGTTGAAAAAGGAGTGTCTTCTTACAAGATTTGTATGAAATGCCCCGATATTCAAGAATTCCAAAATAATCCTGTATTAAAAGTCATATATTTCAAAAAACTAAAAGAAAATGGATATCAAGAAAAAGCGGATGGAGTTTTTGGTCCAATCACAGAGTCGGCGGTTAAAGAATATCAAGAAATGAACGGATTAAGAAAAGATGGTATAATTGGTGATAAAACTTTGGCTCAACTCGATAAGGATAAATCAGGGAGAAAATAATATTTAAATTATGAAAGTTAAAGAGATACTTTGGGAACAAACCTTACCAACAGAGCAAAATGATTCTTTATTAAAAAAAGCGTTAAACTCAGGATGTTTTGATAAATTGAAATTGAAGATAGACCCCACTCCAATCAAAAACAAGGATGGAGTTTCTGTTTTGAAGGGCACTCGGGAGGGTAGTGGTTTGATTGTCCACCTTTATGCTGAACCAAAAAAGGCTACTACAGAGGATGGTAAATTTTTATTTAATTGGGAGTGCCCACAATTGGATTCCAAAGAAAATCAAGTCAAAAGTGATATCGAATCATTGAGAGCTAGTAGAGAACAACAAAGTGGAGTTAACTGCGTTGAAACAATTAGAGAATTATATGAGAACTTTATTGCGGTAAAAAAAGGAGGAGCTCAATTGGATACCGAGTTGGTAGGTAGATTACAAAAAAACGCTCAAGCGTGTCTGATAAAGCCTGAAATAAAAAGGAAATTGTTTCTGACCAAGATTCCTGGTCTGAATCAAAAATTCGAAAAAATTTTCGATGAACTCAAAAAAATTAATCCGAGAGATTCAAGATTGAAATATTTTAGATTAGTTGAAAACGATTCTTTGAAAAGTTTGATTAAGAAAACTCTTAAAGAGGCAAAAATAAAAAAAGAAAATACTAAAATAGGAAATCAAATTTTTGAGTCCCGTATCAAATTAATTTATGAGGGACACGACAAATTCGAATCTTCAAGTTTGAAAGACAAAGTTAAAATTGGATTCAAAACTTTGAAAGAAATCAGGGATATTCAAAAGCTTGGTTTAATAACCGAAACTTTGGGTACTCTTTTCAAAGAAATTTATGGGAGTTCATATGAGAATACAATAAACTCTATTTCACAACCACTGTTTGACGTTATATTCAAAAAAATAATGTTGGATGAGGATTTGAAAACTTCCGTGATTCAGAACATTCAATCTAATTCTCAACAGTTGATAGCTAGCATGGATAGTTGTTTGGATTTATCGAAATTTTTAACAGATACCATTACCGAAGAATATGCAAAAAAATTGGACAGAGAAAAACAAACAGGGTTAAACTTAGTTCAGACAGCACTTATGGATGCAGTAGACGATGAAATTTTCAGAAAAAATTTGCAGACAAAGCTCGAATTGGAAATTTGTGTTTTGTATAATAAATTTACTGAAAATGCAAAAAATTTGATGGTGAGAATGTCGGCATTATGACCATCAATATAAATGGTAAAGAACAAAAGGGGGTGTTCTAAAATCTAAAAAAAAGAAGGGTTATTTACCCTTCTTTTTTGTTTTGACTACCTCATCAATAATCCCATATTCTACTGACTCCTCAGCACTTAACCAAAAGTCTCTTGATGCGTCTTCAGTCACTTGTTCTGGCGACTTACCACAGAAATCTCCGAGTAATTCGAACAAAATCTTGTTTGTTTTTTCCCACTCGATAAAGTTGATTCGGGCGTCTTGAATGTTTCCACCGGCACCTCCTGACGTTTGATGGAGCATTGTTTTTGAAAAACGAAGGGATGAACGTTTGCCCTTCGTACCGGCTCCAAGTAATACTGAACCCATGGAAGCTGCCATACCTGTATTGACTGTACGAATATCACAACCGATGAATTGCATTACATCTACCATAGATAATCCTGATTTTACACTTCCGCCAGGTGAATCGATATGCATGGTTATGTCGGTCTTATCTGACGAATCTAAGAACATTAATTGTGCTTGGACGATTGTAGACATCCTATCGTCGACAGGTCCTGCAACCCAAAGTAAACGGTCTCTCATTAAACGTGAGAAAATATCCATTTGTGTGACTCTTAATTCTCTTTCTTCGAGAATATAAGGCGTCATGGAAGATTCAATTTTCAAACCTTCATAATGTAAATCTGAAGAACTTTTTCCTAAATGTTTTACGTAATAATTTTGAAACTCTTTTCCTATTTCCATATTTGTGATTTTACACAAAGATAGAAAAATTTAGGACAATCCCAAAATGTCATCTACAATTTCTTGAGATGAAAGTTCAGTCCATTTTCTTGGATGTTGGTATGACCAAAATGTTTTCCAATTCCCGAACCAAATAAGTCCTTCCTTTCTGTGGTCCAAGGTTTTAAAATCTCGCCTTTCTTTAGGTAATCTACCTATATTATATGTCTTGTAAATGTCGACACCCAAATTATTGTAATAGGATGGAAAAATCTTGTTCAAATCATCGAAAGGGGTTTGAACAATTGGATTACACCCATGAATTCTCACATATTCTTTTACTCTTTCTACCCAAAGTTGACACTCATTATGGTCATTTGTTGAAAGATTGAACCTAATTAATTTCCCGTAATCGCAGTATTTGTGAGTGAAAATTCTTTTGATTCCGATATCAGGGACATACTTATAAATTATGATTTCCCAATCCCCGTAAAATTCAATTGGGACATTAAAAAAAGTGGACCAACCCCCTTTCGGTGTGATTGGATATGATTCAACTGTGTAAGGTATGTCATCATTTTTCACATATTCGTTAAGTTCAATAAGATAATGTTGGTCAGGTCCCGACATTCTTACTAAAATTCCTTTATCAAAATTGAGTATTATTCTTTCGTCATTTAATGCTATATACATAATCTTCGATAACTAATTTGTCGATTATTCCTTTTTCAAGAATATTGAATGCTTGAGTTGGATTTTCAACGATAGGTTCATTGTGTGAGTTGAAAGAAGTATTCAATAACACTGGAATGTCAGATAAAATATAATATTCATTCATTATCTCCCAAAACTTAGGAAGTTTGTCTTTACAAACGATTTGAGGTCTCGCTGTCTTATCTGATTTTTGTATCACTGCAGGTATTTTATCAATCCATTCTTGTTTTGTTTCGAAACAAAGTGTCATAAATTCAGAGGCGTATTTTGATTTGGGAGGAAAAAAAATGTTATCAAAATGTTCACTCATTACTATGGGTGCGAAAGGCATTGTTTCGTATCTTTTTAATCTCTCGTTCAAAACACCATGAGTTCCAACATCGGTAGGTCTTACTAAAATACTTCTTGCACCCAAAGCTCTAGGACCATGTTCGGAGCCTGATTGGAACCATCCGATAATTTTACCTTCATTAAGCTCAAACGCAATTTCAGATGGGATATATTTTTTTCTAACAAAATTATATGATGTTGAAACCGAATATATCTGTTCGTTTGTATAAGAAGGACCCAAAAAAACATTCTGTAGTTTCTTAGGTTTATCCCATTCCCCTAATTCGTGAGCCTTTTTTATACAAGCGCCAAGAGCCAAACCTTCATCACCCATTGGTGGTATGATATAAATTTCTTCAACCCAATCAAGCTCGTTTATTTTTTGATTCAGTTTGACATTTGCAAATAATCCGCCAGAAAAGCATAATTTTTTGTAATCTGGAAAAATTTTGTGTAAGTCATCTATGAATCTCAGAAACAAATCGTTCGTTAATTTTTGTAGGTTGAATGAATAAATCTCTCGTTTTCTTTTGGTTGAGAAGTAGTCCTTACTTAACATCATGTCACCCACAAACTTAGTTTTCCAACTTGTAGTTGCTGGAAAAAACCTGAGGTCCTTATAATCTATTATAGAGTTTAACATCTTATAGATTTTTTCATCATATTCTCCGTCTGCGGCCATACCCATGAGTTTGCCTTCATCTTTACACATTTTCCATTTCCCCTCGTGGTATTGGTCATATCCCATCATAGATGAAGTGCTGAATCCCCATAAGTGAGACAAACTACCAGATGTATTGAAAGGGTACTGTCTGAATAAGGTCATTTTTCCATCAACACAGGTGTAAATTTTCATTAAGGAGCTTTCACCACCACCGTCGTGTGTAATTGTCAGTACTTTACCTTCCATTCCACTTGTGAAGTAAGCACCATAGGCGTGAGCATCGTGATGTGAGCATCTTTCATATGGCAGTTTTGAAATTTCCGATGCGAATTTTTCGGAGACTGGCTCTACAAAAATTCTGTAATCTGCCTCGTCAATTTTCAAATTTGTGTAATCTTGAATTTTGGAGGACGATTTTGTACAGTGCGTGTCATAGTTATCACCGGCCTTTATTCTCGTCAAACGTTCTTCCTCTAAAGCTGCAATTATTTGACCATCTTTAACTAGTGCAGTATTTGCACTATGTGAACCACTATAAAAGGCAAAAATACTACTCATGTGGGTCTTTTTACCAAAAAATTATTCAAAACTAAATAATCTAATTTTCTGTCCATCATTGTCTTGATAGCGTCTGACGGAGATTCAATAATGGGTTCTGATGGTCCGTTAAAACTTGTATTCAATAAAACAGGGACACCCGTTTTTTGATAGAAAGATTTAATTAACTGATAAAATTTTGGGTTATTGTCCTCTGTAACAGATTGATGTCTAGCGGAATTATCTATGTGAACAACAGCAGGTATTTTATGTCTCCATTCGGGTTTAACTTCTGTTGTTACCAACATAAATGGAGAATAAACATCTGATTCAAAAACCTCGGATTGTTTATCAAATAGCACTGCGGGTGCAAAAGGGCGGTACCACTCTCTTCCTTTGATATCAGAATTTATGTGTCCTGTCATCCATTTTTGTATTGGTGACGCGAGTATGGACCTATTTCCTAATGCTCTAGGACCTATTTCAGACCCTCCTTGAAACCATCCTATAACCCTATTTTGTGTCAACCAAAATGAAACAGTCTCAATTAAATCGGGTGTTTCTGAAAACTCTTGGAACTCTAATTCGGGATGGTTATTCAAAGCTAAAAGAATTTCACCTCTGTCATAGGTTTTTCCGAAATATGGGTTTATCAAAGTAGTTTCACCTATGTCGGTTATTTGTTGGTATCCGTACCAAGCACATCCCAATGGGATTCCTGAGTCGTCTGAGGGTGGAATGAAAAAACAATTCTCGTAAAGACCTGAGTTCAAAATCATTTGGTTTGAGTTGCAATTGAGAAATGACCCACCAGCAACACAAATGTTATTTGATTTGGTGAATTTCTTTGCGAGTTTTGCTAGGATTATAGATGCTTTTTCTTGACTTTTTTGATACATTCCAGCAACACAGGCTCTCGAATAGAAATCAGACCTCCAAGTTACCTTAGGGTAGATTGGATTGTTTAAAATTTTGATATCATCTTCTAACTCCTCGACGAAATTTGGACCCTCAGATACAATTTCCTGATTCGCATAAGAAGATAGTCCCATCAATTTTCCAGCACTCCACGTGTTTGATTTTTCTTCATAGACCAACTGTAAAGTTGCATCCGAGTAAACAGTACCAAGTGAAACTTCTTCATTTGTATCCCAAGGTACAGGGTATTTAATCCATTTTTTGTAAACCTCTTCGTATGAATTTTTTTTGAAATGATAAATCGAAATTGCTTCAGTCCAATCAAAATCAGGATTCAAAGACCATTTTTTCGGGTCATACCATTCGTGTGTGGTGTTTTTGTAACTGATTATACTACCTGATGCGTCAGCGACAACAACCGCAGCTTCATCAAGTCCTGAACTGAAAAAAGTTGAATATGCATGTGCCAAATGATGAGGGATGAAAATAAGTTGTTCCCTTTTAATTTTTGGAAATATTCTGAAAAATTTGTCAGGAGCATCATCAACAATTTCTGTCGTAGAATAAACCCATAGACTTATATCTGAAGATGAAATCCCAAGAGCGTTAAGACAATAATTTATGGATTCAAGAGGTATAAGACCACCTTGATAAGCTCCATCGTGTTTAATTCTACTTAGTCTTTCTTGGGTGATACCTATTAATACTTTACCGTTTTCTATAACGACAGCTCCTTTGTCATGACCTACGGAGAAACCTAATATTTTCATTTTATTTTGTTACTGTGGTTTAGTTTCATCTGATTCGCTCATGTCCAATAGAACAGCGATTCCTTCTTGAAGGTCGTCCTCACATTTATAGATGTGAATTTTTTCATTGAATTTGAATACGACAACTTTTTGAATCAATTCACGCATTTTGGAATCAGAGGGTACGTCAACAACAATACCTTGATTATTTTGAAGGATAAACCCTAAAGCTTTTGCGAAAATTATCGAAGCGTCTAAAGCGTTTTGTAAATCAATATTTTTTTCCATTTTTATTCTGTTTCATCTGAGATTATGTCACCAAGCTGTGACGAGGCTTCCGGGTTTTTTTCTTCGAAAATTTCATACGCCCTTTCATGTCTGAAAAGTTTAATTTCCAAAGTAAAAATTTCACTTTGTAAACTATCAAATTTATCTTCTAATTTTATAATTTTTTCATCTAATAATCTATTTTCATATTTTAATTTTTGGTATTGTGTAAAACACCATAAAAATGAAATACTAACTACGACGAAAGCAAAACTTAATTGTTTGATTGTGAAATTCATTTTATTAAAAATACCATAAAAAATTAATAAACAAATGATTTCTGAAAATCATTCCAAATTTTTGAAAGTGTAATGTTTTCATTTACAAGAGTTGGTGCGAATGGTTTGTGTCTCATTTTCATTCTAGCTTCATCAGGAGTTCTATCCGCCTTCTTTAGATTACATTTTTGACATGAAGTAACGAGGTTATTCCAATCATTTTTTCCTCCTCTTGATTTTGGAACGACGTGGTCCAAAGTTAATTCACGAGGAGAACCACAATAAACACAAGAATAATTATCCCTTTTGTAGATTCGATTTCTATTTGCTCTGAGCTGACGTGTGAAATGTCTTATATATCTTAGCAGTCTAATAATGACGGGTCTGACATATGTTTTGTATCCAGAAACAATCGGATTATCATCTGATTTTACAATTTCCGCTTTTCCCTTATCCACTAAGACAAAACCTCGATGCACAGAAGTAACATTCAAAGGTGTATAATCATAATTCAATACCAACACGTGAGTCATACAAGAATTTTTGCAAAAATAGTTTGTTTATGTCAAAAAAACAAAAAAGGGTCGAACACTCGACCCCATTACAATTAATTAATAGTTTATGGCTCGAGATTTTCCACGTCTCAGCATGCCTGATATCTCATTTATCAAATTTGTTTCCAAAAGACTCATTTTATTTCGGTTTGTCTTCATATAGATAAATATAAAAGGAGAATTACTTATTTCAAATCCTAAAAATTTGTATTTGAAATTTTTTTCTTAAATTTGTATCGAATTGGGAAGTAGCGCAGGCCGGTAGCGCACTTGGTTTGGGACCAAGGGGTCGCAGGTTCGAATCCTGTCTTCCCAACATGATAAAAGAAAGACATCCCTTTTGGAGTTGGTCAACCTTATTCCTATCAATAATGTTGATTCTCATATCACCTCTAATAATCCTATGGTATGTTTTTCTTTTCGTTTACGTCTCCCTAGCTCAGCGGTAGAGCACTTTGCTGTTAACGAAGGGGTCCTTGGTTCGAAACCAAGGGGGGACGCAAAAAAACTGTTTAACGGTCTCATAGTTAATCGGCTATAACCTCGGCTTGTCACGCCGAAGTGGGGAGTTCGACTCTCCCTGAGACCGCCACAAAAGCGGAAGTAGCTCATTCGGTAGAGCACGACCTTGCCAAGGTCGGGGTGGCCAGTTCGAGCCTGGTCTTCCGCTCCATTAGCCCGAGTAGCTCAGCAGGTAGAGCAACTGATTTGTAATCAGTAGGTCGCAGGTTCGATTCCTGTCTCTGGCTCAAGAAAAGGGGAATTAGCTCAGTTGGCCAGAGCATTAGATTTGCATTCTAAGGGTCATCGGTTCGACTCCGATATTCTCCACAAAATTTTTGAAATGGCACATCCAAATGCACACGCCGAGTCTTCCGCAAAAAAATTTGGTGGAAAACCCGAAGAATACATTCATTTACACGAATGGTTTGATGAAACCAAAGGGTGGATAGGAGATACTCTACACAGAATGTTCAGACATCACTCTGAAGGTATTTTCGAATTAGAGAAAAGGTTCGGTACTGAATTCAAGAACAGTGAAGGAAAGACCGTTTACGTAAGATACGTAGGAGAACAACATGTCAGGGAAGATCTTTATGGGTATATTCCAACCGCAAAAGAATGGCTCTCCAATCTACAAAATAAGAATAAGCCTGAATGGATGATCAGAACGATTAAGATGAACGACTCTATTTCAAATACAAATCTTTGAAATTAGAATACTCAATTAAACCAAGATCGAATGCTCGACGTTCAGACATCTCGTTATATTCGTAGAATTTGTTTACAAAAGTTATTGGTTTGAAATGTCCCCGTCTAATTGTTCCTACTCCCCAATCTGTGTTTATCGTGAAGGTTTGGAGATCACTCCGATGTGACCTCAAATAATAGATAGTTTTCCATACAGTTCCATTCCACGGTTGTCTTTGCCCATCCACATAATAATCTTCTCTTTGCATGAAAGACGACTCAGGGTTACAATCATGCAGAAAGATAAAACCTTTTGGGTTCAAGTGAAACAGAGAGTTTTCTATATCTTTTAATACTTGGGTTGAAATGTGAAGACCGTCGATGAAGATAACATCCCATCTGAAACCTGGATCTAAGTCCAAATTACCCTTATCTAAATGTTCAAAAAAAACATCTGAAGTCATTTTATACTTAACAGGGTTATCAGGAAACTCGAAGCCCGGATCCACACCAAACTTGTTTTCACAAAGTACTCTATCAAAACACTCTGACGGATCAGAGACCCCAATCTCCAAGTAGTTCTTGAAATTGTAGAACTTTATAACGTCGTTGATGATGTCATATCTAAAAGTGTAACTCATATTGAAATTATAGGTTATGTTACTTATATTGTAAAATATTGAATATTTAAGTATATGGAACTTATTTTAACACCCGAAGACATAAAATATTTGAAGTTTTTCATGAAATATCTGAAATCTTATGGGGAAGATGATGTAGTTCTTATGTTTTATGATTTTAATGATGATTTTGAGATAAATCAAACTGACACATTAAGATCTGATTCGAACTACTATTTGGAGATTCCACACAAATTGAATCCAATAATTAGTAAAATTATAGATTATTGTGCTGAAAGAATACCTGATTACGACGTGGATTCAGATGATATAACAAACACAACACTGACAATTGAAATTGACATCCGTGGTGAAATTACCGCCAGATATTGTTGTAATTACAGGACTAAGGATGAAGTACAGGGTGACACAGTTACTCTTGATGACGATGAAAGGTTGAAAGATGTTTTTGATTCTATGGAAAGCTTAGAAATCTTAAATTGTGTTGTGGATGTTAGTGGATATGGGGATAGTGGAGAGATTTCAAATGTAGCGGATCAGGACGGAAAATCATTTGATGTAGATGGTCCAATTGAGGATTATGTTTACGATTATTTGGGAAGTCACTACGGCGGATGGGAGATAAATGAAGGATCAGATGGAACATTCAGTTTCAATTTAGAAAATAAAACTCTTCACGTGAATTTTGCTTGGAATAGTGAATCAAATGAATGTGATACAATCTTTGAACAAAAGATTTGATTATTGAAAAATAAAATACTACTTTTGATATAATTATAATTTATGAAAACTACATTGTATAATTTTCTCCATTCAGAACAACAAATTTGTTGGAGTAAGCCTGTGCGTGTAGTTCAGAGTTAGAGCCTGATGTATAGCAATATACAACCCTGAACGACAGAAATGGAGTTCGGGGTTTTTTTTTGTTATTTGATCATTAATCTATAACTTTATCTTTTATGGCCCCGTCGTCTAATGGTTAGGACGCTTCCCTTTCACGGAAGAAATTTCGGTTCGACTCCGTGCGGGGCTACAAATGGTGACGTAGCTCAGTTGGTAGAGCACATGCCTGAAGAGCATGGTGTCGTCAGTTCGATTCTGACCGTTACCACAAATGACCTCTTAGCTCAGTGGTAGAGCTCTTCACTTTTAATGAAGAAGTCGATGGTTCGAGCCCATCAGGGGTCACAATAGGGTCGGGTGGCCGAGTGGCTTAGGCGGAGGTCTGCAAAACCTTCTACACAGGTTCGATTCCTGTTCTGACCTCAACAGTGGAATGTAGCTCAGCTGGTAGAGCACTATTCTGATACGATAGTT
>Ga0169931_10014759_pt1 | contig 10541 bp, 9 predicted proteins | sample Kivu_15m_20L_FD_129675 | JGI IMG/M metagenome (GOLD analysis project Ga0169931, IMG submission 129675) | Freshwater microbial communities from Lake Kivu, Western Province, Rwanda to study Microbial Dark Matter (Phase II) - Kivu_15m_20L... | ecosystem: Environmental > Aquatic > Freshwater > Lake ... | reverse complement strand
TCCTAGAATCACATTATTACAGTTAACATCCTTTATTGCTAAACAATTGGTAAAAAAAATTTGCAATTCTTTAGATTTTAAGTTATCATATTTATTCTGGTTACTATCGATCTCAATAAATCCTAATGAAGAGTTCCTCTCTATTTTAAATTTAAACAGATTTATATTATAATTTTCAAAGTTTAAAAATTCTTCTGATGTTATTTGTGGACTTTCATAGACACCCCCAAATATAGAAAACTCAAAGGAAATTTTTTTATTCCTATGATTACCACAATCCTTTGTAAAATTATCATTTAGCATAATTTTATCTAATTTCAAACAGAAATTTTTTAACCTTAAGTCTATACAATTATCATAAAACAATTTTATTTTAATCCAGGATATGGAAGTGTTAAAATCGTCATTTATGATTATATTTTCTGATTGAAATTGACTCAAATCAAATAAAAAACACGACTTGATGCAATCCATAATGTACAAAGTATCGGAAATTATAAAGGCCCGAGGGTGTGATATTTCTTCAGGTAAAAGTGGAAGATTCACCCAAACATTTGAAATCAAATCATAATATTCCACTTTGTTTTTATTAATTTCGCCCCCAATTAAAAATATTTTAAAATCGTAATATATAGTTATAATACTTGTACTTCTTCTTGTACTAAATTTAGAAGATGATTTGTTGTTCTTATCAATGAAAATAGTTTCGGTATTTTTCCTCGAGAAGTTGGGAGATTTCATTTTCTTCAAAGATAGTATTTTAGATTTTTTTGATTCAAGCGAATTAATATTTGAATTTTCCTCGTTAATGACATTATTTTCTTTAGATATTAATTCTTTATTTTCGACATTCTTTTCATTCTCTTTCAAAGTTGATTCGTCTTCTAAATATTTTATTTGATATAAACTATCTCCACATATCAAAAAAATTGTGTCTAATCCATCAGAACATAACGCAATTAAATTTTCTTTTAATTCAATTTTATCTAGTACAGAATCTATTGTGAAATGTAAATATTTTTCAGTTAGACTATCATAGAGATAAATTAATAATCTACTTTCAATAATTTGAAAGTGACATAATTGAGTCAAATCCAGAGAAATGAAAAAATTTTGATCGACTGTTTCTAAAAATTTACAACTAAAATTGCTATTAACAGGACACATTTCAATTGAATTAAATTCAAAATAATTTGCTAAATAATCTGTGATGTCATTTCCTAAATCTTCCGCTAATTTATCTAACTTCATGTGCTGAATATTGAACGCAATTTCTTTTAATTGATCTGGTATGTAAACAAGCTTGTTTTTAAAAATATTATCGAGTTCTATTAAATTCCTGCAAATTTGTTCTATTTCTTTTTTAGGTTTGTTATCATCTGATACATCTTCACCGCATTTCCATTCTTGCCATTTATTTCCTATGAACTCTTTCATTCTCAAATTTTCTTCCAATTTCTGATAAAAATTATAAAACTCAGAAAAATTCTTAATTTTTTCGTAATCTGTATTAGAGATAAAACCCAATAAATTCAATGCTTTGATACCTGAAATATAATTAGAAGAATTATTTTTATCTCCGGACAAGTTTTGGTTTGTTTCTAAATAATACATCTGATCTTCAAAAAATTCATCGACTTTCTTCTTAATTTCTGATTTTGAAAAATTGACGTCACTTAAAGTTTTATTTAAATTCAATTCATCTAATGAATAATTCTTTACAAAGTCTTCACAAATAGTTTCAAAATATTCAGCTTTGCTTTTAAAGAAATCTTCGAAGGGTACGATATTGTGCATGCTGAAAAATTGCAAATGAATTATAGAATTCTGTAATATAGTATCGCATTGAAGGCAATACATAATCGTTTTACTCTTATTCATAGCAACATTTGTAGAATCACCCATTAAGAATTTATTTTCACCGCCAGAGGTATCCTCCCCCCTCAGTGTTAAAAATTTCGTCACAAGCTCGTCGAATAAAAAATTTATAGTTGGTTCACGCATTTCATCTTCAGCAAATTTATGCAAACATATAAGGCAAGTATATTTCTTTCGTTGAAAATTCAAAGTCCAACATTCTACACAAATATTATGCCCACATTTTAATAAATTAGCCCTATGTTTTCCTTGAAAATAATTACTACATCCTGGACAGGTTAAGAATACAGACAATTCATCCATTTCAATTTTATATTAAAAAATTTTTAAATAACATTTTTAACACAGTTCTAAATTATTTTTAAATTAGTTCAATTTGATTAACTTAATTTATTAAAATAAATGGAAAATTTTTTCTTATTCATTTTTTACATCTTTGGCTTTTTTATGACAATTTATTTCAATGGGGTATGTTCGAAGGATTGCGACGAAAAATCTTTTAAAACCACAATTTTACCTTGCTCTGAACATAATACTACAGATGTATTCGTATACTCAACCGAGAACTGCGATATAAGCGATAAAAACAAAAACTTAATACATTCTAAAATTTCAGATGTTATTTGTAATACAGAATGTGGGAGAGGATATAAATTAGATTACGAATACGATTTATTACAAGCTTCACTGACCTGTAAGGAATGTCCTGCCAACATGTATTCTAAGGGCGGGAATTTTGTTATAAATGGCACTATGAAGGAGTGGACAGATGAAGTTTTATTAAAGAACAAAATAATTTCCGAATGCTTTGTGATAGATCACTTAGGAGCTATTCTTAGGCATAAAACTTGTCAAGGATTTAAAGTAGCTAACGACAATTCTTGGATTTCCACTACCCCGACTCAGGTTTTTGAATATCATATCACTTCTCAATTATTTCTAGGAATTTTTTTGAAAACTGAAGGCTCAATAAAACTGAAATATAAAAAATATACTCAGAAAATTGGGGATAATGCAAATGGCCAATTATCTATGTTTATAGACTACTCTTTAGAATTATCAGATACTGATACAGATTATGATTGGAAAATATTTGAGAAAAAATTATCCCCTGGATTTCATAATTTCATGTGGATTTATAACTACTTGAATAATAAACAGGGTTCAGATTCTGCAAATGATTTCAAACTTTATATAGAGAGTATTGAAATTTCAGGTGTTGAATATGGGTCCTTCGAATGCCTGGACTGTGGAAATGCAATATCGACTGAAGGGTCGGGATATTGTTACGATTGCCACCAGGGTTACTATTACGATAATTCTAAAAAAGCATGTGTAATGTGTCCCGATGGAAAATTTTCGCTAGCTGATTCAATAGGAATAGAGTCTTGTATTTATAAACAACCATGTACGATTGACGATTTTGAAATAAGCGTTTCTAAATGTGAACAGAAATCAAACGATCCAGGATCATCTTATGTCAAAAAGATTTCTTATAAGATTATAGAGCCTGCTATTTGTGACATTACTCATCCAAAAAGTATAAAGGAAATTCCTGACGTATTAGAAGAATGTGGAAAGTGCAGTCCTGGATTCTATGTTAATACAAACAAAGAATGCATGCCGTGCCCTGCAGGAACTATTTCAAATGCCTCAACTAATTTTAAATGTATAGAATGCCCGGATGGCTTCCAAGCTTCTTCTCTGTACGATATGAGCAAAACCTATTCAGGTCAAGAGAAAGAATTCGAAAAATTTTGCTTTGCTAACAATAAATCAAAAGATTGTATAAATAAAAAATGGCTACTTTCAAAGGGTAAATTTTATGTGAAATCTTTCCCTATTCAAAGTGATTCAATAGAATTAATTTTAGAAAAGAGATTTAGAATAATTGACAGGGTAGGTAGGCTCGTAGTCGAATTTGCTCTTGCCAATCTAATATCTAGGGAAGCTTATTTCGTGTTTAAAATAAATCATAAGTCTTATTTAAATGTCACGAATTTACATAACACAGGAGAGAGCCGTTCCGGAAAAAATTTAGAAGTACCCTTAGTAAGAGGTGAATATCTTTTATCTTTTAAATTTTCATTTAATCGTAAGAGAGGTCAAGCAGCCTATGAATCGTTGTCAACAATAATTATCAATAAATTAGAAATATACGGGAGTGACAGTGGATGGTCTAATGAATGCATCAAATGTTCTTTGGGTACTTTTAGGACTAATCTTTCTGATAAATTAAACAAACTCAACAGCCATGTCTGTGAATTGTGTCCAAGTGGGACTACCTCCAACGACAAATTTACAGAGTGTGTTCCATGTCCTACTGATCAAATTAGTGACGATGAAAGGCAATGTATACAATGTCCTCCCTTTACTGAAATAAATACTCGAAGTTGCCAACCAATTGATATTATTCATAATGAAAAGAGACTCCTTAAGTTTAATATGAACTATGTCAGAACTGAATACCAAAAAAAATGTGAAGGAAATGACGAAGATTTTTCTCATTTCTGTTACAATCGGAAATTTATTGGACCAATTATGGACGATTCGACTAGTCAAGATAGTAATATTAATAACTATGATATAAATCATGTTCAAGAAAATAAATATGTTTTCTTTATGTCCCCGTTTGAATCAGATAAAATCTCCTTAGTAGACTATATTTATCAAACAGAAAAAGATGATTTAAGTGAAGGACACATATTTTCTTTGATAGAAGATAAAAAATTTAGTACAGTGATCTCAGAATCTGGTACTATCAGCTCTAAGACCAAAACAGAGGATAAATCAAAAAATTCAAAAAAATTGAAAAATGTTGGTAGCTATATCAAAAGAATTTCATTAATCGACGATAGCGAATTTACACTAGGAAAAAATATAACCGTGAATAATGGGATAATTATAGAATATGGTGGAGGTGATATTTGCATGAATGACAGAAGTAAAATATTTACTTAACCACTAAACAAATTAGCTAAGAGATACCGTTCTTTCCTATATTTAGAATGTAACAAGGAAGAACCCTACGACCTTCCATCCTTAGAAATTAAATTAGAGGGTAATGAATATAAAATAAACATATAATTATTTAGACGAATGCGTATTTATTTTCCGTTACCCCAACCCGAATTCTTGCAAAAATTGCTTAAAAGAAAATACTCCAAAAACAGAATCACCTTGTAAAAACAATACAAAGCTTGTATTTTACGAAGAAAAATTAAATTGTCTAATATTCAACAGCACTCAGTCCATTTTTAAAGGATTCAACCAGACATTTGACGAGACTTATTACGACTCAGCAATCGAAAATGAAATGAATCAGTATTTTGAAAAACGTTATTCCTCAACAAGGCTCTTAACCGGGCTTTTTGGAATTGAAGAAAGTCCAGAAAATCCAATTAATAAAGTAAATAAGACTTTCTTCACTAATAATACCCAAGAATATTATCCATATGTTGAAACGGATTTAGAGATAGTTGAATGCTTCATACTTACTAGCATGGACAAAACCTCCTTAATATTGTGGATCGTTATTCCTATCACAGTTTATATTTTAACTTCTCTGGTCTGCCTTTTTATTTACTTTAGATACCGCAAAATTAAAAAGGAATATGAAGTTTTGGCCGGTCAAGATTACTTCACTACAAAAACCAAAGAAGATAAAAAGATTGATTTTTAATTGCTTTTATTATATTTTGAATAGGATATCTTTCACATGATTATTTTTTATTTAAAATTTTTTAAATTAAAAAAATGAAATTTAAAATTAGGTGATTCATTAAATAAAATAAAAAGCTATTCTTATTAAATGATTTATTCAATATAATGTAAAAAATAACATATTCAAATATTTTTAAATAGTTTATGGAATAGATAAGAAAAAATTACACTGTTTGATAATTGTTAAGATTTATAATTTATTTAATTCTAATACATAAATTAAAATTATAATGTTTATATTATATTCGTACAGATGTGTTTAATCGTATTGCATGTCAAATTATACTACTAAATTTATATTTTAAAATCTTTTGTATTGATACATTAGAAATTATAATAAATTGTTGTAAATTTTTTTCTTGGTAAAAAATTTTCCATACTGTTTACCTGTAATTTTTGTATCAAATCGTAATAAATTTTTTGAAATTTTTCTATTTTCACCACTTTTTTACAATTTTTTACAATTTTTATATAAATATGATTACATAACTGGTAAAGTTTTTTAAATATCAGAATTATTTCTCATATCTACAATCTGAGGAATTAGCCTACCTATATTCATTTATTCGTTAATAATTTTACTTTTCTATTTCTTATTCTGAATTATTTTGCTCCTCCACATATTTAGCATATTTAAACATTTCTCTGTCTTCTCTTTTGTTTGATCTAAACTTCGAAAGAATTTTATCCTTTCCCTTGTTAAAATTTTTTTGAAAAAATTCACACTCACCTATATATCTAAAAATCATAAATAGTTACCATTATTATTAATGTATAATTCAAACCGATCATTAACTTCTGCTCCAAATTTTTCTTCGCAGCTTCTAATTGTTTTCAAAAACAACATATCTTGATACATCTCATCAACGAAACATTCAATTTTACAAATTGGGCATTTCAATAATTTCTTAATTTTGTTGATTATTAAAAAATTATCAAAATCAAAACATTGAAAGTGTGTGCAATAAATGCTCTTAACAGGGGTTTTTATAGTTTTACTTGAATAGGGACAATTTACAGAAAATTTTTCTTTCGCAACTAAATCATTTTTAAATAGTTTCCTCAATCTTATTTTGCATTTAGGTTCTGAAATTTTCAACGTTGAGGATTTTATTTCATGCAATTCTTTTTCTTTTCGAATTAAAACAAAAATCCATAGAGGGGATTTCATTTTATAATTTGTGTTGGATGTTATTTCTATTCTGTTATTTTCTTTTACAATTAGGGAAATATCTAAGGGGGCGTGAAATATTTTTGAGTTGTTGATTGAGATCGATATTTCTTTAAAATTCTTTGAATCGAAATTCATCATAGGATACAGATGAATGTAAATTCCTTTGTTTGTGGTTAGATTCAAATCAGTGAGTGATAATTTCTCAACTTCGAATTCTTTAGAAATTTTAACATTTGCCTCCTGTTCTATGTTTGAAATTTTGATCCTACATAGAATTCTCTCAGTCTCTTCAAAAGGAAAATTCTGAGCAATCAAACATGTCGGACATTTTGTTAATTCTAATTTTGAATAAAATAAACATTCGGTATGAAACATGTTTTTACATCTAGAACAAGTTGAGGTTTTTTCTTTTCGAATATTTTCTAAGGTTGTGTCACAAACACAAGTAATAAACTCTACTTTATTCTTAGTTTTCATCGAATGATGAATATTTCCTAAATATAAATAATTTATAATAAAATAAAATATGTCATTATCATTAAATTATATTTTAGAAAATTTATAAAGTCCTAGAAAATACTCTAGAAATATTATATTCAAAAAGTTTTATGTAATTAATAAAAATTGTTTTGACCTAAGTTAAAATTTTGTAATGTGGTGTATAAATTAAGATTAATATTAATATTTAATATCTGGTTTAACTTATAATATTGTATCATATTTTATAATATATTAAAAAATACAAACTAAAACAAAATCTATAAATAAAATTTCTTGAATAACTCAAACTACCTTGTAAAATATTTTCCCACTCCTTCCTTAAAACTGTGTGTTTTATTTAAAAAGAACCTTCTAACTGTAGATAAAATCAGGACTTGTAAGTTTTTGTAATTAAAAGGACTTTAACGACTTTTACGTTTTTCTAGAATTAACAAAGCTAAAAAACTAGCATCATAATTTCTATAAAAACGCTCCGTGATTATCATAAATAACAAATAAAAATATGAAATACATTTTCTCCCTAGTTATTTTGATGATCTTTGGACAAATCTTTAGCTGGAACGACGTCTGCGGTTTTAAGGGATGCCGTAGAAGAAGAAGATGCCATAGAGATTTTTGCTGCAGATATTTCCCAAGATTCTCTCGAATTGGAAGATGTGGACGCAACGATATCGATATTGATAATGTAGCAGTTGCTGACTCAACTGCTGTAGCAATTAACACAGGAGATTTCGGAAATGCCAACGCTGTTTCTAATGCAAACGCTGCAAATGTTAACGATATTAATCAAAGAAGGAGAAGATGGATATAAATCCTTGAAGTCCAATTGAAGATTCCTGCTACAAAAATTTTAATAAACGAATAAAAATAATTTTATTATTAAAATTAATATTTATCATTTTCTAAATATTTTAATACAAGTTAATGTATAACTTTGCTATAGTAATTTAGAAAAACATTTAATTAATCATGTTAGCTAAATTACTTTTGATACCAACGATAGTTTACGTATTTATTTTGTATCGCAGGAATATTTTCGAATGTTTTAAAAATTCAATTTATTAATTTCACCATGATCATGTTTGCTCACTAAATAATATTTTAGTTATTTCAAATTTATATTGTAAAAAATAATATTTTAATTTTCAAACAATTATTTATTTTTCACTCTGAACAATTTAATATTTATGTTAATACTTTCAATCAATTTATAATATTTAAAAATGACTTCCGAGGATAATAAAACCAAATTAGAAAAGAAATTTGCTTTCTGGTACAGAATCTCAGAAGACGCCTTGATCGGAACCAAGCCTCTTAATCAGAATGAATATGAGACACAAGTCAAGAAAATCGCAGAATTCGAAACAGTAAAATTTCACAAAATAACTTTTTTTTTCTAAATTTCACTTGAAATTTCTAAATTTTTAGATCGAAGATTTCTGGGCGATTTTTCAGCATTTAAGAAAACCAGATTCATGCAAAGTGGGCATAGAAATTCAAATGGTAAGCAAAATAAAATTTATATTTTAAAAACATTTCATAAATTTCTTTGACCTACATCCCACTTAAAAATATTTCAAATTCTAATTTTTAAAAATTTAGTTCAAAGACCCAGTGAAACCCATGTGGGAGGACGAAGGGAATAAGAACGGTGGTAAAATTTCTGTGAAACTCAAAAAGGACTACACTACTATTATATGGGAGGAAATTGTCCTTGCTTTGATCGGTGGAGTCCTACCTGCGCTTGTGAAAGACGAGATCAACGGTGTCGTCGTCTCAATAAGAAAAGAGTTTAACATTCTACAGATATGGTTTAAGAATTACAATCAGAATGTAATAAGCGAAATCGAGCAGTCGCTGAAGGATTTGTTACAAGTCCCTGATGGAGTAGAGCTCGAGGTAAAGCAGTTCTTCAGAAGGTAAGAATTACATATAAAATAACCTATTGGATGATTAGCTATCCAACTAAGACTTCTATCCAATCCAGCAGCTTCCCACAAAAGGGGAAAATGACAAAATAAGAAGAGAGTTGGTTAATTATAACTATATCCCTATAAATCAAGCAAATTCCCATCTTCTGCTACTATTAATTTAAGACTGAGTATTGAATAATTAAATTTAATAAAATAAATAAAATTTATCTATTACTCTATTTGTATGTTTTAAATTTAAAAATTAGCTGTTATCTTTATGTATAATTTTAAATAGGCGATATTAATTTAATTTAAAAAAATAGTAAAATTAATTATAAAATTTAATTTGTAAAATGAAAAATGGAATCACCTCATACAAACTCCCAAACGAGACTAAACCAGTGTCAGACCATACTCTCGCCATTATTGAAAACTATTTTTTTGACTATATTATTAAAGAAGAATACCCGAATAAGACAGAATACTTCCAAAAAAATAAAATCCTTCCATATATATTCATCCCTGAATATCATTTCTCTATTCCATTCCTAATTCTTAATAAGATTCTTAAATCGACAGATGAGCAGACTGGCTGGGGAGAATATTTAACTAATAAAATATTCCTACCATCTCGGATATGGTAAGTAAGTAAGGTAAATATTTTTTATATTTAGGACAAACTCGCTTTTCAATCAAGAAAACATTCCTCACATCCATATTAAATTCAAATTGTTTAAAACAGTCAGCAAAGAAATACAAATTTTACTTGATATATTTGAAAAGAATAAAAATATAGAAAAACCAGAGTTAGAAAATTTCTGTGAGATTCTTTTAAGGTTTCAACTGGAATTCTCCCAGTTGTTTAATTTTATCAAATCGTCGAATTTTCTTGTTACAAAAGAAGCAAATGTAAGAATTTTTATACATAATTAAACGATAACAAACCCTAATAGGAGTTCAATTCTAATCAGACAGGTAGGAAAAATTTGAGAACTGAATACGAAGGCTTCCTTGATATAATTGACACAATACCTCAAGGGAGCTTTTTAGACAGTAATTACATTCAAACATTGACAAAATTTCTTAATTTAAGTTTGAATCTTGAAAAAATTTTAAATTACGCACATAATTTTTGTGATGAAACGGAAGACCAGGCACACTCTGCTGAAAATTTAAATTCAAGCAACACACATAATTTTTTTAACAGAAGAGAATTTATGATGAATAAAAAGTTGCTTATTGCAAAATTTTATTCGGAAACTGTTTTAAAATTTTTATTGTTTGATATTAAAGAGATAATTAAAAAAATTACAAGGAATAAATAAAGAAAATCTAAGAATTAGATATCTCCC
>Ga0169931_10014757_pt1 | contig 10544 bp, 6 predicted proteins | sample Kivu_15m_20L_FD_129675 | JGI IMG/M metagenome (GOLD analysis project Ga0169931, IMG submission 129675) | Freshwater microbial communities from Lake Kivu, Western Province, Rwanda to study Microbial Dark Matter (Phase II) - Kivu_15m_20L... | ecosystem: Environmental > Aquatic > Freshwater > Lake ... | reverse complement strand
GAGCGTCCTCGTCGGCAAGCTCAGCGACATCTATATCCCCGACCAGACGCTGTTTGGTGACAGTTATAAGTTCTACTTCGCCAACTTTGCGTTCAACAAAAACCCGATCACAGTCAACTTCTACAATCCGACCGCCTGGGCCGTGCTCGGGATCTGGGCCCCGAGCAAGCAACTGGCATTCGCCGGCGGTGTGCTCGACCCAAACAGCCAGGCTTCGAATCTGGCCAACAACGCCTTTGACAAGGTCAACCTGTTCTTCACCGCAGTCGCCTCCTACGACATCGCGGGCTTGCCAGGGCAGTTCCAGCCGGCCTTCAACTGGTCGAATCAATATCAGCTCGACCTGGAAAACCCGTTCGGCTCGCTCACGCCGTCCCAGATTCCCCAGGCGATCGGCGTGCTCCTCGGGAGCCCGGACAACGCCGGCCTGCCGATCAACAACTCGACCAATAGCTGCTTCCTGATTGCAAACGCGTCGCAGTACCTCTACGTGGCGGATCGGCCCCGCGAGGCGATGAAGAAGCTCGGGGCGGGAGTACCACTGCGGGGCATCGGCGTGTTCGGCCGCGCCGGGTGGGGCCCAGAGGAGACCAACCCGCTCACAGGCCATGGCAGCGTCGCGCTCTTCGCCCGCGGCCTGGCCGAGTCGCGGGCCTACGACAGCGTGGGCGTGGGCTGGTATATCAACGGCATCAGCCCCGATCTCCAGAACCAGGTACGGCAGTACAGCGGTGGCACGATCAACGTGCAGAACGAGCAGGGGCTCGAGGTGTTCTACGACTACGCACTCACGCCCGCCTTTCGGATCATCCCGAGCTACCAGCACATCTGGAATCCGCTGTCAGCCGTGGCGGTGGGAAACGATCACACCGATCTCTGGATGATGCGGGCGACGGTTGTGTTCTAGAGCGCATCCGGGTTACGCGTAGCACCGGCTCGGGGTCGGCAAAAGTCTCGTCGCGGGCGAGGATACGCCCCTATGCTCCTCGAGCGTTCGCCGACCCCTCGCCTCCCCTGCTCAATATGCAAATCGTCGCTACAGCTAGCTTAGACGCGCCCTAACTGTACGCGCGCGACGCCATCCATGGCCGTCGCACGCTTGGGCCGTTCGGGGCCGCGGATTGACCGGCCCCGCCCGGCAGGTTGCGAAAAGGTGGCGGCTGGGCTATTCTCCGCCCCAGCCGGTCGGGGGCCTCCAGATCGACGGCATCCTGCAACGGATTGCGTCTGGAGGTTCGACGCATCATGGCCCTGCAACTTTTCCCGAGAGAACGCACCGTGATTTCCGCATCGTCTCGTTTTCTGGTCGTGACCAGTGTGGCAGCGACTTTCGTACTTTCGCTGGCCGGCTCGCACAGCCCTTCGGCCCGGGCAGTCGCGGGAGATGACGTCGAATACACATTTGGCCCCCCGGTTCAGAAGGGCGAGCAAACCTACGCGTGGTACCGGAAAACCCATGCCGATACGGCAGCCCAGCACTACGGCGCCGACCCCTCCAAAGTGGGCGACGGCATGGACACATGGCATTGGTGGTGCGGCGTCAACAATCCGGAGTTCTGGCGGAAGTTCGCCATCTATACGGCTGGCAAGCAAAACGTCGCCAACGTGCGTCAGGACTTTCTTCGGATGCTCCATTCCACGTCGCGGGCCGACCGGTGGGAGAAAATGGGGCTCATCAATGACCCCGACACGGTTGCGGCCGACCAGCCCGACAAGTACGGCCTGAAAATCGATCGCTGCAAGGATGGAGCGCTCACCTGGGATCCGGAGGTTTTCGGTTACCCCAGCGGCGTGATCGGCTTTCAGCTGTTTGTGAACGAAAACTTTGACGAGAAAAAGTGGTCTCTCGAAAAGTACCTGGAGAATCCGGCCTCCGTCGAACCGCCCTACAACGTCGGCATGGCCTGCGCCTTGTGCCACGTGAGTTTTAACCCGACCCGTCCGCCCGTGGATCCGATCAATCCCAAGTGGGAGAATCTCACGTCGGCGATCGGGAACCAGTATTTCCGCGAAGGAATGATGGTGGGTTCGGAGACGCCGCGGACCACATTCGCCTACCAGTATCTCTACCATCAGCAACCGGGCACCAGCGAGACGTCGCGGTACCCTTCCGACTTCATCAACGGCCCCGTCCAAATCAATGCGATCTATCGCCTCGGTGAGCGTTTGAAGCTCACCAAGGAAGAACGGATCACGCCCGCCCAACGGGATCTGATCAAGTCGATGTACGCCCACGTTGGCCTGAAGGAAAATGATGCCGGCGGGGCGCTGGGGGGAACCGAGGCCGAGCCCACCCTCAAGGTTCCGCACGTTCTGGCCGACGGCTCGGATTCAATGGGCGTGCTGGTGGCGTCGACCCGTGTGTATGTCAACGAAGGCTGCATGCACGGCCTCTGGGTTCCCTCGACCTGGGCCTTGAACCCCTTCGACATCCAGGAAAGCATCCGCAAGAAGTTTCAGCCCGGCGAATTCGACCTGATCGGGACGGCCCGCAAAGACCCGAACAGCCCTTGGATGCAGACCGAATTGCGGATGCCGAACATGGCGCTGTTTCTCAGCACGCATGATTCATTTCCCCTCGCTGACGCGAAGGATCCGGAGCCCTCTGGCAAACAGGGCAAGGACTATCTCACGGCCGATGCCGATACTCTGATGCGTGGGAAGATCGCCTTTGCGGATAACTGCGCTCGTTGCCACAGCAGCAAGGTTCCTGAAGCATTGGCCAAGGACCGCAACGCCCTGGCAAACGATCCGGAAGCCCTGAAGAAAGCCTGGCGGGACCTGGTGTGCCGCGATGATTTCCTTGCAAACAACTATCTGTCCGACGATGACCGCTACCCGGTTTCGGAGTTGGGCACCAACGCGCAGCGGGCAATGGGTACGAATGCGATGGCAGGACATACCTGGGGTCAGATGTCCAGCCAGACCTACAAAGACCAGCGAAAGCCTATCGAGCAGTTGCACGATTGGGACGCTGCCGGCAAGCCCATGCCGCTGTACAACCCTCTGACTGGCAAACACGACATCGTGTTCAGCGGCAACCGTGCGTTTTACCGCACTCCTCCGCTGGTCAGCATCTGGGCGACCGCTCCCTATCTGCACAACAATTCCGTTGGCATGTACACCGGCGATCCCTCGGTGGCCGGCCGGATGTCCGCCTACGAAGACGGGATGACCAAGCTCCTGTCTCCGGAACTGCGCCTTGGCGTCAAATCGATCAAGGCCACCACCGAAGACACGACGCTGCCAGACATCTTCCCGGTTCTCAAGGAGACCATGCCGGAGTTCGCCGACTTGCCCGCCCTGCAGGTGGACGCCCTGCGGGTGCCGAAGGGGACTCCTATCAACCTCTTCATGAACGTCCATCCGAAGGACGTCAAAGCTGTCGTGCAGGCCTACGTGGATGGCGTTCTCCAGGGTGCGGCCAAGTCGCAGTTCGCTGTCCTCCAGCCGAAGAACCATCACGCGGGCCTGAGTAAGATGCTTTCCAAGCTCACCGAAGTGAATCTCTGCCCGGACTTCATCGAAGATCGCGGGCACTGGTACGGACGGGATCTCAGTTCTGAAGACAAGCGTGCGCTCATCGAATACATGAAGCTCTTCTAAGATTCTCGAGTCGTTCGAGGAGCGGTGCCGTTGCACTCCGCGGTTTTTCCGTCCGTATTTCGCTGACTATTGTGTGGAGTGGAGAATCTTCCCGTGAAAACGGTCTGTTTCATCGCTGTCTTCTGCGTCGTGAGCCTCGCCGAGATCGGCTCGGTGCGTTCGGAACCGCTCCGTCAGGAAGCGGCCGCAGCCACCCACACCGTCACGATGAAGAGCATGAGCTTTGACCCGAAAAAGCTCGTGGTGCGGGTAGGGGACACGGTGGCGTGGAGCAACGGGGCCCTCACCACGCACACCGCCACGTCCGATGACGAGGGCAAGACGTTCGATACCGGCGAGGTCGAATCCGAAATGACCTCAAAGCCGGTCACGTTCGGGCGGGCCGGCGAGTTTGGCTACCACTGCAAGATTCACGGCAAGGCGATGCGGGGAACGATCGTCGTGAAGGCTGCCGACGAGTAGTCGCCCTGCCTCGGCGGTTGACACCGGCCCGCGGCGCGGTGGCCCTGGCTTTGGTTCGTCACTATCCCCTGCCGCGGAGAACGACTGTGACATCGCCAGACTTCGCGGATCTCGCGAGCCGCCACCGCCGCTATTTCCAGTCCGGCGCGACGCGACCTCTCGAGTGGCGAGAAAGCCAGTTGATCGCTCTGCGGACGATGCTTCAGGACCACGCCGAAGACTTTTATGCGGCTTTGTGGGCCGATCTTCGACGGAATCGCACCGACGCCGATTGGACCGACGTAAAGTACCTGGAGAGCGAGATCAACCACGCCTTGGATCACCTGCGGGGCTGGATGACGCCCAGGGCAATCAGTTCGCCTTTGGTCCTCGCGCCGTCTCAGGCGCATGTCCGGTTTGACCCGCTTGGTGTGGGCCTGATCATCGGCACGTGGAACTATCCCATGATGCTGGCCCTGTCGCCACTCGTCGCGGCCATCTCCGGTGGAAATGTGGCGGTCGTAAAGCCATCCGACATGGCACCGGCGACCACGCAGGCGATCGCTCGCCACGTGCCTGACTATCTTGATCGCAACGGATTCTCAGTCGTCTGCGGGGGTCAGGCCGAGACCACGGCCTTGCTCCAACAGCAATGGGACCACATCTTTTTCACCGGCGGTACGGCGGTCGCCAGAATCGTGATGGCGGCGGCCGCCCGGAATCTCACGCCGGTCGTTCTGGAATTGGGCGGAAAGAGTCCGGCCATCGTTCATTCATCGGCCAACCTGCCAGTCGCCGCCCGGCGGATCGCGCAGGGCCGCTGGACCAACTCCGGACAAACCTGCACGGCGGTCGACTACGTCCTCGTCACCAAGGACGTCGCCCCCGAGCTTTTGACGCATGTGAAGCAAACCCTGCTCCGATTCTACGGTGATGATCCGCAGCAGAGCCCTGACTATGGTCGCATCGTCAACGAGCACCACTTCGATCGCTTGGTCGGGCTCATGGCAAGCGGCACGATTTATCACGGCGGCCGACACGATCGCACGGATCGGTTTATCGAGCCAACCATCCTCGTGAATGTGTCGGGCGATTCACCAGTGATGCAGGAAGAGATATTCGGCCCGATCCTGCCGGTGCTGGAGGTCGAATCTGTTCAGGAGGCGATCGACTTCGTCAACCGTCGTCCGAGTCCCCTGGGGCTTTACATCTTCGCGGAGGACGGCCGCGTTGCCGGGCAGATCCTGGATTCCACGACTTCCGGTGATGCTGGCGTCAACGACTGCACGATTCAACCGATCATCCACGACCTGCCCTTCGGTGGTGTCGGCAATTCGGGGATGGGCAAGTATCACGGCGAGTGGGGTTTTCGCTCCTACACGAATGCTCGCGGCGTGCTGGAACACAGCACGCGAATCGATTTGGACGTGCGTTACCCCCCGTACGAGCAACACAAGCGTGTGCGTGACCTGGGGATGCCGTCGTAACTGGAGCGGGCTCTGTCCCCAGGCCAGGCTACCCTCCTCGCTCGTGCCTCATGGGCCAAGCTATGACAAGCGTGATCGTGATCGGCGCGGGACCGGCAGGTGTGATGGCCGCACTGCGAGCGGCTGAGCTTGGTGCGGAAACCACTCTTGTCACAAGCGGCGAATTTGGCGGCATGGCCGCCAACGATGGTCCCGTGCCGGTGCGAACGCTTGCCCACGCCGCGCGGCTGTTGCGGGGAATCCGCCAGTCGGAGCAATACGGCCTGACCACTGGCGGAGCGGCGATCGACTACCCTCGCCTCCTGTCGCGGGTAAGCGATGTCGTGCGTGAGGTGCGCATGCATTCCACGTTGCGGCAGGAAGTGGAGCGACTCGGGGTGTCGGTCCACGAACGCACCGGCCCGGCCCGCTTCATCGACTCGCACACGGTCGAAACCGACCACGGACCCCGGCTTCAGGCTGACCGCTTCATCATCGCTACGGGTGGCGTCAGCCGGCAGCTCGCAGTCCCGGGATTCGAGCTGACCAGTACACACAGCGACGCCTGGGCCTTGACGTCCGTCCCCCCTTCCATGCTCGTCATCGGTGGCGGGGCGACCGGAGCACAGCTCGCGTCGGTTTTCAACGCTTTTGGCACCCGTATCGACCTCTTCCAGTCGGGTCCGCGGATCATTCCCCTCGAAGATGAGGATGTCTCTGCAGCCGTCGCGGCTGCGTTTCGGAAAGCCGGCATCTCGATTCATGAGAGCTTCGGAGTGATCGAGTCGTTCGAGAAATCGGCCGTGGGCGTGCGGATGAATTATTCGCGGAATGGAGAACACCTCTCCGCGGAAGCAGCTCTGGCCGTCGTGGCAACTGGCTGGGTGGCGAACACGTCGGGTCTGAACCTGGCGGAACCGGGAGTCGCCGTCGACGATCGGGGGTTCGTCAGGGTCGATCCGTATCTCCAGACGACGGCCCCTCACGTCCATGCTGCCGGGGACGTCATCGGCCACATGATGCTCGTCCCCCAGGCCCTACAAGGCGGCTTCGTGGCGGCCACCAACGCCGTCCGGGGCCCGACGCTTCCGCTGCAAGACGCCGTCGGACCAACCGGCGGCTTCACCGACCCCGACTATGCCCAGGTCGGATTGACGGAGGCAAAAGCCCGAGAGTCCCACGACATCGTCGTCTCGGTCGTTCCTTTTGATTCGACGACCCGGACGATCATCGACGGTCACACCGTCGGCTTCTGCAAGCTGATCGTCGATCGCGCGACCTGCAGAATCCTCGGTTGCCATGTGGTTGGAGAGGGTGCCGTGGAGATCGTTCAAGGAGCCGCGATCGCCATCGCCGCAGGTATGCGCGTCGATGACCTGGCACGGGTACCGCTTTCTTTCCCGACCTACACAGGCATTCTCGCGCTCGTTGCGGCCGGCGCGGCCCGCGACCTCGGTCTGATGGTGAACTGGCAAGCACCGACGGTGCAGTAGGGTACAGGTGAGTTGGCGGGTCCTCCTCCCCGCTCCGCGAGCGTTCGCCGACCCCCGAGCCTTCGAGTCAACTCTTGTGCACCGGCTCGGGGGCGGCAAAAGTCGCGTCGCGGGCGAGGATACGCCCCGATTGCTCCGCGAGCGTTCGCCGACCCCCGAGCCTTCGAGTCAACTCAGCCGCACCGGCTCGGGGGCGGGAAAAGTCGCGTCGCGGGCGAAGATACGCCCCGATTGCTCCGCGAGCGTTCGCCGACCCCCGAGCCTCGTCCGCTCAACCAGGTAACCTGGGATCGTCATGACGCTGCCCCCTTCCGATCGATCCGAGGCCGACGAGCCTGCCGCCGATGTGGCGGGTGAATCGCTCCCGTCCGACACGGATTCCGCCGCCGCGGCCCGCGATCGCTCGGCGGCGGCCCGCAAGGTGCGGTCGTTTCCCACGACGCCGGGCGTCTACCTGATGAAAGACGCGGCCGGCCGGGTGATCTACGTGGGGAAGGCCAAGAATCTCCGGGCCCGGGCCGGAAGCTACTTTCTCAAGGCCGCCGCCGAGGATCGCCGCACGGCCGATCTCGTGCAAGAAATCCGCGATATCGACTACCTGGAGGCCGAGAGCGAGGTCGACGCCCTTCTGCTCGAGAGCCGGCTCGTCAAGGACGTGCAGCCGAAGTTCAACAGTGATCTCAAAGACGACAAGACCTTCCCCTACCTCCAGATCACGACCCACGAGGATTATCCGCGGGTCGAGTTCACCCGCACACCGCGGCAGAAGGGGGTCAAGCTCTACGGCCCGTTCACCAGCGCCGGCAGCCTCCGCGGGGCGATCGTCGTGCTCCAGCGGATCTTCAAGTTTCGCACCTGCACGCTCGACATCGACGCCGACGACGAACGCTGGCGGTGGTTTCGGCCCTGCCTGCTGGCCTCGATCGACCAGTGCACGGCGCCCTGCAACCTGCGGATTTCGAAGGACGACTACCGCAAGGACATCAACCGCCTGAAGACCTTTCTCGACGGCGGCAAGGTTCGGCTGCTCGCCGAGATGCGGGAAGAGATGCTGGCCGCCTCGGGGCGGCTCGAATTCGAGCGGGCGGCCCGGCTGCGGGACGAGATCCGGTTGCTCGAAACCCTCGACCAGCGGGGCGACCTCGAGGAACACGTGCAGCCCGAGGTGTTTCTCGTCGATCCCAAGAAGGGGCTGGCAGGCCTCCAGAAAGTGCTCGGCCTGGCGGCGCCGCCGCGGGTGATCGAGGGGGTCGACATCGCCCACCTCGCCGGCAACGAGACGGTGGCCAGCCTCGTGCAGTTTATCGACGGCCTGCCCTTCAAGCCCGGCTACAAGCGATACCGGATCAAGGGTGTGGCGGGAATCGACGACTTCAAGAGCATCCACGAGGTGGTCGCGCGGCGATTCGCCCGGCTGGCCCGCGAGGGCGCCTCGCCCCCCGACATCCTCCTGATCGACGGCGGCAAGGGGCAGCTCTCGGCGGCCCTCGACGCGCTCGAAAGCCTCGGTGTCGAAGCGCCCTGCGTGATCTCGCTCGCCAAGCGGGAGGAAGAGGTGTTCGTGCCGGGCAAGAGCGAACCCCTGCGGCTCTCCCGCGACTCGTATTCCCTCCGCCTCCTGGAATACGTCCGCGACGAGGCCCATCGCTTCGCCCAGCACTACCACCACTTGCTCCGCGGCAAACGCACGCTGGAGGAGTGAGCTGCTTTGGTTCCTCTCGGCGGCCGGGCAGGAAGTTGGTACACCACTCTTCGCGTTGTGAGAGCCACCCCGTCTCGGAGCCCTGACTGCCATGGCCAAGAAGAAGTCGGTCCGGAAGCCTGTTGCCGCGAAGAAGACCGCAAAAAAAGCGGTGAAGAAGGCCACCGCGAAGAAGCCGGCTCCGGCAAAAAAGGTCGCCGCCAAGCAAGGTGCCGCCAAGCAGCCTGCTGCCACCCGACCGGCTGCCAAGAAGGCGGCCCCGAAGCCTTCGGCCGCCAGCCAAGCCAAGCCAGCCAAGGTCGCGGGTCCTGCCTGGCCGCGGGAAGGGTCGAAGGCACCGGACTTCACGGCGGTCGCCCACGATGGATCGCAGGTGAAGCTGTCGGCCCTGAAGGGCCGCCCCGTGGTGCTCTATTTTTACCCCAAGGACGACACACCCGGCTGCACGGTCGAGGCCTGCGGGTTTCGCGACGCCCATGCCCAGTTCGGCCGCCACAAGGCCGTGGTGCTCGGCGTCAGTCCCGACTCTCCGCGGAGCCACGTGAAGTTCCGCGAGAAGTTCCAGCTCCCCTTCACGCTCCTGGCAGACGAGGATCACTCACTCGCCGAGCGTTACGGGGCCTGGCGGGAGAAGAGCATGTATGGCAAGACCTACATGGGCGTCGCCCGCAGCACGTTCGTGATCGACGCTGCCGGCACGATCGCCAAAGCGTTCACCACGGTGAAACCAGAAGGTCACGAGCACGAGGTGCTCGCCGCCCTTACCACACTCCGCTGAGGCGTCGTCCCGTCAGCGAAGAGATGCTGACCCGACAGCCCATCAGCGTACGGCTGCTGGCCCGACAAGAGCCGACCCGCCTCAGGCGACCGGCCGAATGCGGTTGGCGACCCAGAGGCTCGTAATCGTCACGCCGGCGGCGACGATGCCGACCGTCCCGAAGTGACGCAGCGGCTCGCCGCCGCCGCCGTCGATGATCAGCCCGCCGAGCGTCGTCCCCAGCCCGCTGGCGACGTGCTGCACCGACGAGTTGACCGACATGAAGCTGCCGCGGCGGCGTGGCTCGATGCTCCCCGTGATCAGCGTCATCGCCGTGACCATTCGACTCGCATTGGTGGCCATCAGCACCGCCGCGACGGGCGCTGCGACCCAGATGCCGACCGCTGGGAGATGCGTCACGACCAGGATCATCGTGGCCGACAAGGGAACGATGCCGCGAAACACCCGGAGTCCGCCCCAGCGGTCGACGAGTCGGCCGGTGAGCGGCGTGCTCGCGAGCGTGAGCAGCCCACCGGCGACGAAGACGGCCGGCAGTTGGGCCTCGGTCACGCCGACGTTGGCCACGAAGGCGGTGCTGATGAATGGAATCACGGCGAACGCCCCGACCATCAGCAGGGCGATCAGGGCGAAGCCGCGGCGATGGGCCGGAACCGTGAGCGTCTCGAGCAGATGGGCCAAGGGATTTCGTCGTGAGCCATCGACGTGCCCGGCCAAGGGTGGGAGCGACCAGAGAGCCAGCCCCACCAGGGGCAGGCCGATCGCCGCGAGCCCGAAGAAGGGAGCCTGCCAGCCGAGCCGCGTACCCAGCGCGATGCCCAGCGGCACGCCGGCGATCGAGGCGACGGCGAAGGCCAGCATCAGCGTGCCCGTGGCGCGGCCCCGTCGCTCGGGCGGAAACACGTCGGCCACGATCGCCAAGGCGAGCCCGCCGAGGAGCCCGCCAAAGCCGCCGGTCACGCAGCGGGCGGCGAGCAACTGCGGAAACGTCGTGGCCAGCCCGCACGCCGCCGTCCCTGCCAGCAGGCCGAGCGACAAGGTGACGTAGGCCGACTTCCGCG
>Ga0169931_10014756_pt1 | contig 10544 bp, 10 predicted proteins | sample Kivu_15m_20L_FD_129675 | JGI IMG/M metagenome (GOLD analysis project Ga0169931, IMG submission 129675) | Freshwater microbial communities from Lake Kivu, Western Province, Rwanda to study Microbial Dark Matter (Phase II) - Kivu_15m_20L... | ecosystem: Environmental > Aquatic > Freshwater > Lake... | reverse complement strand
CGCTTGAAGGTAGCATTCTACGTCGGCTCACCGCCGCCGATCAGGAGGAACTTCAGCGGCAGGGGGGGCATCTTGAGGAGATGTTCGCCGTCTGCCAGCGGAATATCGACTCGCTCGGTCTGCAGATGCAGTTGGTAGACATCGAGTATCTGTTCGGAGGAGAGCGAGTTGTTGTCTATTATTTGGCTGAAGACCGCGTCGATTTTCGTCAGCTCGTACGGCAATTAGCCACCGACCTGAAGACACGCGTGGAAATGCGGCAGATTGGGGTGCGGGACGAGGCGAAGTTGCTGGCGGATTATGGGGATTGCGGGAAGCCGGTCTGCTGCAATACCCATTTAACCCAAATGCCCCCAGTCTCGATGAAAATGGCGAAGCTGCAAAAAGCAACCCTCGATCCGGCAAAAATCTCGGGACGATGTGGACGTCTCAAATGCTGTTTGCGTTATGAATTCGAGACCTATGAGGAATTGCATGACAAACTCCCGCCGCTGGGTTCGCAGATTGTCATCGATTCGGGACGGGCAACCGTTCTCCAGCAAGAGATTTTATCGCAGCAGCTGTTGGTCCAAACCGAAGATAATCGTCGTATACTGATAGCAGCCCGCGACGTGATCAGTGTGACCCGGCGCGAAAGCAGTAAAAAGAGTGGAGGAGATGAACATCCTCGCTCGACTATTCCCGAGAGCGGATCATGAGTGCGGCACAGAGAGCGCTGGAAAAATTGCTGAGACGCGATCCGCGTTACAAACTCGAGGCTTATCTTTTTGTCCGCGATGCGCTCGCCTATGCCCATCGAACGATGCTCGCGGAAACCAGCTCTTCAGAATCGCCATCGGCAGCAGCGAGTGGCTCCGAGGAGGGGTCGGAAGAAGAGGAAGAAAAGGCTCGTCATCTTACCGGTCAACAGCTGTGCGAAGCATGTCGCCTCTTCGCGCTGGACCAGTATGGCTATCTGGCCCGAATTGTCCTGGCCAACTGGGGAATTCATTCGACCAGCGATTTCGGAAACGTTGTTTATAACTTGATCGAGATCAAGCACATGCGGAAAAGTTCTTCCGATCGACGGGAGGATTTTGATCATGTCTATGACTTTGCCGATGCTTTTGAGCCACGATTCGAATTACTTGCGCCGGAAGAAGCATCATGAAGAGCGGCGCGCATGGGGACTGCGAAGCAGAGGGACAAAAGATGCGCGAGAGATTGTTGTCGTTGGCTGTCGTCCTCTTCGCTTGGGTCGGCATGCACGCTTGCGATTCACCTGCGATTGCTAGAGCCCAGGAGAAACAGGCAGAGACGGCGACCGAGCCTGTTCCGCCCAAGGAGGAGCCGCGGGAGACGTATCTGGGTCGGCAAATCGCACCCTACATGACTTACCACGGCGCAGGATGGCTGATCCGCGATTCGCGCAATCGCGAGGAGGCCACCGACCGAGTGATCGAGCAACTCGGTTTACAGCCCGGGATGGTTCTTTGTGACTTGGGGTGCGGCAATGGCTTTTACACCCTTCGCTTTGCCCGCCAGGTTGCCCCACGCGGGCTCGTTTATGCGGTCGATATCCAGCCTGAGATGCTGCAGATGTTGGCCGCACGAACGGCCCGTCTCCGTGCCGATAGTGTCAAACCGGTTCTCGGCGAAGTGAACAACCCCCAGATTCCCGCGGCGGAGATCGACATGGTCTTCATGGCGGATGTGTACCACGAATTCTCTCATCCCCAATCAATGCTCTACTGGATTCGCCGCGCGCTGAAACCCGAAGGGGTGATTGCGCTGGTTGAGTTTCGCGAGGAGGACCCGATGGTCCCAATTTTGCCAGAGCATAAGATGAGCAAATCGCAGATCCTGAAAGAGTTCAATGCCAACGGCCTGAAGCTTGTGCGCGAATTCAACGATCTGCCCTGGCAGCATTTGATGTTCTTTGCGCGCGACGACAGCCCGCTCAAGGAAATCGAAGCGGTCCCCTTCGCCCCCGCGAACTAGGGTCCGTCAAACGCTTTATCGCTCGCCAGCGTGCCGGTCAGCTCGCCGGGACTTCGTTGTCACCAAAGTGCTGGCGAACTTTTTCACGGAGGAAGGCGAGCGACTGAGCCATTTCTTCCATTCCGTTCATGCCATCCTCGATGCTGACCCAGCCGCGATAACCGGCAGAGGCAAGAATGGAGAAGATCCGGTCATAATCATTAAGTCCCTTGCCGACCACACCATGGTTCAGGAAGGGGCTGTACCCGAGAGTCCCATCCGTCTGGCGAAGCTCATCGAGCGTATGTCCAGGGGTGAGAAAGCGGTCGCTCGCATGCATGCTTACAACGCGATCCTTGACCTGCTCAAGAAGCTCGATCGGATCATCCCCGGCGACAATCGCATTCGACGGATCGTACTGGACCCCAAAATTCTTGCGGTCTTCAATCCGTCCGATGAGCTCGAGAAAGACCTCCATCTTTTGTGCAAATTCAGGGTATCGCCAGTGCCCATCCTTGTAATGATTCTCGATTCCAAGCACGACCTCCAGCTCGCGTGCGCGGGGAAGGCAAGCTTCGATGCAATCCACCACCCACTCGAGTCCCTGTTCGAGATCGACCTCGGGATAGCGCGGTCCACTGAGGACGCGGCAGACGACTCCCGGTCCTCCGAGAATTTCTGCAACTTCGATCATCCGGAGCTGATGGAGTACTGCACCGCGGCGCGCCTCCGGATCGGGGTTGGTGAAATCGGGAGAGCAGCAGAGCATCGGCATCTCGAAGCCGGCATGACGTATCAAATCGCGAATCCCGCGTAGGTACGCGTTGTCGTGCGGATACCAGAGGAAGCCCTCGTACATCTCGAGACCGTCACAGTCGAGCGATTTTGCTTGCTCGATCCAATCTTCAAGGCTCATCGTTCGCGCGTGCGAGATCATGTCGAGATAGCATTTAGGAAACGCCGCGAGGCGGATCCGAGGAACATGGACATGCTTCATGATGGCTTGACTACCAGGAGTGATTTGGCGACTTTGCCGGAGTGCATCGTTTCAAAAGCCTCGTGCCAGTGCTGCAGGTCCCATGTACCGCCGACGATCTTCCGCACATCGAGACGACCTGCGGCGAGCAATCGCAGGACGCGCTCCCACATCGTCCAGTTGTGGCTGAAAGAACCCTGGAGCGTGACATTTTTCTGCACCAGCGGGTCGAGCGAGAATTGCAAAGGTTGCGGACCCCACCCCACTTTGCTGATCCATCCCCCGGGGCGAACAGCGTCGAGCGCGATTTTAAGTGTCGCGGAAATTCCAGCCGCATCGACCACTCCATCAACACCCAGCCCATCGACCTCGCGCGCCCACTGAAGAACATCCTCGGTCAGTGGTTTGCAGCCAAACTGGCGGGCGATTTCCAGCCGAGTCGCGTCGCGCGGCAGGCCGGCAACAGCGACCTCCGCGCCGCGGAGGTGTGCGATCGCGCCGCAGAGCAACCCAATTGGACCCGGACCAATCACAAGGACTCGGTCACCGGGGAGAATATCGACCTGGGCGGCAACGGCGGAAAACGCCACACAGCATGGCTCCGTGAGCGCCGCAACCTCCAGCGGCAGCGCATCCGGGACACGATGCAGGCAGCGTGCCGGAACACGGACATACTGCGTCATTGCACCATGGACCCCATAGCCGAAACCCTTCCGAGTGGGGTCCAGATTGTAACGCCCCATCCGCGAGAGCGGACTGAGCGGATCAATCACCGCCGCCGTCTCGCTGCAAACCCGGTCCCCTTCCTTCCATGGCCCGACATTCTTTCCGGTCTTGGCAATGTGCCCGGCAAACTCGTGACCGAGAACGACCGGATAATTCACTGGCCAGGAATGTTCTCCAAGCCACTGGTGGAGGTCGCTCCCGCAAACCCCAACCGCTGCAACCTCCAGCAAGCATTCCCCGTCCCCAATCTCGGGAACAGGAATCTCTTCCAGCTGGACACTGTGCGGCTGAGAACTGAAATTGACAACTGCCGTTTGTTTCATGATACGAGGACTCCCAGAAGGTCGATGTCTGTCAAGAAGGGATGGATATCTTTCTCGCGACGCAGAGCATCACGTCGGCGGCGGCGTGGTCTCCCCATGCACTGCTTGGCAGATCCGTCGTAGCGTGGTTTCGAGATCCCCGGCGGCCTGCGCAAAACGATCACTATCGATCGCCAGGGGTGCGCCGATAACGACCAGTGGCGCACCGTAACTGGGCGTCGCAATCGCTTGCTCGATCGACAATCCCCCGACTGCCTGAACAGGAATTTTCACCGCCGCAACGACTTCGCGGAGCTGATCCAGCGGAGTCGGAGCGCGGTCTCCGCGAGCCGCGATCCCCCGTCGTTCATCGTAGCCGATGTGATGGACAATATAGTCGCAACCGAGCTGCTCCAGTTTCCGCGCTGCGTCGACCATATCGGGACACCCTAAATTGTCCCCCATCACCTGAATCCCAAAATCGCGCCCCGCTTTGACGACGCAGTGAATGGTCTCTTCATGGGCTCGGGCCATCACGACGACATGGGTCGCTCCCGCTTGGGCCATCATCTGCGCCTCAAGATAACCCCCGTCCATTGTTTTCAAGTCGGCCACGATGGGCACTTGCGGGAATCGCTCGCGGAGGCCGCGAATGCACCGGAGGCCCTCTGCCAAAATCAGCGGTGTCCCCGCTTCGAGCCAATCGACCCCTGCTCGCAGCGCCAGTTCGGCCGTTGCGATAGCTTCTTCCAAATTCGTCAGGTCCAACGAGATCTGCACAATCGGCCGCATGGTCCACTGCCAGAGCGAGGAGCCGGAAACCAGCCCGGGGCCAAACCGTTCAGCCGCCAGCGGTCTCTCGTGTCCGAGATTCTAATCTTCGGGGACCGAACAAAACAGCGGCGAGCCGTCGAAGAAACAGCCGTCCGACTCCGCCACCCGCAGCGATGATTCGACAAAAAAAAGAGGGCAGCATCCGTCTTTCGGATGCTGCCCTCCGGCAAGTCGTCTCGTCGTGCGTTCGGCAGAGGTCCGTGGAGAAAAGGGGAATTACCAGGGACCGCGGACGTAATAGACGCCAAACTGATCCGTATGGCTCGGCCAGGGGGGAGTCGGTTGGAACCGAGCTTCACCGACGAATCCAGAGCCGGGGTAATTCCGCCCGAACTGGTGATGGAGGGGATACATCAAATTCTGGCTGACTCCCCAAGAGTATGTCTGCCGCATGTGCGACGTTGGGGGCACGACCAGCGCCAGCGGAGCGTTGTACTGCTGGTGGTAATACCCGCCATGCCAGGGATAGGTCGAGGCGGCCGAACGAGCCCAGTTGTGGGTGAAAATCCCTGGCTCCCCACCACTGGCGCTGAACGATGTCGTCAGGGTCAGGAGAACTGCTCCCACGACCCCCGAAAGGATGCTGAGTTTGCTCGATTTCATTACGCTTTGCTCCGATAGCAGCTTGCGACGCGCTTTATCGCGGCAAGCGGAGGAAGTTCCAGTAAATATTTTGGATGCCGGTTTTGATCGGCGGTGCATAGTACACCGCACGCGTGCGGTTCAGTCCCCGTCCGCCATCGTAATGATTGTGATACCGATCCTTGTGCCAGTACAGATAATGTTCCGGCATCAACGGGGGATAAGTGTAAAAGGTATGCCCCACGTTCGGTGGAACGGGGAGCGGTGCGAGATACATCTGGGCATTGACCGAGTTGGCATAGCCCTGCGTGTAGTAATTATAGAACAGATCGGGGTTCCCGTAGGTCCGAGCACCTGCGGCGACCCCTCCTTGGGCACCGGCCGCCCCGGCAGAACCGTTACCACAGTCCCCCGTGGCACACCCACTGCCAACCGCCTGATCCGAAACGACTTGGCTGCCGACGACATATTCCTGCGCGGTTGATTCCGCGGCCGTGACCGCGAGTGCCACAACGGCTGCCGCGACGGCTGATAGGCGAAGCGAAAGACGCATGACGCTCGTCCCTCCATGGTCCATAGAAAATCGTGCAAATTACCCCTGCGGAACACCCTGGGGGTTATTCTATTTTCGGCCCCAGCTATTCGCCCTCGCCAACCTTTCCTCGCGAGTTCCCCTATTCCTTTGTTGTTGCTTTAACTGCCCCAGTTTCACATCTGGGTAAAAGTCGTTGCAGTCGATACAATCCGCAATCTGGGCATGGCTGAGGCTCGCGATGGGTCAGGCCGAACAGGTTCCCGACCCGAGAGGCGACGCAAGGAGAAGATGGCGACAGCAAGTAGCAGCGGAAAGACAACTCGGCCGGCGCGGCGCTCGACGGCTGAGGATATGGCCAAAAGCCAGCGAGACATTTCAGTCAGCGAGTTTTTCGCCAAAAACAAGCACCTGCTGGGTTTTGATAATCCTCGCAAGGCGCTCCTCACGACAGTTAAGGAAGCGGTCGATAACTCACTCGATGCATGCGAGGAAGCGGGGATACTGCCAACGATTTGGGTTCAAATCGATGCCACTCAGCCGGGACGTTATCGGATTTCGGTCCAAGACAACGGCCCAGGAATTGTCAAAAAGCAGATTCCGCTCATCTTCGGCAAACTGCTCTATGGTTCGAAATTCCACCGCATGCGAATGAGTCGCGGGCAGCAGGGAATTGGAATCAGTGCGGCCGGGATGAATGGGATGCTGACCAGCGGCCAACCGGTTCGTATTCTCAGCAAAGTTTCTCTTCGCAAACCTGCGCACTACTTTGAACTCCAGATCGACACCAAGAAGAATGCCCCGCAGATCATCAATGGTCGCGGTGAGGGGGTCGACATTCCACCTGGTGAAAAGGGGCTCAAGTACATCTCCGACCATGGGATCGCATGGGAGGCAGAGGTCCCGCAGGAGGATGGGAAGGCGGAACCGGCCGCTCATGGGACGCGAGTCGCGATTGAGCTCGCGGCGCTCTACAAGCGTGGACGAGGAAGTGTCGATGAATATCTGGCACAGACGGCGATCGCCAACCCGCATGTGACGATTCTTTTTCGTGACCCTGAAGGGAACACGACTCGCTACTGGCGCAGCGCGCACGAATTACCTGCTGAAGCCAAGGAGATTAAACCTCATCCTTATGGCATCGAGCTCGGCCGCCTCATCACTTTGCTCACGGAGGATCGGAGCAATTCGATTGGGCAATTTTTGCGGCAGACTTTTTCTTGTGTCACCCCAGCTGTGGCAGCGAAGATCTGCACGGCGGCAGGGATCGGTCCGCGAGTGACGACGGGAAAAATTGGGCGGGCCCAGGCCGACCAGTTGTACCAGGCGATGCAGGAGACAAAGATTCGCCCCCCGGCCACCGACTGTATCGTCCCGATCGGCCGCGAATTGTTGCTCAAGGGACTCAAATCGGTCGTTCCCGGCGAATTCCATGACACGGTGACGCGCCCCCCGGCTGTCTACCGTGGGTGTCCCTTTCAGGTCGAGGTCGGGATTGCGTATGGAGGTTCTCCGCAGAACCAGCGAGTGGCGCTCGATGAGCTCGAGGAGCTTATTTCGCAGAGCGATGCGCGGACCTTGCGGCAGTTTTTGATCAATACCTTTTCGGGACTCGGTGCCGAGACTGCCGACCGCATCATCAAGGCGACAAACTTGCCGACGCGGAAAAGCCCTAGCAATCTGAAAAAGCCGGAGCTCAAAAAACTGCATGAGGCCCTGCATGAGGTCAATATCAGCGAAGGCCAATCGTGTCAGGTCCTCCGCTTTGCCAACCGTGTCCCGTTGCAGTTCCAGGCCGGGGCCTGTGCGATCACGCAAGCAGTCACGCAGATGAACTGGCGGGCTTACGGGTTGAGCCAACCGAGGAACAGTGTCCCTAATGGACCGATCACCATCATTGCCCACGTAGCCAGCGTGTGGGTCCCATTTACCAGTGAGTCCAAAGAGGCAGTGGCCAGCTATCCGGAGATCGAGAAAGAGCTGCGCCTGGCTTTGCAGACCGTCGGCCGCGCCCTCGCATCCTTTCTCCGCAAACGCAACACCATTCGCCAGCAAGCCGAACGGCGAAGCATCTTCCTTCGCTATCTCGGAGAAGTTGCCACCGCGGTCAGTTCGATCAATGGCTCAGATCGCAGCAACGTCTACAGCCAATTGCTCGAGGTCGCCAAAAATAAGACTTCCGACGCCGACATTCGGCTCGATGAATTCGGGAAGATCATGCTTGATGAAGACCAAGAGATGGACGACCAGATGTCCCTCTTTGATTGAACGGCACACCTGAGAATCAGCAGGAACAGCGATGGCAAAGAAGAAAGCGGGTCCGCGAAAAAACACTCCGACCGGAAAGGCCTCCCCGGTCGAGCTCAGCACGCGCGATGTGGAAACAGTCGGGCGGTTGCGAACAATGGCGGACGCCGTCGTCAAACTTGCGGCGCGGCGCCAGGATCCGCACCTTGAAATCCCCTCGCGGACGCTGTCCAACGCACGCTACAACCGCAAAAAGCGCTACATCGAAATGGGTAGCCGCACGAATCGCCGCGAGTTGTTCAATCTCCACCAAGCCAAGGCATACATGCAAACGATGCTCGTCGGCAGTGGTTGCAATCAACTGATCCATCAGGGAAAAACCACCAGCATTCGAGGTCTCTACTACCTCCTCAAACACACGATCGAAAATACCAAGGAAGAGACCTTCAGCGATCAGAGCGAATCCGACACGGTGATCGAGGATCTGGAGGTTCTCGCTGGCTCCCTCCGCGAGGAACTCCACCTCTATGCGCAGACCAAAGGTTCGATGGTCGGTCCGATCACCCTGAATGATTCCGGCGATGTCATCGACTGCAGTCGCATGGGTTCAGGCGGATATGCGATCCCTTCGATCGTCGAACCCGAACGGATCGAGTTCACAAAATGCACCGCCGAGTTCGTCCTCCATGTTGAAAAAGATACCGTCTGGCAACGCTTCAACGAAGATAAATTCTGGAAGACCTACAACTGCATCTTGACCCATGGCGGTGGGCAGCCGCCCCGGGGTGTTCGGCGATTGCTCCATCGTCTTCATCATGAACTGGAATTGCCCGTCTACTGCCTGCTCGATAACGATCCCTGGGGGTATTACATCTACAGCGTCATCAAACAGGGGAGCATCAATCTTGCGTTCGAGAGCCAGCGGATGGCGATTCCGGAAGCCAAGTTCATGGGATTGCGAAGCATCGATCTGGAACGGTGCGAGCTCAACCCCAATGTGACCATCAAGCTCAACGATAACGACCGAAAACGAGCCAAGCAAATCGCTAAATACCCTTGGTTCGAAGGGAAAAAAGAGTGGCAGAAGGAAATCCAGAAAATGCTCGACAACGGTTTCAAACTGGAGGTCGAGGCCCTGATCTCGAAAGACATCAGCTACGTTACGGAGGTCTACGTGCCCGAGCGTCTGGAGAATGAGGATTGGCTCGACTAGGGTGACCAGCAGCGAAGGCAGGACAACCGTCGCAGGCTGCATGGCGAGCCGCGGCTGGCCGCTTCTGGCCCCTAACCGCGGATCGCAATCGTCACCATCCGACCGGGAACGACAATCGTCTTGGCGATCGTCTTTCCCTCAATCGCCGCGGCAACTTTCTCATGCGCCAGGGCGATCTTGAGGACATCCTCCTCGCCAAGATCTGCGGGGACCAAGATTTTTGCTCGGATCTTGCCATTGATTTGCACGGGGATCTCGAGCTGCGAGAGGACCAGCGCGGTTGGATCCCAGCTGGGCCATGGTTCGTAGGCGAGTGTCTTGGGGTGTCCGAGGATCCGCCACAGTTCCTCGGCCAGATGCGGCGCATAGGGGCTGAGTAAAAGAACGAATCGCTCCATCGCACTGCGTGGTCGTTGTTCGAGCCGAGTAAAATGGTTCGTGAATTCCATCATCCGCGCGATCGCAGTGTTGAAACTGAGCGATTCCGTATCCTCGCTTACGGCGCGGATCGTCCGGTGCAAAATCCGGTTCGATTCCTCGTCGATCTCACCGTCGACAACGGCCGCCGAGAGTGCAGGTGTGTCGCTCGACATATCGACAATCATCCGCCAGACGCGATCAAGAAAACTGCGAACTCCACCGACACCGGCCATGCTCCATGGTTTGGTCGCCTCGAGCGGACCCATGAACATTTCATACAGACGGAGCGAATCGGCTCCATATTCGCGGACAATATCATCTGGATTGACGACATTCCCACGGCTTTTTGACATCTTGTACGACCGTGCCTCGACGCGGACCTGGGGCTGCTTTTTGAGGACAAAGTGGTCTCCAACTTTCTCGACCTCCTCTTCCGCTACCGACGCTTCAGTGAGCGGCCGACCATCGTTCGTGACCAGCGTTCCGGATTCGCTCTTCCGCGCGTCGAGCGACGAAACAAAGCTGCCATCGGCGGCGCGAAGCGCGGTGTATTCCATTTCTCCGAGGATCATTCCCTGGTTGACCAGCCGCTGAAATGGTTCCGCAGTGCTTACATAGCCGCGATCATGGAGGACCTTATGCCAAAATCGCGAATAGAGCAAATGGAGGACGGCATGCTCGGCACCACCGACATAAAGATCGACCGGCATCCACGCGCGCTCCTTCTCCGCATCGATAAATCGGAGGTTGTTT
>Ga0169931_10014755_pt1 | contig 10545 bp, 8 predicted proteins | sample Kivu_15m_20L_FD_129675 | JGI IMG/M metagenome (GOLD analysis project Ga0169931, IMG submission 129675) | Freshwater microbial communities from Lake Kivu, Western Province, Rwanda to study Microbial Dark Matter (Phase II) - Kivu_15m_20L... | ecosystem: Environmental > Aquatic > Freshwater > Lake ... | reverse complement strand
GAATCGAAAATAGGCAAAAATACTCCCGATTACTCGACGAACCCTCATTTGGGCGACACCCTCATAGGGTCGCCGACTCAGGGGTCCGACTACTATTTTTTAATCCGAATCCTTAAGCTCTTCGTCACTAAAATGGAGTTTAGTTATGTTATCAAGGATAATTTTAAGTCCGACGCGCAGTTCGGTTTGCAATACGGTGTCTAGGAGTTTTTGTACGAAAGGAAATCAGCTTTTAGACAGCCGAGTCGCATCCGCTTCAAAGGCGTTAACTGTGCCTCCTCAAGCGCAGCAAGTTTCTTACAAGACTGGCTTGGAGGCATCGGCAGATCGGAAAGCGATGGCTTCAAGGCTTTGCGATAAGGGGTTTGAATTGCTCGATACGCAAGAATACGAAGCCGCCGCGAAATTTTTTAAAAAAGCACAGTCGCTAGATTCGAGCGGCAGCTACCAGCATTTCGCCAACATGGCGGAGATGGGTGCATCAGGCAGCCTCCCTTCATTTTAAAAGATGGGCTCAGGGGCCCGGATCTTCGTTTCCTGCGAGGGGAAACGTCTTTTCGCAAAACCGGCAGCGGAGGAGAACCGAACGGTGGTTTTCCTCCACTGTAAAAAGCGTTGGGATCGATTCGCTATGCGTCACGCAGCGCAAGTTCGGACAAGATAGAATGCCCCGGATCGCTTCCGGCATCTGGACGGGGAATTTTTTAGCGACTTTGTAATCTTCGATCACGTTGACCGTGGCCTTCGGCGCGAAGATCGCGATCTGAGCCGCTTGGATCGGCGTGAGAAAGCAGTTTTCGATTTTGATCAGATCTTTCAACCCCATCGAGCGGCTTTTTAAGTTCAGCCCGACAGTGACCCTTTGACCGTTTTCTGCAAACTTCAGGAGCCTAATGATGTGAAGCGCGGCGCCTGCCTTGATGTGGTCGATGACGCTCCCTTCTTTGATTGCGGAAACGGATAGGGTTTGTTCGATCATAATTTCCCCAAAAGCAGGCCCATCAAAGCCATCCGGACGATGACGCCGTTGGCGGCTTGTTCAAAGTAATAGGCGTGGGGGCTTGCGTCGATAGATCCTTCGATTTCGTCGACCCGAGGCAGCGGGTGGAAAACCTTCATATTCGGCTTCGCCGCTTCCAAATGGCGTTTTTTCAAAAGGCAGGGGTTTTGAAATTCCCCCGGGTCGGAAAACCGCTCTTTTTGGATGCGGGTCATGTAGAGGATGTCGATTTTAGGCAGCACTTCTTCGAGCGTCTTGTGATAGGAGAACTTGATTCCCTTTTTCTTCAGTTCATGGAGGGCGGAATCCGGAAGGGCAAGGGAGTCGGGCGAGACGAAATAAAGCCGCGCTCCGAAGTGGGCGAGCGCTTGGCTTAGCGAATGGACGGTCCGCCCGAACTTGAGGTCTCCCGCCATTGCGACATGGAGGGAGTCGAGCCTCCCTTGCGTCTCGAAGATCGAATAGAGGTCGACAAGCGTTTGCGTCGGGTGTTGGTTCGCTCCATCGCCTGCGTTAATGACCGGCTTCGGGGTTGCATCGGCCGCCGCGCGGGCCGATCCTTCGAGCGGATGGCGGATGACGACGAGGTCGGCATAAGAGCCAGCCACGCGGATCGTATCGGAGAGGGATTCCCCCTTTTTAGACGAGGTGCTGGCCGCATCGGAAAAGCCGATGACCGATCCTCCCGCGCGGAGCATCGCCGCTTCAAACGATAACCGGGTCCGGGTCGAGGGCTCGAAAAAGCACGTCGCGAGGAGCGCTCCTTTGAGCAGGTCCGGCTGTGGATTCTCTTTTAATTGCCGGGCCGCTTGCACGATCCCCTCTAGTTCATCTCTAGAAAGGTCGGCGATCGAGATCAGATCTGAATCTTTGAAGGATTGGCTCAAGGCTTGCATGCAATCTTTTGTATCGCACTCGGCGAAACTTGGCAAGGCTGATTGAACAACCGCGAAGCGGCGGCGATCACTTCTTCGGGGCCGATTTGCAAAAGGCAGAACGGCTCGCGGCATTTGCGCTTAAGGCACGGTGTGCAGGAGGCTGTTTTCGATATGGCGATCGCTTGTTTTGCTTTGTAAGGGCCGCAGAGAAACGGGTCTGTCGCGGCATAGATGCCAATGGCGGGTTTGTTCAGGGCGCAAGCGACATGGAACGGGCCCGTGTCGTTGCAGATTAGGATGTCCATTTGGTTAAGGAGGGCCGCAAAGGAACGGAACGGAAGGTCGGGCCTTGCGGTTTCGGCTCCCGGGATTAGAGAGGCGGTTTTCTGCATGAGGGAAATTTCATCTTTCGTGCCCGTAATGAGGATGCGGCAGCCGAACTTTTCTTGGAGCGCGCGGCCGACGGCAGCGAAATGCTCCTCGGGCCACCGTTTGAATCGGTCTTTCGATCCGGGATGGATGGCAGCCCACCGCCCTTCCCTCGGTGGCAGCGCCTCTTCGGGCTGTAAATAGAGGGAGAGGGTTTCCGAATGGATTTTGCCGCCGATTTGTTCCACCAGTTTCAAGCGGCGAAGAATTTCATGTTGCCTGTTGTTAGGCTGCGGATCGGTGAGAAGCGAGTCGAGTCCTTTGTTAATGCCTTGCGTCCCGAGGATCCGCGATGCGCCGAGGGATGCGCAAAGAGGAAGGGCGAGCCGCTGGGAGGCGTGGAAGAGAAGGATTGTATCGAACCGTTCGGCGAGAAGCATTTTTCTTAAATTGAAAAACCTCGGCAGCATCGGCTCTTCCAAAAGATGCAGGGTGTCCACGTACGGGTTATGCTTCAAGATCTGCATCCCGATCGGCGACGCGAGGACGGAAAGATGCGAATCGGGAAACGATTTTTTCAACGATTCAAGAGCCGGCGTCGCCCAGAGGGTGTCTCCTAGGGCGGTTGTTGCGACGGCAAGGATCCGTTCGGGCGGTTGGAGACGAGGGGACGGTTTTGGCCGGATGAGCGAGACGGCTGCGCGTGCAATCGCATTTTTCAGCGGCATGAGGAACATCCAAATCCGTTAACAGCTTCTTAGGGCGGGGCTCCGCCCCGCGCCCCGGCAAAGGGCTGATGCCCTTTGCAAACCCCTTTATACAGGATCCCCAAGGACGAAAGTCCTTGGGTAGGGGTATGGGGACAACGTCCCCATCCTGCAAAATAGAGGGAAATTCTATCAGATCGGCGATTCTTTGCCACTCAGTTCGCGCCAGGAGCGGACGGGGAGGGCGGCGGCATTGACGTCGGCGAGGCAATGGAGGAAGATTTGGGCGAGCTGCGGATTCGTGATGAGGGGGATATGATGGTCGATGGCGAGGCGCCGGATCTTGAAGCCCGCTTCGTTCTGATCTTGGGGCCGGGGCAAGTTGATCATCAGATCGACTTTTTGGTCGGTGAGAAGGGTTGCGATGTTCGGTTCGAATTTTTCTCCGATCTTATAGACCGAGACCGAGCCGACGCCCCGGCTGGTTAAGAATGCGTGGGTTCCTTCGGTCGCATAAATATCCCAGCCTTTCCCTTCCAAAGCGACAAGCGATGCAAGGAGTTTGGGGCGGTATTCTTGGCTTGAGCTGATGAGGAGCCGCTTGCCCTTGAGCTTTTGCTCGGTCGAGAGCCAGGAAGAGAAAAAGGCTTCGTGGTACGAATCGCCGATGTGAGCGACCTCGCCGGTAGAGGCCATTTCGACGCGGGCGACCGGATCGGCGCCTTTCAGCCGCTTGTAGGAAAATTGGGGCGTTTTGACCCCGACGTAATCGAGTTCGAGTGTTTCGATCTGCCGCGGGTTGTGCTCCCCGAGGATCGCTTCGGCGGCGATTTCGATGAAATTGGCCCGGGTGACTTTCGAGACGAAAGGAAAGGAACGCGACGCTCTGACATTGCACTCGATCACTTGGAGCTGGTTCTCTTTGGCGATGAATTGGATGTTGAAGGGGCCTGAGATGTTCAATGCCTTGACAATCGCAGCGGAGATTCCCTTCGCGCGGCGGATCGTTTCAAGGTAGAGCCTCTGCGGAGGAAGGACGAGGGTCGCATCGCCTGAATGGACTCCCGCGTTTTCGACATGCTCGCTGATGGCGGAGACGGCGATCTCTCCGTGTTGAGCGACCCCGTCGATCTCAAGCTCTTTCGCGTTTTCGATGAATTTGGAAAGGACGATCGGATGGTCGGGGGAAATGACCGCCGCCTCTTTCAAGTAGCGGGCGAGTTCTTGTTCGCTCCAGATGACGTTCATCGCTGCGCCGGAGAGGACGTAGGAGGGGCGGATGAGCACCGGATAGCCGGCAGCTTTGGCGAACGCCTTGGCGTTTTCAAAGGTCGTCGCTTTTTGCCAAGGCGGTTGGTCGATCCCGAGTTCCTTAAGAAGGGAAGAGAAGGCGTCGCGGTTTTCGGCCCGGTCGATCATCGGCGCCGGGGTGCCGAGGATCGGATAGCCGGCGCGGTAGAGCGGCAACGCGAGATTGTTGGCGATCTGTCCGCCTACCGAGACGACGATCCCAGCGGGCTTTTCGAAATCGGCGATATCCTGCATCCGCTCAAACGTCAGCTCTTCGAAATAAAGCCGGTCCGATTCATCGAAATCGGTGGAGACGGTTTCAGGGTTGGAGTTGATGAGAACGACCTCTTTCCCCCGTTTTCTGAGATGCCGGGCCATGTTGACGGCGCACCAATCGAACTCGACCGATGAGCCGATGCAATAAGGGCCTGAGCCAAGGATAAAGAGAGGAGAGATCCGGGAAGGCTCGACATCGTGCGACGAGGCTTGGTAGGTAAGGTAGAGATAATTTGTCTCGGCGTCGAACTCTCCCGCCAACGTATCGATCTGTTTGACGAACGGATGGATACCGCAAGATAAGCGGAGGAAGCGGATCTCCTGTTCCGTTTTCCCTGTGATTTTGCCGATCGAGCGGTCGGAAAAACCGTTTTGTTTGGCCTCATGTAAAGCGTGCTTTACAAGCGGTTCTTTTTTCAGGCGCTCTTCGAATCGAGCGAGAGTGAACAGGTGATTCAAGAACCAGGGGTCGATCTGGGACATTTTGGCCGCGTCGGCTACCGTCCCCCCTTGCTTGAAGAATTGGTAGAGGGCGAAAATCCTCCGGTCCGTCGGTTTTTGGATTTCGTCTTCGAGCCGGTCGATTGCCTCAGGGGGATCGTCGATTCCGGAGGAGCCGAGATTCAGCATCCGGATCCCTTTTTGGAGCGCCTCCGGAAACGTGCGGCCGATCGCCATGACCTCGCCAACGCTTTTCATCTCAGTGCCGATCGAGCGGTCCTTCGTTTTCAGCTTCTGGGTGTCCCAACGGGGGATTTTGACGACGACGTAATCGAGCGCCGGTTCGAAAAAGACGGTCGTTTTTTTCGTGATCGCATTCGGGATCTCGTCGAGCCGATAGCCAAGGGCGAGTTTTGCGGCGACAAACGCGAGCGGATAGCCCGTGGCCTTGGAGGCGAGCGCGCTCGAGCGGGAAAGGCGCGCGTTCATCTCGATGACCCGGTATTGGCCAGTCTTCGGGTCGAGGGCGAATTGGACGTTGCACTCCCCTTGGATCTTGAAATGGCGCGCAGCGGCAATCGCGATGCTCCGCAGATAATGGTACTCGTGGTTGTTCAGCGTCTGCGTCGGAGCGACGACGATGCTCTCCCCTGTATGAACTCCCATCGGGTCGAGGTTTTCCATGTTGCAGATCGTGAGGGCCTGGTCGTTGATATCTCGGACGACCTCGTATTCAAGTTCTTTCCAGCCGAAGAGATATTCCTCGATCAAAATTTGCGGGGCCCCGTGGAGCGCGGCGGCGGCTTGTTCGGCTAAATCTTCTTGGGTCTCCACTTTGCCGGAGCCGAGCCCTCCGAGCGAAAAGCCGGAGCGCATCATGACGGGGTATCCGATCTCTTTCGCGGCGTCCAGCGCCTCGGCCACCGTCGTCACGGCTCGGCTTTTTGGCGACTCGATCCCGATCTCTGCCAAGTTCTGTTTGAAAAGATCCCGGTCTTCGGTCAGCCGGATCGCCTCGACCGGCGTTCCAAGAACCTTGACGCCGTGCCGCTCCAGAATGCCCAGATCGTGGAGTTCGAGGCCGAGGTTCAGCGCCGTCTGTCCTCCGAAGCTAAGGAGGATCCCGTCCGGTTTTTCTTTCGCGATGATCTTTTCGACCGTCGCGGCGGTCAAGGGCTGGAAGTAGACCTCGTCAGCCATTTCGAAATCGGTTTGCACCGTCGCGATGTTGGGGTTTATGAGAACCGTTTGAATTCCTTCTTCTTTCAAAGCCTTGATCGCTTGCGAGCCGGAGTAGTCGAACTCTCCCGCTTGCCCGATCCTGAGTCCCCCCGATCCTAAGATGAGCACTTTTTTCAAGTGGCTTCGCATATTGTCCTGTAAAATTGGTCGAAGAGATAGACGGCGTCTTTCGGCCCTGGGTTGCTTTCGGGGTGGAACTGAACTGCGGAAAAGGGAAGGCATTTATGAGCGATCCCCTCGACCGAGCGGTCGTTCAGGCTGAGGAACGTCGCTTCCCAATCTGCAGGAAGCGATGCTTCGTCGATCGCATAGCCGTGGTTTTGGGACGTCAAGATCGCTTTTCCCGCTTTGAGGTCGAGGCAAGGGTGGTTTTGCCCCCTGTGGCCGAATTTGAGCTTGTAGGTTTTCGCTCCGATCGCAAGGGCGAGGATTTGCGCTCCGAGGCAAATGCCGAAGACCGGTTTTTCTTTTTTGAGCGCTTTTTTCAAAATAGCGGCGGTCGCCGTGTTTTTTGCCGGATCGCCCGGCCCGTTCGAGAGGAAAAGGGCGTCGAAGGGCTCTTCGCTATAGTCGTAATCGTAGGGGACTCGGACGATTTCCAGCGGGTATTTTGCAAGGTGCCGGACGATATTTTCCTTCATCCCGCAATCGACTGCAATGAGCCGCTTCGGCCCCTTTGTGAGAACGGCAGGCTTGTCGCAGCTGACGGTTTTTACGAGATCCGTTTCGTTGGGATCGAAAAAGGAGGAGGGGACTCCTGCGGTCGTGATCGCGCCCAATGCGACCCCTTTTTTTCGTAAGAGTTTCGTGATCGCACGCGTGTCGGCGCCGGCTAGAAGAGGAACTCTTTGTGCCTCGAGCCAAGAGAGGAAGTTTTGTTTCGCCTCCCAATGGTCTTGGGTTGCCGAAGCCGTGCCGACGACCACGCCCGCAGCTTGGATTTTCCCCGACTCCCAGGAGGATGAACCAGGGACGCCGTAGTTGCCGATGAGGGGATAGGTGAAGACGAGGATCTGTCCTGCGTAAGATGGGTCGGTGAGCGATTCGACGTATCCGGTCATCCCCGTGGTGAAGACCACTTCCCCGAAAAAATCGCCTGTCTGCCAGCTTGGCGAGGTGCCGGCGAAGCATTCTCCCGATTCGAGGATGAGCTTGGATGGGGTCATAAACAGTTCTGTGAAATCTACAATAAGCCGGAAATGTTTGCAAAGTCCGCAATTATGGGAGCATGTCGTCCCAGTTGAACATCCAGCAGGTGCAGCGGCCGATCGGCATCACGTCGTATCGGATGACCGGCTGATAGATTTGCCGCGCGTTCAGGCCGCAAGTCGCTTTCTTATCGATTTTTTTCGAAAGTTTGTAGAGGGGCAGATGGAGGATCACCTCGAATTGGTACACCGCGTGGAAGAGCGGATCATAGCTGAAGATCGCGTTCAGCGCGATGTAGTCTTTATATTGCGGCTGGATCCGGAATTCGCCGCCGCGCGTTTTGTCAAAACAGGTTCTGCCGGCAATGTAATAGGGGCCGCCGGCTAAGTAGAGAAGAAGATACTGCGAATTGATCGCAAGCCAGCCTACTTCAAGGTTATAGGCGAACGAGATCGACTCGAATTCGTCTTTGATCGCCTGGAAGCCCCCGTCATAGTCGAAAACGCACTCCTGCATCTTCCGTTTGCCCCCGACCGGGACATAGACATTCGCCCGGAAATCCCACCGCTTGCCTAAGATTTCGATGCCGCCTCCGAACTGGTTGAAATACCCGACGTTGCCTTGGCGGTAGTCGTAATAGGCGTTGATGCCGTACATCCGGTTCACCGGCCCGTTTTTCTTCGGAACATAGCGGAGAACGAGCCCTGCGCTCGCGGCGTACGTGGTGTCGTCGAACCGGTCGCCTCGGAGATCAATTTGGGGAAGGAAGCGGCCCGGTATGTATTCGCCGGCAAGGAGCAGCTGCAGCTTGGTGAAGTTGGTCGCAAAGCAATTCGTGAAATTGTTTCCCTCGATGTGGCTCAAAGTCACCCGCTGCGGGATCGGGTAGACGATCCGGTCCCCATACGGAGATTTTTTCGGCGGGGGGGGCTTTTGGAACGACGATCCGCTGCTCCCGTTGGATCTAGAGGATCTTGCCGACCATTTTCCTTTGGTCGAGGAAGGGTCTTGGGCAGCGGGGACGGCAGATGCCTCCTCTTCCTCGTCACTGGTTTCGGAGGCGCGGGGAATCCCGATCCAATCGACAGCGGCGAGCTTCTCAGCCGTTGTTGAAAACATTTTGCCTAAATGGTTTAGGAACATTTTTGGGAACGGAGTCAGGATGAGCAGGACCGCAAGCAATACCCCCAAGATCAGGTATATGCGGGTCGGTTGTTTTAGATTGGACCAGTCAAATTTCTTAAATTTCATAAGAAACTAAATATCAATGGCCTTTCATTTTTCATCCTCTATAAGGGCGTATTTAGCCTCAAATTAGGTAATTCTGTTTAAAAATCAAATGGAATTACTCGTCTGATTCGCCGGCTTGAAACAATCTGAAAACTGACCGTATTTCTAGCTGGGGATTTTTGTGCCGCCTGTTCAATGCGTTTGCTGAAGAACACAGAGATCACAGAGGGAAAAAAAAATTTTTAGTTTCATTTTTCGCCCGTTTGGCTATCATGGCCCTCCTTTTATCTAGCGAGGTCCGGAAAATGCACTTAAGACTCTTGGCTCTCATCGCTTTCGTCAACGCCGCTTTCCCAGCCCTTCAAGACCATTTTAAGAAACCCATGGATAAGGACGGGCCGCACCAGATGCGGAATATCGACTTCATCTACATGATCAACTTGGACCGGAGGCCGGAAAAATTCGAGCGTTCAAGCTTGGTATTGAGTTTCTACGGCGTTTATCCCTATCGCTTTTCGGCCGTGAACGGGTGGGAACTTCCGTTTAGCGTTCTTGAGGATGTCGGAGTGAAGCTGGAACCCTGGATGTCGACGGAGCAGATGGGAACCTACTATTATCTCGATGCCGAGGGAAAAGAAAAGTTCGAGCACGAGATCCCCCACGTGTTCGGAAGAACCTATTTTTGCCATTGCATGTCCAGGGGATCGATCGGGATCGCGCTGAGCCATCTTTCGATTCTCCAAGACGCCTATGACTCGGGCTATGAAACGATCTGGGTGATGGAAGACGATATCGACGTCGTGCAGAGCGTCGATTTGATCCCGCAGCTCATCGACGATTTGGATGGTCTCGTCGGCAAGGGCGAATGGGATATATTGTTTACGGATCAAGACACGAAAAACAACGACGGGAATTACGTTCCGTGCGCATCCTACGCCTGGCGGCCGAATTTCCAGCCGCAAAACCCGGGCCGTTTTGCGAAAAGGGAGGAAGTGGGATCTGGCTTTCGGAAGATCGGTTCGCGCTACGGGATTTATTCGATGATCGTCCGAAGGTCGGGAATGAAAAAACTCCTCGATTTCATGAAGACCTACCAGATCTTCCTCCCTTTCGACATGGAATTCACCCAGCCGAATGACATCAAGATTTATTGCGTTACATGCGACGTCGTTTCGACGGTGCCGAACTCCCCCTCCGACAATGGAGCCCCCAACTACAAGGGCAATCCATGAAGCTCTGGATCCTTTTCGCTTTGATTTTGTCGCTGTCCGGGGACCTCGCGGATCATTTAAAGCCTATTGACAAGGGAGATTGGGCGGTTCATGCAATGCGGAACATCGATTGCATTTACATGATCAATTTAGATGAGAGGCCCGAGAAATGGGCGAAATCCCTCGAAGCGCTCGCCCCTTATGGAATCCTCCCCCTTCGCGTCTCAGCTGTTAATGGCTGGGAGCTTCCGCTTGAGACCGTTAACGATGTGGGCGTTAAATACCAGTCCTGGATGGCCGAAGGGATGAGGGGAACCTGTTTTTTGCCGGAACACAAGGGGACCGCTTCTTATGAAACAATGTCGGTCGTCGGAAGGAACTACTTCTGCGATCAGTATTTTTTAGGGTCGATCGGATGCGTCTTGAGTCATCTTTCCGTCCTCCAAGACGCAGTCGAGGCCGGCTACGAGACGATTTGGGTGATGGAAGACGATATCGAAATCATCCGCGATCCGGCTCTATTGCCGTACTTGGTCGAACGGCTCGATGAAGCGGTGGGAAGGGACGGCTGGGATGTCTTGTTTACCGACCGCGACACAAAAGATAAGCAAGGAAACTATGTCCCTTGCTCCTCGTTTTTGAAACGGCCGAATTTCGTGCCTGCCGATCCGGAGCGTTTCGGCAGGCAGGAGCCGGTTGGCTCCGAGTTCCGTAAGATCGGCGCGAGGTACGGGACCTATTCGATGATCCTT
>Ga0169931_10014752_pt1 | contig 10546 bp, 9 predicted proteins | sample Kivu_15m_20L_FD_129675 | JGI IMG/M metagenome (GOLD analysis project Ga0169931, IMG submission 129675) | Freshwater microbial communities from Lake Kivu, Western Province, Rwanda to study Microbial Dark Matter (Phase II) - Kivu_15m_20L... | ecosystem: Environmental > Aquatic > Freshwater > Lake ... | reverse complement strand
CCGCAACTTGAAGCAGCAGTTTCTTATTGAGAGTCCTATCGAAAACGAGAAGTCCATCTTCGAGTTCTATATCGCGTCCCATAGCACTTAGTTACGCCTGCTGTCCATCTCAAAAAGTATGTAGTAGCCATGAATTCTAATCCAATTAAATTCAAAAGCATTCCAGTTGTTGCAAAGCCCAAGGCTAAGCAGCTAAGTAGATACTCAAAGAAAATGTATCCTCAAGTTGCCGAACAATTAAATCTGCTAATCAAACAAGCGAAACTAAAAGAAATAGAAAATAAAATAGGGGGTACCCTTAATGGGACTCCTACCTTTTCAGAAGACCCCAGAGCTTACGGATAGGTAATGACTTTGAATCCTTCGCGGTAGCCTAAAATCAATCTGAAGTTAGTTTCAATACGCTAGTTTTTATAGCCAGGAGTCCCTGTTTGGTAATTGTTCCACCCGTTGAGTCAAAATCAGGCAGCCACAATTCTCCACTTACTTCTACGATTAACTTCCCTAGTTCTTGCTTGTCCATTCCCAGCGATAAGCCAGTAATTCCAAGTTGGTCAATTATTGCAAGCAAAAACTCTTTAGGCTCAGTAGAGCCTGTAGAAATAATGTAACTTGGAATTCCTAGATGCAGGCAAATCTCATCGATTAATTCCTGTTTGGTAGTCATTAGTGAATATGTTCTGCAAATTCTGCTACTAACTTTTCTAGGTATTCCATATTTTCAATTTCGTTGAAGGCGTGGACTTCTGCTGCAAGTTCGGTCAATCGCATGCGGTCTAATAAAATACCTCGGGTTGTTATCTCACTCCATACTTCTTCTTTTGTTACTACACCTGGAACCGCAAGAGCAACCAGTGGTTCAATATCCGAAGAAAGCCAATTGGCCCATAGTCTTAAATCAATATCGCCAATCTTGTTGATAAAGTCTTCTTTTATCGTGCATTGCACCAACATGATCGGAATCCCTGGCTGATTATCCGAAAAAGATTTCCATACAAAGAGGTCCACGCCCCCATCTTTTTTCCTTGGTGGCCTAAATGCATTACCTAATCTGATATTGGTTTTCTTACTAAGCCATTCGACTGCAGCACTGAACTCCGCAGGTCTTCCACTCCGGGATGGAAAACCAAAATTGGCTGTGTGAGTGTTGCTTCCAAAGAAATTAGAAAGTGCCTTTTCAGTTAAGTCTTCAAAAAGTTGACTAGCTTTTTCCAGATTCCATGTCGCGCCTGAGGTGAATAAACCCGCCTTAGGTGTCAAAAAAAGCATTTGTAAGTAAAAGGAATCCCGTACGGTTTTTTTGGTAACTATAAATGTTTCATCAATAGTGAATGGATATAGGTCTTTAAGAATTTGTTGGCGTTTTTCCAATAAACGAAAGGCAAAAGGAATTACATTTTGGCCGACATTCGCAAAACTCTCGGAAATTTCTTGCACTTTTTGCATTGAAAGTGGCTTGCCAGATTGGGACACTGCTAGTGCCTCAATCCAATCCGCAACAGTTGAACTATTTTCACTCGATAAATCAATCATCTTCAAGCATGTTCTTTAAATTAGTCACATTCTCGTCTAGCGTTTGAACGTAATCTTTTACGGTTGAATCGTTTAAATAATCAGAAATATCATCAAAAGTACTTCTGACACTCTCGTTTGCGGTACGCAATCTATTGAGGAGCCGAGTGTATGGGTCCATGCCCTGTTCTTTAATCGCAGCTTCTGCCTCTGCCAAAGACCAAGTAGTCCGAAGAGTTTCCAAGCCTGTTGGATTCTGAATAACTTTTCCAAGTCGATTTATCTCACGAGTATCTCTAATTACTGGTTCTTTCAAATCATCGCCAAACAAGAAGGCTAGAAGTTCTTTCAATTCGTTGTAGTGCTCTTCTGGAATTGGTTTCATTCCTGGTGTAACTGCATTACCTAAAGGCGCTGCAATAAAAGCTCTAATGCCTGGTGAACTCATAGCAACGGTCAGTGATGAGAATGAGTTCTCAAGTCCAGATGTATTCATTCCCACATCGGTAGCCTGTTTTGCAATAGCCTGATTTCTATACATACCAGCGATGTCACTCTTTGACTTACCGACAACTTCTGCTGCGGTTTCAAAGCTATAACCATCTTCATCAATTAATTTAGCTATAAAGATAGCTTGAGCTAGGGGTTGCCATTCCATGATTCCTGAAATGTGTCTGAAACCTAAAATTGGAGCAATCAACTCTCGGTTATCTACCAAGGTAACTGGGACTAAATCATCTTTTTTGAATGCAGAATTTGCAGCTAATACATTAAGTCGCTCAGTCTGAAACATGCGCGAACGAATTACATCGTTAGTTAATGCAAGCAAAGCCGTGAATCGACGGTTTCCTTCAATTACAGTGTACTTATCGGAATCCTTACTTTTAATAACAATTAGAGGCTCGTTTGCAAAGAAGCCATTTCGAGAGATGGATTCTGCGACTGTAATAATGTCGAAGCCCATTTCGAGTTTCAAAGCTATATCTTCTTGAGATTGAACTTTGGTCTTCGAGCCAAATCGAGGATTTTCGGTGTCTAGAAGAAGTTCATCTACACGAAGGTGCATAGATTTTCCAACAACACCTGATTTTGTGTTATCCATTTGTACGCTTCACCGTCTTCCAGTCTCCTATATATATAGCCAATGTATACAAATCTTGGTCTTCATAACCCCGTCTATTTACATGGTGCACTTGAAGGACCACTTTATCGTCTCCATATTGCTCAAGGCCAGCCTTTCTGTCGCCTAAGTAGTCATGACCTGGGTTATCTTGTCGAATATCGGCACCTTGGAATAAGTTTACAAATCCAGTGTCTTCAACCCATTTACGTTGTCGAGGTAAATTCTGGTCTTCTGGATTCGACATAAGTAGTACATAACTCACGCCATCTATGTCCGGTCTTCTTCGTAAAGTTTCAATAATTTCTTCATCACGCCAACCGGGTGAAGAATGATTAAGTCTCCATTTTGTTAGCAGTTCGTCAATTAGTTTACGCAATGGAATCTCGATAGTTCTATGGTGCATTCGCTGATAACTTCTTGATTCAGCTTTTAATAATCCTATTTCATTCAACAAAGCTAAGTTCTCTGACTTCTCTTCGGTACCCACAAAAGGCTTGCGAAGTACAAACCAATCACCATCGGGATTGAAGTTGGTTAGTGGCGGTAGTACCGAGTCTCTTGTTGGCTTAGTTCCGGGTGGCAAGAAAAGACCAATTTCATGCGCCCATCCCGCAATTGTTCCTCCAGAATCCAACGTATCTCGTAGATTAGCCCGAAGGTCATCCTCCGTATGAACAATGCCCTTCAAAGTATTTATTGTTCGAACAGTCGCAAAAAACTGACAATAGGGTAGGAGATTGGTTCTGTATCCGAAAGCTCGAGCACGCTGCTCAATCGTGTCAATCTGTTCACTTGGTGGACGATTCATATAGGTAACCGTTAAACCTTCTACTGTAAATCCTCTATCGAGTTTGTTTCCACCAATCAAAATATGAAATGGTACTAAATTCCATTGAACCTTTTTTACCTCAGTTGCAGAATTGACTAGCCATAAATGGGTTTCCTTTAAAACATAATCCAATGTATTCCAGAATTCCTCTTCCGGTACCTGTGGAATTCCTAATTCATAAAGGCGGTGCATCTCAGACTTTATCAAGTCAGCAAAATCGCCTACTTTATTGTTCTCCAGCTTTTTATAATTCTCAATATATCTGTCAATTAAAAACTTGTATTTTTCTTGAATATCATTCTTGAAAGTACTGTGGATTAACATGCTGATAGGAGCATTTTCCTTATCATCAAGATAAAGATGCACTGCCCCAACAAAGAAATTCGCAATTGCCAACTCTAAACTTTGCGGTAACTCTGTAATCTGAGTTCTGGCACTTTGTTCATCTCCACTTGGAATATGCCTTAAGACTTTAGCCGCATGGTCTACAAAAAACTCTCGCCCACCTGTATAGCCGTGACCTGGAATTAGAAATTCAACGTGGGTAGGCATCAAATGGTCTGTCGGAGTTAGAAGTAGGGGGGCATATGGAGTTGCCGTATATTGAACATACAAATGTTCAGGTAATACTGCTCGTAGACTCTTTATTGCTGCATAGGTAGAACTTTCCCCATCAGATTTAACCTGCGTATTTAGGGAAGCTTGGTCAGCTTCATCATCAATCACCAAACACTTAAGGCCTGCCAGATTTACCTGCTCAAGAATTGCAGTTACCTTTTTAATTACACTTGGGTTTTTAAGAACGGGAATAAGAATCACTCTGTCTCTGGTGAGCCAGCTAGTTATATCTTTTGGCGTTCGCTTTGGACTCAATTCAGTAAATGACACCCAACGATAATTATTTTCTTCAAGACCTAAATAGTCCTCAACACGAGTTCTGTTTTGGTCTCTTAGAAGTAGCGTAGAACCAAGAATCGCAACAATTACTTTGAAGCTCCTATCAGCCGCCGCCGCACTCAGTGCAGTAATGCTTGTGGTTTTACCAGACTGCACATATCCGAGGGCCAATACAGTGCTATTTCCTTTTTCATAAGAAGTAAGAATGTTATTAGCAGATTCCCAAATTCTTGCTCTATCTTTTTCTAAAATCTTTCCGGAAATACGGCCATCAAGTGCCTTAGATTGCTCACCTAATATCAAAAGTGATTCAGCCACGGTATCCCCCTTTCCTTCTTAGGTTCACAATTCAACACCTAAATCATCGAGTATTGAGCTGATTACGAATTTAACTGTTCCCACTGACACGGCATTTCCGAGCTGTTTGAAAGATTTAGCTGGGTTTTGGTCACCAAAGGTAAAAGTTTCAGGAAAAGCTTGAAGCCGGGCGGCTTCACGTACGCTGATGGTGCGCTTTTTATTGCCAATGATTGAAGTTTGATTCATGGCGACAAGTGCCGGCAAATAGTCCGCCTTTTTTACACGGACTCCGCTGGGCCTGAATTGGATAACACCATCCCAAATGGATTTTAAATCTTGTGCTTGCCATTCCATCTTTCTAAAAGACGTGTTTAAATCCTTCAGTTGTGGGTACCTTGAACGCCAGGAATCTATAGCTATCTTATTTTCAACGTAGAAAGCTGAATTCTTTTTTAAAAAATCAATCTTCCAGTCAGGCATATCAGCTTCTAACTTTGGTCTGGAAGTCATGGCAAATTCCCAGAGAGGAAATCCCGGAAGTCGCTTTCCTTTTGGTGCACCAACAGTCTTAAGAAAGTTGTTCCATATTTCTATAACTTCGAGTCGTTCTTTTGACACTCTGTAAAGTTTTGCATCTTCAATTTCTGCATCCTCCTGAAGTAAATGTTCTTCAAGATTCCAGTCTGTTGGTTTCCAATTTCCAAGCTTTTCCTTGTTGAATACAAAAGGCTCATCAGCCAATTTCCATGCTTTTTGCTTCCCTACATAAGTGCCAATAATGTAAACACGGTCTCTGATTTGTGGAGTTCCACCATGCTTTGGAGAGAGGCTATGCGGAGAGACAATACTTGGAATATCAGAAACGTGATATCCCAGGTCTCTAAGAACTCGGATAATTAGTGCCCAAGTATGTTTGTGCTTAGGGCCAGTTAAGTTTCTAACATTTTCTAAGACAATTACCTTCGGCCTTCTTTTCTCAAGAATCTTTGCAATATTATAAAAAAGAGTGCCCCTAGTTTCATCCATCCCAAGTTGTGCCCCACTCTTACTGAACGGCTGACACGGAAATCCGCCCACAAGCACATCATGTTCAGGAATAAGCTTGGAAAGAGTTTTGTCAGTTAGGGGAATGATGTCACCAACAATTGGCCCTTTCATATGCTTTTCAAAGTTGAGCTTATAGATGGCTTGCGCATCCTTATCAATTTCAGACGCAAATACGCATTCTCCCCCAAGCTCAGAAAGCGCAATATGGAAGCCACCAATGCCGGCGAAGAGGTCTACGAACTTAAATGTCATTTCGCACCTTTAAGCCTTTCTCTTGTCTCAAACTCTCAAGAACTTTTCTCTTTACTGTGGTCCAACTTCCAAATACATTTCTAATCAGTACGCCAGATGGCACGTGGTCGGTCTGGCGCTCTCTCCAAACATCGTAACTGCCATAACTTCCAGAATTGTCGGGTTCAACAAAGAACCGTCGGGCATAGCTTAGCAACTCTTCTTCGCTCCACATACGTTTGTAGTCTGAACGAACTGAGGTAATGAATTCGACTCCGGCTTCCAGGCATAATTCTGACCATTGACCGTGCCTCAAATACATGTACGCAACAGACGGCCCTTTGACTTCACCAATATTTATTAGATGGTCATAATCTGCCTGTCTAATAGGGAAGTAATAGGTGGCGGCTTGTCGAAGTGCTTTCAAGCAGTCTTCTCGAGACCAAGCGAGGCTAGAGGTGGGCTCGGGAAACTTATCAATGATGTATTTATTGAATCTCTTAGGAGTCAATTTAAGGGCTTCAACTTCTGTTAAGCCAATTTCCTTGGCAAGTTCAGATTTGTACACAGCACCATACTTGTCGAAGATTGACTCAAATCTATAGTCAAGTGCAACTTCTTGCTTTTGATGGACTCCACTTTTTAGTACTTCGATAGTGGCAATCAATTCAGGTGAAATCTTTACAAGTATCTGTCTGACACGTTCCCTAGTAAGACTAACTTTCTTTCCAATTTCATCCAAAGTTGCACCATCCATACGCATTTGCAGAATCATCAAGTCTCTGTCCGCCTTATTCGGCCGAAGCGTTTCGAAGAGGTGGGTGAGTTCCTTATAAACTTCTTTCTTCTCTTCTTGGTCGCCTAAGTGATGGGCAATGATTAGACCCAAAGTATTTGGATATGTTTGGTACTTCTCGTGAAACCTAACTACTCCCCTGACTACGTCCCAAACGTTTTTATCGATTACGAAGTACTCTTCTACAGAGCCAAGAAGTTCAAAATATGATTCTTTTCCAAGAAAAATCGAATTGTCATTTGCCACAAGGCCCAAAAGCTGCAATGTAAAATCATCGAACTTAAGCAAATCAATTGATTCGTCCGAGTAGTCGTTTTCATACTTTAGAAGAGAATTCTTCTGGTCCTTACTTGGGACATCGTTTGAGCAATATTCTTTGTAAGCATTAAAATCTCGTTTAAATGAGTCCAGATTGAGTAGCAGGATCTCTATCGAGGCCTCACTGTTTGCGCTCGCAACCTGCCTTTGGAGTTTTTCATAAACTTCAATCAATGTATTGCATCGAAAGTAAAGAAGTTGCTTATTTTGACTTGTATTCGAGTCTCTTGTCGCTTGGTAATCAACCTTTAGATTTTCATAACCAGATAAATCGTTTGCGAGAATATTTACCTCGTCTTGAATTCTGGACTTTGCCCACTCGTAAAGGTTTTCACTTCCTTCATCGACAATTTCCTTAGATTTAACTCCATTTAAGTTTTCACTTAAGGCATAACGAGCAATGAGTTCCTTCACTTCATCCATGGACTTTTGCCCGAAGTTCCTGATATCCCTGAGGTCGGATTCAGAAAGGCTTGATAACTGAATTAAATTGTCTATTTTTATTCGTTTTAAGGCGTTATATGTCCTTGTGGAAAGGTCTAGTTTTTCGAGCGAAATATCATTTGTAAGAAAGCTTATAGGCTCCGATGGTGAGGACTCACTGGGGTGAAAGCCCATTTTCTCTAGGAGTGTGGCTATTTCATTTGCTGACCGGACGCCTAAATTCCGCATTGTCATCAACTTGGATATCGGAATCTTGCTCAACTGAATAAGAGAGTTGATACCTTCCCGAGCGAGTACGTTTCTACTTCGCACCGAAAGGTCCAATTCAGAAATTGCCAAATCTCGGTCTAGTGATTGCAATTCACTGATATCTACATACTCAGAAGTCTGAGGATAGCCAGAGCCACAATTCCTCGCGTGATATTCAATTAGCCTTTTGAGAAGTGCCCAGATTATCAAGGCACGCGTAAAACTGCCTCTGGCTGCTGTCATTATGGATGACAGGCTTAGGCTCTGAAGATGTCTTAGTTCAAATTCCTGAGATTCGGATTCCTTAATCATAGAAGTCAGATATTCCGATTCGACTGCGGTAAAGCCACACAAATTAAAAACTATGGAATCCACTTTGTGACTACAGGAAGTTGAAACTGCGGGAAGGCTATTCACATCCGCCATAAACTTGAAGGCATGGATTGCTTCCTGAAACAATTCTCACCTCCAAAATTGGCTCAATTCATGTCATGGCAGTTCAAGCAGATGGCCTAGGGGTAACGAATCTCGTCTTGGACATAGCAGTAATTCTACTCCTCATCCTTAACCTTCTTTAGGAAGAAGTCCTTAGATACATCCACTATTTCATAATCTGTCTCTATATGTTGCCATTTCTCTAAATCAATGTCTATTGCGAAATACTTTGCTTCTTCTGGATTTGTCGCCTCAACAACTATTTGGTAAAGACTTGTGTACTCAGCCGATACTCGGTAGCGCTTTTCTTCTTTAGACATATGCAAAGATTAAGCGGGACGACACTTTGTTACAAGATCTAATCGAGGCACTGATGTACCTCGGGGGTAGGGGTTAAGTGAGTGAAATGTATAACTCTATACAGGGCTTAATCCCAGATAATGAATGAACTCTTTGGCAGTAGCCTTGATAGCAAAGAGTTCGCAACTCATTTACCTATGGGTTAACTACGATCTTCAAATTCAAAAACGTTGAATTGTATGCCTTATTGCCAAATAGTCTAATTCGATGTTTTGCGATCTCTGAAGACTTGATCACATGTAGATAAGGCTGTTCTAAGGCCGTGCAGATTTCACTCTTCGACGCATTAACGGACTTCACTTTTCGCCATTTTCCAGATTTATATGCCTGAAGTTCTGAGGTGGGATGCACATCGCAATACTGTAGTTCCCATCCACCAGAATCAGTACATTGTGCAGGAATAGAAAACTCTTCAGCGTAACCTTCACCTGTTGCACTGACACAAACTTGTTTGCTTGATGAAGTCGCGGTATCCGATTTTTGTTGCTGCGACGAAGAAGAGTATCTCTTATTCTTAAACGATACGACACCTTGTGATGTCTTTACTTCAACAAGCGTATTAGAAACACCCTTCAATCCAAAAAACTTAATCCTATATTTGGGGCCAAAGGAAGCATTAGCGACGTAATGGTATGGATCTTCCTGATTCCCTTTGCACTTCTCCTCATGAAAAGGCCGCTTATTAATTACTGCAGATGAAGTTCCACGTAATACTGCCTGCTTTCTTACCCACTTTCCCCCACGCAGAAATTCAATGTCAGCATTAGGAAAAGGAGAACACTCAAAATCTATTACCCATTCTTTGGCATCAATAGAGCATTGTTCTTCACCATCTAGGGCTATGTCGGTACCATTACTAACGTTAAATCCGAAATTTGTACGTGGCATGGGTATGTCACCTTTAGAAGTAGTAGACCAGCACCCGAATTTCAAACCTTCTTTCGGAAGTAAATAAGATTCTTCAGATGATCTAAGTGCCTCACGATCCGGAGATGTAATGAAGGCCGTCGTATAGAAGTAATTAAATTCATCTCGTTGTTTATTCAACTTGTGCAATCCAAGACAACTTGCACTAGTAACAAAAGCCCAAGTATCCCGATTTATATAGGTGCTCTCGATCCACCAAGATGCTGCACAGTCAAGAATAGTTGGATTATCAATCAACTTATTTGCATGTTTTTCAATAAAAATGAATTCCTCGCCCACAGGAGCAAAATCTTCCGGTTTTGGAATTTCTTTATAAGGTTTGAGGGTAGGCTTTCCATCGTTAAAATATCTATTCAGTTTGATTGGCTCTGTATTGAAATTAGATCCTGTCGCAAAAAGAACCTCGCAGTTTTCTGTAGGACCGAAACACTTATCTTCAGACGATAGGGACTTATTTTTTTGATCACTAGCGTAAATCAGGAGAGTAATTACATAGTCACGATCAATTGGATCTGGAATCTGCTTATCTAAAATTACTTGCACCTTGATCTCATCAGGTTTCTTGAAAGAGTTTTGAATTTCGATTGAAATTTGTGATGGAAAATCTAGTTGGTCATTAGCACCGGCTACGTTTATCGAAGAAAGCTGTCCTATGATTAATGCAAAAAACAGAATTAGAATCTTAACCGTGTATTTTTCTCTGAAAGATGCGGTTAAGGAATTTTTTGCCTGCAATCTCTTAAGGATTACCATGATTCATCCCTTTTCATAATACCTAAGTATTTAAAGTACTTTTTGATTTTATCGACAGAGTGAAAGACGCGCAACGAAGATTTTGCCCAGGTGTCCACGATTTTGCCCATAGAAATTGGCAGATTTGTCCAAAGTTTTGCATAAACTAAACACTTGAAAATAGGAAAGTGAGCGGGGATTTGGCCCCCGCCCACTTATGGTTAAGAAGAGTCGCCCTATAAGCCGGATAGAACTTTCCTCGCCTTGGTTGCTACTGCTTTCCTAGAATCTTTCTGAAGCATTTTCGCTACAGCTTTGACGTCGGGCTGGATTGTTGGATCAATTT
>Ga0169931_10014749_pt1 | contig 10547 bp, 10 predicted proteins | sample Kivu_15m_20L_FD_129675 | JGI IMG/M metagenome (GOLD analysis project Ga0169931, IMG submission 129675) | Freshwater microbial communities from Lake Kivu, Western Province, Rwanda to study Microbial Dark Matter (Phase II) - Kivu_15m_20L... | ecosystem: Environmental > Aquatic > Freshwater > Lake... | reverse complement strand
GCCCCTATCCGCTCCTCGGTTAAGGTATCAATCACTACTCCGTTGACCTTTCGTGTAAATCCTGCGTTATTCAATTCGTCCACTACCTGACCCGTAGAGTCGGTAAATTCCCGACGGTACTCGAAGGACGTAGGCGATTTGAAAATGGAATAATGCGTTCCTCTGAAATCAAATTCAATGGATGTCTTTTCGTAAAGTTTACCTCCATGTTCCGCAATGGAGGCATCCACAATTTGCTCTACCTCAGTTCTGGAATCGCAGGAAACTCCAAAAAAAGTAAGGGAGAAAAGGCCTAAACTGTATAGTACCAATTTCATAGCTGTAGTAGTTTAAATGAAATTCTTCTTTTGTTCCTATTTAAAGAGTCGGTGATCAATACACCAATTCAAAGTTTGAATAACGGTACTCAGCCCGGAGAAACAAGCGCTTCCCTGACTCATCTACCCGCCAACTTTCTCGGGTACCATGAACTAGCAAATTATCCACCTGCTCATAAGCTAAATCATACACCAAACTCCGATGATCTCTCAACTGCACCTCATTTCCAACCATCAAGAAGCTGCTTGGATCAAAATAATACCACCATATATCTGATTCTGGACCATAATCCACGCGAATGGATTCCACTTCTGCTCCATTTTCAAGGGTCTTTTTCCCCTCATAGATCAGTTTTCCACCCTTGTCGAGTAACTTCCAAGGCTGGGCTACCGTGTAAAAGGCTGCATCAAAATCCTTTTTTTTGGATGCCAAAAAATCTGCATTCAACACCTCATTTTCCCCCATCTGGTAGCGAAAGACCGCCCCATCCCAACTCATCGAATGGGAAAGGCTGTCCTTTGTCCAACTGATTTTTCCTTCAAATCGGGGGCTAAATCGAAAGGCATGCCATTGGTCCAACTCCGATTCGACATTTCCCCCTTCATCCCACATCCGCGTCCACTTTTGGAATTGAATACCCTTCAAGTTCTCCCAACCCTCCTTACCTCCATGCGCTGCAATGGACTTGTCCAAAAGATCCATCGCCTGTTCCTCAGGGCTTGGGGTACAAGCCGTGAATACCAACAGAATTACTAGAAACAAAAAGCAGTTATTCATAGTCCTAAGGTAGCAGTTCTTTGCTTTCGAAAATAGTCCAAATAAAGGCCAACTAGCACCAAACTATATTCCAAAACTAAAAATAGGGATTGCTCTTGAACTGGGGTTTGGCTGTAGGCCTGGTAGGAAAAAATAACAGCAAAAGACCAGAGTAGAAAGGTACATTGACGAGTAAGAATGGATAAGCCCAATCCTGGCAATAAATACCAAGGATGCACTACTGGCTGCAATACGAAGAAGAGCAAGTAGAGCTGCACCCATACACTTGGGATTTTGAAAATACTTGCGTTTGACCGCTTCCAAGAAATCCAAATCGCTCCAAGTAGGGTAATTCCCATTCCAAACTTGGTCAGGTACCAAATGGTATTGTATCCTGCTAGCTCATAGCCAATAGCCCGAAAAATGTAGTAAATCGAGGCATTGAACTCAAACTTACCTTGGTAGAGTTGCAAACTTTGGAGAAAATTTTCCCAGGAATTCCAATAAACTAGCGGAAGAAATGCCAAAACCAAAACCCCTGCAGCCATCCCCCAAAATTGAAGTGAGGTGCGTACACCCTTCCAAAAGAAAAAAACCGGCGCAAGCAAGAACGGGAGCAACTTCATCCCCACAGCCAATCCCCAAAACGCGCCCGACCATCCCAGCTTCTGCCTAGATAAACTCCCAAGTGAAGCCAGTAAAAACAAGAGCACGAATCCCTCAAAATGTAGGTTCCCCACTACCTCTAAAATCACCAAGGGATTGAACCAATACAATAGAATTTGTTTTTGAAGGAGCTCAAATCGGACAAGCAGGCTCCAAAGCAGGTAAAAAACGCCTATCTCCCCGAACAGCAGCATGCATCGAAGTGCAAGATACCCCTGCGCCACACTCCCCTGCGCTACCCATGCGCTTAACCAAAAGAATGCTTGATTAAGTGGAGGATATACGGAATAGTAGTTTGGAGAATTCAGCTCTTGGAAAAGCTGGGCACTTAAGCCGCTTCCCTCCTCGAGTTGCTCTTGCACCTGGGTTGGAGTCAATCCGTAAGGATTCTGGCCTTGACGTAGAAGCTCCCCATCCCACAAAAATCGAGCACCATCTTCAGACCATTGAGGCCCTTCAAAGAATAAACAGACCCTCAAAAGTATACCAATCCAAAGCAGTCTTTTGAAATTAACCCGCTCACCCGCGAGCAGGTAACTGCCCAGCATACCACCAAAAGCGAGGGTAAATAAAAAAAGAGTCCATCCGAAATTTTCCCTAGGAACCTGTGCCAAAAACAGTAATGCCCCAGCCAAAAGAACGACTGAAACAACTTTGACTCCACTTTTCATTGAATCACTCAATACCCAATTCTTTTCGTAGGGATTCATACACCTGCTCGTTTTGCTTCCAATATGGCAACTGCCTCAAGTGCGTTCGGGTAGCGGTAGTGACTTCTTGCTGCCCATTTGATTTAGTCCAAACCTCCGTAAAGCCAGTAATCTCATAGGGAAAAAGTTGCTGATAGCGAATGGTAACCGTCCGGCCAATCTCGGGATACACCACCTTCACCTCAGCCTGGTCCGAACCCAAGGCCTTGCGTGAGATAGTTGCCTGTTCTCCTTTCAACGGAATATGCGCAAAGCGTTGAAAAATAAGACTGGGAATCAGGGTCACACTTCCCAACGGAACTAAATCGGGATGCAGACGAATTAAGGTAAACAGTTCCTCCTCTGCCCTTCCATCTAGTTTGGATTCCAAGTCTCCCTCTGATTCAAAGTAGGAAAATTGCTTTGCCGTATATTTTCCAGACTTGTAATTGAGTTGGGTAAAAGATTGCCCACACCACTCGGTCACGGATGCAGTCAACTTTGGGGCTGGACTTTCGACATATACTGGCGTAAAAACGGATAGCATGGTGTGGTAGGGATACACGCCTGTCACAAAATCCCGCGTCATATTTAGTTTCAGCACCTTCTGGACATCGGAAGGCCTATCCTCTGGAGCATCTAACTTCACCTGCTTGCTTTTGGAAAAATCTTCAGTTACAAAAATCAGGACGGCCTTGCCAGGACGGACGACCCCATACCTGCTTTGCTGCAAGTCAAATACATTTACCTCTGCAGTTCCCTGGTACCAGTAACTCGCAAATTGAGTTTCCACCACCCCCTTCCGACTCTCTGGAGCACAGGAAACTAATCCAACCGACCCTAAAAAAAAGAATAAAGATACTGGCAGTGCTAATCTAGCGAGGTTTTGCATGGAACAGGAAGCCAAGAGCGGTACAAGTAGTAGCGGCTATCGAATGGGACGCCAATACTTAAATATCGTGAAAATAATTTTATATCCGGCGCCAATCACTCCTTTCACCGTACCACTCACTTTAGAAACACCAATTCGCTTTCGGTATTGTACAGGCACTTCTTGATACCTGAGTCCAGCTTGGTGGGCCTTGATTTGCATCTCAATGGTCCATCCAAAATTCTGATCCACCATTCCCAAACCCATTAGCTCACGCCAAGATATGGCTCGAAAAGGGCCTAAATCGGAAAATTTAGCTCCATACATCCAGCGCATCAAGAGGGTAGCAAGTCCATTCCCAAAGACTTGAGGGAAAGTCATGGAACCCGCTTCACGCTGACCCAAGGAGCGAGACCCGATAACCAAATCTGCCTTCCCTCCAAGAATAGGTGCAATCAGTAACTCCAATTCCTCCGGATAATCACTGTAATCCCCATCCAAAAACACCAAAATATCAGGTTGAACTTCGTGCTGCTTGATCCAGTCCATGGCTGTCAAGCAGGCCTTTCCATACCCCTTTTGGGGTTCAAATACCACCTGAGCACCCGCTGCTGTCGCCACCTCAGCGGTTCGATCTGTCGAATTGTTATTGGTCACCACGACATGGCGAACCCCTGCAGGAATATCACCAATTACCTTGGCTATGGACTTCTCCTCATTGAAAGCAGGGATAATGACATCCACAATTGGTGGGGTATTCACGACATCCATTAACGAGTGCGGAAAGAGGAAATAAATAGGAGGTTATAACCCAAGGCCAACAGCCCATGAAAGGGTAGAAAAAGGAAATTGCCATAGACAACTCCCAAGGTCACCATCCCTCCAAACAATAGCCCCATCCCTCCTTCTAGCCAGGTACTCACAGGCAGAGCACGTAGTCGGTACCCATTTGCCTGAAGTGAGACGCTACCAGCTTCTAGGTTAAATTTTGGGGTACGAATAAAAGGGGATTTTTTTCCCGTTAATCCTTCCAGTACAGCCTGGGAATTGTGTAAGGAAAGACCCATGGATACCGAAAAAAAGAGGGGCAATTTCCAAACTACAGCAAAAATGGACTCCCAAGAAAGCTGCTGCGCCGAAAGGTAAGCGGACAGATACACCCCCGCCACAAGTACAAAGCCAAGCATGGAAATTCCGGATGCCCAAAAAAGTTCGGAAGGGATCACCTTCAACTGCACCCCCCACCAAAGCCCGATGCTACAAAAACTTGTCAAGAGTATGGCAATGAAAATGGTAGAATTGAAAAGATGGGCAACTGCGTGAAATTTAATAGCCCAGGAATGAGGTTCTTTCAAGACCTTGGTCAGGTGTTTCACTGCGCATTCTGCGCCTCCCTTGGTCCATCGAAACTGCTGGGATTTGATTGCCGAAAGAATCGGCGGCAATTCTGCTGGGGATTCGATTTCAGGTCGGTACACAAACTTCCAGCCTTGCCGTTGCGCACGGTAACTCAGGTCCAAATCCTCGGTCAAGGTATCGTCATGCCAGTTGCCCGCATCCAGAATGCAATTTTTTCTCCAAATTCCTGCCGTCCCATTGAAATTAATAAAGGCCCCTTGCTGGTTTCTCCCCACCTGCTCAATCAAGAAATGGGCATCCAAGGCAAAGGCTTGCAGTTGTGTGAGGATGGAATAGTTTTGATTGAGGTGCGTCCAGCGGCTCTGCACCATACCCACTTGAGGGGTCGAAAAATAAGGCAAGGCCTTGATCAGAAAATCGGGTTCCGGTACAAAATCCGCATCAAAGATCGCCACAAACTCGCCTTCAGCCAAGGGTAAGGCTTCCCGCAATGCCCCCGCCTTAAATCCTTGTCGATTGGTACGGTGTAGGTATTGAAAATTGACCGATGGATAAGCCAACACCTTGGTCTGAATCAGATCCGAGGTCTGGTCCGTGCTATCATCCAAAATCTGGATTTGAAGCAATTCACTGGGATAATTGAGTTGGGCTACCGCATCAATCAGGCGCTCGACCACATACATTTCGTTGTAGATAGGCAACTGCACCGTGACCTTTGGCCAAGGATTCGGAATGAGATGCGGAACCTGCTTTTTCGTTTTTCGAAACTTGAAGAAATGCAGCAACAAATGACCTTGTGCCAGGCTATACACGAATATAAAACCCATCCCCAAAAAATAGAGCACTGCGCAGGTATAGACGATAGCCATTTAGGACCTCAATTTGATCGAATTGTTGCCAATTAGAATGGGGAACTCGTGAATCCGCCCCTCTTCAGGACCATTTTCCAACTTCAATACTCCACGTGGACAAACCGAGGCGCACACCCCACAACCCACGCAAGAGGAACGCACGATGTTTTGCCCTTGCTGCGCATAAGCACGAACATCAATACCCATTTCGCAGTGGGTCGAGCAATTGCCACAGGAGATGCATTGACCCCCGTTTGTGGTGATCCGGAAGCGAGATTTGAATCGTTGCACCAAACCTAAATAGGCAGCCAAAGGACAGCCAAACCGACACCAGACTCGATTGCCCATAAAGGGATAAAAACCTGTTCCCACTACCCCCGCGAAAGCAGAGCCAATCGCAAATCCATAAAAGGAATGCAGTTGATTGGTTACTTGGCCTAAAAGACTGAAGGAAGAAAAATAGTTGACAATGGTTAAGGTGGTCATGACTACCGCCAAAGCCAGTACGCCATGAATCATCCAGCGCTCCCATTGCCAAGCCTTCATGGACTTGTCAGACAGGTGACGGAATCCATCCCCTACCGTCTCTGCCAAGCCTCCACAGCCACAGACCCAGGAGCAATACCAGCGTTTGCCATAGAAATAGGTAAATACCGGAACCCCAATTACAATTAGCAAAATCCCCCAAATCAACATAAAAAGCCCTACTCCACCACTTGACAGAAAGGTGTCTATCTGGTAATCGTAAAAGAAATCGTAATCCAAAGGCCAGATATTCTTGAAATCAAAATAGGGTTTATTGAGAAGCAACAGCACCTCTGGAATAAGAAAAGCAAAGGCCGTCTGGAAGAACATTACCGAAGCGGTGCGCAGCTGCTGGTACTTGTTGTCCCGGTACTTCAATACCATCCGAATTCCCATCACTCCTATCGCCAAAGTGTACACCAAACCATACAAAAACCATTGGCTCGCTGGACCTCCAGACAAGAATTGTGCAATGGGTTCCACCATCCAAACCAAGGGACTGAGGTAGGCTGGAAACCAGTACAAAATCACATAAAATCCAATCAGATAGGTACCCGTAAGCATACCCAAGACACCTCGATTCATAAGGGAAGAATGGAATACCCCTGTATGCGCCAAACTTGTATGTCCAGATCCGGAAAACTGAAAAAGTACTCCGCCCAGGACTACGAGCCCTATCGACAAGGCCAAACTGGTCCAAGGATGTGCACGAGCAGGTCCTGCTCCCGCCGCTTTAGCCAAGGCAAATCCATAATCGTCCCAGATCACTTGATCCCAGGCTTGCTTTGCTTTCAGTCCCTCATTGTAAGCGTCGAAATGGGATGCATAAGCACTCAAAAAAGCATGGGTGGAAGGATAATCTTGTCCATACATGGGTTGCAAAAGTTCAACTAACTTTTCCTGATGAATCTCTTTGACTTTATCCCGAACCAGGGCTTCTGATAAGCGGTAACTACTCAAAAATGGCAGTACCGTGAAGACCAACATGCCTACTACAAACAGGATCAGACCGGCTCCTTGAATTCCTCTCATTGATTTAGCCCGAATAGTTTTTGGAAAAAGGATTTTTTTGAGGGGACGATTGTACCTCCAAACTGTCTCTGAAATGCGGCTTGTATCTCGACATGATAAGGCGTAAAAAATTCAGGGTCGAAAACGCCATTGGCTAGGCGTTGCATGACCAATTCTCCAGTCCACTTTTCTCGTATCGCGCGGTCAAAAAATTCATGGCGCAGTCGAAAGCCAAGGTTCAGTACGCCTAAAATTTTGCCTTCTAAGTCGAGTGTCATTCGAAAAGAGACCTTCCCTGGATCATTCCTCCAGAAGAAATCTTGTACCCCAACCAAGGGTTCGGGTGACACCAATCCATACGTTTGGAATTCGATGGCAAAGAACTTGGCAGAATTGAACCAAACCCCAGGTTGATAGGCAACCGGTTTATTGCAAAAATTATAGGCCAAGGTCTCCCCATGCATTCTGCCCGTATACCAAACTTGCTCTAAAGTCCGGCGACCTGGCCCTGGTGGCTGATCAAACTCTGCACAATCTCCAAGGGCATACACATCAGGCACCGAAGTTTCAAAATACGCATTGATTTTTATCCCTTTTCCAATCGCTAAGCCCGTGTTTTTTAAAAAATCCACATTCGGAGTCACTCCAGTAGCAATTCCTACAAAGCCGCATGGGATTTCCTCCCCTATCTTGGTGACTACCGCGCGTACATTTCCTTGGGCATCGGATAAAATTTCTCTTATTTCCGTTTGAAAGCGAAGGTCGATTTCATGGTCCAGAATATGTTTTTGAACCAAACTTGCTTCTTTTTCGGGGAGTACTTGTTCCCAAAATCGGCTTTCGCGAACCAAGAAAGTAACCGGAATTTTCTTGTAGGTTAGCATTTCAGCCAACTCAATCCCAATCAAGCCTCCACCTACAATCACAGCCCGCTGTATAGGTTGACTGGTAATGGCTTCCATCGTCTCCAAGTCTTGCTTGGTATACAGGCCTTGAACACCTTTCAGATCCTGTCCCGGCCAACCGAAGAAGGCGGGCTTGGAACCGGTAGCCAATACCAAACTATCGTAATTGAGTGTTTCTCCCGACTCAAAAACTAGGGTTTTGGATTCAAAAGTGATGCTTTTGACCCAGGCTTGCTTGAGATCTATTCGATTTTTCTTCCAAAAATACGGTTCATAGGGCTGCGTATGTTCCCATTTCATCTGCCCCATGTACACATACATCAGTGCTGTGCGCGAAAAAAAATAGGGAGATTCTCCTGAAATCACGGTGATACGGGCTTGATCATCCCCTTTTCGCAAATGTCTAGCGAAGGTGATGCCCGAAATACCATTTCCAATAATCACAAAGTGACGAGAACCCATACGGCAAAGTTGAACCTAAACTTACCCAAAAATTCAGCTTACTCGTTTAAATTCCAATTGTAATCAAGAAAAGAGATGCGGGCATTGGGTGAAATCTTCACCTTCGAATAGCGATTCAAAAATTCGATGAGCGTTCCTTTTTTCGTAAAATCCCCTTTAAACCATGAAAAAATGGAAGATAATTGAGCAGATTGACTTGAGATTTTATTTCTACTGGGGTCATTAATAAAGGTCGTCGCCACACGTGTCAATTGATTTTCAAGGTTACTGCCCACAAATGCCTCATTCAATAAGGGTGGACAGGATACGGAAGCACAGTTGATGGCAAAATGAATCCTGGGCTCCTCAAATTCCTTTCGCAAGATGCTGTGCTCTACCTCATCCAAACTCATCTCTACGCCTGCAATTTTGAAAAACTTATAATGCCAAACGTCTTTGATGAGTGGGATTTTAATTCTTGGGCCCAAGTCACGTATGCTTTTGGTAGGATAAAAATCGACAATCAACTTCACTGTGTAAGCATTGTAGACATTGATCCAATAGGCAAGCTGTTCATTTTTGGACCATTTGCTTCGGTCCGGGGCATTCTCAGAGAGTAATTTGAGGTAACGATCCAACTTTGGTTTTTCGCGAATAAAGCCTTTGTAATCCACTTGCCCGGTCGGCTTGACATAGGCTTTCAGTAACTCATTCCAAAGTTGATGGCTTGGCGGGGTGCTGCCTGCCTTGCCAACTACCGGACTATGGCAGGAAACAAGAACTAGAAACAACAGGAAATAGAAAAATCGAGAAACTAATGTCATGTAATGTCAGCGAATGAAATTTGGAAACCTATTCAGTTTGAACTAAGCGAAGTTAATATACTTTTTCACCTTTGTTGAGCCAAATACCCCAGGGCTTGGAGTAGGTGTGTACTTTTTGTGTGGGCTTTCCATTGGCGAAAACAGGGCGGCCCTCATTGACCCAATGCAGTATGCCTCCGTAGAGGTTGTAAACGTGTGTAAACCCTTCTTTTTGGAGGATTTTACCTATTTTTTCTGACCGAGCACCCACAGTGCAGTAAATGAGTACCGGCTTTTTTTTATCCAGTTTGGCTACTGATTTCAAGTTGAAAGTCTCGTGGCCTACCCAAGTCGCATTTTGCAAATGACTAACTTCATACTCTTCCTTTTCACGTGCATCCAGTACCTGGTAATTGGATAAGTTGGTGACTTGAGCAGGCATCACTACAGGGAAACTGGAATCGTACAAACCTTTGAGCAGGGTTTGATAAGGCAAAGATTGCGCTACGGACTGGTGTGCAAACGGAAGTATGAAAGCAATTAGGAGAAAGACTCGAAAACGATTCATGTAGAAAACTTTTACACTAAACATCATTGCCCTACTGAAGTTTATTTAGGCGTAAAAATCGGAAAGACGCGCCAAACCTTTCTTATCTTTCAATAGAATTCTTTTTCCTTCCAACTCAATCAATCCATCTTTTTTAAACTCGGAAAGTAGGCGAATCACAGATTCTGTAGCAGTCCCCACCATCCCCGCTAGTTCTTCTCGAGTAAGCATTAAATTTATGCGTAGGTATCCTCCTCCATCTACGCCGTAAGTATTGGCCAATTGCAAAAGCAAATAAGCAAGCCGCTCTCGAATACTTTTTTGGGATGCATCCGTCAACTTTTCTTCCAACACCCCAAGTTCTTGACTGAGTTGTTTGGTCACTCGCTTGAAAAATTCGTTATCCTTCATCACCAAATCCAAAAAAACCTCTTTAGGAATGAAACAAATCCTAGCCTCCTCAATAATCATGGCAGAGTTGGTGTAATTCGCTTCCCCTAAAAGAGCGGAGTAACCCAAAAAATCTCCTTGCCTTGCCAAATACAAAATCTGCTCTTTCCCATTGGATGCGGTCTTATACACCTTAATGACCCCTGCATTGATACAAAAAATACCCAGCGGCTTGGTACCTTCGTAGTAGAGGATTTGTCCTTTACGGTGGAAAACTAAATTTTTACCCTCCGAAATGGAATAAAGTTGAGAACCTGCAAGCGAAGAAAAGAGCGAATTCTTCCTAGAATTGCAAAGTTGACACGGGGTATTTAAAGTTGTAGTTTGCATAGATCTACTTTGATTAAAAAACTAT
>Ga0169931_10014748_pt1 | contig 10547 bp, 13 predicted proteins | sample Kivu_15m_20L_FD_129675 | JGI IMG/M metagenome (GOLD analysis project Ga0169931, IMG submission 129675) | Freshwater microbial communities from Lake Kivu, Western Province, Rwanda to study Microbial Dark Matter (Phase II) - Kivu_15m_20L... | ecosystem: Environmental > Aquatic > Freshwater > Lake... | reverse complement strand
TCGCCATGTTTCTGTGCATTTGGTTCCCCCGATTTAACACTTAAATGCATACCATTATAGGCTTTCAGGGTTTTTCAGTAGACCCCAATTTAACACTTAAATGCATACCATTATAGGCTTTCAGGGTTTTTCAGTAGACCCGATTTACGCTCGGAAAGTGATCTGAAAGCAGTTTTTTTTAAAAAAAGTCATTGGCCACGCTCAGTTCCCCGATACGAGAATACAGAGTCTCGATGAGCTTGTCCTTGGATTCCCTGCCAGGGTCCGTGGACTTCTCGAAAACCGTTTCCGACTTGGAGATGAACTCACGCTTCCAGGTGTTGATCTGGTTCGGATGGATGTCGTACTTCTTTGCCAGTGCCTCAATGGTCTCTCGTTCCTTCAAGGCCTCCAGGTGGAGATTCCGGAGCATGTTGCCCCCCTGTTCCGGAACATGTTGACCCCTCATTCCGGTCATGTTGCCCCCCCTTATTCCGGCATGTTGCCCCCCCTAGTTTGAGGGGAAGGCTACCACGGATTTCGGTCTTTCAGCCGTTTTCGGGGTTGTATACCGACTAAGTCAACACGGTTCATGCCACTGACATTCCGGCATGTTGACCCCCTCGTGAAGGTATCGGGAAGGGGTTTTTGGTTGATCATTGCTCCCTAAACCATGGAGCCATGTTGCAAAAACCCGTTTCCATGGACAAAGTCCAACAGATCCAAAGACTCCACCTGGAGGACGTCCCGATCAAGGAGATCGCCCGCCGGCTGGGCATCAGCCGCAACAGCGTGAAGAAGTACATCAGGCGCCTTAAGGACGGGCCGGATGCCGAGGAGATCCTCCTCTTTTCCGAGGCCGCCTACGGCTCGTAACAGACCGAGCAGACCCCATGGTGGAAGGGGCCGTCAAGATCGTATACAGCGCGATCTACGCCCCCTTGCGCAACCGAGAGTTCACCTCCGTCGAAGAGCTCAACGAGGCTGCCAGACCCCTGCTCGACGCCCTCAATAACAGGCCCTACCGCGACACGCCCTTCAGCCGCAGGTACTTCTTCGAGAAGGAGGAGCTGCCTGTGCTCAAGCCACTGCCCTCGGAACCCTTCGCACCCCAAAGGGCCAGCCTGCAGACCGTACAGCGCAACTACCATGTACAGCTCTCTGACAACGACCGCTACTACAGCGTACCCTACATCCATGTCGGAAGCAAGGTCAGGGTGCTCTTCGATGCGAAAACGGTCGAGGTCTATCTGGACAACAGCCGCATCGCCTTCCACGAACGCAGGAACTTCGAAAACGTACTCATCGTGGGGCCCACCGGCTGCGGGAAGAGCTTCCTGGCCTGCGCTCTCGGCCACCACGCCTGCACTTAGGGCACAAGACGGCATACTTCAACATGAACCGCTTCATCGAGAAGATGACGCTCGCAAGGCTCGACGGTTCGTTCATCAAGCTGCTGAACCATCTGGAACGCCATAGCCTGCTCATCCTGGACGACTTCGGCCTGCAGCCGTTGAACCACGACATTAGGCTGGCCCTCCTGCAGCTCCTCGAAGACAGATATGGCAGGAAGTCGGTCATAGTCGTCTCCCAGCTCCCCGTATCCAAGTGGCATGACTAATTCAACGAGCCGACCATGGCAGACGCCATCCTTGACAGACTGACAGCCAATGCGCACAGAGTGGAACTGAAAGGCGAATCGATGAGAAGAAAAAAGACGACGTAAGAAGACTAAACAACCTATTTTCAAAACACCAAAAGCTCTTTCCCAGAATACCTGCCCTTCAGGGGGGTCAACATGACCGGAATAAGGGGTCAACATCACCGGAATATACAAAAGGGTGCTACACCGATCTTTGAATTGTTTCTTTTCATAACTTAACCCTTTGATTTTTCAAGTTTCAAGAATGATTGATATCCCTATTCCCAGATAATCATTTCGGTATTTCAGGCGCGTTCGGCAAATCGAGCCGTTCGTTCAAGGCATTTATGGATGTGGACGAAATGCCTCGAATAGGGGAATATTGGAAATCGGTCTTATGAAGTTTGAAGATGCCATTGCTGCAATGTCCGTATTCAGAAGCTTCCGAAAATGGTCCTTTCCTTCTTCCAACGGCTGTGACCGAGGTGGCGAAGCAATACATGAAAGGACAAATGGAAAGATCCTTCATGGTGACTTCCATCAACAAAAAATCTTGGAATTCGGGATTTACGGAAGTGTTGCATCACCTGGATCGAATAAGATGTTCCACACCCTAAGTCTCTAATACGCCGTTCACCAATCGCCGCGATCGAAGGACATTTGAATTCGTCGGAGCATAACGGCACAGGTGCGTCTCCTCAAATTTGCAATATGAATGAGCGGTACGAACTTGATTGATCGAAGGGAAGGCGTGCGGCTGATCCTATTGAACCTCCAGAACTCGGGCAGTCCACCCGCGCTCACGAGAACCCTTGTAGACGAACTCAATAATGCGGGCCGTTTGGCTGGAGTGATCATCTCCGAACGGAACGAGCTGCTCGAGCGCATCGTTTCAAAAGCCTCTCCGGCTCCGGTTGAGATCCTGAAATTACCGGAGCGGAAAGGCAGGTTGAATTCGTTCAGAAACTTCATTCCCCTACTGGCCATTGTTTTGAAGTTCGCGAGAAGCAACTCCGTGAGAGACCTTTTGATCCCAAACATCCACCTTTACACAACCTTTGCATTGCCTCTGCTACGGATTCTTGGATTCCGCGTCTACAGCGGCATACACGACTTCGAGCCTCACGAAGGCGACCATCGAGGATTCTACGGGCTCATGAACCTATTGCTCTGTTTGAGTTCATACAGGGTGCTTTTTTTCAGTCGCAGTCAGCATGCTCTTGCTGTTCGCAGATGGCCCTGGTTTGCAGACAGGTACATTTTTCTTAAACTACCTACGGAGTATGTGAGGGAATGCCCATCTGAAGACATTACCCGTCGTTACGATTTTCTTTTTTTCGGTCGGATTGAGGAATACAAGGGCATTGAAAGACTCCTAGAGGCTTTCAATGTGGTCCGCACAATTCGACCCGCTGCCACACTGCACGTTGCAGGAGTGGGTAGATACCGATGTCATGCCCTTGATGAGGTTGATGACGTCCAAGTCACAAAATCGATCCGATACATCCCAGATCCCGAGCTGTCCGATATCATGCTCGGGGCCAAAGTTGTCGTGCTGCCTTACAATTCGGCAACGCAATCGGGTGTGGCAGGTATTGGATCGGTATTCGGCTGCAACGTCGTTTGTACTCCTTGCGAGGGACTGGTCGAACAGGCTCAGTACAATCCCCGAATGAATGTTGCGGCCGACTTCACGCCCTTTTCATTTGCCAAAGCGATGATCGAGTCGTTGGACGGATGGTCACCGGAGATCGGGCGCAGTACCCTGATCATTCATTCGGGTCTCGTGGATGTCATATGAAGCGACAGTCGATGCTTTCCCTTTGGAAAACGAATCGCGTGGGTCAATCCGTAATTGAGCTAAGCGACTACAGGTCCGCCTCTCTGGACTGGACTGTGAAACAGAGCGCTGACTCGGATGGCCTCAATTTCGTTCACGCATCGACAAAGTCGCATTCTGTGGTTGGAATTTAGAATAAAGCACACATGGCGAGATTCGTAGTCGTCACCCCGGTTTTGAACGGAGCGAAATATCTGTCAGCAACGCTAGATTCGATCAAAGCGCAGACCGATCCCGACTGGGTCCACTATCTGGTTGATGGCGGATCTACCGACGGCAGCATCAAAATTCTGGAATGCGCGTTGGCAGAGGATCCAAGGCGAAGGCTATTGACCGGGAGCGACCGCGGAATCTTTGATGCGGTCTTCAAAGGTTTCGAGTGTGCAGCAAACGATGGGTGCATGGAGCCTGCCACCATTTGTGCCTGGCTTGGGTCGGACGACCTTTTGATGCCCTGGGCTGTGTCCACTCTGCGGATGTGGTTCGAAGCCTCAGGAGCCCAGTGGATGGGAGCGATACCGACCATCTGGGACTCCGAGGGAAGACTCGCCATGGTGCTCAAACAGATATATTATCCGAGTGCTTTAATCCGCGCCGGCTTGTGCAACCCTAGGATCCTCGGCGGCATCCAGCAGGAGAGCACCTTCTTCACCCACTCCTTGCTGGCGAATCTCCCCATAGATACGATTGAAAAAATCCGTTCAACGAACCTGGCGGGAGATTTCCTTCTATGGCGCGCCTTCGCCAGGTACTCCAAACTTGCGACTATCCCAACTGTGGTTGCCGGCTTCCGAAAACACACCCATAATCGATCTAGTATTCAAATGGAGGAATACTACCGAGAGATAAGGGATTCCGGAGTTTGGATCCCACCGGAGTGGCTCGCGAAATGGTTTCGTCGATTCTATTGGGTTTCCTTCTCCATGTACCCGGATAAATCCTATCTAAATCGCTTGGTACATCGAATACGCAATTACAAACGATGAAGAATCTCCTGCTTATCGGCGCCGGGGCCGTCGTAGAGCACAACTATCGGTATCCCCTTCAACATTTGGAGAGGATGGGAGTCATCAGGGTGCTGGGTGTAATCGACCCCAACGAAGGGCGCGCGAGGGCTATATCTAAATTTTTCAAATCGGCGAAGCCCTATACCGATTGCGAGACCTGCCTTGGTGACGGAAATTACGACCTGGCTGTCATCGCATCACCGCCGGGTATGCATGCCTCTCACGCATGCGCCGCACTGTCCTTCGGCTGTCATGTACTCTGTGAGAAGCCTTTGGCGACATCTCTTTACGACATCAGGAGGATGAACGAGGCAGCCAGGAGAGCGGACAGGATACTGGGAGTCGCTTTCCCACGCCGATTCCATGCAGGCTTCTCTGATGTAGCGAAACTGATAGCAGGTGGTGGCTTGGGAGAAAACATGAGGTTCGTATACCGGGAAGGAAGCGCCTTTCAATGGAATATCGCCAGCGATGCGGTGTTCAGGCGGGAGGTTTCCGGCGGCGGAGTGCTCATAGATAAGGGAGTGCATATGCTTGACCAGTTGTACTGGCTGTTTGGAGGTCCTATCGAGGTGGAAACGGCCTTCGATGACAGTCACTTCGGGGGCGTTGAGACGAACGCCGCCCTGAGACTTGGTTTTCCCCTTGCTCGCGGTTCTTTGCAGGTGAGCTGGGAGTATGCATTGAACAACGGATTGCACATCTGGGGATCCCACGGCGAAGTTACTCTGAACGGAGAAGACATGCTCGGATACAGAAGTAGAACCTCGAATGGATGGGTGCGTGTTCCTGCCAAATCCGACTGGCCTGCGGACCTAGAAGAAAAAGCCAGGAAAAGAATATGCCCCTCAGAAGGCATCGACTGTTTCGAAGCTGAACTTGTGGCGATGCTCCGCAGCATCCTCTACGGCGAGCCGTTCCCGGTGACAGGCAACGACGCGGAGGCGGTGCTGGAGGCGATCACCAAAGCCTATGAGCGAATGGAACCTTTGGACAAGCCATGGCTTTCGGAAGCGGAGGAGTCCGAAGCACACTCGAAACACTGGAATCGGGGAGGATTGAGATGAAACCTATAGCATTGATCGGAGCAGGAGGCTATGTCGGTTCCCGATTGATCGAAAGATCGGTACTGTTGGGTGACATTCCTTTGGTACCGATTGTACGTTCCTATCGGGCAGAAGGCAGATTGGCAAGGTATGGTATCCGCATGGCTTGGGGAGACGCTGGAAACCCAGCATCTCTCGTCCCTTCACTAATAGGCTGCGGAATGGCTGTCAATCTGACCATGGGTGACGACAACCGCATAGTCAGTGATGTGAAATCCATTTACGCCGCGTGTCGCGAAGCCGGAGTCCCGCTTATGGTGCACATGAGTTCGGCGGAAGTATTTGGCCGGGCCGAAGATCGTGTTTTGACGGAGCAGGCGATGCCCGACGGCCGGCACTGGATGGAATACGGCCGGGCCAAGGCGGCGGCTGAAACGTGGCTAAGGTCGCAATCAGCGGGTCCGGTGACGGTGGTGATTTTACGCCCGGGCTTGATCTGGGGACCCGGCTCGAGCTGGCTGGTGCAACCGGCGCAATCCATACTTGATGGAACCGCCTTCCTTTTTCACGAGGGCCGCGGCATCTGCAATCTGATCCACATTGATAATCTGGTCGAACACCTGTTGCAGTTGGCCCGATCACCTACTGTCGAGTCAGCCTCCTACAACATCGCCGATGCTGAAACCTTGACGTGGGTCGACTACTACCACGCGATCGCGCGCGAGATGGACGTGGATCCATCGACGATTCAGATGCTGCCCGACTCGGCATTTCGCGAGCGTGCAGCACAAAAAATTTTCCAGGCGCTTTCAAATCTGTCGCTATCGAAGGCCATCAAACGTCGCATGAACGCTGAAACCAAGCGGCGTATCAAAAATCTCCGGAAGATTTTCTCGTCCCCGCCGTCGGACAATCAGCTCATCGTGCCGCAGCCTGTTATCTCAAAACAGATGTGGTGGATTCAGGGAACACGCCACAAGCTTCCGGCGGCGGCTTTCGCGCGACGCTACCCGGACATCAAGCTGCGATCATTCGCGGATTTGATGGCGGGTGCCGGTGAGTGGCTTCGTTTCGCCGGCGTTCAGTTGAACGTTGAGCCGGCATGGCCGATCAACGATTGATGATGAATTCAAGCAGGATTCCAAGATATTTGCGTCAACGTTGGATGCGGCGTTCCAGAAAACCTCGTTGAGTTCACCGGTCCGCGCGATGACTGGAATATCTTGCGCCTTTTCGTAGAGTGCTCCCTAATGCTTGTAAGTCATCGTCATCGTTTTATTTACACCAAGACCGCCAAGACGGGCGGCACGAGTGTAGAGTCGTTCTTTGAGCGCTTTTGTATGCCCGAGGGAACATGGAAGCAACTCCATGCGAGGGAACAGCACGTATCGGAATGCGGCATCGTCGGATATCGCGGAGCCGTGGTGCCGCCCGGTACGACGTGGTGGAACCACATGCCGGCATCGGCGATCAAGGCCAGACTGGGTGCTTCGGTGTGGGACAGCTACTTCAAGTTTTGCGTGGTGCACAATCCCTACGAGAAATGCATTTCCGCCTTCTATGACCTCGGCAAGGGCTACAAGTCTGATCCGCAATTGATCGAGGAACCCCGGCATCAAAAACTTGGCGCGGAACAAATCCGTTTCATTGGTTTTCTGCAGCATCATCCGCCGGTGGACCGGGTCAATTATTTGATCGATGGCAAATTTTGTCTCGATGCGGTGATCCGTTACGAAGCGCTTGAATCTGATATTCGAAATATTTGTGCTCTTGTCGGCGTGCCCTTTGACCGGAAATACCTTCCCGGATTCAAGCGGGGGATTCGCCCGCCCGATGCGACCGCGGGGTCGCTCTATACAAAAAGGTCGCGGGAGTTGGTCGAGAGGGTTTTCGCTTTCGAGTTGGACGCCATCATCGTGTATTCGCCACTGCGTTTGATGGAAGCGATAGCCGAAATGCTTTGCAAATGAAAATTATTTTTTGCAACGGTCAACTAAAGTCAGGTTCGACCTTTCTCTTCCAGCTCGTGAAGCTACTGTTGCCGCACGAAAAAATTTTGTCGACGAACGAGCGCCTGGGTTTCACGCTCGAAGGCAATGAAGCCGTCCAACGCATTCTGTATCGCGAGCTGGGGGAATACACCGGATTTGTCGATGGCTCTATCTCGGGAGCGGCCAGGGCATTCACAAAACTTTCGATGCCGATCGACATCCGGCTCATTGTGAAGGTGCATGATCCCAGGCCGGCGCCGACTCCACAGTTGCCGGGTGACAACATGATCATCACCACGTTTCGCGATCCACTTGACGTCATGATGGCCTTGGTTGATCAGGCGGATCGCGAGCGCTTGCGGCCGACGGGCACCCAGCGGCCGTTCTTTCTTGCCCGTGTTAGTTATGCAAAAGCCCTGGAGCAAACGGAGGAGTTCTTGGATCAGTTGGTGCGGTCCTTCTCTCCGCAAAATTGGTATCTGGAATATCCCTCATTTATTCGTCCTTCGCCGAATCAGGCCGCCACGCTGGCGGCCATCCTTGGTGTGGACGCACAAAGCATCATGGAAACAGCGGCACAACTCGACCGGGACATTCGCGCGGGCGCGGTGGACGCGGAGTTCAACCGTGGAGAGGCTGGGCGAGGACGGGAAATCATCGACGATATGATGCGAAATGGGAGCGTGTCCCACAGACTGGTCCAGCGGGCGATTTCTCGCCATCGTAAGCTTGTCGATTTGGTCGTGCGGCATCGCCGGGGCGTCACCGCGCATTATTAATCATCGCGGGCAGAACTTAGACCGGACGGCACGATAGACACCTTTGGCGACATCCATCAGCAGAAGGCGCAACCGGGCACGGAGAAACATATCGCGCAGGCGTTGAACGATTTCGGGATCTACTGATTCGACGATGTCTTCAACACGCCACGACGGGCGGGGTGAAATCATCGGAGTGTCTTCGGAGCGCTCCAGTCCCAGATCCACCCCGTACCTGGCTTTGATGAATTCCGCGTCTTCGAGATGGTTGGCCCGGATTATTTCGGCAACGTCTGCTTTCAGCTTCGGCTTGGTTTGTGGAATGCGCCTTACCGAGCGTATTAGAAACGCGACGAGCCGATCGAGGCCGGGAATTAAAAGTCCGTCTTTATCGATTCCAACGGACTGGCGATAATCCTGCATGACCACCATGGCTTCGGCGGAGACCGTGGTGTTCAGCCGGACTGAATGAAACGGCACGGTGATTCCCAGATAATGCTCCAGCAATCCGGAGAAATCATCGATGACATCGTGTTGTGCGTCGCGCGGGTAGCATCGCACAATAACTTTGCCCGGGAATACCTGCTCATAATTTTCAGATATCTGCCGGAACCGGTACTTGAATGAAAGCGGATCAGCGACAGCCGTAATACCTTGCAGTGGTAAATTGAGTATCGATTGGGTTAGAGAGAGGTAAAAGTCCGCGGGGTCGCGGATGTAGAGGACGATGAGAAACTCCTCGAATCCAAGCGATTCCAAATCCTCGCGAAACTGGATAATCGCCGATGGGGTGAAACGATGGAGTGCCTCTCCCGACAGGATCGCCCCCTTGGAGGATCGCAGAGCCTGAAAAAGAAATTGCCGGTATTGAGTGCGGATTCGCTGGTACCGATTGTCATCGCGCGGGAACATCACGTGTCTGGGTCCCGGCTGGTCCTTATGGGCCAGATAAAGTGTGGTCAACCGGTTGTGATCGCGATCATGGCGGAACATCGGGTAACGGTATGGCAGCAGAGTTCCTGTCAGATCGGATTCTGAAAGGTAAGACTGAATCGATGTCGTCCCGGTCTTCGGGGTGCCGATGTGCAGCAGGGCGGTCTTCGGATTCATGACGGCACCATAACGATTGAATGATAAATCCATTTTGTGTAATCGAAAGATGAAGGGAATCTCTAACAACTAGTGGTTGATGCCAAATTTATGAAATTTGAGACTGTTTTCCGCATTGAGAGACTGCGAAAAGATTATTTATCTAATACAATACTATCAGTATTCGATCGTAATTGCAGCGCTCCAAGAAACATCATGATTTATATAAGCGAGCGATGGAAGATAAGCAAAGGAATAGTGCCAGCCTACCGGAGGTTTAGCCAATATGGTGGCGAGTGGTTAAACTGTAACTTCTTTGGAAGAGTTGTATGGGCAATTAGATTAATTTTGCCCCACTCAATGATTAGAAAAATAAGAAGGTTGCGAAACACCGGTGGAGTGAAATCTAATTAAATTATTTTATCAAGGAGAATAATGAGATTTAATAAAATATTTGGTATTGGTTTACCGCGAACGGGAACCACCTCTTTGCACTTGGCCTTTGATGAGCTAAAAATATCTTCAATCCATTCACCATTCAGCTTTTACGAGAGAGATGATTGGTCTATGCTTGAGACTTACACAGCTTTTTCGGATACACCCATACCCATGTTTTACAAAAAATTGGACCAGTTGTGCCCCAACTCAGGTTTTATTTTAACCACAAGACCGGTTGAAGATTGGCTGAGAAGCATGGAGTGGTTGCTTAATGAGGGCCGGGTGATCTGGCAGTTTAGAGCTGCCCACGATGCTTATAATAAGCAATTTTTCGGAGCATCAAGTTTTGATCGGGAGCTTTGTAGGGCTCGTTATTTTAGATTTCACGAAGAAGTTTCCAAGTATTTCTTTGGAAGAAAAGATCTGCTAATTTTAGATCTGAAAGCTGGTTATGGATACAAAGAGCTCTGCATGTTCCTGGATCTCCCGACGCCGCCATTGGAATATCCCAAGAGTAATGAGGCGAGGAGAGCGCGATTTATAAGGCGATGCGCTTACTTGGCAGGAGGCGATAAAAAATTTTTAGGAAAAATCTTGAATAGGCTAGATCATTATCTACAGAGGATGGCTAGTTGGGCGAAAGCGCTTTGGATATTCTCTTGAAACGTAAGCGCCCGACCAATACCGTATTGCCCAGCTTCACTACCCGTCTGATCTTTGCCCAAACGGCATGGTTATGTCAAAACGGGTCAAGAAT
>Ga0169931_10014747_pt1 | contig 10549 bp, 9 predicted proteins | sample Kivu_15m_20L_FD_129675 | JGI IMG/M metagenome (GOLD analysis project Ga0169931, IMG submission 129675) | Freshwater microbial communities from Lake Kivu, Western Province, Rwanda to study Microbial Dark Matter (Phase II) - Kivu_15m_20L... | ecosystem: Environmental > Aquatic > Freshwater > Lake ... | reverse complement strand
TCAATCTAACTCTCACCCGATCACCTGCCAGGGTGAATGGCACGAAAATCACCCGTCCGGAGCCATCTTTACCCACCCCCGAGCCCGAACGTGAAAGATCCGTAATGAGGACCTCAAGTTCGGTTCCAGAAGAAAATTCGAAGTCAGCTCGGGGAGTCGATTCTTTTTGCATAGTTTTTGAATGTCGTAACTCAACGCCTCGAAGAGGCGCCTTAGGTTTTAGGAATTTTCTGCCGATAGAGGTGTTGAAGCGGGCAATTGATGCCCACTCACGCTTTCCCTGACTCAAATCAGGATTCAAGGAGGATTATATGCTCGTTACACTCCGCAAAAGCCACTCGACCATCCAAAACTCATCAGCCCTAAGTGAATCTAGATTCTGGTTGCTGGCCGACCAACTCCTCACTTCTGAGGGAGGAATCAGCCTTCTGTTCCTCATTCCTGCTCTCGTCACGTTCTTTGTCTGGTCCTCGCTACCAGCCGTAAAATGATGCTTCGCATTAATTAGCCCGCCTGAGAGCAACATCAATTCACGATGGGGCTTCCTATCGCTTTGCTGCAGCTAGGAACTCTGGTATCCGCAAAGCTCACATGGCCAAAAACATTCGGAACTTTTGTATTATTGCGCACATCGACCACGGCAAATCCACACTTGCCGATCGCCTCCTGGAGAGAACCGGAACAGTGACCTCCCGTGAGATGGAAGCTCAGTTCCTCGACAGCATGGATATCGAGCGTGAACGCGGCATCACCATCAAAGCCCAGAGCGTTCGGCTGAACTACACTGCGAAAGACGGCCAAAAATACATCCTTAACTTAATCGACACTCCTGGCCACGTGGACTTCACTTACGAAGTATCTCGATCGCTCGCGGCATGCGAAGGCGCCGTTTTGGTGGTCGATGCATCACAAGGGGTCGAAGCCCAAACCTTGGCCAACGTCTTCATGGCTCTCGACAACGAGTTAGAGGTCTTCCCTGCGGTAAATAAGATTGATCTTCCAAGCGCGGAACCAGAGCGCGTTTTGAAGGAAGTGGATGACATGATCGGCCTGGTGGATACCAGTCGGGCGGTCATGTGTAGCGCTAAGAGTGGGATTGGAATCGATGACATTCTTGAGGCTGTCGTAAAGTACTTTCCTGCACCAAAAGATGCGGACGATGAACCCCTGCGCGCCATGATCTACGACAGCTGGTACGATCCCTATCAGGGCGTAGTGGCACTCTGCCGAGTCAAAGAAGGCCGCGTCAGAAAAGGCACGAAGATCCGACTCTTCCACGTCGGGAAGGAATTTGAAGTCCAGCGGGTGGGGGTTTTTTCCCCTAAATTCACTGAAGTTACAGAACTCGCAAGCGGCGAAGTAGGGGCAATCGTAACGGGCATCAAGGACGTCCGAGACATGAAAGTGGGCGACACCATTATGGACGCCGAGAGGCTTTCCAACCAGCCGTTGGCTGGCTTTAAGGAAGCAAAACCGATGGTCTTCTGCGGCGTCTATCCTATCGAAGCTGATGACTACAATGATTTGAAAGAGTCGCTCGAAAAGCTTCGACTGAACGACGCTGCAATCACTTTTGAGCCCGAAACCTCAAACGCCCTGGGGTTTGGATTTCGATGCGGCTTTCTCGGACTTCTCCACATGGACGTCGTACAAGAGCGTCTGGAGCGAGAATACAACCTCAATCTCATCACCACCGCACCGAGCGTCATTTACAGAGTCACTACGACCACCCAAGAAACCATCTGGGTCGACAATCCGGCCAAACTCCCTGATCAAACTAAGATCGAAAAGATCGAAGAGCCTTTCATCAAGCTTACGATTCACATGCCTTCTGAATATGTGGGCTCGGTAATGGCCCTCCTCAATGAGCGCCGTGGGTTCCAAGTCAAGATGGACTACATTACGAGTGATCGGGTCACCTTGATTTACGAAATGCCGCTCAACGAAATGGTATTCGACTTCTTTGACCGATTAAAGAGCACAACCAAGGGTTACGCTTCGATGGATTACGAACTCTCCGAGTACCGCGAAAGCAACTTGGTGAAGCTGGATATCCTCGTTAACGGGGATGCAGTCGATGCTCTTTCGATCATTGTCCACCGAGACAAAGCTGCTTATCGGGGCCGCGAGCTAGCAAAGAAACTCAAAGAGCTCATTGACCGACAGATGTTCGAAATTGCGATCCAAGCAGCGATCGGCTCAAAAGTAGTCGCACGGGAGAACATTAGCGCACTTAGGAAAAACGTCACGGCAAAGTGCTACGGCGGGGACATCAGCCGGAAACGAAAACTTCTTGAGAAACAAAAGGAAGGGAAGAAGAGAATGAAACAGATCGGCTCTGTTGAAATTCCTCAAGAAGCCTTCCTCGCAGTACTCAAAGTGGAATAAACTCCAGAATGAGATCCAGTAGAAGTTACATCCTCACCATAATCGTGGCCATCGCCTGTTCGTGGGTGGCCCGCACCTGGGTCCTAGAGCCTTATCGCATTCCCAGTGAAGCAATGTTCCCCGCGCTTCTACCAGGGGACACTGTTTTAGTGAATAAACTCACCTATTCGAAACAGTCATCTCCCGGGAACCTGGATGCAATGCTAGGAGACCTGGTCGTTTTTGAAAGTCCACGAGATCGGGGAAAGCAGTACATCAAGCGTATCGTAGGACTCCCCGGGCAGAAAATCAGAATAGAGGAGGGAGCCCTCTGGATCAATGGGACATCCAGAACTGTTTATTCCCCTCAGGATTCATCTAAAGGCTCAAGCTCAGGCGACCCCAAAAAAAAGTGCGGGACTGAGTCCCTTGCGAATCAAAACTCTTCCTCGAACACTCCAATCCTCTCATATGAGGTTTGCGCAGAAAGGCCAACCTTGCATCTCAACGGCGAGATCCAAGTTCCCGTAGGCCATGTTTTCGTTGTAGGTGACCTCCGTAGCTCGTCTCTCCCGGGCGGGAGTCACTATATTTCTGCTGCTGGCGAGGACTTGGGGCCACGAGGTTGGGGCATCATTCCAGTTTCGAAGTTAGTGGGCCGTGCTGAGTGGGTTTGGTTGTCCGTCTCAACTGATCTACCCAACTCCAGTTTACTCAGTCGAATTCGATGGAGTCGTTTTCTCACGCGTCTTAACTCGAGAAAGTGAGTGCTCAATGGGGCTTAGCCCTTGATTCAAATCGGGATGGAGCGCACGATCACGGGCGATCATGTACCAGAAATATCTCGAAAACATCGTCGAAGAGTTCACAACTGGAGAGTACTACCGGGAGGTATTCCAGGCTAAACAGGAGTACTTCGATAAAGCTGGCGTCGTTCACGAAGAAGACGTCGAGTTTGAACAACGTATGTGTATCTTTATGGATTGGTTTCTTTATGATCGGGACCTTCCAGGTGTAGACTTACCTCCCATCAAATATTTCTTTCGCAAGAACAAAGATACTTTCACAAACGAAGAACTGAACATCTATCGAGACTTCTGCTCTACGATTCACTCGATTTTTCGACTCAATCGACAGACTTGGAACAAGAAAGGTCTCGTCGTGACAGACCTCTTCTCGGGCACTAAATACACAGTTACCGACTCTGAGATTAACCGAGGATTCGCCCGTGGCGACATCTTTGAAGCGAGGATCATTCCGTTTAAGGGAGGATTCGAATTCTCAAAAGGATTTTGCTTTCACCCGATTGAAGTCGAGGGCTTCATTCTGAACGAGATCAAAAAAGTGCGCTACCAGGACCGAGCCAGACAAACCAAACTGATTCTACAATTGTCGGCCATGAAGCTAAAACATCTGCGCTTCGAGCACATTGATATCCGACATATCTACACTTTCGACTCTCGCTTCTGACCTTAAGGAGGAATCTGAGCCATGCGCATACTGGTTATCGATAACAATGTAGATCCCACTTCGTGGGGGGCACGGAATCTGGTTCGATACGCATCACAAGTTCCGGGTTCAACGGTCTATACGCGAAGGGGCCCATGTGATGATCTGCCCTCTAGTGTCAGAGGGTTTGACAAAATTGTGATTTCTGGATCCCGAACATCCTGCCTGGATACTTATCCCTGGGTTGAAAAACTCGAGTCTCTGGTTCGGGAAGCGATTGAATCAGGGACACCGCTTTTGGGTGTCTGTTATGGGCACCAGGTATTGGCCCGTGCCGTCGCTGGAAGACAAATCGTCCGGGAGGCAGATCAGTCGGAGTTCGGGTGGACCGAGATTCAGATAGAGGCAAAGTCAGCCCTACTGGAAGGCCTGCCTAAGAAATTCTTCACTTTTTCGTCCCACTTCCAAGAGGTTGCTCAGGTTGCTCCCGGCTTTAGGCGTCTCGCATCCTCGCGTGACTGTGCAATCCAGGCAGTCGAACTCGAGGGAAAACCTGTGTTTGGCATTCAATTTCATCCGGAGAAATCGATTGCAGATGCAAAAGAGGTGATTCAGGAGCGAGTAGAAAAGGGCGGGGCGAGCACCGTTCTGTTTCCTCATGACAGTGAGAAACTCTACTCACCTGAAGTTGGACAAAGAATTTTCGAAAACTTCTTCAAGCTCGTAGGAACCTCCTCACAGTGAAATCTCACGCAGTTCGCATTCTAAAGTCGAAGAAACTCAGTCTACTAATTAAATTGGTCCTAGTCGTAGGTGTATTTACACTTCTGATGGACAAAGGACTGATCTCCCTGGAGGCCACTGGCCGTGCCCTTCAGAATTGGCCCCTCCTCCTTGCAGCGTTTGGAGTGATGTTTCTTAACCTTCTCCTCTCCATGGTGCGCTGGCAAATATTACTGAAGGCCCAGGGGATTCATTTTAAACTCCTGAGGACAATCGAACTGGGATGGGTGGGACACTTTTTCAACACTGCCCTTCCAGGTGCTGTCAGCGGTGACTTCATTAAAGCCTTCTATGTGGGCAAGGAAGTTCAGGGCAAAAAAAGCACCGCATTTGGTAGTATTCTTTTTGATCGAATCCTCGGACTGTCCGCCTTAGTCTTGGTCTCTGCCATTGCACTGAGTCTCGATTTTTCTCATTTTGTAGGCAGCCCAATCCTTGCTGCAATTCAAGTTGTACTGCTCTCATCTGGATTCGCGGTCCTCGCTTTTTACGGCTACCTGTTTGTAGTCCAAGAACATCGTGATCCATTCATTCTTGTCTTAAAATGGGTTGAAAAGCGGGTGCCACGGGCTCGATCAGTCACACAACTCTATCTCGCTATTCGCGTTTACCATTCACAGCGCAGTTCGGTCGTTAAAGCCCTTTTGATCTCACTCGTCATGCACATGAACATGGGATGGGTCGCAGTGCTTCTTGCAACTGCTCTTGGAGACGCTGCTCTACCCCTGCTCACTCTTTTTGTTGTGGTTCCTTTAGGAATGCTAGCGACCGCAATCCCTGTACTCCCGGGCGGATTAGGAACAGGGCATGCTGCCTATACTTGGGGCTTTCTGTTGCTTGGGTCACAGCGAGGCGCTGACGTCTTTAATCTACAGTTTCTGCTCGGACTCATCCTCAGCGGAATGGGCGGCCTGATTTACCTTCGCTTCAGATCGCAAGAGAACGGGCCCATCCTCTCTCCCTATGTCGGAGATGAATTGCATTCGAGAACCTCTTGATCACATTCAGAGAGAATGAGTCCAAATTTTCGATACTCAGTCCGGATGTAGGACTCGCCATGAAACTCTTTAGCTGTCACTTCACGTTTTAAACACGCGCTGCGTGGCGCGTTTATTGATCTGGATGAGGGGACATGAACACGCACTCCCCTCCGCTCCATCCTTTTCAGAAAGAAGCGCTTTTTCATTTCGAAAGATCGACGGAGCTTCACCTTTTAGTCATTGCGGGCACAGGTCAGGGAAAAAGCAGAATCTTTCAAGAGCTGGTTCGAGGGGACCTCAATTGCAAACTTCTTTTGGTTTCTCCTCTTGTTGCTCTAGCCAGGCAACATGAGGAAAACCTTATGGCACTCGGCGTTCCCCGGACCCGGTTTCGTGTAGTGAGTCCTGAGTCACTTACCTCCGCACGCTGTCTTGCCACGATCAAAGAATGGTCCCCAAATCTCCTGGTGATTGATGAATGCCACTGCATCTGGGAGTGGGGAGAGGGATTTCGACCAAGCTTTCTCAAACTACCTCATTTGGTCCGGACTCTCGCGATCCGAAAATCCCTGTGGCTCACGGCCACACTCCCAAGAGCCGCGAGGCGTGAACTCCACTCCCTTTTACAAGCCCAAGGAGTAACTCTCAAAGAGATGGGGTCCTTCAGGTTTCCAACCCAACTTACGCTGCAGGTTCATGCCATCGGTGGGCAACAAAGACTTCAGGCCTTGATCGAGCTCAGCAGACACCTTCAGGGTCCGGGTATCCTTTTCGCCTGGACTCGCCAGAATGCTGAACGCTTGTCACAACTTTTCGCTGCAGCTGGGATACAGTCTGCATCTTATCATGCCGGCTACAGTAAAGAGGAACGACAAGCTCTGGAGGGTCTCCTCAGAACAGGCAAGATTAAGGTCATGACTGCAACCTCTGCGTTTGGGATGGGAATGGACTTTCAAGCGCTCCGTTGGGTCGTCATCGCTGGTGCTCCACCGTCACTCTTATCCTTGGCCCAAGCTCTTGGCCGGGTGGGTCGACAAGGTAAAGATGGTCGTGCATTTGTATTGTGGAGAGAAGAGGACTTTCAGCCTTGGGTTTTTATGAGTGGACAATCGACCCGAAAAATCCAAGCGATTCGAGAAACACTTCAATTTCTCCAAGATCCTCGGGGAGACCGAATTCGCGTTCTTGAAAAATACTTTAACGAAGAAGGATTACCGGAGCCGTCGAACTCACTCACCTCAAACCCGCCCCCCACTGGCTTTGCACCCGGATTGAGGGCGGAAAGGACTGTAAACAAACTTTTGCGATCGCCCTGAATCGTCCAAAATGGTTTCCAGCCCCACCATGCCAAGAAATGGGAAGTACCAATAAAGTCCATGACTGGAGGAGCCTCAAAGCGAACCAGATAAGTGAACACAGCCTCAAGCATGGAGGTATTTCCCGGATCGATGTTGCCGAAGCGAGCAAGCTCACCTTTGAAAATTGGAAAAGCTCTCATCAGTTCCTCAAGGTCAATGATCCCGGTCCTATCGACATCAAACCTTTTAAAGAGCGCCTCGATGTAATGAGCAAGACCCGAAAAACTTTGAAGATCTGACATCCCCACAGGCTCTTCGGAGTAACCCAACATCCGAGCTCCCATCTCTAGCGAAATTTGAACCTTTTCTCGATCTCGACGTCCAAGGGATTGATAGAATTTTAGGAGTTCCGGGAAATTTGCCCAAATTGTTTCGACATTGGCGAAATACTGCTCTCTGAAACAGCGCGCATCCATCCAGTATCGTCCATAGGAATCCATCGGACGATCTCTCAAAGCACATTTTGAATTTACCAATTCAATGCTGACATCGGAAAGCGTGCCGATGGATACAATAAAGCTCAGCAAATAGGTGGTCTCATCTAAATCTGCGAGGTCGTCTCCATCACTCAGAAAAGTAAATAGATTGGCATCCCGAAACCGGTTTGGTCCAACATTTGGGTCGAGCGGATCCAGCATGTGGAGCTGAACCAATAGTTCTCGCCAATCCTTGAGTACTGCATTGATATCTGATCGGCTCCCTTTTTTGTGATCACCCACCGTGGAATATCCTTCCATGATCACCTCGGCCAGCAACCGATGGGTATGCATCTGCACCATATGACCCAGCGAGTACTTGTCCCACCGATGAAAATTCACCATGAGCTCTTTCCCGGAGTGAATCGGGTAAAAACGCTTTGAAATATCGACCAAACGATTGATCTCTGCCTGGCGAGATGAATCCTGTGTCTCGGCAAAACGCTCCGCCGCCTCTACGAACTCCTGCAGCGGAACCCCTACTTCATCACTTCCCAAGTTTTCAAAAATGATGTCGAGAGCAGTCTTGCCACGTGTCCAGAAACCCCAAAGATCATACAGACGATTCACTCCTGATCGATCCAACGAGCTCACACGACCACTCTTAAGAAATCTCCAGTTGACGATCCGAAGGGCCTTCTTGACCAATACACGATCAACGTACATGTCCCGAGGGGTCTTAAATACCGACTGAGGAAGAAGATCGATCACCTGATCAAAGTAACTTAAGGGCAACGTCCCTTTGTTCCACTTGAGACTTCGCTCGATGGTTGGACGCAAGATGTTTCCGAGACCCCAGAGGAGTTCCGCCTGTGCGTTAGGTCCCTGCAAGTGATCAAAACCACCTGAAATGAGAGGAAGACCTGCACCTACAATCTCCCCAAGCGAACGAATTGCATCCGGAATCCGATCGGCCTCCAAAGCTTGCGGGTCTCCTCCAAGAAGAATGCGCTTAACCGGCGAAAGCCAAATCGTCCAATCAGTTCCAAACTCGATACCCAGTATGGACTGCGTTTGGAGTGCGAGATCCAAAATCAAATCCCAAGATAAACGCGTATCTGGCAGGAGGTGCAGTTGAGATGCAAACTCACCTGCGATTTTCGAAACCAGCATCGTTAATTGCATTGCAGACTCAGGGGTCTGCTCTTTCATCCGCTGAGCCAAAAGAGGAATCAGTTCGCTTGAACGATCCCGAGCCCAACCAAATATTTTAACGACCTGTTCAAGCTCTTGATAGGTGAGAGTCTCAGAGTTTCCTCCCAATAGAGCAGCCTTCAGAACAAAAAGATCCTCAACAAAATCCAGCGTAATCGGCTCTTGGGTGATCAAAAACTTAGAGACGAGCGCTCGAATGTCCTCGTGGGAAAACCCCTCTTCTTCAGATCCTTTTACATAGGACTGAAAGGACTTGAGGGTATCAATCGAACAACTCCACGCTGTCTCCCACTCGACTCGGTCAACCTCACCCGAGGGATACTGCTTCACCTTGATTCCAAGGTCATTCAAACAGCCCTCATTGCCCGTGGTAAAATTCATCACACTGGAGGGAGGCGGCTGTAAACCAATCTGCCCACAAGAGCTCAGTGCGACCAAGGCAAGCCAGCCAGCAGACCTCGCCATCCAACTCGGCAATCGGACACTTCTGTTCGGCGTATTAGAAAGCATATGCGATCCGCCCCCTCACCCGATCGTTTCCAAAGTACTGCCCAATGAACCCTTGGCCCGTCGACGAAGAAATCATATCTGCTCCGACGCCCAAAGTGATTCCAGAACGGTGTCCATACTCCAAATCCAAAGTCGTCAAACTCGATTGATTAGGAATATCCAAAGTCCATTCGACCGCATAACGAACAGGCGAATAGCCACTGTAAATTGCTCTAAAACGCGCAGCCTGCTCAAAAGGATAGCGACTCGGCGTAGTGAGAGTGATCTCACCTGGAACCGGAGCAGGGAGGCTCTCCTGGACCCACAGCCAGGAGAGATCTAAACGCATACCTTGCATGAAGGACGTTTGGACGCCTAAAGATGCCAGCTGAGAGGGTCCCATGGGAGCTGCAATCCACTCGGCCTCTTCAGGGGACCGAGACATCGCTAAGAGGTTCTCTCGAGTGTATGATCCCCAGATCCCGAAATTTTCACCCTGATACCCAGTCTCAAGCGTGGAGAGTAGATGTGCGTTTCTCCGTGGATGGATCTTCGCGTCTAAGGTCATTGTAGAAGCCTTAAGACTCGCATCTAGAGCAAGCTCCACCTGGTGGAGCGGCATTTGGGCAACGCCTCCTTGAATCCAAAAACCAGTGGAGTTCCCATAACGAGCATGAACTCCATAAGTAGGCTCGAGGAGCAGCTCCCGCATCTCTGGATAGATCAGCTCATACTGAATATCCACTTTTTGCCCTAATAGGCTCAACTCCTTAAATGGGGGCACCCAATCAGGTGAGCTCGAGGTCAATTGACCATTTATAGTTTGCACAGGATATCCCCGTTCCGGAATCGAAAACGGACTTCCGTACGCGACAAACCGAAACGCATTTCGCTCAAACTGATAATAGCCTGCAAAGGTCCCCATATTCTCGGGCTTCATTGGGCTCCAAAGAAACCGAGGGGTCCAAGTCCCAGTCTTCCAAAATGCGTCCATCGCAGACAAACTCAAGTCTCTACGACCAAACCCCAGTTCGTGGTTTCCTGTGAACTCTCGGGAGGTTGCAAGGTAGGCCTGCTTTGGATCGAGCGTAAAACTACTCCGATCCGAGATGAGCGTAACTGCATACAAGTCAATGCGGCCCGTGAAGTGCTCACTCTCCATTTTGAAGTCAGGATGAACAGTTAAAGTGTAGAGACTGTTCCCTCGCGAACCAGACTCCCTAAGAAAAGCATTCGCTTCAAGCAGTAACTCGCCCATCTCTGAGGCATTGTGAGTAAAAGACTGGGTCGAAAGACCCAGTGCCCCAAAAGCTGGTTGAGAAAGAAGCACCATCCAGCATGTCGCTTGTAAGTATTTCCGGGCGACTTCAGTTTTATCCGCACCCTGCGTCTGTGTTTTCATTTTTCATTTACTCGTAGTCCAGAGCTTATATCTCGGGCACATCAGCCAACAAGACGGATAAATTTACCTACAGGTTCACTATGCTTCGTT
>Ga0169931_10014746_pt1 | contig 10549 bp, 5 predicted proteins | sample Kivu_15m_20L_FD_129675 | JGI IMG/M metagenome (GOLD analysis project Ga0169931, IMG submission 129675) | Freshwater microbial communities from Lake Kivu, Western Province, Rwanda to study Microbial Dark Matter (Phase II) - Kivu_15m_20L... | ecosystem: Environmental > Aquatic > Freshwater > Lake ... | reverse complement strand
TATACACTACAACGCACCTACACCATTACAGACGGATGCGGAAACAGTGTAAGTCAAACATGGACAGTTCAGGTAGCAGATACACAAGCTCCGGTTATTGACAACGTGCCACAGAGCGCCGATCTGGATTGTGGTGATGAAGTGCCTACCGGTGAACCCACGGCTTCCGATAATTGCAGCGAGTTCACTCTTACTGCGAATGTGGTTACCGAGGATCAATCGTGCGGTTACATCACAACCACTACCTGGACAGCTATCGACGCATGCGGAAATTCCTCAACGGCTACACAGGTCATTACATTTATAGATAGTGCCGATCCTGAATATAGTTACATCCCGGAATCAGTAACGCTGAATTGTGGTCAAGAATTTATGCTGGATACTGCCATTGTAAATGATGATTGTTCACCCGTTACGCTGGCCTGGACAGACGAACCTCTTTACGATTGTGCAGGAAGTTACATCCGTATTTGGAGAGCATTTGACGGATGTGGAAATCAGGCGTTGGAGTCTACCATCGTTACCTTGATTGACACTCAAGCACCCGTATTGGTAGGAATTCCCGACAATACGGAGGGTTCGTGCGGAGGTGAGCCAATAACAGCTCAGGTTTCGGCCACCGATAATTGTGACAGCGATGTTACGGTTGTTGTTACTGAAGCGTCGGTACCGGGCAACTGCGGTAGCGTAGTTACCTACACCTGGACTGCGACAGACAACTGCGGAAATACGACAACAGAAGTGCGTACCTATTCATTGTCTGACAATGTTGGTCCTCAATTCGAAAACGCTATTGATACTGTGTACGCATCATGCAGTGACAATATCAATGGGCTTGTGATTCCATCGCCTGAAGTAACAGATGCCTGCTCTCAGATTGCTTCGCTTGACTTTACCGAAACTGAAATTCCAACGGATTGCGGTTCCATCTTGTCTCGAATTTATACGGCAACCGACGGTTGTGGTAATACTTCAACGGGTCAGCAAATTATTGTTCTCGAGGATACAACTCCGCCGGTCTTTATATCCGCGCCGGATAATGTTGTGTCGGCTTGTGGCGCAATTTCGGAAGATGGACCTCTGCCCGTGGTGCAAGATGATTGCTCCGAAGTAACCATTTCATTCGAAGATGAAGCTGCTGAAGGACAGGGTTGCTCGGGTTCACTTGTGCGCCATTGGTTTGCCACAGATGCGTGTGGTAACGTGGCCACTTTCGATCAGGAAATCGCTTATTCAGACAATGCAGCTCCGGTTATTATTTCAACGCCGGAAGATATCACGGCAGGCTGCGATCAAGTGCCGGTTGCTGATGCGGGTAGTATTGTATTTGAAGATAATTGCAGTCAGGCTGCTGCTACTGTTAATGATATTCTCATCCCCGGAAGTTGCCCGGGTGGTTACAACATCGAGCGTACGTATACGGTTACTGACGCTTGCGGGAACAGTGTTTCCGCAACGCAGATGATTTATGTTGTCGATGAAGTTGCCCCTTCTCTCTTTGGTGTTCCTGCCGACACTACCATTATTTGCGGTGAGGAATTGCCTATTTCTGCTACTACTGCAACCGACAATTGCTCAACCGGTGACGACATCACTATTGCAGTCGAAGATCAGTTGATTTCTTCATCGTGCGGTACGACAATTCAACGTATCTATATGGCTTCTGATGCTTGCGGAAATACAACAAGCATCGTTCAGGAGATTACTTACATCGACAATATTGCTCCGATATTTATTTCTGTTCCGGCGGCGGCAACCATCAGTTGTGGTGGCGAATCTGCTCTTGAGGACGCGGTTGCCATTGACGGATGTTCTGAGGTGACAATTACGGAAGAGCAATTCTCGAACGGTGATTGCGGTAATAGTTTCACTCGCGTATTTACCGCTACAGACGGTTGCGGAAACTGGGCGACTGCAGAGCAGCAAGTAACCGTGGTTGATGAGACTGCCCCTGTATTTGACGGAGTTGCGCAGACTATCATTTTGAGTTGTGGCGATGGAGTTCCGGCTGCAGATGTTGTGGCTTCAGATGCTTGCAGCGAGGTTGAAATGACGTCTACGGACGAAACACAAACATTTGGCTGCGGTTACCAGATCATGCGTGAATACACGGCCACGGATGCCTGTGGTAATAGCTCCACGTTCATTCAAATCATTCAGTTTGTAGATGAAGACGGTCCTGTGTTCTTCAATACACCGGCTGATCTCATTTTAGCTTGTGGCGATGTTAATCTGGATGTGGAATTGCCTCAGGCTTCAGATGCATGCTCAGAACCGTCAGAGGTTACATATACCGAGTTCACTGAATCAGGAGCATGCGCCGGGTCTTACACCATTACGCGCACATTCATCGCAACGGATGCATGCGGGAACACCTCAACTCATGTTCAAACGATTTCATTCATTGATGACGTAGCTCCTGTTTTCAATGAGTTTGATGCTGTTGTGGAATTGTCATGTGAAAATGCATCGGGTGCTTTGGTTTCGGCCATAGACAATTGTGGCGATGTTACCGTGACCTTTACTGATAGTTACTTGGATGGTGCATGCGGAACTCGCACACGCACGTTTACCGCAACGGATGCATGCGGAAACACCAGTCAAGTAGAACAAACGTTGATCGTAACCGATTCAACAGCACCCTCATTCCTGTCATTCCCGGAGTCAGCATCTGTTTCGTGTGATGAGGTAATGCCGGTTGGGAATTCTTACATCGAATACACAGAAAACTGCTCTGAAGTGACAGTAAGCTGGACTGAGGAAATTATTGAGGGTGATTGTCCGAATAGCTACACGAGTATTCGCACGTGCACGCTTATAGACGAATGTGGCAACACAACATTGGCGAGCTATACCCTGAATGTAAGTGATACGGAAGGGCCGCAGATTGAAGGTGTTCCTGCTGATTTGACCTTGGACTGTGGTGATGTAATACCCGCCGCCGAGGTATTTGTAGTGGATAATTGCACTGCGCTTCCTGCATTTACATTGTCGGAAACAAGTGAGTTTGTGGGTTGTGCAACTATCCTGACTCGCCGCTGGACAGCAGAAGATGAATGTGGAAACGTCACACAAGAAGTTCAGATTATCACTTACATCGATCAAACTCCGCCCGTACTGAGCTCATATCCTGAAGATATCGTTTTGGTATGTGGCGATGCATTACCTGAAGCGCCTGAAGTTACTGCAGTTGACAATTGCTCCGAAGACGTTCAAGTGACGTTCACTGAGCTGGGTGAAGCGGGAACGTTCTGCCCAATCTACGAGCGTATCTGGTGCGCGATTGACTGCAGCGGAAACGAAACTTGCCATACGCAAATCATTTTCTTCGAGGAGCCTCAAGGTGCGCCTATGATGGAACAACCTGAAATGAGAACCTGGCAGGCTTCGCTTGATCGTTTGAACGTTCAGTTCACAGCGCATGAATCGGGCCGCTGGGGCGTCGACGCATTTGACATGAACGGTCGCCGTGTGAGCAACCTGTTCGTAGGTGAATTGAAGGCCGGTGAGTCGCGCAGAATTGACGTTGATGCGAGTGAGTTTGTAAGTGGTATCTACTTCATTCAGTTCAGCAACGGTGAATCAACCGTCACACAACGTTTGCCCATCGTACGATAAATCGTTTTTGTTCTTTTGATAAAACAACTGGCCTGCCTTTTTGGTGGGCCTTTTGTTTTCCTCAACGAATGAAGGGTTTATCGAATGAAATCTTCGCAGCTTATCTTCGCGCGAATGGAACGGATTACCCTATTTGCCGATGTCATTGTGCCCCAGGCATTGCCCGTTCCGTTGACGTATCGTGTTCCTTTTGATTGGAATGAACATGTACTGGTGGGGCAGCGTGTGGTTGTTCCATTGGGAAAATCCAAACTCATTACCGGGATTATTCGAAGTCTGCATCAGCAAGGCCCAACGACTTATCAAGCAAAATACATCGACGCATTACTCGACGAGCATCCGCTGGTGAGACCTCAGCAACTGGCATTATGGGAATGGATGGCGACCTATTACTGTTGCACCGCGGGCGATGTAATGAATGCCGCATTGCCGGCCGGACTTAAGCTTTCGAGTGAAACACAATTTGTGCTTGCCGTGGATGAGGATGAGAGCATTTGGCCTGATCGCGAGCAAATCGTCATTCGTGCCTTGCGCTCACGTGGAACTATGAAAATAGATGACATTGCAGAGCTGCTTGGAATTAAGCAAGTGCAGCCTATCGTGAAGCGATTAGTCGAGTCAGGATGGTTGAGAAGTGAAGAGGAAATCAAAGAGAAATTCAAACCCAAGACAGCTGATTTTCTTTCATTGAATGTAATTTATGCGACAGAGTCAGCCTTGCAACAATTGTTTCAGGATTTGGAGACACGCCGAGCCCAAAAGCAAAGCGAGGCGTTGATGCTTTTTCTTCAACTCGTGCAGTGGGATGGACAGAGACTACCGGAAGTAGAGCGTTTGAAGCTGCAAAAGCAAGGCGTACAGAGTGCAGTAGTATCTGCCATGATTGAGAAAGGAATTTTTGTGTCTTCAACGCGTGAGGTAGGCCGACTCAATGCCGGTTTATTGAATACCTCGCCTACGCGAGAACTCTCTCTTGCACAAGAGGCTGCTAGGCTTGCCATTATAGATGGCTGGAAGGAAAAGGATGTCTGCCTGCTTCATGGTGTTACCTCCAGTGGTAAGACGGAAGTGTATGCTTCCATCATAGAGGAGATGTTAGCGCACGGAAAGCAAGTGTTGTTTCTCCTTCCGGAAATTGCATTGACAACACAACTTATAGAACGTTTACGTAAGTTCTTCGGAAAGCGCGTAGGGGTTTATCACAGCGGTTACAGCGATAACGAACGCACAGAAGTTTGGAATAAAGTGCTGAGCGATACTCCCGGCGAATGCGATGTAATCTTGGGTGCGCGCAGTGCACTGTTTTTACCTTTTAGTCGATTGGGTTTGGTGATAGTGGATGAGGAACACGAACAGAGTTTCAAACAGAATGATCCGGCTCCGCGTTATCAAGGCCGCGATACGGCGCTGTGGCTAGCTTCGCGCTATCAGGCGAAGGTCTTGCTTGGATCGGCAACACCTTCCATTGAGTCGTATTGGAACGCAGTAAATGGGCGTTATACGCTCGTAGAATTGAATGAACGTTTTGGCGGAATGCAATTGCCGGAAGTCGTGCTGTGTGATGTGCGGAAAGAGATAAAAGCGAAGACCATGCACAATCACTTTACGGAGCAATTGATTGTTGAGATGCAGCGAGCTCTTGAGGCAGGTGAGCAAATCATTCTCTTCCAAAATCGCCGAGGATACTCGCCCTTGTGGGAATGTGAAAGCTGCGGCTGGGTGCCGATGTGCACACGCTGCGATGTGAGTTTGACATATCATAAGTTCTCACATCAGTTGCGCTGCCATTATTGTGGATATACGACTACGCCGGTTCCTGCTTGTCATGCATGCGGAACAGTCGATATGAAAATGCTCGGTTTTGGTACCGAGAAAATCGAAGAGGACTTGCAAACTCATTTTCCGGACGTGCGTGTGCAACGCATGGACCTGGACACCACCAGAAGTAAGTCCGGTTACCGCAAAATCATCAGCGATTTTGAATCAGGCCATACGCGAATACTGGTTGGCACACAGATGGTCACGAAGGGCCTCGATTTCGACAATGTTTCGTTAGTGGGAATTCTCAGTGCGGACAAGATGATGAACTACCCCGATTTCCGCGCCATGGAGCGCAGCTTTCAAATTATGATGCAGGTGGCCGGCAGAGCGGGACGACGAAACAAGCGAGGCAAAGTGCTCATCCAAACCTATAATCCGGATCATTGGCTGCTTGATATGATATCACGTGGTGACTATCGTTCGTTTTATGATCGCGAGGTGAAAGAGCGCTATCAATTTGTTTATCCGCCATTTGTTCGTCTCATGCGCATTACACTTAAGCACAAGGATGACGCTGTTGTGCAGCGGGCAGCACAGGAAATTCAACGCGTGCTCGCACCTGTATTAAAAGATAGAATTCTCGGGCCGGAGCGACCTTACATTCCGCGAATCAACAATTATTTTCTACAGCAATTCCTGGTTCGTTTTGATAAGAAAAAGGAGAGTGAAGCTATCAAGGCTACAGTCATTCAGATGATGCGCTTGCGTTTGGCTGAATCGGAGTTTAAACAGGTGCGCTTGAGTGTAGATGTTGATCCGCTTTAATGCAAAAAAAACGCAGAGTCGTTTTCACCACTCTGCGTTCTAATCAATTTCTGTATACGTTACGAAAGCGTTCCTACCATGTTCGCCGGAACAACCCACTGGTCGTAATCTTCTGCGGTGACATGACCCAAACGAACAGCTTCTTCTTTCAGTGTTGTGCCATTTTTATGTGCGGCTTTTGCAATTTCTGCGGCCTTGTAATAACCGATTTTCGTATTGAGTGCAGTTACCAGCATGAGTGACTGATCAACCAATTGTTGAATGCGTTCGTGGTTTGGTTCGATACCGGCGGCGCAGTGATCATTGAAAGACACACATGCATCACCGAGCAGTTCGGCGCTTTGAAGGAAGTTATAGGCCATCATGGGTTTGAATACATTCAACTCGTAATGACCTTGAGTGCCGCCAACCGTAATGGCCACATCATTTCCCATCACCTGCGCGCAAACCATGGTGAGGGCTTCGCATTGGGTTGGGTTCACTTTGCCCGGCATAATGCTACTTCCGGGTTCATTTTCAGGAATGAAAATTTCTCCAATGCCGCTGCGCGGGCCGCTTGCCATCATGCGAATGTCGTTGGCAATTTTGTTGAGCGAAACTGCGAGTTGTTTCAATGCTCCGTGGCTTTCAACTATGCCGTCGTGAGCAGCCAGTGCTTCAAACTTGTTGGGTGCGCTGGTAAAAGGTAGTCCGCTGAATTCAGCAATTTTTTTGGCAACCAGTTCGGAGTATCCTTTAGGCGCATTTAGTCCTGTACCTACTGCGGTGCCGCCCAATGCCAGTTCTCCGAGGTGAGTCAGCGTGTTGTTGAGTGCGCGCAAACCATGATCAAGTTGAGCTACATATCCGCTCAATTCTTGCCCAAGAGTAACAGGTGTTGCGTCCATCAAGTGTGTTCTTCCAATCTTTACGACATTCATGAACTCCTTGCTTTTGGAGTGTAGCGTATTGCGCAACAGCATTACACCCGGAATAGTTTTTTTCACGACGGACTCATACGCTGCGATATGCATAGCGGTGGGGTAAGTGTCGTTCGATGATTGTGATTTGTTGACGTCATCGTTGGCGCCGAGCAACATTTCAGTGTCGCCTAACTTTCCGCCCAGCATGACGTGTGCACGGTTGGCAACCACTTCGTTTACGTTCATGTTGCTTTGAGTGCCGCTGCCGGTTTGCCAGATGACAAGTGGAAATTGATCGTTGAGTTTTTCATCGAGAATCTCATCACACACTTGACTAATAGCATCGCGTTTTTCAGCTGGTAGCACGCCGAGTTCACAATTGGCATGAGCTGCAGCTTTTTTCAAAATAGCGAATGCACGAATTATTTCCTTTGGCATAGAAGCTTCCGGACCAATTTTAAAATTGTTGCGAGAGCGTTCCGTTTGTGCGCCCCAGTATACGTGAGCGGGAACTTTTACTTCGCCCATCGTGTCTTTTTCTATTCTGTATTCCATGTGTTGAATGTTGTCTTAAATTGTTTCTGCTGCTTTCCCTTTTTGCATGAGATAACCTTTCAGGAAGTCGTCGAGATAGCCATCCATAACAGCATCGACGTCGGAGGTTTCTACGCCCGTGCGAACGTCTTTCACCAGCTTGTAAGGTTGCATCACATAGTTGCGAATTTGTGAGCCCCATTCGATTTTCTTCTTTCCCGCTTCGATTTCGCTGCGTGCAGCGTTGCGTTTTTCCAACTCCATTTCATAGAGTTGCGACTTCAACAGTTGCATTGCCTTTTCCTTGTTTTGAAGCTGCGAGCGGGTTTCGGTATTATCGATGATGATTCCTGTTGGCGCGTGGCGCAAGCGCACTCCGGTTTCAACCTTGTTCACGTTTTGTCCACCGGCACCACCACTTCGGAAAGTATCCCATGTAATGTCTGAAGGATTTATGGCGATTTCAATGGAGTCATCGACGAGTGGGTAGACGTATACACTCACGAATGAAGTATGACGGCGCGCATTCGAATCGAACGGTGAGATACGCACCAGGCGGTGCACGCCGTTTTCACCTTTCAGCATACCAAAGGCGAACTCACCATCGATTTCAAGTGTGCATTGTTTTACGCCGGCAACGTCTCCTTCCTGCAAATCGAGCTCTTTGACGGTGTGACCATTTTTCTGAGCCCACATCACGTACATACGCATGAGCATGCCTGCCCAGTCGCAACTTTCCGTTCCTCCTGCACCAGCTGTAATTTGGAGTACGGCATTCAAGCCATCCTCCTCGGCGCTCAGCATGTTTTTGAACTCGAGATCTTCCACGCGCGAAGAGGCAAGTTTGAATTGTGCTTCGAGCTCCTCTTCTGTTGCCGCTTGCTCTTTGAAGAAATCATAGAGTACCGCTAGGTCTTCCACTGCGTCGTAACACAGTTTAAAGGCATCGGTCCAGATTTTTTTATTGCGGATTTGACGCATCACCTGTTCGGCTTTTTTTGCGTCGTTCCAGAAGTCGGGGTCCTGGGTGAGTTTCTCGTCTTCCTTGATTTGAAGTTGCTTTACTTCAACGTCAAAGGTACCTCCCGAGCGCGGTCACGCGCTCCTTCAGCTCACCGATAGCATCGCTTGTAATTGCCATAATGATTAATCACTGAATTTGAATAATGCGGCCTCGAAGGTAGTTATCTTTACCGCTCAAGTCGAATTGTACTGAAACCGGACATCTATGGAAGAATCTTTCACCCACGATAATGAGCACCGTGAGCCTAAAAGTGTTGACTCAATAATCGCATCAGGCTATCATGTGAACGGACTTGTGTTCTTGCGCAAGGGTATGCGTTATTTCAGTGATGAGTTTGGTATATACGTGGCCTTCACACTCGTTTACATCGCATTGTCCATGGCTCTTAGCGCTCTTCCTGTAGTGGGTGATGTATCGGGAATGTTAGTTGGTCCGCCTCTCGTAGCAGGTTTTGCATACTACATGCGTTTGCAATCGCGCAATGAGTACCGGGAGTTTTCTCACTTCTTTGGTGGTTTTCGGGGTGGACAATGGCCTTCCTTAGTTTCACAGGGTGTAAGTGTTACGCTGTCTTTAGCTCTGGCAGTTGCTCTGGTGGTATTGCCATTTTTTCTCGAGCCTATTCAGGTTTTTGTAACTGAATTTGAGAAAATCCAAACCATGGATCAGGAAAAGGCCGCTGAGTTTATGGTGAGTCTTTTCACTCCTCAAATTGGATTAGCTGCTTTTATTGCCGCCGTAGTAGCTCTCCTTGTTTTGACCTTCTTCAGCTTAGCACCCCTTTTCATTGTGTACCGCGGTTACTCGGCCTTTCAGGCAATCGGTGCAAGCTGGAAATTGGTGAGCAAAAAATACCCGTCCTTTTTTCTTTTCAATCTGCTTCTTTGGATAATGCTGATAGCGGGGTTTTTGATGTGTTGCGTAGGCTTGCTCGTCGCGTTACCGGTCTACTATCTTTCGATGGCCTCAGCGTACGAAGAGATTACGGGTGATTAAAATCTTCAGGGTCAAATTCTGTCGATGATAGTTCTTTGCGAATGCTGTCATAAGTGAAGCCTTTTCGCATGAGAAACTGTATCAGTTTGGAAGTCTTTTCATAGTCGCTTTTGCCTTTGATACTCGGCCACTTGCGCGCCGCCAATTCGCGAATGTTCTCTTGATGTGTTTCATTTTCCAATAACTCCAGCGCGTCTTTGATATAGGTATCTGAAATACCCCGGGCCTTGAGGTGCATCTTGATTTTTTGAGTCCCCCATCGCTGCAGCGTTGATTTGTCGTGAGCAAAGGCAGAGGCGAAGCGAGCATCATCGAACAGATTGCTTTTTTGAAGACGAGCAATGCAGGATTCAATAAAAGAGACTTCGGCGCCCCATGTTTTTAGTTTTCGTGAGATGTCGAAACGACAGCGCTCTGCCTTGTTGCACCAGTCTATGAGTTTTGAATAAGCAACGTGCTCCGGGAATTTCATGTGAGATGGCTGTGACTGCTTCAAAGGTAAAAGCAAGTGTGGTTTGACCGGTGTTTGCAAGGTTATATGTTTTTTGTTCGGAAAAAGCGAACCTTTCCCGGTTTTGGCCGTTTTAAGGCCTTTTGTAAACGTGCCGCTTTGCTTATTTTTGCAGGGCGGTCATAAAAAAGACCCTCGATATTTATAGTTGTAATGAAAAACGAATTGATTGTTAAACTGCGCGAGCTTCTAAAGACGGAGGAAATAGCCTCTGTGCGTGATGGGGTTCGTGAAATCCGCAATGACTGGAAGGCGGAGACTGCTAAAGAGCGCCAATTACAAATGGAAGCATTTAAGGCGGAGGAACACCCCGAGGATGTGGAGTTTGTTTATGCCCCTCACGAACTGGAAGGAGAGTTTCAGGAATTGCTGAAGGTG
>Ga0169931_10014745_pt1 | contig 10549 bp, 6 predicted proteins | sample Kivu_15m_20L_FD_129675 | JGI IMG/M metagenome (GOLD analysis project Ga0169931, IMG submission 129675) | Freshwater microbial communities from Lake Kivu, Western Province, Rwanda to study Microbial Dark Matter (Phase II) - Kivu_15m_20L... | ecosystem: Environmental > Aquatic > Freshwater > Lake ... | reverse complement strand
GCGAGAAGCATGCGCTCATCTTCCTGCGCACGGGCGAGGATGCCAGGAACCGTTTCGGCGACGCGAACGTGGCCGAGCTCTTCGCGCCGCATGGCATGGACACGCTGGCCTCCGTCTCGCTCTCGGGCGATTCAACGCTCCACCTCAGCGCGTCGTGGCAGCACTCGCCGGCACTTCGCCTCAGCGGCGATCGGCTCCCGGCTGGCCGGCAACTCTTCGCCGACATCGAGCTCACCCGCCGTGCCATCGACCCTTTCGCTTCCGACACCGCGCTGCTGGTATTCACCTACGCCACTGGCGAGCGCCAGCGCATGCACGAGACCTTCCCGATGAACGACATCCGCCGCATCGACGACAGGCGGTGGCGGCATTGGCGCCACGCCATCAACATGCCGGGCGCCGAGCCGGGCGAAGAAGTGGCCATCTACCTATGGCAGCCCGGCCGTGGCCGCATCGAGGTGCGCGACCTGCGTGTGACGCTGCGCGCGGTGCGCGATCAGTAAGCGCGCACGTTCTTGCCCTCGCGGAAATTGATGAAGGCGCGGTTCACCACGCGGTTGCCGCCGGGCGTGGGATAGTTGCCGGTGAAGTACCAATCGCCCGTGTGCCGGGGGCAGGCGGCGTGCAGGCCCTCGATGCTCTGATACACCAGGCGCACCTCGGCGTTGATGCCCTCGGGCGTGAGCAGCTCGGCGATCTTGTCGCTGATCTGCTGCGCGCTGAAGGGCGCGTAGATGGCCTTCACCTCATTCTGCTGCTCGTTCAGCGGGCGGCCCACCATGGCGAGGGCGCGATCGTACACGTCGTCGATGATGTTCTCCTGCTTGGTCTCCTGCAGCAGCGCGATGGCGGCGCGGAAGGCCACGAGGTCGCCCATCTTGGCCATGTCGATGCCGTAGCAATCGGGGTAGCGGATCTGCGGCGCGCTGCTCACCACCACGATGCGCTTGGGGCCCAGACGGTCCAGCATCTTGAGGATGCTCTGCTTGAGCGTGGTGCCGCGCACGATGCTGTCGTCGATCACCACCAGGTTGTCCTGGCCGGGCCGCACGGTGCCATAGGTGATGTCGTAGACGTGCGCCACCAGGTCGTCGCGGTCGTTATCGTTGGTGATGAAGGTGCGCAGCTTGGCATCCTTGATGGCCACTTTCTCCAGGCGCGGACGCATGGCGAGGATTGCGCGCAGCTGGCCGGGATCGGGCGTAGGGCCCATCTCCAGGATGCGGCGCTCCTTGATCGCATTGAGGCGGTCCTCCATCTCCTTCAGCATGCCGTAGCATGCCACCTCGGCCGTGTTGGGGATGAAGCTGAACACGGGGTTCTCCAGGTCGTGATCCACGACCTCGAGGATCTCGGGGCACACGCTGCGGCCCAGGGCCAGGCGCTCCTGGTACACATCGCGGTCGCTGCCCCGGCTGAAGTAGATACGCTCGAAGCTGCACGCGCGCTTCTCCAGCGGCTCGCGCACCAGCTGCTCGGCGTAGCTGCCGTCCTTCTTGATGATGAGGGCGTGGCCCGGAGTGAGTTCGTGGACCTCCTCGGTGCGCACATTGAATGCGGTCTGCAGCGCTGGGCGTTCGCTGGCCACCGCCACCACCTCGTCGTCAGCGTACCAGAACGCAGGGCGGATGCCATTGGGATCGCGCAGCACGAAGGCGTCGCCGTGGCCCATCATGCCAGCCAGCGCGTAGCCGCCGTCGAAATCCACGGCGCTGTTCACCAGGATCTGCCGCACGTCCATCTGCTCGGCGATCTTCTGGGTGATCTGCTTCTCGTTGTAGCCGAGGAGGCGATGGTGCGCGGCGATACGGTCGTTCTCCACGTCGAGGTAGTGGCCGATCTTCTCCAGCACCGTCATGGTGTCCGATCGCTCCTTGGGGTGCTGGCCGATGGAGACCAGCAGGTCGAAGAGCTCATCGACGTTGGTCATGTTGAAGTTGCCGGCCACCACCAGGTTGCGCGTGAGCCAGTTGTTGAGGCGGCGGCGCGGGTGGCAGTTCTCCAGGCCCTGGTTGCCGAAGGTGGCGTAGCGCAGATGGCCCAGCATCACCTCGCCGGCGAAGGGCATGCGCTGTTTCAGGCGCTCGGCATCGGTGGCGGAGGCAGGGTCGTCCGCGATGGTCTCGGCGTAGCCCCTGTCCACCTTCGCGAAGAGCTTGCGGATGGCATCCTTGTCAGTGCTGCGCTCACGGTCGATGAAGTTGAGGCCGGGGGCCGGGTCGATCTTGATGCTGGCGATGCCTGCGCCGTCCTGCCCGCGGTTGTGCTGCTTCTCCATGAGCAGGTAGAGGCGCTTGAGGCCGTAGAGGGCCGAGCCGTACTTGTCCTGATAGAAGCTGAGGGGCTTGCGGAGGCGGATGAGCGCAATGCCGCACTCGTGCTTGATGGCGTCGCTCATGGGTCACCCGGAAGGGCGCCCAAAAGTACCCAACGGCCCCGTGGTCCAAGACAACCCGAACCACTGGCGGCCAAGCAACTTCCGCGGGGCAAGGGCTGTCTTCAACCCGTACTTTGGCCCTTAGCGTTCAGGCCCTTGCGCGTTTCTGCTCTCATAGCCGTCCTCTCGGTGGCCGCTGGCGCGTCCGCGGCACCGCCCAAGGCCTTGTTCGTGGAGAACAAGGGGCAGTGGCCGGAGCAGGTCCTCTACCGCGCCCTGATCCCCGGCGGGGCCATGTTCGTGGAGCGCTCGGCCTTCACCTATGTGCTCTTTTCCGACAGCCCCTTGCGCCACCACGGGCACGCACATGATGGCCATGATCACGAGCACGAGGGAAAGGCGCACGCGTACCGGGTGCATTTCGAAGGAGGGAGGGCCCGCTCCACCCGTGGAGCACTCGGGCAACCGCATTACGAGAACCACTTCATCGGGAACGACCCCGCGCATTGGGGAACGGGATGCGGCGTCTTCGGTGAAGTGATCCTCGAAGACGTCTGGCCGGGCATCGACCTGCGGATCGATGGCCGTGAAGGCATCAAGTACGATTGGGTCCTTGCGCCGGGCGCTGATCCGAGCCTGATCCGCCTGCGGTACGAGGGGCAGGATGGGTTGAGTATGAAGGCCGGTGCCTTGCACGTTGCATTAAGCACTGGCGCCATACGAGAGGAAGCACCGCTGACCTACGTGAACCGCCTCGGGCCGACAGGTCCGTATCGAAAGGAAATCGCCTCGGCGTACAGCTTGGAGGGCAATACGGTGAGCATTCACTTGTGCGGGCGAGCAGCAGTGCGGTCCGGCGCTTTCTGCATCCAATCGGGCGACGAGATCATCATCGACCCCGTGCTCACCTTCGGCAGCTACAGCGGCAGCACGGCAGACAACTTCGGCTACACGGCCACCTACGACGGCAGCGGCCACCTCTACGGGGGCGGCATCGTGTTCAACACAGGTTACCCGCTCACCGTGGGCGTGCTGCAGGACTTCTTCGCGGGCGGCAGCATCGACGTGGGCATCAGCAAGTGGACCCCTGACGGCAGCGCGCTGGAGTGGAGCACCTATCTGGGCGGCGCAGGCAACGAGAGCCCGCACAGCATGGTGGTGAATGAGCTGGACGAGCTGTACGTCTTCGGCTCCACGGGCTCATCCGATTTCCCCACCACCACGGGATGCTTCGATGGCAGCTACAACGCGGGTGGTGGAATCGTGAACTGGACCAGCATCCTGGGCGGATATGGGTTTTCCCAAACGAACGGCACTGATGTCTATGTGACGCATTTCAATGCGAGTGCCACTGCGCTGATGGGCAGCACCTACTTGGGCGGCACCGGTTCGGATGGTCTGAATAATTCCTTGCTGCTCACCCACAATTACGGCGACCACTTCCGTGGCGAGATCGCGCTCGATGCCGCAGGCAATCCGGTGGTGGCCACCAGCACGCGCAGCACCGACATGCCCACCTCGCCCGGCGCTCCTCAAGCTGCGAACGGCGGTGGGCAGGACGCGTACCTGGCTCGCTTCAATCCCACCCTGACCACACTGCTGCTGGGCACCTACCACGGCGGCTCAGACGATGATTCCGGCCTGGGCGTCCAGTTCGATTCCGCCGGGCGCATCTTCATGACCGGGGGCACCGCCAGCGCCAATCTGCCCGTGCCTGGCGCGCCCTTCGACGCGAGCTTCAACAACGTCACCGACGGATACATCGCCCGTTACTCAGCAGCCGGCAACGCGTTGCTCTCCTGCACCTTCACCGGCACCGACAGCTACGACCAGTGCTACTTCGTGCAGCTCAACATCACCGATGAGGTCTTCGTGGTGGGGCAGACGCACGGCGCGTACCCTGTGACACCGGGCAAGTACACCAATGCGGGCAGCTCGCAGTTCGTGCACAAATTCAGCAACGACCTCAGCTCCTCATTATGGAGCACGCGCATCGGCAACGGCAACGGCAATCAGGACCTGAGCCCCACGGCCTTCCTGGTGAGCGATTGCGGGCAGATCTTCCTGAGCGGATGGGCCGGCACCACCAACGCCAACGCCGGGAACAACAGCAGCACCACCACCGGTTCGCCCATTACCGCCGATGCCTTCCAAGGCGCCACCAGCGGCAGCGATGTGCACGTGATGGTGCTGCAGCCGGAGGCCGCCGCGCTGGCCTAGGCCACTTTCTTCGGCGGCAACAGCGCCGAGCACGTGGACGGCGGAACGAGCCGCTTCGACAAGAACGGCACGGTGTACCACGCGGTTTGCGCAGGCTGCGGATCGCAGGACGATTTCCCGACCACGCCCGGGGCCTGGAGCAACACGAATAACAGCTTCAATTGCAACCTCGGCGTGTTCAAGTTCGACCTGAGCCCCGCGCAGGCCATCATCGGCATCGACGGCCCCAGCATCATCTGCGCCGGCGCCAGCGCGCAGTTCACCAACAGCAGCGTGGGCGGCAGCGATTACCTCTGGGATTTCGGCGATAGCAGCGGCACCACCAGCGTCCAGGCGCCTGCGCACATCTACACCACGCCCGGGGAGTACACCGTGACCATGGTGCTCAGCGACAACAGCGGGTGCGCGCCAGGCGATACGGCCTCGCTCATGATCACCGTGCTTCCGCTTCCCGTGGCCGTGGCGGATCCTGTCGCGCCCATCTGCCCTGGCGCATCGGCCCAATTGAACGCGAGCGGCGGCCTCACCTACAGCTGGTCGCCAGCCACCGGATTGAGCGCCACCGACATCCCGGACCCCATCGCATCACCTGCCATCACCACGCTTTACATCGTTACCGTGAGCGATGCCTGCGGCAACGACAGCGAGCAGGTCACCGTTACCGTCATCGTACCCGCGCACACCCTCACGCCCGACACGAACATCTGCCTCGGTGCCACCATCACCTTGCAGGCCACCGGCGGAGGCAGCTACCTGTGGCAGGCCGATCCCACGCTCAGCAGCACGGTCATTAGCGATCCTGTGGCCTCGCCTGATACGCTCACTGTGTACCATGTCACCATCACCACTCCCGATGGCTGTGTCGTTTCGGACTCGGTGAGCGTGGGCGTGTACTTCTCGCCGCCCTTACCGCAGCTGGCGGACACGGTCATCTGCTTCGGCACCTCGGCACAACTGGTGGCCACTCCTGCTGACACGTACGCATGGGAGCCAGCCAATGGCATCACCACGCTCAACGTGCAATCGCCCATTGTCTCGCCCACCGTGCCCACGCTCTACATCGTGCACCTCCAGAACTCCTGCGGCTCGCTCACCGACAGCGCCTTCGTGGACCTGATCTACGTGACCGCCGATGCCTGGCCCGATACGCTCGTATGCCCCGGCTATCCCGTGCCCTTGAGCGCCTCTGGCGGAATCACCTATGCCTGGTCGCCAGCCGCAGGGCTCACGAACGCGAGCATCGCCGACCCCATCGCCACGCCCGAAACGAGCACATTGTACGAGCTGGTGGCCTTCGACGCCATCGGCTGCAGCGATACGGCCTACGCATTCGTGGAATTGAGACCCTGGCCAATAGTGGATGCCGGGCCGGACATGCTCATCGAGTACGGCACCATCGTGCAGCTCACCGCCACGGGCAACGGCATATGGACATGGACGCCGACCACCGGGCTGAGCGATTCACTGAGCATGTCGCCGAGCGTGAGACCGGAGGAGACCACCACTTACACCGTGACGCTCACCGACAGCCTGGGCTGCACCAAGACCGACCAGATCACCATCGTGGTCACGGGCAGCTTGTACATCCCCAACACCTTCACCCCCGACGGCGACGACATCAACGACCTCTTCGGCGCGCTGGGAAAGGAGATCAAGGAGATTGAATTGCTCGTCTTCGACCGCTGGGGCCTCTTGATCTGGAGCACCGACCAGCTCAGCGGCCGCTGGGACGGCACGTACAACGGCGAGCGCGCTCCGATCGACACCTATGTCTGGAAGGTGCGCGCCAAGGAGCACAGCGGGCGCGAGCACCAAGCGGTGGGGCACGTGAACCTTCTGCGCTGAACTCAGCGCGCGAATGCCCCGCGCTTCATCCCGAGCCATTCGAGGGCAGCGCCGCTCATCAGCATCTCCTTGCGCGCGGCATCCCAGGGCATGCCCTTGATCAACTCACCTGGAACGAGCTCACCCAAGGGGAAGGGGTAATCGGTGCCCATGGCCACGCGATTGGCGCCGAAGAGGTCGACCACATGACGCAGCACAGCGGGGTCATGCACGAGCGCATCGATCCAGAAGCGGCCCATGTAGGCGCGCGGATTCACGTTGTTGTCCACGGCGCAGAGGTCAGGACGCATGATGAAGCCGTGCTCGATGCGGCCAAGCGTGGCTGGGAAAGAACCGCCACCATGCGCGAACGCCACGCGAAGCAGAGGGAGCTTCTCCAGAAGCCCGCTGAAGATCATGCTCACGATAGCGGTGGTGGTCTCTACGGGCATGCCAACGAGCCATGGCATCCAGTACTTGTCCATGCGATCGGCGCCCATCATGTCCCATGGGTGCACGAACACGGCCATGCCCAGCTCCTGGCAGGCCTCGAATACTTGGAAGAGGCGCGGCTCGCCGAGGTTCATTCCGTTCACATGCGTGCCGATCTGTATCCCGACGAGACCGACGGCCTTGCAGCGCTCCAGCTCCTTGATGGCGAGTTCCGGTTCCTGCATGGGCACGGTACCAAGGCCCACGAAGCGATGCGGCCACTTCTGCACGATGCCCGCGATGTGGTCGTTGAGGAACATCGAGAGGTCGAGCGTGTCGTGCGGCTTGGCCCAGTAGCTGAACATCACGGGCACGGTGCTCAGCACCTGCACATGCACGTGGTGCGCATCGCATTCCTCGATCCGCACGCGAGGGTCCCAGCAATTGGCCTGCACCTCACGGAAGAACTTGTCGTCCATCATCATGCGCGCGCAGCCCGGCTTGTGGTGATCCAAATGGATGAAACCGCGGTAGCCGTAACGCGAGCCGAAATCCGGGATGTCCTCCGGAAGGATGTGCGTATGGATGTCGATCGAGAAGGGCTCCGCCATGTCAGCGATCACACGAAGCGTGGGTCGGCCTCCATGACGTGGCCGCATTGCTTGCAGGTGCGCAGATCGATGTTGCCGTAGAATTCACGGAAGCGCGGCAGGAAATCCGTCTCCACGTTGTGCAGCACGAAGCGGTACTCGTTGAGGAGGTGGTTGCACTTCTCGCAGTACCACTGCAGGCCGTCGAGCATCGCGCGGTCATCGCGCTTCACCTCGATCACCAGACCCACGGTGTTGGCCCCACGGCGCGGCTGGTGCGGCATGTTGGCGGGAAGCAGGAACATCTCGCCCTGCTTGATGGGGATCGTCACCGCCTTGCCGTCCTCCTGGATGCCCACCTCGATGTCGCCCTCCAGCTGGTAGAAGAGCTCCTCGGTCTCATTGAAGTGGTAGTCCTTCCGGGCATTGGGCCCGCCCACGATCATCACGATGTAGTCGCCGGCATCGGCGTAGAGGTTCTTGTTGCCCACGGGCGGCTTCAGCAGGTCACGGTTGTCCGTGATCCACTGCTGCAGGTTGAAGGGTCGGCGGACAGGCATGGCGGCGTGTTTACAGCCGCAATGTAGGAGCCGCGACGCGAGGCGCGGTCAATGCTTCACGGAGCGGCCCGCCTGGAGCAGCGCCGCGCCGTTGGCGCGCATCATGCCGGCGGTGTACTGCTGGTCCTGCGCGAAGGCGAGCAGCTGGCGGTTCCACTTGATGATGGCGAAGGGGAAGTCGAGCACGTCGGTGTCGGCGCCCTCGTACTTCGATGCAGGCAGCATGCTCATCTCGAGGTCCATGGGCACCAGGTGCTGCAGTTCGATGGGGATCTTGGCGCGGGTATCCACGAGCATGCGCTTGGGGATGAAGCCCTCCTTCTGGAACACGATGGCGAACTCCTCCTGCAGGCCGAGGCCCAGGCCGAAGCGGCCGTTCTTGTCGGTGACCTGCGTGCCCACCACATCGTTGCCGTCATAGACGATCACCTCGCAGCCGGCCAGTTTCTTCTCGCCGTCGGTGATGCGGCCGGTGATGTCGAGCGTGCGGGTATCAACCTGCTGCGCCATGGCGGTGGTGGCCGCGAGGATGAGGACCAGGCATGCGGCGTAGTGCTGCATAGGGGCCTTGTACCCCTTTGGCCGGGCCGTGGTTACGGCTGGGAAAGCAGCGGGGCGGGCCAATTGGCCCGCCCCGATAGTGCGTTCGTTCCGCGGCTCAGCGCACCACCAGGCGCAGGGTGGTCGCCTGGCCTTGGAGGGCCATGCGCACAGTGTAGGCGCCCGGGGCCAGCTGGCCGGCCAGCGCCACGGTGTGCGGCAGGCCCTTGACCATGTTCAGGCGCTCCGTGCGCACCGTGCGGCCGCTGAGGTCCAGGATGTCCATGCTGGCCAGGCCATCGGCAGGAGCTACCAGGCTGAAGTCGCCATTGCCCGGGTTCGGGAACAGGCCCCAGTCCGTGCCGGTGGCGGAGGCAATGCCGCTGCAGGTCTCCACGTTCACGATCACGTAATTGTTGCTGAAGGCGATGCAGGTGCCTGTGCTGGTGATGGCCGTGGCCAGCTCGCCGGGATCGGCGCCCACGAGGTCGCCGTTGTGGCTGATGCCCCAGACGCGGTAGGCACCGAGCGGCGCGCTGTTGAAGTCGAGCGACCCGCCGGCGAGCAAGGCGATGATCACGTCGTTATCGTCGGTGAGCACGTAGCTGTACTCCTCGTTGCTGTTGCTGTTGTTGGTGAAGTCGAGCACATCGGCCTCGAGGTCCTGGCACACGTCCACGCTGAAGAACCCGCTGTTGGTCTGCACCAGGCCGCCATCGCACACCACGGAGGGCACGTCGCCGCTCGCGCAGATGCTGAAGACGCCGCCATTGCCGTTGTTGAAGTTGCTGTACACCTGCACCACGTAATCAGTGAATGTCGTGGTGTTGAGGGTGATCGGGTCGGTAGGGTTGAGGAAGCAGCCAAGCTCATTGCCGCCGCATGCATCATAGATCGCGACAGCCCAGTCCTGCATGGTGCCGGGATCAAGGGCCAGGGTGACCTCCGTGTTCTCGCCCGCGTTGAAGGTGTACCACACGTCGAAGAGGTAGCTGCCGGCCTGATCGCAGCTGGGCACGCCGCCATCCGCATCGGCGTATGTGTTATCGCCATCAACGGCATTGGCCGGGCAATCGTCCTCGGCGTTGATCGCCAACGGCGCGGCATTGATGCAGTCGTCGTTCGCAGGGCTGCAGTCCTCCACAGTCACCGCTGCTCCGGCCACGTCGAGCGCCCCGCAGATGCTGCCGCCGCCCTGGATGAGCAGCGCATTGATGTCGAAGCCGGTGGTCACGCCCAGCTCGATGAGGCCGGGGTCGATCGTGTTCGGGTCGAAGACGATGGTGTGCACGGTGTAGTTACCGGGCTGGCTCACGGTGAACACGGGGCCGAGGTTCAGCGCGACGATCACCAGGCCCGGGCCTTCGGTGAGCACATAGGCCGTAGCGTACCCATCGGGCTCCACCGGCTGCACGTCGTGCGACGCGCCCACTTCCGCCGTGCCCATGAAGAGGCACACCGGACTCGCGTCGATGATCAAGGTGCCTGCGTTCGCGTCGCACACGATGCAGTCCTCGACCGTGATGGGCGCGCCCACCGCGTCGAGGCTCGCGCATAGTCCATTGCTCGCGATGTAGTCGAGCACGTCCAGGCCCGTGGTCACGCCAAGCTCGACGACGCCCAGGTCAAACGTGCCCGGGTCATACACCAGGGTGTGGATCGTGTAGTCGCCGGTGGCGAAGACCGTGAAATTCGGCGCTCCGCCCACATCAACGATCAGCAGGCCCGCGCCCTGAGTCAGCACGTAACGCGTCTCGAAGCCCGCGGGAACCACGGCATTGCCATCTGGGGTGGCGCTGATCACCGCCTCATTCAGGTCCTGATCGAAGCAGACCGTCGCTTCGTCGGCCGTGATGGTCCCGGCATCAGCGGTGCAGGGGCAATCCTCCACGGTCACCGGAGCGCCTGCTGCATCGAGGCTCGCGCAGATCGAATTGTCCAGGACGTACTGGAGCACATCGAAGCCCGTGGTCACGCCGAACTCTACGATTCCCAGGTCCAGCGTG
>Ga0169931_10014744_pt1 | contig 10550 bp, 10 predicted proteins | sample Kivu_15m_20L_FD_129675 | JGI IMG/M metagenome (GOLD analysis project Ga0169931, IMG submission 129675) | Freshwater microbial communities from Lake Kivu, Western Province, Rwanda to study Microbial Dark Matter (Phase II) - Kivu_15m_20L... | ecosystem: Environmental > Aquatic > Freshwater > Lake... | reverse complement strand
GCAGCCGGGCGACGTGCAGCTGCTCTCGAACCACCACGTGCTGCACTCGCGCACCGCCTACGAGGACTGTCCCGAGCCCGAGCGCCGGCGCCACCTGCTGCGGCTGTGGCTGCGCACCCCGGCCTTCGCCGACCCGCCGCCGGCGTTCGCCGATCGCAACCGCGACATGCTCGCCTGGCAGCGCGCGCCGCGCGCGCCCATCTTCGACCTGTCCGAGCTGCAGGCCGAGCTCGCGCACTGAGGCGCCCGCCTGCGCATCCAACCACGGGAGACGCCACTTGAGGATCGAATCGGTCGAGGTGTTCGGGGTCGCGGTGCCGCTGGTCGGCGCCTTCAGCACCTCCTACCAGGCCACCCGCACGCAGCGCAGCGCAGTGGTGCGCCTCACCGCGTCCGACGGCACGGTCGGACTCGGCAACGTCGACCCGGTACCGGGCTACTCCGAGGAGAGCACCGACGAGACCCTGGCCGCGCTCGCCGAGCGCTTCGTGCCCGCGGTGCTGGGGCTCGACCCGCGCAACCTGCACCGGGTGCTCGAGGCGATGGCCCGCGTCGGCCCGCGCTTCTTCGACGCCAAGGCCGCCATCGAGATGGCCTGCTGCGACGCCTCGGCGCGCGCCCAGGGCGTGTCGGTCACCACCCTGCTCGGCGGCGCGGTGCGCGACACCCTCCGGTTCAACGCCTGGATCGGCATCCTGCCGCCCGCCGAGGCCGCCGCCGAGGCCGCCGCCTGGCAGGCCCGCGGCTTCGAGTCGGCCAAGGTCAAGGTGGGCCACGACATCGCGGCCGACGTCGAGCGGCTGGCCGCGATCCGCGCCGCGGTGGGCCCGGCGTTCCGGCTGCGCATCGACGCCAACGCCGGCTACGACGCCGACACCTCCATCGCGCTGGCCCGCCGGGTGGAGCACCTCGGGCTCGAGCTGTTCGAGCAGCCGGTGCCGGCCGACGACGTCGCCGGCATGGCGCGGGTGCGCCGCGCCTGCCCGTTCCTGCCCATCATGGCCGACGAGTCGGTGGTCGACCACGCCAGCCTGATCACGGTCATCCGCGCCGAGGCGGCCGACCTGGTCAAGGTCAAGCCGATGAAGCAGGGCGGGCTGCTGGTCACCCGCCGGATGCTCGCCACCGCCGAGGCCGCGGGCATCCGCTGCGTGCTCGGGCACGGCTTCGGGCTGGGGGTGAACACCCTGGCCGAGATCATGCTCGGGGCCAGTGCGCCCAACGTGATCGAGGGCCTGGAGTGCGTGGGCCCGCTCAAGACCACCGACGACATCGTCACCGCGAAGCTCGACCTGTCCCGGGGCACGCTGGCGCTGCCCGGGGGCCCCGGGCTGGGCGCCACGCTCGACGAGGACAAGCTCGAGCGCTACCGGTTCTTCCACCATCGAGGAGTCAAGGCATGACCCAGGGCATCACCATCCGACCGTCCGGCCGGGCGCTCGGCGCCGACGTCGAAGGCGTGGACCTCTCCCGGCCGCTGTCCCCGGCCCAGCTGCAGGCGGTGCTCGACGCCTGGTCCGAGCACCTGGTGCTGCGCTTTCGGGGTCAGTCGCTCACCGACCCCGACCTCGAGCGCTTCTCGGCGATGCTCGGCCCGCTCGACCGCGCGCCCACCTACACCAAGGGCGTGCGGGTGAACGTGGGCAGCGACTTCGTCACCGTGATCTCCAACGTGGTGCTCGACGGCAAACCCATCGGCGACCTCGGCGACGGTGAGGCGATGTGGCACACCGACATGTCGTACAACCCGGTGCCGCCGATGGCCAGCGCGCTGTACTCGCTCGAGATCCCGCCGGTGGGCGGCGCCACCGGCTTCTGCAACATGTACCGCGCCTACGAGACCCTGCCCGACGACCTGAAGGCCCGCGTGCAGACGCTCACCTGCGTGCACGACGCCAGCACCAACAGCGTGGGCGGCCGGCGCGGCGACCACGCCGAGGTGACCGACGTGCGCCAGGCCCCCGGCGCGCGGCATCCGCTGGTGATCACGCACCCGGTCACCGGCCGCGACTGCCTGTTCCTCGGCCGGCGGCGCAACGCCTGGGTGGTGGGGCTGGAGGTGCCCGAGAGCGAGCGCCTGCTCGACGCGCTCTGGGCGCACTGCCACCGTCCCGAGCTGCACTGGTACCAGGAGTGGCGGGTGGGCGACCTGATCCTCTGGGACAACCGCTGCACCATGCACCGGCGCGACGCCTTCGACCCGGCGTCGCGCCGGATCATGCACCGCACCCAGATCGCCGGCGCCGCCCCGGTCTCGCGCCACCTGGGCGCAGGCGCCGCCGTGGCCGCCTGAGCCTGCATCCGAGCATCACCGGGGCCCGGCGCGCGCCGGGCCCCGCCCGCCCTCACGAACCCTACGAGACCCGGAGACATCGATGACCGTTCCCGCGTTCCCGCCCCGCCGCCGGGCCACCCGCCTGGCCCTGGGCGCCGTGCTCGCCGCCGCGCTGCAGCCCGCCGTCGCCCAGCCCGAGACCTATCCGTCCCGACCGCTCGAGGTCATCGTGCCCTGGGGCCCCGGCGGCGGCTCCGACATCACCGGCCGGATGGTGTCGAAGTACCTCGAGGCCGAGCTCAAGATCCCGGTTCCGGTGGTCAACCTGCCGGGCGCGAGCGGCACCATCGGCGTGCAGCGGCTGCTGTCCAAGCCGGCCGACGGCTACACCGTGGTGGTCACCGGCGACTTCTATGCGCTGATCGGCGGCGAGGCGCCGAAGTGGAAGCTCGACGACTTCATCCCGCTGGGCGTGCTCATCAACCAGCCCGGCGCCCTGTTCGTGGCCACCGAGAGCCGCTTCAAGACCTGGGCCGACGTCGAGCGCGAAGCCAAGGCCAAGCCCGGCTCGATCTCGATCTTCATGGCCGGGCGGGGCATCATCGACGAGGTGCACACCGACTACCTGCTGTCGCGCGGCATCGCGCTGAACGTGGTGCCGGTGGCCAAGCCGGCCGAACGCTACACCTCCATCCTCGGCGGCCACGGCGACCTGCTCTACGAGCAGGCCGGCGACGTCAAGGCGTTCATCGAGTCCAACCGGATCCGCCCGCTGCTGTCGCTCACCGAGCAGCGCTTCCCGCTGTTCAAGGAAGTGCCCACCGCCAAGGAACTCGGCTACAACATCTGGACCCCGCAGATCCGCTGGATCTTCATGCGAGCGGGCACCGACCCCGCCCGTGTCCGCGTCATCTCCGACGCGCTGGCGAAGATGGCTGCCACCGACGAGTACAAGGCCTACCTGAAGGGCGAGTGGGCCGCGCCCGACAGCTTCGTGCCGGCCAAGGACGCGCGCGCCTACATCCAGAAGACGCTCGACAACGTCCGCAAGGAGGCCGCCGACGCGAAGAAGGGCGCGGCGGGGCGCTGAGCGGAGGGGGGCGCGACATCGGCCATGAGCCCATCCGCAGGGTGGGCGCATGGCCGGATCCGTAGAAGGCGGCCACGACGCCTGGCCGATCGGCCGGCCGCCGCGCTCACCGGAGCGCCACGCCCTGCGCCCGCGCCGGCCACCGGTCGCCGGGCCGGCGGCGCAGCGTCAGGTCGTCGATCCGGCCCGCCAGCCGCTCGGCCAGCAGGTCCGCGAAGCACTGCACCGCCGGCGCCCGATGACCCGGCCGGAAGTAGAGCGAGACGTCCACGAAGCCCAGGTCGGGCAACCCGAACTTGTCGTCGACGATCTGCAGGTCGGGCAGCAGCCCCTCCGGCGTGCGGATGGTGACCCCCAGGCCGGCCTTCACGGCGGTCCACACGCCGTAGAGGCTCGGGCTGGTCAGCGAGATGCGCCAGGGCATGCCGGCCGCGTCCAGCGCCGCCGCACCCTTGGCCCGGAACCGGCAGGGCGCGGTGAACACCGCCAGCGGCAGCGGTTCGTCCCGGTTCCACTCGAAGTCCGAATGGGCGATCCACACCAGCGGCAACTGGCCCAGCCGGATGCAGCTGCCGCGCTCGCCCAGCCCGAGGGCCAGTGCGAGGTCGAGCTCGCCGGCCTCCACCGCCTGCACCGAACGCGTGCCGCCGTCGATGCGGACCTCCAGCGACACCGACGGGAATGCACGGCGGAACTGCGCCAGCACCGGCGGCAGCCAGGCCTCGCCGAAGTCCTGCGACGCACCGAACCGGATCTCACCCGAGACCGACGGCCCCTCGAGCGCCTGCAGCGCCTCCTCGTTCAGCGCGAGCATCCGCCGGGCATAGCCCAGCAGCAGCTCGCCCGCGTCGGTGAGCACCAGCCGGCGGCCGCCGCGGCGGAACAGCACCTGGCCCGAGCGCTGCTCGAGCCGCTTCATCTGCAGGCTCAGGGCGGCCTCGGTACGGCCCACCCGCAGGCTCGCCTGGACCAGGCTGCCCAGGTCCGACACCGCCACGAAGGAGCGCAGGGTCTCGAGGTCCAGCAGGCGTGAACCGGTGATCGTCATCGCGGTGCTCCTTCGACAGTGGCGGGCCGTTGGTCAAGCAAAACTCAAGAGTCGATCAAGAACTTCTCGATAGCCTTAAGTGTCCGGGGACTCTAACATCGCCTCAAGGCCCCTCACAACACGGAGACACGTCATGGCCCAGGTCGACTCGCGGCTCGTCAGCCAACTGCTGGCGGTTTCCACCTGCAACGTCTCGGACGCCCTGGACCGCATCGGGGTCGAGGGTGCGCCGCAGGGGATCCTGCCGATCTACCCGTGCGCCAAGATCGCCGGTCCGGCCGCCACCCTGAAGGTCGTACCGTTCGGCAAGGCCGAGGAGTCGATCGTGCTGGGCACGCTGCGGGCGATCGTGCACGGCGGCGCCGGCTCGGTGCTGGTGGTCGACGGCTCGGAGAACCCCTCGATCAACAGCTTCGGCGGCGTGGCCGGCGCCACCGCCAAGCACCTCGGCCTGGTGGGCTGCGTGTCCGACGCGGTGGTGCGCGATGTCGACGAGTACAAGGTCTACGGGATGCCGGTGTACTGCCGCGGCATCGCCCAGCAGTCGGTGCGCGGCCGATCGGCCTGCGCCGGCTACGGGATGGAGATCCGCCTGGGCGGCGTGCGCGTGCGGCCCGGCGACTACATCCTCGCCGACGACAACGGCACGGTGGTGATCCCGCGCGAGCGGCTCGAGGAGGTGATCGCGTTCGCGCAGAAGGTCAAGGCCACCGAGGATCGGGTGATCGCCGAGATCCGCGCCGGCGCCGACCCGGTCGAGGCGCACCAGCGGGTGAACTACGACAACATGCTCAAGTCGAACGCCTGAACGCGGGGCTGCAATGGCCGTCCCGCCGCGGCGCCGCTCGACCCTGTTCGCCGGCGCGCTCGCCCCCGAGGCGCTGGCCGCTGCACTGGCCGCCGGTGCCGACCTGGTGTGCATCGACCTCGAGGACGCGGTCCCGCCCGAGCGCAAGCCCGAGGGCCGGCAGGCCGTGCTGCGCTGGCTCGCCGGCTCCGAAGCGGTCGCCCGCACCGGCTCGCCGGCGCTGGTAGCGCGCATCAACCCGTTGACCACGCCCGAAGGCCGCGAAGACCTCGAGGCATTGGCCGCCGCGCCGGGCCCGTTGGCCGCGCTGATGCTGCCCAAGGTGGAATCGCCCGAGGAGATCGCCGGCTGCGCGGCGCGCCTGCGCGAGCAGGGTTCCACGATGACGCTGTTCGCGATCATCGAGACGCCGCTCGCGCTCGAGCGCGCGTTCGCGATCGCCCAGGCCGATCCGCTGCTGCAGGCGCTGTTCTTCGGCGGCTTCGACCTGTCGGCGGCGCTGGGTTGCGAGATGGCCTGGGAGCCGCTGCTGTACGCGCGATCCCGGGTGGTCCACGCCGCCGCCGGCGCCGGCATCGACTGCATCGACTCCCCCTACCCGCGGATCGACGATCCGCAGGGGCTGCTCGAGGCCTGCGCCCGGGTGCGGGCGCTGGGCATGACCGGCAAGGCGGCCAAGTCGGCGGCCCAGGTCGCCGCGATCACCGATGCGTTCTCCCCCACGCCGGCCGAGTGCGAGCGCGCCCGCCGGATCCTCGCGGCCTTCGAGGCCGACCCCACCCGTCCGCTCTGGTTCGAGGGCCGGCTGTACGAGCGGCCCGCCCTGCGGCGGCTGCGGGCGCTGGCCTCGTTCGGGCCCGGTTGACCCCCATGACGACCATCCAGTACCTGACCTCCATCACCTTCGAGTTCGGCGCGGTGGCGCGGGTGGCCGAGATCGCCGGCTCGGTGGGCATCTCGCGCCCGCTGGTGGTCACCGACCCCGGGCTCGCCGACGGGCCGGTGCTGGCGCGGGTGATGTCGGTGCTCGCGCCGATGTCGCCCGTGCTGTTCGCCGAGACCCCGCAGAACCCCACCGAGGCGGCGGTCGAGCACGCCGCCGCGCGCTTCCGGACCCACCGCTGCGACGGCGTGGTCGCGGTCGGCGGCGGCTCGCCGATCGACCTCGCCAAGGCCACCGCGCTGCTGGCCACCCATCCCGGCCCGCTGGAGCGCTACGCGGCGATCCTCGGCGGCATCCCGAAGATCACCGCGGCGGTGGCGCCGGTGGTGGCGGTCCCCACCACCGCCGGCACCGGCAGCGAAGTGGGCCGCGCCGCCCTGATCACGCTGCGCGACGGCCGCAAGCTCGGGCTGATCGGCCCCCCGATGATCCCGCGTTGGGCGCTGTGCGACCCCGAGCTCACCCTCGGCCTGCCGCCGCGCCTGACCGCCGCCACCGGGATGGACGCGCTCGCCCACTGCATCGAGACCTACCTCTCGCCGCGGGTGAACCCGCCCGCCGACGCGATCGCCCTCGACGGCGCGGCGCGCGCGGCGCGCCACATCCGGGCGGCGGTGGCCGACGGCAGCGACCGGCAGGCACGCTGGCAGATGATGATGGCCGCGCTGCAGGGCGGGCTCACCTTCCAGAAGGGCCTGGGAGCCGTGCACGCCATGTCGCACCCGCTCGGCGGACTGCCCGATCCGGTGCTGCACCACGGCACCCTGAACGCGGTGATCCTGCCCGCGGTCCTGCGCTTCAACCGCTCGCACGCGCAGGCGAAGTGCGAGGCGCTCGAGCGGGCCATCGGCGTGCCCGAAGGCCAGGATCTCGCCGCGTTCATCGAGCAGCTCAACGCCGACATCGGCCTGCCGGCCTCGTTGCGTGCCATGGGCGTGCCCGCCGGCTGCCTGCCCGCGATGGTCGAGGGCGCGCTGGCCGATCACTCCACCGCCACCAACCCCCGGCCGCTCGCCCGGGCCGATTTCGAGTCCTTGTTCCAGCAAGCGATGGGCGATCCCGCGATCGCCCCCTAGACCCACAGGAGACACCGCCATGCACCGGATCGTTTCGAGCCTCGTCGCCTTCCTGCTGGTCTCGCTGGTCGCACCGGCCTGGGCCCAGTCCCAGGCCTATCCGACCCGCCCGATCAGGATCGTCGTGCCCTTCGCCGTCGGCGGCATCGCCGACTCCTTCTCGCGCGCCATCGGCCAGCGCCTGAACGAGACCTGGGGCCAGCCGGTGATCATCGAGAACCGCACCGGCGCGGGCGGCAACATCGGGGCCGACGCGGTCGCCAAGGCGCCCGCCGACGGCTACACCCTGCTGATGAGCAACATCGGCACCCACGCGGTCAACGTGCACCTGTTCAAGAACATGCCGTTCGACCCGATCCGCGACTTCGTCCCGATCGCGCACGTGCTCGACGCGGAGGGGCTGCTGGTCGTGCACCCCGCGGTGAAGGCGGCCACGGTCACCGAGGTGATCGCGCTGGCTCGGGCCCAGCCCGGCAAGCTCAGCTACGCATCGGGAGGCATGGGCACCACCAGCCACCTGGCCGGCGAGCTGTTCAAGTCGCTGGCCGGCGTGGACATCATCCACGTGCCCTACAAGGGCAACCTGCCGGCCATCACCGACCTGATCGGCGGCCAGGCGACCATGGCCTTCGCGACCATGCCCACGGTGGTGCCGCACGTGAAGGCCGGCAAGCTGCGCGCGCTGGCGGTCATCGGCAACAGCCGCACCGCCTCGCTGCCCGATCTCCCCACCGTCGCCGAATCCGGGCTGCCCGGCTTCGCGGTCAGCAACTGGATCGGCCTGTTCGCGCCCGCCGGCACGCCCATGGAGATCGTCGAGCGCATCAACGCCGAGGTCCAGAAGATCATGCAGGCACCCGAGATGGCCCGGCGCCTCGAGACCGAGGGCGCGCGCTTCTTCCCGATGAGCGCCGCGCAGTTCGCCGAGTTCCAGCGCTCCGAGCTGGCGCGCTGGGGCAAGACCATCCGCGAGGCGGGCATCCGGATCGACTGATCGCCGGGCGCCTCGGCGGCGCGGGCGCGCCGGGCCCCGGGTCCGGCCGACCGCCGATCGAGCCCGCCCGCGCCCCACGCCCGCGCAGCGCGCCTGCCAACGGGGCGCGAGCCGCCCGGGGCCCTGCGCTTCCTGCACCAGGCCGGACCGGGGTCCCGACGGACCACAGAGCAGGCACGCTGGCAAGCTCATTGCTTGACCGGAGCCCGGGAGCAGCAGCCGGCAACGTCGTGCCCCGTGCAGGACGTGGGTCATTGCTCCGACCGCGGCGGTCGCGAGACCCACCGCCGACTCCAGCCGAGGCCCACCCATGCTCGTCACCCGCCAACCCGTCCTGCGCCGCTTCTGGTACGCGCTGATGCCGATGTCGTTCCTCGACCAGGGGCCACGGCCCTTCCGGCTGCTGGGCGAGGACCTCGTGCTGTGGAAGCGCGCCGACGGCAGCCCCGCCGCGGTGCGAGACCGCTGCTGCCACCGCACCGCGAAGCTCTCGAAGGGCTTCGTGGACGGTGACTGGATCGTCTGCGGCTACCACGGCTGGACCTACGACGCCAGCGGGCGCTGCGTGCGCATCCCGCAGAACGAGGACAACGCCATCCCTGCGGGCGCCAGGGTGCCGGCCTACCACTGCCAGGAGAAGTACGGCTACGCCTGGGTGGCGCTGGAGGACCCGCTCGCCCCCATCCCCGACTTCCCCGAGGAGCACGGCGGCCGCCATCGCCGCATCTTCCAGTTCCACCAGGAGTGGCACACCAGCCCGGTGCGGATGATGGAGAACTCGTTCGACAACTCGCACTTCTCGTTCGTGCACAAGGCGAACTTCGGGATCGCCGAGCAGCCGCGCCCGGCGCCCTACTCGTTCACCGAGACCGACTACGGCTTCGAGGCGATCACCACGGTGCCGATCCGCAACCCGCCCGAGAGCCACCGCATCACCGGCACCACCGACCCGATCACCGACCGCCACCTCGTCAACCGCTGGTTCCTGCCGTTCTGCCGGCGCTTCGGCTGCAGCTACCCGGCCAGCGGCATCGACCACATCATCTACAACTGCGCCACCCCGATCGACGACGGCCGGATGGTCCTGGTGCAGTGGCTCTACCGGAACGACCGCGAAGCCGACTGCCCGACCCAGGCGCTGATCGACTGGGACGCCCAGATCACCGCCGAGGACCGCGCCATCCTGGAAGCCACCGACCCCAACGCCTGCATCGACACCCAGCGGCGCGAGGAGTTCCACATGAGCTCCGACAAGCCCGGTCTGATCATCCGGCGCAGGCTGCTCGAGCTGCTGCGCGCGCACGGCGAGGAGGAGGTCTGGCGGGTCTGACCGGTGCGACGCGTGGCCGAGCGGCCGGCACGCCGGGAACCGACCGTACCGCCCTACCGCCCCGCCTCGTCCACCACCAGCCAGATCTCGTTGCGCCGCAGGAACCAGGGCGTCATCGGCCCGTTGTAGCGCGACAGCGTGGGCTCCCCCGTCCAGCGGACCTGCGCGGCGCGCAGCGCCGCCTGCAGCCGCGCCAGGTGGTGATCGTAGTTCGCCTGCGACCAGGTGCCCGAGTAGCGGATCGCGGCCACCAGCCCGCCCGGCACCTCGCGCAGCTCCACCCGCGGATCGATCGGCTCGGGCGCGGTGGCCAGCGTGACCTCCCTGGGCAGCACGAACTGCATCCAGTAGCCCTGCGCATCGGCCCGGCGGGTGACCGGCGCGGTCATCGCGAGCTTCACCGGCTCGGCCGACCGCGTGACGGGCGCGGTCATCTCCATGCGCCGCTCGCCCCTGTTCTTGCCGAAGATGTAGCCGGCCAGGATCCGGAAGCCCTGGCTGTCGGCCTCGCCCGGCGGGCCCTCCAGGCGCACCTGCGCCACCACGTACGGCGCGTAGCGGCGCAGCTCGACGTCGTCGCCCTCGAGCGCGCGCACCACCTCGTAGCTCGGTTCCTCGATGGCCATCGGCTCAGCGTGAGCGATTGCGAGCGACAGGACGAGCAGCCATTTCCACATCACGGGGGACTCCGACGAGCGGGGATCATCGCCACTGACGAGCATCCACGCGCGAGTACCCCTTCGACGCAAGATGCTTCCCGACGCCGAAGCCGTCCCGGACCCACGCGCCGTGGGCCCCTGTCGTTCCCCGAAGCGACGCGTTTCAGCTGAAACGCCCGGCCGGGGTCTCCCGTCCGATAGTGGTTCGGCGGGGAACCGGCCACCCTGTCACTTTCGATGCCGTTTTTCATGGCAGACGACATGGCATACTGCGCGAACCCCCTCGTGCACGCTGGGCCAGCGCCATGAAGACCGCCCTCACCATCG
>Ga0169931_10014742_pt1 | contig 10550 bp, 36 predicted proteins | sample Kivu_15m_20L_FD_129675 | JGI IMG/M metagenome (GOLD analysis project Ga0169931, IMG submission 129675) | Freshwater microbial communities from Lake Kivu, Western Province, Rwanda to study Microbial Dark Matter (Phase II) - Kivu_15m_20L... | ecosystem: Environmental > Aquatic > Freshwater > Lake... | reverse complement strand
GGGGTAAGGTTCTGTTGTATCTGCTGACGAGCCAAAGCGAGACTACCAACAACATCGGCTGGGTCTTTGATGGTCACCCAGTCCTTGAGTTTGGCGATGCGCTTCACGCCCTCAACGATGTATTGGGACTTCTTGAAAGTCTCAAAGTTAGTACGCGGGGCGTTGTATTCTGGGTTCCAGTAAATGTTAGTGTTCATAGAGAACAGTCTATCTAGATTTATCTAAAAACGCAGGTGACGGGTGTCACTTAGCCACAGGTATCCCAGATTTGACCGTCCCGATTTTCCAGCAAGCAGTCTTGGTTTGTGGGCAGCCAGATGGTGTCGCCCAACTGAATGTTCGCACCGTAGGTGTCCACAAGGTTCTGGGTGACTGACTGAATGTTGCCGTCGCACTTGGCTTGGGCTATCGCCCATAGCGTGTCGCCGTACTCAACGGTATGTGGGTCTGGCTCGCAGGTGAACCTATCGGCGTTCTTGGAAGCGAACCCGATGAGCAGGGCCCCGATGGCGACTGCCAGCGACCAGCGCACGGCACGGCGCAGATGGCGATAGCGCAGACGGTTCATTCGTCATACCCCATATCGTCATAGTCGGTGTAGTCGCCCCAACCTTCATCTTGCTCAAAGATATCGCTATCCAACGGCTGAGCGTCGTCAGGTTCGGGTGTGGTAGGTGGTGTGGTGTTCATACCGTCATTCTAATGGTAATAATGCCTAATCGCAACCAACACAGAATAAGCGGCCCCGCCGCCGCTATGGGAGTTTCGGCTGGGCGGGGCCACCCATCTGTTTCTCTCTATCTTTTACGGTGGCGGAAAGCAACCGCTTAGATGTTCTCCAACACCTGAGAGGGCTTCACCTTCAGGGCTTTGCACAAGCGAATGAATGTGTTGAGGTTGGGTGAGAAGTGGTCATTCTCAATGCGGTTCACAGTCTTGCGGTCAACACCTGCCTTGTCGGCTAGTGCGCACTGGCTGAGGCCCCGCTCTGTGCGAAGGTCAAGCAACCGCTTGGCTACTTTACGCTCTTTGGGTGCGAGGGACTTATCTTTGTATGTTGCCATTATCTCTCCTATTTGTTGGGGTATTGATAGTACAGTCGCGTGGGCAACATCACAACCACATCCACTCAGTTCCGTCTGGCTTCCATTGTTCCTTGGTTGCTTGCTTTAGCCACTTGCTCGCCTTCTTGGTGCAGTCGTAGCCCCGAAACACCTGAACAAGGGTCTGTCCACTCGCGTCATCGGTCAGGGTTACTCGACGCACAGTTCCTTGATACACCGTGCCGTTTTGCCGTAGGTCGCCCTTCTCGATTTTCACCGAATAGGCGCCCACGCGGGACTCGCACGACAATTCCATGTTGATGATTTCGACTACGAACTGAGACACTATTCGCTTTCGCTAATTGGAACCCAAGTCCCACCAACTCCACAAGCCAACTCTTGGTCAACTAGCCAATCCTCATAGCGTTCCTGAGCCAAGGCGTAAATAGCGAACTCGTCCCGCTTGTCGCACTCATGAAATAAGTGACTGCGAAGTAGGCGGTCTATCCATTCTTGCCTTTCGCTCTCTGGCAAGTCATCCCAACTACAGGGCGTCGTCATCATCAAATCCTTCTGCCAACCATTCTGCCACACTCTGTTCGTCATCTAGTACCGACGCTTCGTCGGTAGCGATTTCTGCCTCATACTCGTCGGTGACGAAATCTATGTTCTTGTGAAGCACCTGCTGAACGCTCTGTAGGGTGGCAATGTCCTGCTGACGATAGGGGTACTGCTCGTCAGACGAAACAGCCAATCGGGCTATTCTGTCGGTAATCGCCTTGCTGACCTCAAACAGTTGCTGAACGTCAAGGGTGATAGTGGTCTTGTGGGTTTCTCTAATGCTCATTGGTCTCCATTCTAGTGGTAATAATGCCTAAATCAAACCCGTAGGTCTTGTAGACCCTGTGCCCCGCGTAGCGCATTTCAGCGTATTCATGCTCTCGTAAGTGCTGTTCGAACCAATGTTCGTACTCTTCGTCGCCCATCGCAATCAACTGTTCGTCGTTCGGCTCGTAACCGCGGGGCCACCGTTGCCATAGGTAAATGGGTTCAAGTAGTTTCATCTTCACGCTTTTGTAGTCGTTTGATAAGCACACCTAGTACTACGCACAATACACCGACAACTGTGATGAGAATGTTCCATTCGGAGAAATCGTAGCGATTGTGGTGGTCAGCCAACATTATCAAGGTTCATAAACTTGAGGAAGTCCCTGATTACGTCCAATACGGCCCCGCTCTTGGTATTGACGTTTTCGTGTGATAGTTCTTCGTACATCGGCAGCCCATCATCACCGTATTTGACGACAATGACTTGATGCTGTATTTCGCCCAATGGGGTAAAGCAAACAATGGACAATATTTCGTTTATGTCGTCAGTTATCCCTTCCTGAAAGGCTCGCTGTAGGTCGCCCCGCTGGAACTTGATGTTGTTGTCTGGAATGGTGCGCATATACGCTTCGCTCACAAAGCCGACAAACGCTGGTTTGCCGAACTTCACGAACCCATCGGTAAGTGCCGAGTAAAACAGATTTGGTGCTGAAAGAGTTTCGTCGTCAGCACTTGGCATTGGCAGGGCGCATATTTCCAACTCATCGTTTTCCGACTTATGCCACAACATCACGGGCGGCGTGTCGGCGGGGCCACCGTGCGATTGGCAAAGAGCATACTTAGCAGCCTGCGCCATAATCGCTATCGCTTTTACAAACTCAGATAGGTCGTTTGGTTTCATTTCTGCCCCGTTCTGGATTGTACCAACTTGTTCTTGGCGAAACGTCGTTCCTTATCAACGCTTACGAGTAAGCGTTCCAAGGCAACCACGATAATGGTCAGATTGGCACGGTTGATAGTGATTGAGCCGTCCTCTTCCATCCAGTCAATCTTTATGCCAAGGACTTCCTCAATGGCAACCATCAGTTCGTTGATGTTCTCTTTTGTGTTCATACGTTCATTCTAGTGGTAATAAAGCCTAATAGCAACTTCACGAACCAGGCTCGTATTGTGCGCCATCTTTCCAAGCCATCTCGCTTTCATCGTCAAACAACACATAGTTGTCATCTCCGTCGTCCCGCAAACCCGTGTAGATAACGATTTGCCCGTCGTCATCTTCATCAATCAGATAGTTGGGGCAAAGCGCAGCGATTTTGGTGCGAAACCGATACCCACTCGTCGTCTTAGTTTTCTTCTTCGCAGACTTCTTGGTTTTCTTCTTCGCAGGCTTGCGTTTCTTGGTGGTTTTCATACGGTCAGCCTAGTGGTAATAATGCCCAAAAACAACTTTACGAGCAATCATACGTCCCGCTTGATTTCCTGTTGTTGGCGCGGGCGGGGCCGCCCATCGTTGTTTGTCTCTATCTTCTACGGTGGCGGAAAGGGTCATTCCGAGCCGCCATTCCACTTCCACTTACGGCAAGCGTTCTTGCTGTCCCGCTTGCGCCTGTCCGTGAAAGTCTGCGCCTTGTTTCGCACACCGTCTTGGTGCGCTTGGCGTTCTTGGGGTAGCCACTTATGTCTCTTACTCATACCTTCATTCTAGTAGTAATAATGCCGAACGGCAACTGTGCGATTAGGCGTTATTACCACTAGAATGTCGGTATGCACATCGTACCAATCACTGATGCCACGGGTGACACCGTGGACTGTAATACCTACTGCTCAGACTTTTGTGCTCAGACTGACCCTGACTATCAGGGCTGGTTCGGGTGCGTTGAGGCTGCCTACGACACTGTCTGTGTCTGCTGTGGCACACCTATCAAGGGCGAAGTACCATTCCACGAGTTCCTATGGGGAGCGTGGGGAGAATGAGTAAGCCCTATTCAGCGTGGGTTCGGATAACTGTTGCGGACTTCCCAGCCGACGACGACGGGGCCGCCCATCGCACATTCCACGAGTTCCTAAATGAGTTTGTGGAGTGGCTCAAAGACGGCAAGAAGTCGCAACTCCAAGTAAAAGACATTGAGTACCCGATGGTATTGCCCAACGAATAAATCGCACGGGGCTTGCCCCTAGCGGGGGTGGGGATACGGTCTGGCACGACAGCGAGGCTACGGCTATTGCTCGGCACAATGACCGACCCCCACTCCGCGAGTGTCCCGCTAGAACAGCGTCTCTTGCTGTTCCCTAAGTTCCTTATCCACGCAGAAGTCGTGGCGCAGTCGGTAATGCTCTTGCTCAACCGAGGCGAGCGTACGGGTCTGGCCCCGCACCCAGCCCGTAGCAAGGCGCAGGGTGTTATGCCCCTTGGGGTCTATGGCAACTCCGCACAACTCGCAGGCGTAGAGTGGCGGGACTACCAGAGCAACTCAACCTTGTCGTGAAGTTCTGACGAGAGTTCGTCGTGATAAAACGGGTCAAACTCGCTTCCAGCAATACTGTCTGCCACATCGGGACGTTTGGCGACAAGCACCGTAAAGTAGAATTGTCCTAGACGCAGAAGTTTGTTGGGTGGCGTGACTTTCATATGTGCCTCGTACAGAATGGCGAGGTCGGCAAGAAATGCGTTGTAGGAATAGCGGGGCGTGGTGTCGTCAGGCGAGGTCAAGATACCGCAGTCCTCTCACGATGTATGGAGTTTGTTCTCCCACCCACGCACCTTGACAGTTGTACTCAATGTATTCTTCGGCTTCTTCTGCGCTCATTGAGTCCCGAAACATAAGTGTTGTAATCATCTTGTCGTAGTCGTACACGGCGCAGTCAGGTTGGTTCATACGAGTTGTGTACCCGATGAAGGCATCGTCAAATCCGTCCATAAGAAGTAGGGACATATCTGCGTCCCGCAGCGCGGTGTCAATGTCGGTTCTAGTTATCATAGACCCGCCATACTACTCTGGTCTGCTTTCACGCACACGCCCCACCGCCAGCCCCGAAGGGGGTGGGGCGACGGCGGCAGGGCGGGCGGTTGTGGGGCGGGGGTTGCCCCCCGCCCCCCGACGCTCAGGCGAGCAAGTCGGCTACCGCGCGGGCGACGAACGCCCGCAGGCGAGCCGAGCCGTGCCAGCCCTTGGTCGCGACGCTGTTATCCAGCGTGGCGAGCAAGGCGAGCGCGAGCGCGATGCGCTGCGATTTCATGCCTTCCCCTTTCTGCGACCCCCCGCCCGCTAGGTGGTCGCGCGTTGGTGGCGCGGGCGATGGCTTCATTCTAGTGGTAATAATGCCCAATGCCAATCCTGTGGATAACCTGTGGACAATCCAGCCCTACGCGCGCGGGCGTCCCGCGTGCGCCTGCGCTCGCGCCCGCGCGCGGGGCGGGGAAAATGTGTTCTCTCTATCTTCTACGGTGGTGGAAGAGTCGAGTTGGACTACGCCCCTCGGGGCTCGTGGCTCACGCCACTACCAACTCCGCGTGGCAGAGTTTGGCAAGGATTTCTGCGAGAGTGACGCCCGCCGCGAGGTGAATGTTGATGGTTGAGTGCCCCGCCGTGATTTCCAGATTTGTGAAGTTTGAGAACCCCACGACACGGAAGTTGGGCAGGTCTTGCTTGTCGGTGTGAATGGTGATGCTGGTGTTGGTCATAGGTTCATTCTAGTGGTAATAATGCCCAATAGCAAATGTGTGATTAGGCGTTATTACCACTATCCTGAAGCCATGACCACAACAACATCACCCAGCACCAAATGCCAGATACTCAAGAGCGTACTAATGCGCCTTGTGAGCGAGATTGAGAAGGCCGAGGCCGAGGCCGCCGACACCGTGTGGCTTGACGAGCGACGCGACATTCTCAATAAGGTTCTCAGCGATACGCAGCGGGCTATGGATAAACTCGCCTACGAACTGAGTATCGGTCACTAAGGCGACCCGACCCGACCCGACACCAAATGTGTGTTTAGGCGTTATTACCACTAGAATGAAAACTGTGAGAGCAACCGCCGACACCGTCTAGCCCAGACGCAACACTCAAAACCCCTGGGGACTAAGGGAAGTCCCCAGGGGGTGGGCATCGCTAAGTGTATTATTAGAACTATGAGCGAAATAGACGACCAAGACTTTCGGGGCTGGCGGTTTGAGCCGCAGCCAAGCAGGGAAGCAATACTAGAACGCAGGGTCAAAGAACTTGAGAACATTGTGGCGCAACTACAACGAGACATTCGTAGTAAGGGCGTTGCCATCGAGGAGCCCCGTGAAGGGCAAGGCATTCACACAGTAATGGGTACTATTGGCAAGTTGCGTGGCACTCTTGTTCAGAAGTCAAACCAATGACTGAGGCCCCGCCCCCTGAGCCTGGAGTTCCCAAGAAGAATGAAACAGTCATAGTCGTAAAAAAGGACAGACCCCCGCCTCGGTTTATTGAACAGACCATAGGCACACGGGGCTCGTCGTGTTGCCCTAACCGTTAGACTGGTGTAACATCTCCAACAACGCAGGGAATGTATCAAAGAACTTGTCGGCGCACTTACTACACAACTTCCACACAGGCAGGTTTTCGTCAGGAAATGGGTCAAAGTAGCCGCCGTAATAGCCAATGTCGTGTGGGTTGATTACCAAGCCACCGTCGCAAAGGTGTGTGTTCACGCTCTCAGCCTTAGCAGCGGCCCCGCACCCGTCACAATGTACGGGTGGCAGTATGGGTTCGTCGTTGAGCGTGACGGTCATAGTGGGCAGTCGTCGTACGCTTGCCAACTGTCTTCACAAGAACACCAACCAAATAACGCCACTTGCGTTTCGTGGGTGAGTTCGGCTAGGTCGTCGTAAGACGGTGAGCCACCGAGTTGGTCTATCACCAAACTCCAATAGTCCACGAATAGTTGTTCGGCTTCGGTCATGTTATGCGATACCCCACGCCACCTTGTTGCGATACGCATCATCGTCGGCGCACATGGCAAGCCATTCGGTGCGCTCACGACGCCATTCGGCGTAGGCGTTGGGGGTGAGATACTTCTTAGCAAGGTGGTCATTCCACTCTTCGTAGGAAAGGGTATCCACCCACCACGGTTCGTCAGATTTCAACCACAAGTCTCGCTCGTAGTTGTTCCACGCTTCCCACAGGTGAGCAGGAATGTCGGGTGAGTTGTGGGTTTCGGGTTGTTTCATCATGCGACAATCCTAGTGGTAATAACGCCTAATGCCAACTACGCGCGCTCTTGCGGCCCCGCCGCCTTCTTCGTCTCCAAGCGTTGCTTCGCGCGGCGCGGGGCCCCAAATCTGTTTGTCTCTATCTTTCACGGTGGTGGAAAGCCCTAGTCGCTGGCGAGCGCAACGCTCTTTTGGGTGACTTCTTCTTCGTCTTTATCCCACGCTTCCATGACGGACACGCTGGCGTTCCAGTGTCCCGCTTGGTCGGCAAGGATTTCTTCCATAATCGTCATGGCGATTTCTGCCGATGCTTCTGGCGTACTTTCCATTTCTTCCATCGTCACGATGATTTCCAACTTGACGCTGTGGGTGTGGGTTTCGGGTTGTGTGGTCATGGGGTCAGTCTAATGGTAATAACGCCTAATCCCAACTCGGCGTCGTTCCGTCTTCGTTCCATTTGTCGTCGCTGAACCTATCAACGATTTCCAATAGGATACCGCCGATGGCGAGCAGCAGTTCTTCGGGCGTAGCACCCAAGTCATCTGCGCTCAGACGCTCGTTGAGCAGGTCTTCGGTCAGGGCGACAAGCGCACCCGATGGGGTTGAGCCGATACCTAGATAGTTGTCGGCAAGTGCTTTGGTGGTTTCTGTGGTCATAAAGTCATTCTAGTGGTAATAACGCCTAACGACAACCTCATTAGCGTTGCCTTCTTCCCATACCTCTCGACAGTCAGGGCATAACCCCTTGTCGTCGAGTCCCGCCCACTCGTCTCCGCAGTTAGCGCAAGCGGTGTCGTTGCCGAACTGTGGCGTGGTCACTTATCCCACGACCTCTCGCTGAGTAGCCCTGCGAAGTCGTTGGGGTAGCCAACCTTGTCGTTGAGCCAACGCTCGCTGTCGTGGTGCTGTGTCTCGCAGTCACGGAATGTCTTTTGAGCGATGAGTTTGCCCGTGTAGTGGTCACGCAGTATCACTTTGAGTTGCTTATCGTCGCTCTCCCATACTGCGAGACGCTTACCGTTGCTCACGCAAGTGAGAACTAATCCGAATGTGGTGTCTGTGGTGGTCATGGGGTCATTCTAGTGGTAATAATGCCTAACGACAACTTACCCATGTCCAAGTCGTATCGCCGTCATCGGCCCCGTTTTCGTCAGCCCAATGCTTGGCAAGTGCCCTGCCCATGTCGTAGTAGTTGATTTCTGGTTCGTCAAAGTGCGTCGTACTGTCCATCTTGTGTTCGCGCATGCCAAGAAAGAAGGCATGTAGCCATCTGAAAGCCATGAAGCGGGGCGGGCGTTTTGATTTCATTTCTTGTACTCAACTTTCTCGTTAGTTTCCAAACATACGATAGCAACATCGTCGTATCCCTGAACTTCATAGGACTGAGACAGTAGAACTGCCTGTCCCCAACTTAGGTGCCAATCGTTCACTTCGGCCCCGCCAACAAAGACGGTGTACCTGAGTTCGGGTTCTTTCACTCGCACTCCTCGTCGTAGCACCATGTCTCCAAGTGGTGCGCTTCTACGATTGCGTAGGCTGGTGCCCAATCGTTGCCCTTCCATAACACGCCCTCTGGCAGTTGGATAATGCGAGCGTCGTCTTGCCACCTAATAGCCTCAATCGCCTGAATACACGGCTCAATCATGCTGGTCGGTACGGGTGGGTAGTGATTGCCCGTCAAATGCCATGAGAGTTGCTGGCGTAGGCTAATGCCCATGTCGTCGGCAACTTCTTTCATGCTCTCTGCGCCAAGTCTGCCCATGTTAGGCGACCTTCATGAAGTTGTGGTTGGGCTTCACGATTGAGTTCACGGCTCTGCCGTATCCCTCAGCCTTGCCCTGCTTCTTGATTAGTTTCCATACGCTTGGCGTGACCGTTGCGTAGATGTAGCGACCACCGTTCAGATACTGAACCGTGAGTGTGCGCTCACGCTTGCTGTACCTGAGTTCGGCAATCGCCCTACTGTGTCGTGGTTTGACTGTGTTTCTCATGCGGTCATTCTAGTGGTAATAACGCCTAATAGCAACCTCACTCTGCGTGTCTGTTCAGTCACTATGTGCGTTTGTGCGACAGCCACCCCAGCCCCGCCGCGCGTGGGCGGCGATAAACGAAATAAACGCAGGGCGGGGCCCCTGGGAATGGGTTGTCTCTATCATCTACGGTGGTGGAAAGCCTTACGATACCAACTCGCCCACAAGTGGGCTAGGTGCTTCCTCGCCAAAGACGGTTTCGTACAGTGTGCGCCCAGCCTGCCACTCAGTCCAATCACCGTCTGAGCGAACCTCTACTAAGTTACCGTAGATAACTTTCGCACGGATTAGCACGGCGCATACGACAGCGTCGTAGGGCTTGTAAGCGGTCTTACAGAAGTCAAAGATTTGGTGCGGGTTTTTGCCCTCGGCTGCGAAATCCTTGCGTTGCCAATCGGGTTGCTCTGGCAGTGCTTCCCAAACAAAGGTTTCGTGGTCATGCCCCTCTTTGGCGTCACCGTTGAAGCGGAAGTACGCCTCGGTGAACTCTGGCTCGCCATAGCCGACATAGCCACGAACGGCTATGCCCTGTTTCTGAGCCTCAGCGATAATCGCCTTAGCGTCAAGTGCGAGTTTGCCGAACATGTAGGCAGACCCCTTGCTCTTGGCGTTGCGTATGTGGTAGTGCGTGTACCCCATGACTAGAACCCCAACATTTCTGCGAGTTCAGTCGGGTAGCCCTTGTCGCCCTTTTTGCGAGCGATAAGGTGCTTGGCTTGCTTTTTTGGTTTTGTGGTTTTCTTTTTCTTGGTCATGCGTTCATTCTAGTAGTAATAATGCCTAAACCAAACTTTACTAGCACGGCATGGTCGTCGGTGTTATCCCAATCAACATCAAACCCTTCGGCTTTCATTTCCTTAGCCACGATAGCGCCAGCCCCGCCATCGTGATACACATACACATCAGACTTGGCTGAGCCATCTCGGCTGAAGTGGATACCCGACAATCGGTCATTTAGCGTTCCGTCGCCACAGAAAGTCCACGCAAGTTTCCCATCGGGAAGGTCGTGTACGGCGCATGAGCGACAACAAGACACATGGTTCTGTCTGGTGGCAACACCCTGGGCCCCGATGCGCTTCCATGCGGTGTTCCAGCGTTGGCGGTCAGTTCTCATTGGCAGACAAACCATTTCTTGGTCGTTGCCAGCAAGTTGTTGTAATCGCCAGATGTGGCTTCGGAGATGAAGTTATCCCACTCAGCGTCAAAGGCTTCGTCACTCCAATCAGCAAAGAAAGGTGAGTGCGACATGGCTTCGTGGATACGCCCCAAGATGGAGAAGGCGTTTCCGTCCTCGCCTGCGAGCGTAATGGTGATTTCTGGATACTTCGGTGCGGTCATGCGTTCAGCCTAGTGGTAATAATGCCTAATGCCAACAAGCGTTGGGTAGGTGGCGGTCAGACCGCCACCCCAACCGTCACTCGCTTGTGTGGCTTGACGGTCACTACCTGCGCTACTGCGTTGGCGGTAATC
>Ga0169931_10014741_pt1 | contig 10551 bp, 8 predicted proteins | sample Kivu_15m_20L_FD_129675 | JGI IMG/M metagenome (GOLD analysis project Ga0169931, IMG submission 129675) | Freshwater microbial communities from Lake Kivu, Western Province, Rwanda to study Microbial Dark Matter (Phase II) - Kivu_15m_20L... | ecosystem: Environmental > Aquatic > Freshwater > Lake ... | reverse complement strand
TCGCCACAGCCCAGGGCGAGGCGGCCATCGGGAAGCATCGCCAGAGCATTGAGGCCATCGCAATCACTGCGAAAGCTCGCTGATTTGAAGCCAGCGGATGATTCCCTGACTTGCAGGATGGAATCCCTGGAACCAGAAGCCAGGCGCCCATCAGGGAGCACGGCCAGAGCCTGCACCCCCCTCTCATGCTCATGTTCATGCTCTCCAAAAACACCCGAGCATGTGCCGCTGGCGAGATCCCAGAGGCGAATGGTGCCGTCGCCAGAGCCCGAGGCCAGGCTCCCTTCCGGGAGCAGCGCCAGGGCGCACACCGCACCGCGATGTCCCTGCAACACAGCGTTGACGGAGCCACTGTCAGGGTCCCAGACGCGAATACTGCCATCGGCAGACCCCGCAGCGAGGCGTCCATCCGGTAAACCGATCAGCGCCGTGACGGCAGCGTCTGCGCCTGGCTCCTTCAACACCATCTGCGGCCCATCAGAACTTTCCACAACCCGCCCAGGGCTGAGTTGCGTCGTCACGCGTGCCGTGCTGAACAAGATCCGTTGCAGCTCCAGCTGCGCCAACCAGGCTGCGGTGATGGACAGGACCTCCGTTGGCGGCACATCCACAACGGTTGCTGTTTCGAAGGGCAGGGGCTTGAACTCCATCGCCTCAGGCCAGACAGAGCCCGGCGGCAGACGGCTGCCTTTGCGGATCCGTTCGGCGAAAGCACGCGCCGCCTCACCGGGCAAGGTGTCGAGCAGGCGGGCGGTGACAGCGGCGAACTGCACCACGCCCTCCATTCCCTTGGGTGGCGCCACCTTCGGATCGCACAACATCGCTTCAAATGACGGTTCATCAGCACGGCGATTGCGGTTCCAGCGGCGCTCCACCAGGGCGCTGACGCGGCTGATCACATCGCGGCGCTCCAGGGCGGAAAGCTGCTGGCGCAGCAGAACAGACACCGGAGCCAACACCTCGAATTCCAGCTGCTCCGCTCGCCGCACCTGGGCATCTCTGCCGCTGGCTTGCGGCAGCGGCGCGGCAGTGGCCTGCTTGCCCACCACCAGGCCACTGGTGAGCACCTCGGCGACCGGCAGGTAACTGTCCACCTCCGGCAGCCTGGCCGCCTTCAGCAGATCGATCACCGGCAGGGTGAGCAGCGGTGACGTGGCCATCACCCTCAGCAGCTGTTGGGCCTCAACCGAAGCCATCGACTGAAACGCTTGCCACAGGGCTTCCGCCTCCTCGGCGGTGCTGGGCGGCGGGGCGGCGGAGGGCGCCGCCAGGTCGCGATCGCCCAGCAACCGCCGCAGCCGTTGCCGCCGCAGCCGCTCCGTCAACAGCGCCACTCCAGCGCTGGCACAAGCGGGCTGACCCATCACCACCGCGCTCCACGTGCCCAGGGCGTCCCGCTCCAGCGGCAACACCGGCACCGCCAGATCCCGCCCTGGCGGCAGCGGAGGCTGCCACCACGGCAATGGTTCAGCCCGGTAGGCGCCATTGCTGGCGGCGGGTCGGCCGTTGCGCACCGACACCCGCTCCACCGCCGCCAAGGCGGTGCGATTCCAGTGCCACAGCGGCAGCGGTTGCAGGATCGCCGTCGGACAGCAGCGGGCCCAAAGCTCCAGCACGGCAAACATGCGTCCATCCCACCAGTGCCGGCCCGCCGCGTCGCTGAGCACCAGCAGCAAAGGCCGGCTCCCCGGCAGCAGCCGGGCCGCGCCGCTCAGCCGCGCCACCGCCGCGCGGCGCTCCGCGCGCGACTCGCCGCGCCGCACCGGACCCGGCTGGAGTTCCCCCAACCGCACCCGCGCAAACACTTGGGTGGAGGCCAGCACCTGCCGCAGCTCAGCCGCCTGGCGACGCCACACCCGCATCGACACACCGCCATCGCAGAGCAGCAGCACCTCGTCGAACGCCGGTCCCCCGCAAGGCTCAAATTGGGGCTGCAGCAAACCGGTCTGGGCATAGAGGGCCACCGTGGCCTCCTCCGCGAAGCGCTGCCGGCGGGGATCGGCCTGGCGCCGTAACAGGGGCGCCAGAGCGCGCACCAGCGCCTCGCGATCCCCCAGGGGCCGCTCCCGCCGCACTCTGCCCTTCAACACCCCCTCCAGATCCCTGGCCACATCCCGATCGGTCGGCAGCGCCATCACCGGCAAAAGGGTGTCCTGCGGGGCGGTGTCAGCGGCGGCAGGGAAAACCTTGGGCAGGAAGGGGTCGGGCGGCAGGACGGACCGCTCGGGGGGGATGTCCGGCTTGGGGCGCTGTGGCCCGGGTTCAGAGACGGGGGGGGTGCCTGGAAGGTTGGGCTCAGGGGTGGTGGCGAAGCGAATCGGAGCGCCGCCGGGCCGCCGCGGCGTCGGGGGCAGCTGACGGGCCAGCCAGAGCAGCTCGGCCAGTTCCCGAGGGCCCGGCGGCAGCGCTTCGGGGCTGGCCTCCTGGCTGTGGGCCACGAGCCAGCCGATGGCCTCCGCCAGAGCCGCAGACAAGGGCTGGCGGACAGGCATCAGCCGGCCCCCTCCCGATCCTCGCCATCGCGGCTGCGCAGGTCGCGGTAGAGGATGGCCCTCAGCCGTTCAGCGGCGGCCGTGTCAGGGGAGGGCCAGGGATGGTCACGGTTCTGCTCCAGAGTGAGCAGGTGCAGAGCATTGAGCAGTTGATCGGTGGCGAGCTCGCCCTCCTGATCCCGCTCCAGGAAGGTTTGGATCTCAGCCGGCACCGCTGGATGGCGCAAAAAGGAGTCCGACTTGCGGCCCTTGGCTGAACTGGCATCCGGCTGAAAATGGGCCAACACCACGGCATTGAGGGTATCGGTCTCGCTGGGATGGGGCATCTCCACCCGGATGCAGCGGCGGTTGAAGGCGGGCGGGAAATCACGCTCGCGGTTGCTGGTCATCACCACGATCGGAAATTCACCGCATTGCACCTGCCCCTCCCGCACCACCGCGCTGCCATCAGGATCGGCGGTGCGCACGTTTGCCTCGGCGTTCAGGGAGTCAGTGGCGGGGCCTGAGGGCGATTCGGCGGAAAGAGACGCCTGCAGGCCGCGCTCGGCCTCTCGCTGGGCGCGGAAAACCTCGCGCTGGAGCGGGGGAATCAGATAGGAGCCCTCCTCGAACAGACTCAGCAATTCGTTGGGCAACTGGATGTCAGATTTGTCGATTTCATCGATCAGCAGCACCCGCGGCCGGTTCCAGGGGAGGAAAGCGGTTCCGACAGGCCCAAGGCGGATGTAATCAGCCACCGGAAAGATGTGATCTTTATCTTTATAGATCTGCGAATCCTGCAGGCGCGCGATGGCGTCATACTGAAACAGACCATCTTCCTGCAATTGACTGCGGGGTGAAATCGACCAGCGCAACACCGGCCCCAGATTCAACTCCCAGGCGATCGCATAGGCGAGGCTGGTCTTGCCCGTGCCCGGGTCGCCGCTGACCAGCAGTGGCCGACGCAGATGGATCGCCGCATTCACCGCCGTGCGCAGCCGTTCACCCTGAGGGGTGATGGTTTTTCCTTCGCGCGGCAATCGAAACGCTTTGCCCCGTTGCACGGTGTTGGAGTTGAGATCCAGTGGGGGGACAGCCTGTGGCTGAATGCCAGCCGCAGGCTGGCGCTGCCGCCAGGGCGGTACTGGGATCTCCCAGGGAGCGTTCGCAGGGCGCTGGCTGCCGCTGTTGGTGAACAGCTCCCAGGTTTTGGGGATGGATTCGGTCATGACAAGGGGGAAATGATGAGCGAAAGCTGAGGGGCTGGCTGAAGGTCTTCAGCAGCGGCAGGAGTGTCCTGGCGGGGTGGAGAAAAGAGGGCTTGGAGCTTGGCGCGATCAAGGGCACGGTCTGGATGATCAACAAGGATTTGGAGTCCGCAAATATCCATCAAGGCTGAGATCGACTTGGAAGCCTGGGAATCTCTCAACAGCGACACCTCTGTCCCCTTCGCCAAGCCCTCAACGGGGCGGATTGCGGTGAAGGTGATCAACCATTTGGGGGATGAGGTGATGAAGGTGTATAGGGTGAGTCATCCCCTCTCATGATCAGTGGATGACTTTCGGCTGCCATGGCTAGAGCGGCATTCCACCTGTTGTACAATTATTTTGTACGGTAGGAGTGGGCCGGCATGACGCCAGTCTCCGTATCCGATCTGCGGCAGAACCTTCCCGCCTTCCTCAGGCGTGTCCAGGCCGGTGAGCAGCTGCAGATCACATCCCGTGGACGGGTCATCGCCCACATCGAGCCAGAGCGCGACCCCGCTGAGGAAGCACGCCAATGGCTGCTCGCTCTTCGTGATCACGTTTCCCTGGGCGACGTGGTTAGCCCCATTCCCGATCTCGAATGGAGTGGCGATGCGAATCATCTGTGACACCCACATCCCGCTGTTCTGGGCCAATGCTCCCTCTCGGCTCAGCAGGAGTGCTACCGCTGCACTAGAAAAAGGCCGGCAAGACGGCCAGCTCGCTATTGCCGATATTTCTCTTTGGGAAATGGCCCTTCTTCATGAACGCGGTTGTCTTCTGCTGCCTGATTATATCCTAGCCGTTGAATATCTCCAGCTACATATTTCAGCACGGGGATCCTGCTGATCGCCTCATCGCGGCCACTGCGCTCCATGGCCGCTGGCCTCTGATCACAGCCGATGAAAAGCTGTGTGCTCTTCCTGATCTCCAATGTATTTGGTAGCCGCCCTATGGGGTGGCCGCCTGACAGGCCCAGCCAGGCCGTACGCATCTCCGCAGAGTTCCGGCTCGCCACAGATCGGTTGCAGATCAGCGGGGCAAGCTCCTGCTCGATCTGCTGGCCGGCTTCGACACCGACTTCTTAGTGGGCCACAACCTTCGTGAATCAGCTCGAACGGCTGACTGGTGGGGGCTCAACCGGCTTGCGGGTGTAGCAAAGAGCCCACAAACGTCATCTTAGGCTGCTTTAAATGCTGGCCAAATATTCCAGAGCCCATTTTGACCTAGACTTGATTTTCGACCTCGATGATCCTTTTGACGCTCTCGACGACCCCAGCGAACCACAAAGCAGAGAGTGCTTGAATCGTGATGGATTTAACGCTCTAGCAATGTTATTGACCAAGTTTGCGTAAAATGTCTTCAAGCGTTGATCTTTTGATCGTGCAAGTAAAGTTTAGCGGCTGCCCGTCTACCATTGCAAGAAGTGGAAGGTTAACCTCATATTCGAAAGTTCTTTCGAGGGCCTCAACTGCATTATTGGCTTCCATGCGTATGCGTTTGTCGGCGGAGAGGAATTCAGGCTTGGGTAGTAACTGGATGGCCACGCCGCCGTCGTTCTGTATGCGCTCGATAATATATTCAGCGACTGCCACTTGAAGCTCAGCGTTGCTCATGGTGCTTTCTTGATTGAGAGTCAGTCTCAGGGAGAATCCGTCTGATCTGCCATTGGCTTGACAGCGGAGTGACGCTCTGCAACAATGGTAGTGCTGTCCTGTCAATGACTGGGGTTTGCTGAGCTGGAATGGGTCGCGCCTGGCGCCGCGGTGGGCTGCTACTCTCCTGGTTGCCAAATCTCTGAGCCTGGCAATGGTAAGGTTAGCTCTTGTTTTTCTTGGGCACAGAGTTCAACCACCCTCATCTTGCAGCGAAGTAGCGATGGATTAGTAGCACACGAAAATTCATGAAGTCGTGCGCAAATTCTCGATACCACGAGCGGTCAAGATGTCAACCTTTAATCTCAATTCACAGTCAAACAATGCTGAGCAAAACTTGCATAAATGAGTCCCTAGCACTTGCTAGAATTGCAGCAGGTGATAGTAATATAAAAATATCCTCAATCAAGCGATTTCTTCAGGCCCCAAAAGCAGCTTCACGATGCTCCTTTAGTGATGGATGGCCAATTAAATCCCACGGCGACAAAGCAGCGACCAAGCGCATCTCCCATCATCAAGCCGAAAACTAAGATGGCCATGATAAAGTTAATGGCCGGCAAGCTGCATCGAGCACGCGTAACAAATGCCAATGTAGACTATATAGGTAGTATCGCTATCGACTCGGATTTGCTCCATGCAGCTGGTATTCTCCCTATGCAAGAAGTTGAAGTCGTAAATATTTCCAATGGAAACAGGTGGTCAACTTATGCTCTTCCGGGCACTCCTTCCTCTGGCGAAATATGCCCAAATGGCGGCGGCGCTCTTCTGTGTGAACCAGGCGATATACTCATTATTTTCTCATATACTTACGTCGACCCAGCTGAATTAGATATCAAAGAGCACCGTGGAATTACATTGCTGCTTGACAGCGAGAACGTATGCACATCGATACTAGAACAAAAATTGACAAGGACTGACGGTCAGCTCAGATATGGATGCGATGAATATCCGCCTTGAAATACACCATGAATAGAAATTTACGCCATCAATTATTACACCCTGCCCACTAACTGGATTCGTTCCATGATGCTAATTAAAACTATTGTTCGTCCGAGCATGATTCCCAACGCCGGATTAGGATGCTTTTCAGTTGACTTTGTACCCAAAGACACTTTGTTGTGGAAGTTTAATCCTGATTTCGATAGAGTGTATACAAAAGCAGAGTTTGCTGCACTCGAACTCCCTGCCCAAGAGTTTATTGAGTATTATGGATACAAGTTTAGAGGACTCTACTATCTAAGCTGTGACAATACTCATTATATCAATCACTCGGAACATCCTTCCATGTATGCGGATGAATCGGGTTTACTTGCATACGCTGCAAAGGACATCCAGCCGGATGAGGAACTGGTAGATGACTATCGAAGCTTTGGCGTCACAGAAGACGATCATGATTTTAATCTCAGCTGGTATCGTACATTTATCTAGTTCCTAATACGCTTACATGAATAGGTATCAAGCTCCACACTCCTCAACAGACTCTCCGGCTCTGGAGTAAACTTATATGTTACACGCAGGATGCTCGCGATCATTTTATTCAGATCAAAGCGACGATTAAAGCGATAATAAAATGCGCCCAGATAGCGATCGACATATTTCTCAAAACCTAAGCCATGGAGGGTCCCGCTGCAGCTGGTTTTCAGATTGCTGATCACCAAGTAATGAACTACTCGCAGGAAAGGATGGTAACATTCTCAATTGACGTACGCCTTCAAGGGCCGGGACGCTCCACCGCACCAATGCGAGCCTGATCGCTCATCGCCGAGCGCGCCGAGATTCCCAGTTGCTTCCCCAAGCCACTTCAGGGATCCGGCTGCACCCCACGGCTGTAGATGAGATACCAAGTGACATCACAAGCCAGAACTGTTACTCTGTAGCCAGGCACAACAAGCTGGCGCTGTCAGCATCCTCAAGGCCCATCTTTCCCCAGAAGCTATATGTAAAGTTTTGCAAGTTTAGCCGTGCGCTGCCAATGGTGTCCGTGGATACCTGCTGTGCTATATGTGGAGTGAGCCTGACAGCCAATACCAAAGCAGCTGGTCATCTTCAGGCCGAAAGCGAACGATCACCCCACGCGACACTCGCTTCACATCTCTTTACATACAGCCTCTCAAGTATTAGCGTCGAATGATGAACTTACAGGATAAGCTACGCAATAACAAGGTGCCCATATATTTGATTGAATGCAGCCCGTTTCTAGGCCTCAATATGGAAAAGTATATTGGCGCACTCCACATTATTTGCGCAGTAGATACTTTTAATGGCATGCACCCTAACGTCTTTGCTCCAGCCTCATTCAATTATAACTACTTGGAAAATTATGAGGACACAATCAATGGACTCTTGCGCAATCAAGATGTCATTAACTATATTAGAACTAATGGGCTGGGCAAATTAATCACTTGGCTTCTTGATGAGACTACTGAAAAGCTGGCAAGGAACCTTGGTCTTGAGGTTTGCCTGCCTCCTGTTGCTCTTCGCAATTATTGGGGTAGCAAAGTCAAGGCAAACCATTTAGCGGAACTAGCTGACGTACCTTGCGTCCCTTATGTCGTGAGTGCTATAAGCAGTTATTCGCATCTTCGTCAGATCTCTGCGCATTTAGGAACTCAGCTAGTTGTTCAAATGCAACATGGATATGGCGGAGAGGCAACCTTCTTTATTTCCAATCAACTTGATTTTGAAGAGCATAAACAGCGTCTCACTAATGGCGAAGAGATGAGGATTATGAAACGCATTAATTCTATCAGCACGGGCTTAGAGGGCTGCATTACGCGATATGGCATTGTGACTTCACCCCTGCTGCTAGAGCTTGTAAACATACCAGAGTTAAATCTTTACTTAGGCGGCTGGTCGGGAAACCAGTTGGCTCCCGATGCATTTCCTGAGTCCATCGTTGCAGCAGCTCAAAACTATGCCATCAGAATGGGGCATCAATTACAGAAAGTAGGCTATAAAGGATACTTTGAGATTGACTTTCTGATTGACAAGGAGCAGAATAATAAACTGTACTTCGGTGAAATTAATCTTCGCTTTTGCGGTTTTACATCCATGTTTGCTTACGCTCTGCTCAGTCAGCAAGAAGCTCCACTAATTTTGTACCATCTCGCAGAGTGGCTTGATATCTCTTATCATTTAGACGCAGCTGCTTTGACTCAGCGGTGGAGGTCTCTGCTGCAAGGAACTTCGTTATCTTTTTTGTATATGCATAATGTGCTGGAGGCGAGCATGAGTTCAATCCCATCAGGTGTTTACCGAATAAACTCGGATGACCAGGTCTTCTTTGAGCGTTCAGAAGCATCTATTCCGCACTTAAACTCCGATCAGATATTTTGGCTTAATGTAGCTCCTGACTGGCAAGTACTGCAGAAAGGTCATGAAGTTGGTGGCTTATTTCTTCCGAAAAAAGCCACTGATGATGCTCAATATCTTAATATTGTTGCCAAAAAATGGATAAGGGGTTTACGGGAAATAGGTGATGCCAGATTCAAAAAAGAATATTCATCCTGGCAATAAACCTCCCCAGAGCTGTGCCACAACGGTGAGATTCCAAACCTGGCCCCAGCGCAGGGGAGTGGGCGAGCCGCTGGGGTTGGCGCCAGGGAATCGGCGGTGGCGTGAAAGGAGCAGCCGTCTGTCCAGTCATCCCGATACGCTACTGCTGGCAATCGAAGCGCCAGGGACGAGACTCGGAAACCAGTTGGCGCAGCTTCAGGGGTGATGGTGCGCAAGGCGCAGCCCCAAAACTGGCCCTCACCTGAGCTCCCCCTCCCCCTCCAGCAGCTGCCGGTACAGCCCCGCCAGGCGCCGCTCCAATTCCTCGGCCTCCATCCCCGGCAGCTCCAGCGGGCCCAGGCGCTGCAGCGCCCGCTCCGGTGGATCGGGCGGCAGCGGATCGGGGGGCGTCAGCCGCGGCGCCGGGCGGGCCCGCAGGCCCATGGGCCACCAGGGGGGCAGGCCCTCGGCGTTGGCCGGTTCGGGGGCATCGCGGCGCAGGCTGGCAAGCAGGCTGTCGCGGTCGCGGCCATGCCAGGCCAGCAGCAGCCAGGGGTCCTCATCCAGCCGCTGGGCAAACACATACAACACCGCGGCGATGTGCTTGCAGGGTTCGGCGTCGTCCGGGCAGCCGCAGCGCACCTGCAGATCGTCCCAGCGGCGCGGGAACAACGGCACCCCCACCGCCGCGAACGGCTCCTCCAGATCGCGGGGCACCTCGCCATTGAGCAGCTGGGCGGTCCAGCCCAGGCGGGCGGCCAGCGCCTGCTCCAGCGCCTTCCATTGGGCTTTGCTGGGGTGCGCCTCGCTGGGGGCGGCGCTGCGCACGCTCACCCGGTAGGGGGTGGCCCTGGAGCCCTGCACCCTGGCCTCCAGCCGGCCCGCCTTCACCAGCAGCTCCTGCACCTTGCCGCCGCGGGCATAACGCCGCCCCCGCTCCATGCGCGGCCCCAGCCCATAGCCCTCCAGCACCGCCGTGAACCGCTGCGACCACCACTGGCTGGCCAGCGGCTCTCCCCGTCCCGATCGGCGGGCCGCGGACGGCGGGGGCGGGAACGGGCGACGCGCGTTCATCGCTCCCCCTCCGGCTCGCGCAGCTGGATCAACCGGCGCAGCTCCTCGGTGGAGAGCTGGCTGAGGGCCTGCTCGCCGCTGCCCACCACCCGCTCGGCCAGCTCCCGCTTGCCGCGGATCAGCGCATCGATGCCCTCCTCCACCGTGCCGCCGCACACCAGCTTGTGCACATGCACCGTGCGCCGCTGGCCGAGGCGATGGGCGCGGTCGGTGGCCTGGTCTTCCACCGCCGGATTCCACCAGCGGTCGTAGTGGATCACATGGGAGGCGGCGGTGAGGTTGAGGCCAGTGCCGCCGGCCTTGATCGAGAGCAGAAACACCGGCGGCCCCTCGGGCTCACTGAAGCGTGCCACCAGCTGCTCGCGCCGCGCCCGGCTCAGGCCGCCGTGCAGCCACAGCAGCTCTTCGCCGCAGGTGCGGCTCAGGTGGCGGGCCAGCCGCTCGCCCCAGCTGGTGTACTGGGTGAAGATCAGCGCCTTTTCGCCGGCTTCGAGGATCGCCGCCAGCAGCTGCTCGCAGCGGCTGAGCTTGCCGGAGCGGCCCTGCAGCTCTGAGCCGTCGCCCAGGTAGTGGGCGGGGTGGTTGCACACCTGCTTGAGCCGGGTGAGGCCC
>Ga0169931_10014739_pt1 | contig 10551 bp, 8 predicted proteins | sample Kivu_15m_20L_FD_129675 | JGI IMG/M metagenome (GOLD analysis project Ga0169931, IMG submission 129675) | Freshwater microbial communities from Lake Kivu, Western Province, Rwanda to study Microbial Dark Matter (Phase II) - Kivu_15m_20L... | ecosystem: Environmental > Aquatic > Freshwater > Lake ... | reverse complement strand
TTTTTGAAATAGTATCCGATACGCGCATTGAATTGGGGCACTGTTATTTTTTTGGGGTTTAGGTACAAGGATGCCGAAAAAGGGGATTGTCGATCAACAGCAACAACATCGTATAATTGAAAATCGTAGGTGTTACCATGAAATCGAAGGGTAGAAGGAGCGTAGTAGGCGCGATTCCAACCCCAATAAAAATAAAAGTTACCACGTTTGGTGGCAAACGGTGTGATTTGGCCGAAAACACCATGGATTATACAAGCGAGCAAGAATAAAATACAGTATCGCATGAACGCAAAGTTCACATTTTATTTGTAACTATGCTAAGGTGTATAGTTTCTTAAAAGAAGAGGAGTACTATGATCAAAATCAACGGTTTGTTGGGTTTGCTGATGATAAGCTCGAGCATCATGGGACAAAAACCTTATTAGGGCATTTCAACAAGCAACAACGTTAATCTACCGATATGGAAATGGTATTGGTGCCCTTGTGTGATAATATCCCTAAAATTATTAACTTAGTACATGCGTACCATCAACATGAAATCCCTTGTTTTCTTTGGGATACTATCCCTGTTGCTCTTTTCTTCGTGTAAATCCTCTTCAAGTTGCAATTGCGCTAATACTGAATACTCCAAAACATCCATAAAACCATGATTTATTTATACATTTTCGTTCCTTTATTGCTGCTCATTGTTTCTGGGCTCTACACCGTAAACCAAGGCACCATTGCCGTGATCACTTTGTTTGGAAAATACCGTAGAACAGCCACCCCGGGGCTCAGGTTTAAAATTCCTTTTTTTGAACAGGTTTTTAAGCGTATCTCTTCGCAAAATCAGAGCATTGAAATGGAATTTCAAGCGGTAACAATTGATCAAGCCAACGTTTATTTCAAAAGCATGTTATTGTATTCTGTGGTAGATGAGCAGGAGGAAACCATTAAAAAAGTAGCCTTTAAGTTCATTAGTAACAAAGATTTAATGCAAGCCCTCATACGTACCATTGAAGGGTCGATTCGGTCCTATGTCGCAAGTCAAAAGCAAGCCGAAATTTTGGGATTACGCCACGAATTGGTGGAAAGCGTAAAAGGCCAAATTGATCATACCCTCGAAACCTGGGGATACCACCTCCTCGATTTGCAAATTAATGATATAACCTTCGATAAAGCCATTATGGAAAGCATGAGCAAGGTTGTTGCTTCCAATAATTTAAAAGCCGCGGCGGAGAACGAAGGACAGGCGTTATTGATCACCAAAACGAAAGCAGCTGAGGCGGAAGGAAATGCGATCAAAATTGCAGCGATGGCCGAAAAGGAAGCGGCGATGCTTCGCGGACAAGGGGTTGCACTCTTCCGACAAGAAGTTGCCAAAGGAATGTCCGAAGCTGCAGAACAAATGCAACAAGCCAACCTCGACACCAACGTCATCCTTTTTTCCATGTGGACCGAAGCCATTAAGAACTTTGCAGAATACGGTAAAGGAAACACCATTTTCCTGGATGGATCCCCCCAGGGAATGGAAAACACCATGCGCCAAATACAGGCAATGATGGGGGATCAAAGGATCGATAAGTAGAAAAAACGATTCAAAATTTTTCTGTTTTAAAATTTCTTGAGCGTCTTTTAAACATTTGTTTAAATTAAGTGTTTAACTTTGCGGACGTTTTATGAACCCATCGGCAGAGGATAAGATTAAAGCTGCAGCCTTGCAGGTATTTCTACAGAAAGGCTATGCGAATTGCACTTCTCGTGAAATTGCGCGAGAGGCAGGCATGAATGTAGCCTTGGTCAATTATTATTTTCGATCTAAAAGCAAACTGTTTGCCATTATTTTTGAATCCGTGATGAACGATTTCATGCATTCCATGGTGCAGGTTTTTAGTTCCGATCTTCCTGTCCGATCAAAAATAGAATTGTTGATTGCTCGAGAGTACGAGTTCCTTGCGCTGCATCCAGAAATCCCCAACTTTGTCTTAAGCGAAATTGAACGAAATCCAAACAGCATGGATGAGATCAAACCGATGTTATCGGTAATATTAAAGTCCGGAGTGTTGGAGGAAGTGGAATTGCTACAAAAAAAAGGGGAAATGCGCTCTATTGACATGGTTAGCATTACTTTATTGCTGATGTCGAATTGTCAATTTCCTTTCATGGCGAAAAAACTCGTTCATGCCATTCATGGAATTGAATTTTCCGCTTATGAAAATCAGCTCCAAAATCACCGCGAACATGTGGTTCAGATGATCCTCAATTATTTATTTCCAAACGACGCTCATGGTTAAATTTTTCGTTTTATTCCTTCTAGTAGTTGCGCCATTTGCCCAGGCACAAACCTATTCATTGAATACCTTACTGCGCATTGCCGACACTTCGAATTTCACCCTTAAAAACATGAAATACGATCAAGCAATAACCGCGCACCAGCGCAGCATTTACCTATCAGGGAGGTTTCCAAAGGTCAATTTTACCGGAGATTACCGCTACAATGCATTAATACCTGCCCAAATTATTCCCGCAGACTTTTTTGGAGGTCCAAGTGGCACCTTTGCTCAAGTTAAATTTGGGGTTCCATTCAACCTGAGCAATTCGATACAATTAACGCAGTTTCTGTACAATTCGCAATTAAGCTATGGTCTTAGCGCACTGGCCATTGCAGCCCGAGTTACTGAAATTCAAGAAACCATTGCGCAACAAGAAATTCGCCATCAAATTGCCACGACATTTTTCAGTATTCAGGCCTTAGAAAAACAAAAAAAATACCTGGTAAAAAACCAAGAGAACTTGAACAACCTCATTAAAAACATGGAGGTAATGCAACAGCAGGGTCTCGTACTACCTGTTGACATCGAAAAGATCAAGATCAATAAGATTTCTTTGAACAGTAATATGTTGTCCATAGAAAATACCGAAAAAAAACTGCAACAATATCTCGGGATTCTTGTTGGTTTGCCGGAAAAAAGCACGTTCGACTTAGAAGAAGACCAAATTCTTGCCTCACAAACCATTGTCGACCTTTCGACAACTAAACGTCCGGAACTCGCTCTGCTCGAAGCACAAAAGGAACTGAACGTCGAAGAACTTCGTGGAACAAAAATGGCATACCTCCCCAACCTTTCTTTTTATGCTTCTTATAACTACAATTACAACATTATGCCAGAAAAGGACTTCAGAACTGGCATCCCTTCTTCCTTTATCGGATTGCATTTGGACTGGAATCTTTTTGATGGATTGGAAAAACGAAATAAAATAAAAATCAACGGATACAACCGTGAAAAATTAGAAAACCAAGAAATTCAACTCAAATCGCAGCTGCAATTAGCCACGGAAAATGCAAAGCGTGACATTGACTTGCAAATGGAGAACTTGCGATTGAACGAGGAACAGCTTGTTTTGGCCAATCAAATTTACCAAACCACCTTAGCTCAATTCAACGCTGGAACGGTCAGCACCAGTGAGCTGCTGGATACCGACAACCGAAAACAACTTGCAGAATCTAACGTAATTGGAGCCTACCTTCAGCTGCGTTTAGCTGAAATCGCCTATTTAAAATCGCTAAGTCAAATAAAATAACCATGAACAAAGTAAAAAACCTCGTCATTGGAATCGTTATAGGAACCATCTTGATCGTATTTACCATTCTAAAATTAGCTTCCAACAAAGACGAAGTTCAGAAAAAAGTACACATTCCAGATCTTAATGCTCCGATATTGGTTGAAACAGCAAATCCCGTGGAACATACCTTTGAGTCCCAATTTTCTTACTTGGGTAGTTTCGACCCTATGAAGCAAAGTTTCGTGAGTGCGGAACTTGGAGGCCGTATCGTTTCCTTAAATTTTGCGGAAGGCACCGCGGTAAGTCAAGGAGCAATCTTGGCGAAATTGGACGATGAAATGATACGCTTACAATTGGAAAACCTAGAGGTGGGTATAGAGGGGCAAATGAAAGACGACGACCGATATTCCACCTTAGCGAGCCTCAACGCAGCACCGGCCATACAGGCAGAGAAAACAAAACTTGGCATTAAATCCGCCGAAGTTCAACGAAAAATCCTAGAAAAACAACTTAAATCGACCTCTATCAAAGCCCCCTATTCAGGAGTTATCACCAAAAAAATGTCGGAACTTGGTTCTGTAGTAGGTCCTGGAACACCAATCGCAGAAATAACCGATGTTTCAAAGCTTTTACTTACGATTAATATCCCGGAAAAAGACATTCAAAAATTTAAGGTTAATCAAGAAATATTGGTGGAAAACGAACTCAATTCGGAATCGTTCAAAGGAATTATTTACAACATTGCCGTGCAAGCCGATAAAGCCCACAACTTCAAAGTGCAAGTGCAAGTCAATAACCCCAACCTTACCTTGCGAGCGGGAATGTATGGAACTGCAAAATTGTTAAATAATCAACCTAAAACAGCTTTGGCCATCCCAAGGAGCGCTTTGGTTGGGTCTTTGAAAAACCCAAAAGTATACGTGGTGCGTGATGGTATGGCAAAACTGACCACCATCACAATCGGCGTAATTGAAAACGATAAAATCGAAATCCTATCAGGGATTAGTTCAACGGATCTCGTCGTGACACGTGGACATGTGAAATTAAACTTAAAAGACAATTTAAAGGTAAAACTCTCGAAATAACATGACACTCACCGAACTCTCCATAAAGCGTCCCTCGTTTATCATTGTCATATTTACGATTTTAATAGGTGGTGGGTTAATTTGTTATAATCAACTGAGCTATGAGTTAATGCCCGATTTTGCACCGCCGGTATTAACCGTGACCACCACTTACCCTGGTGCCTCACCTGCAACGGTAGAATCGCAGATATCAAAACCCTTGGAAGATGGATTAAGCGGTATTGAGAACCTTTCTGAGGTAACCACCTTTTCCTTTGAAAATGCCTCGATTGTGCTCCTAGAATTCAAGGATGGAGTAGATATTAATCAAGCCTTGCAAGAAGCCCAGCGGAAAATAAATACCATTGAAGCTGGGTTACCTAAAAATTCTTCCAAGCCCGTTCTTGCGAAAATTGAACCCAATGCAGTACCCGTACTTCAAGTCATTGTCACTTCCAAAAAACTCAACAGCAAGGATTTCACGACGTTGATGGAAAAGAACATTTTGCCTCAAATTAAACAAGTTGCGGGAGTTGCAGATGTACAAACCATAGGCGGTGAAAAAAGGGAAATAAAAGTAGATATCGATAAAGAAAAATTAAAAGCCTACGGTTTAACCCTTGCCGCGGTAAACCAAATTCTAGCGGCCTCAAACGTTGATTTCCCGACCGGTAAGCTAAAGAATAATCAAGAACAAGTTACCGTTCGATTGTCTGGCAAATTAAATTCCATCGAAGAATTGCAAAATCTGGCATTGTATTCTATTGGAAATTCAGTAGTGCATTTAAGCGATGTTGCAGACATTCACGACGGAACCTCTGAACAATTTTCCTTATGTCGATTGAACGGTCAAGAAGGAATTGGTTTAAGGATTAAAAAGCAAAGCGATGCCAATGCCGTCTCAATGTCGCAAGAAACCCAGAAAAAATTAAAACAACTCGAGGAAAAATATGCAGACATAGGCTTAAAATTTACCATTGCTACCGATACTTCCAAAGTTACCCTAGAATCCGTAGATGCTGTAATTCATGACCTAGAACTTGCAGTGATTCTCGTTGCACTCGTAATGCTCCTCTTCCTTCATACCCTGCGCAACGCCCTTATTGTTCTCGTTTCCATACCCGCCTCTCTGATTTCTACCTTCATTGCCATGTATGCCTTGGGTTATACCCTTAACCTGATGACACTTCTTGCCATGTCCTTAGTGATTGGAATCTTAGTTGATGATTCCATTGTCGTGCTTGAAAACATTTACAGGCACATAAAAATGGGCAAAAACAAACGTCAAGCAGCGATTGATGGGCGCAATGAAATTGGCTTTACGGCCTTAGCTATTACGCTGGTAGACGTGGTCGTATTTTCACCGGTAATTTTCATCGAAGGCATTATTTCTGATATCCTTCAACAGTTTTCAATTGTCGTTGTAATTTCTACGCTGATGTCCTTGTTTGTATGCTTTACCTTGACCCCGTGGTTAGCATCACGAATGGCCAAAGAGGTGAACTTATCGGAAAAAAGAGGTGTATTTTATGGCTTCCTACGCTGGTTTGAAGCTCGAATAAATTCATTCACCGAAGGGTATGCTAAGCTGGTTGACTGGTCGCTAAAACACAAAATCATAATGGGGCTCAGTATTTTAGGGTTAACCATAGCCAGTTTTTCCACCATGGGATTGGGCATTGTTGGACAAGAATTTGTTTCCCAAGGAGATCAAGGAAAATTCATGCTTAAATTAAAATTTGATAAAAGCACAACGATTGAACAAAACAATCAAACGACCCTGGCCATCGAGGACATGCTCAACAGCCAAAAAGAAATTACGGAAGTTGTTTTTTCGAACGTTGGCGGACCAAGCTCGGGAATGGGGGCAACAACCTTTGGTTCCGAGAGTAAATCGGAAATTACCGTAAAACTGAAACCCAATCGATCGATATCCACCGTTGCCTACATGACACAAATACGGGAAAAAATAGAGAATACCTTTCCTGGGCTCGAGGTAAGGGCTATGAATATCGGAATGATTGAATCGGAAGAGGCGCCAATCGAAATATTTCTTTCCTCCGATGATAATGAACTCATGATGAAAGAAGCCCGGCGTTTGAAAAACTTCATAGATGGCACTAAAGGGGCAAAAGATGCTTACATTTCCACAGATGAATTAACCCCAGAACTACGCATTTCCTTAGACCGAGTAAAGATGGGACAGCTCGGACTCCAAGCCGGGGTGGTTGGTATGCAATTGCAAAATGCCCTCACCGGTAACGACGACGTAAAATTCGATGAAAAAGGGCAAGAATATGCCATCCGAGTTATGCTCGAAAAAGGAGACCGCCAACAGATCAATGATATTGAATCCATGACTTTTACTAGTTCGGACGGTAAAATAGTTCGGCTGGAAGAATTTGCTAAAGTGAGCGTTGACAACGGAAATGGCATCCTCGAGCGCAAGAACCGAGCTAATAACACGACCCTTAGAAGTTGGGTGCTAGGACGTGCCTCCGGTGATGTTGCCATGGACATCGAAAATTACTTAAAAAAGGAACCCCTTGATCCGCAAGTAAAGTTAAAATGGGGAGGAGAAGTAAAACGTCAAAAAGAATCAATGGGCTTACTAGGTACCGCTATGGGAATTGGATTGATCCTCGTGTACCTGATTATGGTCGTGCTCTACGACAACTTCATTTATCCATTTGTAGTATTATTCTCCATTTTTGTTTCCCTCGTTGGCGCTATTCTAGCATTGAATCTTTCCTCCTCCAACATGGGAGTATTTACGATGTTAGGAATGCTCATGCTTTTAGGATTGGTTGCAAAAAATGCCATACTCATCGTTGACTTTGCCAATCAGTTAAAAGCGACCGGATTGAATACCCGCGATGCTTTATTAGAATCTGTTCGTACGCGTATGAGACCTATTTTAATGACAACCATTGCGATGGTTTTTGGAATGATTCCCATTGCCATGGCAACGGGTTCTGGTGCGGAATGGAAAAACGGATTAGCGTGGGTTCTTATCGGTGGTTTAACGTCGTCCATGTTCTTAACGATCTTAGTGGTACCCATGATGTACAGCACTGTGGATAATGTCAAAGATTGGCTGTCGAAAAGGAAAATATTAAAGGCGGTAAAGCTGGAGGATTAACCTAATGGTCTTGGCAGAAATGGCACGGGTCTAATAAGTCTATAACACTTTTAACTGGAGTGAAAACAGCCGGTGGAATTTCGAGAAATATCGAATTCCAATGATGCATGGAACCGTTCCAAAGGCCTGGTTTTTCTAAAAAATAAATCGTTTTACCCGACAAGTTTTTCTTAACTGCCATGCCAAAATCTTGTTGAACATACGAACTTAAACGCAAAGGATTCCCCATCAAATCTTTTGTGCACAAGGCCATAAAAACAGGGTTAAAATGACTGCTTTCCGATAGTTGATGTAATCCTTGAGGCGTAATTTGAGATTTCTCTACAATTTGTTTGGTAAGCCTTCCCTCCGTGTTGACCCAAAACGGACCTCCCCCAGGCTTTCCCTCCGCTGGTACCATGCCACAAACCCTCCAAGGTCTATTAAGCTGAATGATAAAATCCTGAAAAGTAAATTTTTGAAGATCTTCCTTGCTGAATAAAGAAAATCGTTCTGACAACTCTTTTATTTTTTCAATTTCCTGTTTCTGAATAGCCTCGTTAAGCGTGTTCCTAATCCACGCCAATAATCCTCCAAGGCTCGCCCAGGACTGGTGGGTGAGAGAATCGTATTCAGGGCACTGGATGTTATCGATGTTTTTAACGAAAATAATGTCTGCCTTCAACTGCTCCAAATTCGAGAGCAAAGCTCCATGTCCCGAAGGACGAGTAAGCATGACTCCATCGGGACCCTTAACCGGTGATTGGAACTCATCAAAAACAAATGAATCGGTGTTTTTATTTTGAACACTGAACGTTATTTTATCCTTATGCTGTTGGTAGATATCTTGCTTGTAAAAATGGGAAACATGTTCCTCCTGTATGGAAAAATGCACTTCATTTAACGTTTTTGGAAAGGTAAAAGCTTGGCGAAGGTGTCCTTCAAAGGGTGTAGTAAGCCTCCCCTTGATGTTGTGAAAAGGAAACAGCGCTTTGGGAATTTTCGCAAAATTCAACCCATCAGGACCTAATAAATACTCGATCAATTCATACTTTTCAAAAGTTCCTGCTGAAATTCTATCCTTCCAAGTCGGACAAATCTGCTCATAAAAGGCGAAACTTGGAATATGTTCAAAAAACTTAGCCCATGCTTCTGAAGTAACCGAAGGGTCAGAAGCCAAGATTCCTTGCAAAAAGTCGAACATCCTTGACCCCACACCGGAGGAAGGGATGAAAAAACAACAGGTTTGCCGCTCGAAATTAAAATACGACTGAAACTCGCGATTTTCTTGATCTGTTAAGGCTACGATTCCATGGTTCAGGGTACATGCCTCTTGCAAGTCAGGAGACGTTAAAGCCGTAAATAAACGAATACGTTGTAATTCAATACCGTCTTGGTTCGTACCCATCATCCGAAAAAATTAGTTTTACTTTGCAAGGTGAAACGATTCATCGAAGGTATAAAATATCAACTACTCGCCAAAAAAAGACAGGGAATTCACTCCCCTTTCGTGTTTTATCTTGCCGACCAAGTCTTCCCCCAGAGGATTCCAGAAGAAGTTGCACACATTTTAAGAGCCTTTGATCACCGACAATCAACTTCCAAAGAATGGATCAAATTTACCGAATTAGGGGCAGGATCTAAAAGGTTAAATGCCGACCGTTCGGTTCGAAAAATCCACCGTCACAGCAGCTCAGGAAAACATTATGGAGAATTACTGTATAAGCTGTCATCGTCCTTCAAACCAACAACCATTTTGGAATTGGGAAGCTCGCTTGGCAGAGGTACGCTTGCTTTACACCTAGGGTGTCCTACAGCTGACCTTTATTCGATTGAAGGCTGCCCATCAACCCATCAACTCGCACAAAAAAACATCGAGGTGTTTTCAAAGCATCCGGAGAACATTCACCTGATAAACTCCAGTTTTGATGATTTTTTAATGAATCTCGATTCTCTGATTTTTGACTTCGTTTTTATCGATGGTCATCACGATGGCGTCGCATTAATCAACTATATGGAACGACTCCGAACAAATACTCATGACGAAACCCTATTTATTATCGATGATATTCGATGGAGTGAGGGAATGTGGAAAGCATGGTCCAAGATCGTACGTAACGAGGATTTTCATGTAACCATTGATTTGAATCGGATAGGATTATCTCTTGGCAGAAGCCATCAAGCAAAGGAACATTTTATGTTGAGAAGTTAGAATAAAGGCTTAATTTGATTTAATAATTGACGTTGGTTAACTTTTGATCTTTCCCGAGAACCTTTTACATTGATGGAAGCTCTATTGGAGCTTACAGCGATTTCGTTGACATCTCGAACCTCCGATAACGTCTTTGATTGTTCCTTTCTTTCAAGTACTGATTCCCCCAATGCGTCTTTTTCAATAGCTCCATCCATGGCAATTTCTGAAGAGCTTTCGGGCAAAACCTCTATTTTGTCATTGCGATAACCATTCATTGACGCATTCTCCATGGGAAAAGGAACATCCTCGATTTCAGCAGGTATTGTGATTAAGGGCTCAGAGGGCGACAGACTTTCTGTTTTTTGCTGTTCTGAAATAGCAGGATTATTTTGAGATTCCTTCGATGAAGACCGCTTCTTTTCTTGTGCTTTTTTAGGATTGTTATGAGCTAAATTAAGCGCAGGATCTTGATCTGTAAAATTCAAGTTTACCGCCATGTATACGAAAACTAAAACGGCCGCTACTGAGAGAAAAACCGCCAGTTTTACCGGAAAACGTTTTTGAAGAGGAATAACTACCGGGGAATAATGTTCATCAAACGTTTTGTTCAAGGAATCCTTAAGCGAGAT
>Ga0169931_10014737_pt1 | contig 10551 bp, 9 predicted proteins | sample Kivu_15m_20L_FD_129675 | JGI IMG/M metagenome (GOLD analysis project Ga0169931, IMG submission 129675) | Freshwater microbial communities from Lake Kivu, Western Province, Rwanda to study Microbial Dark Matter (Phase II) - Kivu_15m_20L... | ecosystem: Environmental > Aquatic > Freshwater > Lake ... | reverse complement strand
TCTGCATGGACTATTCGTGAGATCAAATCAGAAGTTGGTGACGCCCTACGACTCGCAACAATTGGAGCTAAATAATCAGCAAATCTGCGATGAGCGGATGCGCCACGATTTACCATTTCTGGGGAGTTTCCTATTGCAGCAAGAATTGTGTTGCCAATTTCAAACACTAAATCATCATCATTTTCGGGGATCCCAAGTAACGCAGTTATGACCGTGGACGGCAGAATGTTCGTGACCATTTTAACTAAATCGATATTCTTGTGCATCGAGATTTTTTCAGATATTCGGTCAATAGACCTAGTAATGAACTGCTCGTACCCAATTAAACTTTTGCCAACGAACGCAGGAGCGACGATCGTTCTCTCTCGTATGTGACGAGCTCCATCGAGTTCCGCCAGTGTCCGCCCAAAAATGGGTCGAAATCTTTCAACATATGTTCGAGTTGAATACTTTGTATGGTCTCGGAGTACTGACATCACATCTTCATAACGAGTCAAGATCCATCGTTTGTGAACTGAGTCATAGAACAGCGGTTGCTCGTCACGCATTTGCCGCCAAATCGGAAATGGGTTGTGCCTATAGTCTTCGGAAGAAAAATCCTCAATTGATACTTGCCTCATTGTGATCGGCTTTCATCAACATCTAAGTGCCAGATCAAGTCATACGTAAACAGACTTCCAGTTTCGTCATGCATTTCAATTATCAACTTGTCCATCTCAACGTTCCAACGATCAACTAGAGACGAATAATTCTCTCTCATTTTTTTTTGTGCCTCTGCGATACTTGGCACACATTCGCATGAACAAATAACTTCTGTTCCCCTGCGAAAAAGTGAATAATTTCTATAGCCGGAATCAAGAATCGCTTCTGCGAGTTCTGGCCAAATGTCGGTATGAGACTTGTCATAAATTTCTTCAGTTCCTGCTCGGATAGAAAACTTAAAGCACATGCGTTCCATGATCAGATCGCGACTCTCTCCGGTAGACCCGATGAGATACTTTGATACACCGCTGCCAAAGTCTCAACTGTTCGGGCGCCAAGTTCAATAGGGGAAAGATTTTCTTCTGACCGACCAAGAATCAAATCAAGCAATGCCAGTGGTGGTCCCTCGCAATGATATGAACCTGCATCTAGAGGCAGAATAGGCTCTTGTCTCGCTTTCCCATTCCTCCAAAACATCAGTCGGTCCCTTTCAAGATCAGCGTGCAATTGACCCTCAGAACCAAACACCCGATATTCCTTTTGATGACGGATTCCCTGAGATCCATGAGCGGACGCCCCACTTACAGATCCACTGGCCCCACCCACAAAACGAAGGGAAATTGCATTGTGTAATTCAACTGTTGCCCCGGTCGGACCCCCGGCAAAACAAAAAGCACTCTCTGTACGAAGCGAAGTTACTCCAAGTAACCATGCCAATGCATGAGAAAGTTGCGCTTGACCATAACCACCACCAGAAATCTTTGGATCAGTCCAAGTTCGAGTATCCGCCACATCGTTAGGGTCGCCAGTCGAACTTAGTGAAGCTCCTGTCAATAGTTCTCTGATGCCAGAAGACATATGAAGCATCACATGTTCAATGTTTCCAACTCCCGAATTTCCCCAAAGTTCTAAAGCTTTTTTATATGTAGCAAGATGATTCCATCCGAACGCAACTACGACGTGTCGATTAAGTTTTTTTGCGATCTTCACCAACTCCCAGGCGTGATCAGGTCGAATAGTGACCGGCTTCTCAATTAAGACATGAGCCCCTGACTCAAGTGCCGCCTTCGCATGCTCATAATGGAAACCAACTGGGCTTGCAACAACACATAGATCAATTCCCTCGTCCAAAATATCTTTGTAGTCTTCACTGGCGACTCTGAAGTTAAATTTACTTGCAACTTTGCGCAATTCAGTTTCGCCTTTTCTACAAACCCCAATCATTTCAATTTCATTTTCACGTTGCATCAGAGTCGGCAGATGAGAGGTCGTGGCCCAAACCCCTGCACCAATTACCCCAACACGAATCTTGTTCATTTAAAAAGTTCTTTTGAGAGATCAGTTAAATTAGAGATGATAATTTCTTCGCATTCTGGGCCAACAGTTTCCAAGCGGTTTCCATTGTGATACGAGTGACCTGGTTCGTAACCGCCGAACGGATACTCTGCGGCAGTTGGGAAATATGCGATGTATTCATTTGAATATCCACAAAAAAATGTATAACCTGCCGCTGAACGCTCTTTTACTGCAAGACCAATTTCGTTGAAAGGCTCGCCTGGAACTGCACTAAAAGCAATATCTCCAACGCGGATTACTTGCAGATACCCATCCACTGTTGTTTCTGCATTACCTGCCCGTGCTTTAATTACTGCTTTCTCGGCCCAAATCTTGTAATATTCGAGCGGATTGAGACGACCGCGCATTTCGCGCCACTTTAGAAAATCTTTATCCCTATCGATCTTTTTGAGATCTTTAGCTGCATCTTCGTAATTAATCGAATACTGTTTAAGTTTGTCTTCAACTTGCTTCGTTGTGGGTAGCGGCTTCAAAGGAAATGTCACATATCTTCCCATGCCACCAACTTTTTGGCGAGGCTGCTCATCTTTAGCCACATGTCTAAATAGGTTGATCGGCGTTGCGGACCCGTAGTCAATTTGTTCAATCGTCGAATCAGAACTTTTGATTCTGCTGAACGCAGCAAGTGCTTCGAAACCGAGTCTTTCACCAAACTTCTGCTCAGGTCCCTCTTCAGAATAAAAGCCTTCTAGCGGAAGGACATTGCCGGCAGCTCCTTGCAAAAAAATGCATGTAGCCTTTGTCGCTTTTTCAACTACTTCTCGTACCACTCCTGGATAATCAGGTCCGATATATCTATTTTCCCCACCCAGAACAACAGGATGACATGCAAAACCAACGATCACAACTTTTGCTGTCCCATCCGTACGATCAAACCGAACAACTTGAACCTCGGTGTCAAGAACACCTTCACGGTTCCAACCCAAAATCACGCGTCCATCTTTTGTGCGCTCTCGCCGATTGACTGAGATACCGTCAGCGCTCCCACTTCCTGCTCCGACTCTCACGGCCTCCATATTTTGAGTCGCAAGGAAAGCAACACTATTAAATCGATCTGGCAACGTTTTAATATAATTTATGTTTTCTTCTGAGATATTACGAAGATCACCTCCGAGTTTGTGAAGTGTCATGTCATCAAACGGATGAGGCCCCGCGTGAGTGTGCGAGTAGTTAAGCAGAACCGAGTCCGCCGAACATCCGACGGTTTTGCCGACCAACTCTCTAATAAGTTTTCCTTGTTCAATTCCTATCCCCACTAAATCGAAACCAATTATCACAACGCGGTCACCACTAGTTTCATCTTCAATTACCAACGCCGTGGCAGTGAGCGGTGCCAACATTCCTTTAACTGGTTCAAATCGACGGATGAATCCCACGCAGTCCATTGGTATTGGCGGAGTGATATCCAATCTTGCAACGCCTACTTTTAAGTTGGTTTTCACTTTCACAATAATTTCTCCGATAGTAATTAATTTATGTGCACTACTAACTATTCAATAACACCTTCTGCAAATACTCCCTTAGAAAATAACTCTCAGTCGTATTATCAACACGATCACATCCCCACTTCTCCATCCACACAAATTCGCTCGCAATCCAACCGGAGTAGCCATTTTTGACAAGTCCTGAAATAAGCAACTCAAGATTCAGTTGGTTATCACAGACTCGAGTCTGCATTACTCCGGGACCAGCTGGTCGGATCTGTACATGCCGAGTGCGTGAAATCAGTGGCAACATAGATTCAACCGAAAAACCAAGAAATCCAAAATGAGATGGATCAAGAGTGATCATTAGTGCAGGACATAACTCAAGCAATTTCAAGGTCGTGGTTGGATCTTCAATCAACGATCCGACGTGTGGCTCAACGGATGTTGCTAGCCCCTCTTTTAACGCGAGCGATGCAAGAACCGAAAGTCTTTCAGCTGACAAATTTAACGCTTCATCGTGACTTACCCCAGGCTCCACTACTCCTGGCAGAAGAGTTATTCCGCTTGCACCAACAATTTTAGTAAAACGAACTACAGCTGAAAATATTTCTTGGAGTTTTTCCCAATCACCATCTAACGTACTGGTCGGAGAAAGTTTTTCAAGCGTTGAATCCGAAGTAAGAAATACGTCAGCAACTACTATACCTTTTTGTCTAACTAGATCAAGAGTTCGATTTGCTACAAAAACTGGCTCCGCTAGGACATCTGGAACTGTCACATGTGTTTGCGTGTTAAATATTCCGATATCAACTGCTTTGAAGCCAAGTTCTGATACGACTTTCAAGACTGATTCGTGACTTAATTTTGGCCACGTATAATCGCTGCAAGATAAACCTAACACCATATCGAAAAATCCCTTAGTTCATCGCATTCGGTATTTCTGAATTACTGCTTCTTTAATTTCAACACCAAGACCTGGCTTATTCGGAGCAGAAATAAATCCGGCAGTGTGCCAAAAAGGCTGTTCAACTAATTCATGCTGCATTGGGTTTTTAATCGGCTTAAGTTCGAAAAGCAAACATCGATTTGACGAAGCAGATAGAGCCAAACTTGCTGCCGTGATAATTGCGCTACTCCAAGCATGCGCGTTGAACCAAAGTTGCGATTGCTCAACTAATCCAATCAGTTCTCTGAAACCAGTGATTCCACCGACGCGACCCGGATCACATCCAACAACATCTACTATCCCTGACTCGATAAGTCTGCGATATTGGTCTGTTGACCAACATCGTTCACCAGTGCCGACCAACGTGGTGCAATGCGAACGCAGGTGCTTAAAGCCTTGGATATCCCACGGTTCTAATGGCTCTTCGATCCAGCGAAGATCATATTCTTCAAATGCCATAGTTAAGTTTGTCGCATAAGATGCGTCCCAACGAAGATGTTGACCTCGGTCGAACATAATGTCCGGCTGTGGACCGAAGCTCTCGCGTAGCATCTTCATGAAATTCACATCGCGATAAAATTCGTAACCGAGACGAGCGTCACCCTTTTTGCCCAAGCCAATTTTTACGCCTTGGAAACCACTCTCAACATATTTCGTGTGTTTTTTGACTTCATCTTCTAAAGATGCACTAAAGGCGTGCGTTGAAGCAATCACAGGAATCTTTGTTTGTACTGCACCTCCAAGCATCGTGATCAAAGATTGGCCGGACACTTTTCCACGAAGGTCCCATAATGCGATGTCAATGGCGCTGCGCGCAAAGGCCGCTATACCCTCTGGGCCATACCACCATGATCGGGCGGCGATATCTCGATAAATAGCTGAATTTTCAAGTGGGTCGCGACCGATTAACAAATCGCTCATTCCGTTGATGATCACTTCTGTTGCCCGACAGGCTTCGGGCCACATTGAAATGGCTTCACCCCACCCGACTATCCCGTCATTCGTCTCAATTCGACATAAAGTCAAATTTCGAATTGTGCCGTTATCATTTGGCTCTGGATACGAAACCGAAATCGGCTCTACTCTTAAGATCTTTGACATTTCTAATCCCCACAGACCATATAAGTAAGCCTATTACTACTGGTAACGATTCCAACAATAGTGAGTGCGTTTGTGTTTGTCAATTCCCTACAGAGTCCAATTGACTAGGACACGAAATTCAAACGCAAAAACTAAATTAGTGGCGTCGACGTCGCTCGAGCAATGTAATGAGTCGGAAGAATTCGTATCTGCGGACCTTTGCCATTTATTGCATCAAGCAAAACTTGTGCGGATACCCGACCAAAATTATAGGGGTCTCGAGAAACGACACTTATTGGTGGGCTAGATAACTCGAGAAATGAGACTTCGTCACAGGCGATGAACGCGACTTCGCGACCAACATATAAGCCGAGAGACCTGATTCCTTTTAACACACCCTCTGTTGACTGCACGCCTCCAGCCATAATAGCTGTCGGTTTTAGATCATTTGAAAACAGTTCAAAAACAGCTTTTTCTGCAAAGTCAGAATCATAACTGCCTGATCGAAGTAACTCCATTGGAAACTTCAAACCGATTTCTTTATAGGCGTCTTCAACGCCCTTTAGCCTTTCTCGCCCTGCTCGAACAGCAACTGGACCTAAAACCAATGCAATCCTGCGGTGGCCAAGCTGCAGCAAATGTCTCACAGCATCACGAACACCTGAACGATGATCAATTTGAACAAATGAGGCAGGGACATCTTTAAGATCTCGGTCAAGAACAACGATTTGTCCTTTAACCTGTCTCATGGCTTGCAGTGTTTTGTCTTCTGTCTCAGCAACAAGTGATGCGATAATCCCATCTGCCTTACGTCGGGCAAGTAAGTTCAAATGACTTGTTTCTACTTTTGTGTCACCGTCAGAGTTGGTCAGCAAAAGCAGGTATCCGTGCGCTCGGAGAACGTCATCAGCGCCTTTTGCGATCAACGAGAATAATGGGCTTGAAATATCACGCACGAGAAAACCGACAGTCCGTGTAGATCCGCTCCTCAAACTTGATGCCAAAAGATTTGGTTCAAATCCAAGCTTCTTGGCGGCATCCGCCACTCTTTTTTTCAATGCATCACTGACATCAGGGTGATCACTTAATGCGCGGGAGACACTGGATATCGCTACTCCAGCTTTTTTAGCTACATCTTCCATAGTCGCTGCGCGCGCAGGAACCTTCTTACTCACCATAATTTCCTCTATTTGGACAATCTTTATTCAATACCTAAGTCAACAGCCATTCGAGACCGACGCAACTTATCAAGAGCGGTTCTAGGGATGTTACTCACAAAAAAGTACTCTTTTGGCCTCTTAAACGGGGCTAGATTGGCCTGCACAAAATTATCTAACTGTTGCTGAGAAACTGAACCGACTATTGCTGCACACAACTTCTGACCCCACCTTTCATCTTCTACCCCAAATACGACTACATCTTCAATTCCAGCCAGATTTTGAAGCACGAACTCGATTTCAACCGGGTATATGTTTACTCCCCCAGAGACAACCAAATCATCCCTCCTACCTCGCAAATACAGATACCCGTCATCATCTAAGTACCCAAGATCGCCAACAGTAAAAAAATCGCCGTTCCAAGCTTCTGAAGTTTTTAGAGGGTCGTTCCAATACTCCCAACGTGCATAACTTGGGCAACTTGACCAAATCATCCCATCTTGACCAACAAGAATCTTCCGATTACTCCTAGCTTTTCCAACTGTCCCTGGTCTATCTAGCCATTCGGTAGACGAGCAGACCGAAAACTGCCCCTCAGTAGAACCATAAAACTCCCAAACTTTATTGATACCAATTTCGTTAATCACAATTCGCTTCAACTTGTTTTCACATTTAGACCCAGCGTGTAGCACCAGTCGTAACGACCCAAGCTCGCCAATGTGCCCTGATTCAACCAGCCTTTGAAGATGAGTTGGAGTGCAAAATGTTGTTGTTGGTTGGGTTTCCCTAATTGATTTTAAAATTTCATCTGCTTTAAATTTACCAGGCACCACTATTGAGCCACCAGCCAACAATGTACTTAATGACAATCTGATTGGCGCGGAGTGATACAACGGAGAGCACACAAGATGCACATCTTCTGCGCAAAATGACCACTGTTCGATTTCTTCAGACCATAATTTTTTAGAGTCAGCGTCATCTAGAATCGGCGAAACAACCCCCTTTGGAGTGCCCGAAGTTCCAGACGTGTACAACATCGGTCGAGTCAAGGGAAACATCGAGATCTCGTCAGTACCACCACAAAATAAATCCGCAAGTTTTTTTGGAGAATCTATTATTGCCACTGAATCAGAATTCTCTACGATGGGTGTTCGTTCACTAATCAAGAGTTGAGGATTGACTACAACAGGAACTACTCCACTGCGTAAAGCTCCCCCAATTGCAAACAATAGACTGGCGGAGCTCTCAACACAAAATAAGACGCGATCGCCAGGTGCAACACCTAATCTCCTGATCCCATTTGCGGCTTTCGATTGGAGTCTTTCCGCATCACTTGACGAAATTATGATGTCAGACTGAGTCATCAAATATCTAATTCTTTCAATTTGATAAATAATTGAAAACTACTGGTGGACTCTTCGGCAACTGCTTGGTATCAGCTACGCCTACAATCAGTTCCGAAATTGCATCTTTTAGCTCTAATTGGAACTCAGAATCGCGTATTGCGGTCAAGTGCTCCAACCGTATGTTGTGGCCGCGGTGGGTTACGAATTTGACGTTCGAAATTCTGGAGATGTCTTCAAACGGGTTGCCAACAACCGCCATCAAATTTGCTATCGCGCCTGGTTTGATAACTCCGATCTCTCCAGTTAGACCCAAGACATCAGCGGCATCGTTGGTCGCCATTCTTATCGCATCTTTAGGATCGATTCCGGATTCAACGATCAGAGCCAATTCATCATGAACTGCAAAGCCCGGAATCACATATGGCCAAGGAGTATCTGTGCCAATAACTATTCGGCACCCTCTCCTTGATATTTCCCTCAAAGCCCGCTTCATCGTAATCAGGCTTTCTTGCCTCTTCATCTTCAACTCGGGGTCCAAATTTCGATGCGGAAATCGCGCCCAAGCTGATCTTATATGGGGATGAACCCACTCTAATCTTTTGTCGTAGAAAAATGTACTCTCATTTATCCGACTCAGCCTGTCCCATACCATCAATGTCGGGCACATCGTAGTTTTGTTTTGCAAAAACTGTTCGATGCATTCATCTAAATAATCACTGTCCGAGAAAGGGCTTTCACCCCCGAGCTCGTGGTGAATACATCCTGTCAAGTGTTCAATCTCATCTACTGCGATACTTGACGCATCTAAGGCGTTCACTCCGCCAAGGTGAGCTAACACATATTTAGAAAGACTATGTGCAGTCTCAACGGCTGACGCCATTAAGTTTTTATCTAGGTTCGCATAAAGTTTGATTGAATCAACACCAGCAGCTGCTAAATTTTGGACGTTCTTTACAATTTCATTGTGACTACTGTTTGAAAGACTGATTTTCGGCCAATTGACGAGACTCCCGTCTAACGTCGGTCCGCAACATTGGATTGTTGGTCCAGAAAGTGGGTCGACTTTGGTTCTTTCGCGAACATTTAGAACCCATTCGAGATTGTTCCCAGTATCTCTCACCGTCGTCACTCCTGCAGCAAGAAAACTCGGCAACATCCAATCACTCAAATGAACGTGGGCATCTATGAGACCTGGGAGCAATGTCATATTTGATAGCTCGACCTTCGAAATATTTTTTAAGCTCGAAACATCGACGACAGCAGAAATACGTTCACCCTCAATAACTACTGCTTTATTGGACAAAAGCGAATTTTCATCCCATATCGCCGACGGCACTACTGCCCATTGTTCTGGCCTGGCGATCAAACTAGACCCCCTGCGACAATTATTAAGATAACCCTCTCAAAGCCAAAAACATCCTGCCCTCGTGAATTATCTTTTGTTCGAGAAACAAAATAATAATCATTTTGATCGACCTATTTTGACAATACCACAATTTCAAGTCGGGGGAAAAGCATGTTGGCGAGCACGGAACATGCGCAACGACTCTTCTTGGAAAATGAGTTTAAACTCAAAGCAAGTCGCAGAGCTTTTAAAGCAGGTCGACTGTATTGTCTCAAAATATTGCTATCCAGGACATCAAGCCACAAAATTTGGACATGCCAAGTTTTCTTACCGAAGTTGAATCGTGGAAAAATCAACTCACAATTGGACTTGGGGTAATACTTATACGGGGTTTTCCAATAGATCAATGGGAGACAACAGAATCTGAAATTGCAGCATGGTGTATGGGTTTGATGCTTGGAGTTCCTGGTGGGCAGAACTTAAGTGACGACTTGCTCGGGCATATAACCAAAAACCAATCTTTAGGCGTCGACAGAAATACCCGTCTCTACAAAACAAATCAACACATTTCATTTCACTGCGATTATGCAGACGTGATTGGCCTAATGTGTCTAAGCCAAGCCACTACAGATGGCGCTAGCCGCAACGCCAGTTCAGTTTCTGTACATGACAAGATTTTTGAGACCAATTATTCGCTACTTGAACTACTATACAAAACAATTTGGCTTGACACGAGAGATGAATCTGATGAGCCTGCTGCGTCTGTTCTTCCGCGCAGTTACGACGGTCGGTTTGTCAGAACTTTTTACCATAGCGACGATATGAGATCCGTAAATAGACATGGCGGCGAGTATCAACTAGATGAAGTTACAAAGCAGTTATTGGATACATACGATGACATCGCCACTGATCCAGAATTTGGTTTTGATATGCATCTTGAACCATGAGATTTTCAACTATTGTCTAATCGCTTTGCAATACATTCACGCACCAGCTACGTAGATCACCCAAATCGCCCAAGAGATTTACTCAGGCTTTGGTTGTCTATGCGTCGATCAGACGCAGGGCAACTTCGTTGGCCAACAACCGACCGTCGATCGTCAGCACGATTTTGTCGTCGCGACGCTGAATCAATTCGCTCATTTCATCCAGATCGGCTTCACTAAATGAACCAAGAGGCACGCCTTCGCGG
>Ga0169931_10014736_pt1 | contig 10551 bp, 5 predicted proteins | sample Kivu_15m_20L_FD_129675 | JGI IMG/M metagenome (GOLD analysis project Ga0169931, IMG submission 129675) | Freshwater microbial communities from Lake Kivu, Western Province, Rwanda to study Microbial Dark Matter (Phase II) - Kivu_15m_20L... | ecosystem: Environmental > Aquatic > Freshwater > Lake ... | reverse complement strand
GGTCAGTTCGTTGTTTACTGGAAACGAGGATCGGATAACAAGGCAGATTACTTTACCAAAAATCATCCACCTTCCCATCATAGAAAACTTCGTGCAGAATATTTACAAGTTGATGAAATGGATGCATTTACCTCACATAAATGATTTAGTTTTACAGTACATCTCCATGCTTCTTTGCGAGGGTGTGTTGATATACATATCGCAGTTGTTAGTCAAAGCAGCATAGAGCCTGTCGCGCAGCGCTGATCAGTAGCTTAGTCACGTACGCGTACAGTCGTGGATTAGGAGTCAGTAATTAGACACTCATAATTCGTAATTACATCGGTTTCCAATTACTGTGTTCATCAATAGTAACAATCATAGCTGTTTTAATGGGATTCAAATTATTCTCTATGGTTACTGCTTTTTTGCTTCTCTGTTTTGAACTATGGTAAAGTATTCATAATTCCCTCTATCCATATCGACAACAGCTTCGGCACAGGCAATTGATGAAAAACTTAGACTTAGTGCCTCGACTTATGAATACTTTACCATTGTTCAAAACAGAGAAAAGAAAAATGTAGTAACCATTTAAACTCTGCTATGTAGGGAAACAAAATACGATAGAGAATAATTTGAGTCACATTTAAAATAGCTGCGAATGTTGCTAGTGTTGCTGGTACTGGTAAAGCGTGAACGATTCAGACTATGGTATCAGCAGCTATGACGTTGTCAATAAATCATGGGGAAAAGACTACTCAATATGCCTCCGACTGGTTTAATTTCGAAACGGGCTTTGAATGATGTCAAGGATTCCGACTTGTTTGATGATATAGTCTTAAAACGACTACCCCATGTCTTACGTACCTTTGTAATCTACTCATTCTTTAATGATTGTAGATGGGATCCCAAGTTCCTTCGAGTAATGAATGCTTGAATAAAAACCGATGAGTATGAGTTCAGCGTTTGAATGCATGCATTTCGTAAAAACATGTTTGATGGCTACATAATCGGATGTCGCGATAAACTCCATGTTTTAAAGTTGCCATCCAATACGCATTACATACGAAATGCCGCAAATGCTGAACACATATTCATGGATGTATAGCCGTATAGCCAGTATAGCCGTATCCACGACCCTACGAAGTTTCTGGTCAGAGTCCTGCGAGCGTCCTGCTCTACAGTATGTAGGGTCCTACCTGTAATTACGGTATGTCGCGGTGCTACTATGTACATACAGTAGGACTGAAGCCGTGAACTCGTGAACTCGTGGCTTGTGGCTCGAGGTTCACTCGTTCACGGGGGTTACTTATTGTGTTATATTCGACGGCGTCTGATGAATAGAGAAATAAGAAAGGATCATCGCCATGACCATAGCAATATCCCCGGCAAAGAAAGAAGAAGACGTCAATGATAACTGGTTGAAGAAACCTTTATTGAAAAAGCTCATTTTACACACTCAAGATGGAGCGATACCGTATCTTTCACCGTATCTCCTTCAAACGTACTTTTCACCCGAAACCAATCATCTCGTAAAAAATCATTTGATTGTGGGTGTAACGATTAAAGATACATGTGTTATACCCAACTTTCAAAACAAACAACAGCTACAAGTTCAGAATGGAAACGGGATATCGACGATCACGACGACAAATAAAATCACTTCTACTCCTCCCACTGGATACACATTTCAAGCTCAACCCATTTCTATATTCAATCGTTTACGTATCTTACCAGGATATACAACGTTGATTCTTCCTACGTTTGATTTAATCGATGATTATGATTGGCATCAAAATAATAATACTAGAAATCAAACTCGAATGAATAAGAAACGAAAACAGAACGATGATGATGAACTAATGGTTCGAAATCATATGGATGGTAACCGACAACAAAATGATGATAATGTAAAAATTTTCATCAACAACAATACATACTGTACCAATAATCATGTTTCTTTAGTTACTCCTCATGGGATACAAAAAATTACCCCTACACAGTATCTTTCTATTGTCTCAGTTGATTCTCTCGCTTCTTCGTCTTCGTCGACATTATCACCAGTCATGACAACCACGACGAATACATCTCATGATAATCCAGAAAATAATATCCATTCAAAGCAATCGTATCATCTTGTCGCATTGTTTGATCAATTATATGGTAATGAAGGAGATAAACGAAGAAAACTATATATACAACGAATGATTGATTGGACTTGTCTTTTACTTAAAGAGAAACATGTTCCATCGTCAACTTCTTCTAGAAATACTTTGAATACATCAGATTCGATAGACGGAAGAGTTTGGATCCCTTTAGATGTACATTTAAGTACCAGTGAACGAGAATATTATGTACAGTCTATCCTTCAACGACATCGTCATCAACAACAGGAAGAGAATAAATTGTATCATCCTCCTTGCCAATTTGTTCTTATCGGTTGGCATCGAATGTATTGTAATAATAAAATACATACTACGACGATACGCCGAAGTCGTCGAGATTGTTTACGAGAACAAATTACTCATTTAACATCTCTTCTGGCAAGTTCTACACTCAGTAATACAATGTCTGAAGAATTCACTTCATCTATCCAGACTACTATACTTTGTACTCAAGACATTACTCAATTTATCGATGCTATTCGATGTGGAGTGGATTGTATTGGATCCAATATACCCCAACGTTATGCCCAAGAGGGAAAGGCACTTTGTCTTGTTACCATGGACAATGAACCAGTTAACATAACGGAAGAAATACAAGCATGGATGGATGTAACAAATCCTCGATACATGCGGGATCGAGATCCTTTGATTCCAGGATGTCGTTGCCTTGCATGTAAGAATCGTATACATTCTCGAGCGTACATTTATCATTTAATTCAAGCTCATGAATTGTTAGCCGAGATTTTATTATTTGGACATAATTTACATCAAATGCTTTTATTTTTGGAACAGTGGACTTACATGGATTCCTTGGAGAAAATTCGATGAATTTATAATATTCCACTCTCGAAAACAAAGGACTTGTTTATAAATTATGTTTTTTTATTTAAAATAAAAGGAGGCACACCAAAAGACAAAACCACACACAACATCTTTCGTATGATACGGGGGAAACATTATTTGTATATTTATACATCTTGTTTCAAAGACTACAGAATATGAAACAAGATATGCAAACATCCTCTTGCTCAGGTGAATTTTGTAATCTTATCCTTGCCCTGGATCCAGATCGAGATTTGATATTACATTCGCATGTGGGACTTGAAAGAAACCATTGCACCGATCCTAAAAAGATTCTTCTGTCCAAGGCGGATCGTGATGCTCAGGCTCATGATCGTGCCTACCGAATCGTCAAGAAGGTTTTAGCTCGTTCCGAATTACGTAACTTGGAAGAGAGTGGTAATCTTTTGAGGCTGCGGATATCAGATCGTATTGATCCATACGAAATGCGATACATTCCAGTAGAGTCCATCATGACCTCCAAGCGTGAATACAGATCAACCCTCTTGAAAATAAGTATGGCTGAGGAAGAAGAAAAGGTGAACTCATCGTTTGGCATGGAGGATAGAGAACATGATGTAGAGCAAAGGTCTCCTTCTTCCTCAACAAGTAGGTTATTCGATTCTCAATGCCTTGCTTCTCAGAGTCCTCCGGGAATGGTCGTTGTTTGTTCCATTTGTTATCATGCATATAATTTATTACATCGATCGCGGACGCTACTTTCTTATGAAATGAAACTCGCGCCCATTCACTCTATATCCGATGGTAATGTTGAAAGAGTGCGCAATAAGTCACCCGACATGAGGTCTAAAACTGAATGTGGGAAACAAAAATCGCAACCGGTCCACAAAATAGACAAATATGCCGAAAATGATTACAACGTTCCTAAAACAAATAGTATCCCTTCCACAGATCTACAAACAAAGTCCTATACACCGAATCTTAATGGTATCACTGACTTAATTGATGAATTTGAGAATGCAAAACGAATTATTTTACAACAAACCTCCCAATTCATGATGAAATCAAATAGCAACAGGAATATAGTTGAAGAATCGGAATCCTTTCAAGATCCAATAAAAACCAAGGAGAAGGTCAACATCATCCACGACGGCATCACACAGAACTGTGCAAGATGGGCAAAGAATATCAAGACACCGAAACCAATAACATCGACCTCTCATCCTCGAGACAAGAGCACATTAAGGAGGTGCGAATCAATCAAAAGCAACTTATCTGATGGATGCTTGACACTAGACCATACTTTTATGACTGGTATACTGCATGTCGAAGATGGCATATCTCTACCATATCGGGTTCTCGGAAATAGGCATGATGTAATGTCGACGAAGGACGTAGGGCAAACGCAAATATACAACATGATTGTTTGTAACGACATTTTCGACAATTATGAGCGCTTTGTCACAATATTTTTTCCAATGGTAAAGAGATATCCAAGTTTGCAAGTTTTGCTTTGGAACTATCCTGGTCAAGCCTTGACAACTTTTTCCGATAAAAAGTCAATGGATAATATTTTCTTTGCTGACTGCCTTCACAAACTGCTCAACCATGTTGGTGATTCTGGAACGAAGCAATTTGATCTGAATCGTAAACATTACATTATGGGTGTAGGATGCGGTGGATCAGTAGCTCTCTTATACACGTCGAAATTCCATGCATCATCCCTGCGAGCGCTTCTCCTCATCAATCCTTTGGTTTTTGTAGACAGCCATTTCTCATCGGTAATACATGATTGCCGAAATGCTTTTTCATGCTCACCAGAGGCTAGACCGGATATACCTTCATATTTCTTTTCGCGCTATCTGTTTTCCGCTGAATATCTTCAACGTGTATCGGCTTTAGAAGCCTTGAACATATATACGGCTGACCCGAATCCGATTACTGTGAAGGGAAGGATGAAACTTTGCCAATCTGTACTTAACTTTGTACATACTGGAGATCAACTGAAAAATATACAGCGACCAATTATATCAATCCATGGTCAGAATTCCTATTTGGTACGTCCAACGCACTCCATATATTTGCAGGAGGGTCGCAGTAATTGTACATCAATATTCCAAGTTCTTCATGGGAAATCTGATGGAGTAGTCGTTTATATCACAAAAGGGGGCCACGAACTTTTACAAGAAAGACGGAAACCCATATGCATGTTGATCGAACAGCTACTGACAACTTACCATGAACTCTTCGATGCCCGACCCCCTAATCAAGTATTTCAATTACAAACTCAAATACCTAAAGACATCGCTTCGGTTTGTAAAATAATAAGAAAGGATAGGGAATCGGGTGAAAAGTTGAAGCTATTTAATGGATCTATCGTGTATGATCCCGTGACTGTGGGTAAACCACTGTTATCAGGTCAAAATGAAGCTTCCAGATGGGAAGCATTTAAAAAAGAAGCGGAACTTAGAGATAATTTTCTTCACCAACCCCGTGATTTCTTAAACGACCGGCCCGCCGAGTGCAATAGTCTCTCGGAGACTAAAGCACAGCAACAGAAAGTAGATTTACAACTTACGAATTTTGATCCTGAACAACCATCATTTGAGCGGAACGAAAACAGAATCTATCAACCAGGAAATAGTTTAATCTATCCGAATCCAGGACAATATCCAAGGGTGAAGGAAATGATGGCTTGGAGACTTCGGAGAAATGAAAAACGTTTGTCTCGTTTCAATAGAGCCGCAACTGTGATTCAGAAATCTCTTAGAATGCTCTTCGCCAAAACGTTGCTCGTCAAAATTAGGAGGGAGGCATCTGCGCTTTTGATACAAAGATGCTTTAGAGGTATGTTAGGAAAGAAAAAGTACAAAAACTTACAAAGAGAGTTGTGGGCTGCAAAATACGTCCAACGCTCGTATAGGGGCCACCTGGGTCGCCTTAAAAGTTATGGAAGAAGAATGTCCATCGCTTGCCAAATGCGAATCGCCAGACGATGGAGAGGCTTCAAAGCAAGACGGGTAGTAGAAAAATTGGTGAGAAAACGTTTTCATTCGGCCATAATCGTACAGTGCTGTTGGAGAAAGTTCCAAGCTAGGCGACTGTTGACCATGCTGACCTTTTGTAATAAAAGCTGCATAAAAATCCAACGAGTATTTCGAGGATATAGGGATAGGAGGAAAGCTTCTCATGAGAGAGAAAAATTTATTTTTTCCCTGAGCCAAAGTAATGGAATCGAATTAGGTCGCCGCCTACTGGCTGAGCACAAACTGACAGCAACTCGCCTTCAGTCAGAGTTATCTATTATTGACAGAGAGAAATCATCAATTCATGTCCAGTTAGATGAACTACATGCTGACATATTAGCATTCGAGGGAGAAGTTTCAAATCTAGAAAGAGAGATTCACAAGATCACTACTTTTGAAAGGGAACATCCTACTACGGCTAACGGGTCTGGAAAGTATGAGTTGAAAGAAAAGAAGATGTAGGTTTTCTCTTTTGCCATGTTTTGTGACATTAATTTATGTGCACGAAAATAAGCGTGACAGCCTTGAATTATTATTCATTTTTTGTGCAGTCGACTTGATCAAGAATTTTCTATTGTCCTTGCGAAAATAGCAGATCGCAAAGGTCAACTTCAAAAATTAGAAGCGAATCTCTCAAAGTTGAGTTCGGAACGAGAGGAAAAAGCTGGCGAATTAAAGTCGCTTGAGAGAAAGCTAGTTTTCCTCCTGGAAGAGCAAGAGACAGCGCTAGAGGAAATCCGTATTAGACACAAGAAAAATGATCCTGAGAACTCAAAGGTTACGCAGATCAAAGGTGATGAAAAGCGAGTAGAATATGTGCATACATCAGATAAAGATAAATATCAAGCAGCCAAACTGATGGAGTCAACAGAAACCATGATGAAGTTCGGTTTCATGAGTATGAGTATGACATATTTCAGCTCATTGAATATGATAAAGGCGATGAAAACAGTAACGGGTAAAAGTCCATCACATAGCGAAGCGATGGAAATTGGACATTTGCAAGATATGTCACAGTTGAATGACGCATTCAACATGAATATCTTAAAACCGAAAAGATCTAAAGTGGACGTTGATTTTTGGGATGTTGATCAAGTTATCAAATGGCTCCAATCTATCCATCTCGGTCAATATGAAGCAGCCTTTCGACATGGATCGGTGGATGGCCCCTTTTTATGTCAACTGACGGACGACGACTTGCGATATGTCCTCGAAGTTGAACATAAGCTTCACCGGAAGAAAATTCTCTACTTTATTAGTCTATTGGTAAACTCAAGAAATTTTTCAGAAGAAAGAGTGGATGGGGATAAGGTATGTTTATTTGAATCAATCAATCGGGAAGTAATTTTATTCCATCGAACTAAGTTGGAGCAACAAAAATTATACATAGGCATATGATAGTTCCTCTGGAATAATCCCAATACCAAAAACTCAACAATTACAACAAGTACCGACAAGGGATAACTTTGAGCCGACACACAAAAAGGTAGAATAAGTTGTTTGTGTTTTCACTATGCATCGTCGAACGTTTTCTAATGCTCTGCCCAATTCATGCATTGTAGCCATTTCCTAAGATTCAAGATTTGTTGGCATGGATAAAAAGTCGCAACATAAAATTGATTCAAGAGGCTCTGGCATCTATCCCCGATAGACACTTTGATAAATGTTTACTTCGGGTTCAATTTGTTGAAGGAGTAGGCACAGTGTACACGGAACCATATGAGAGGGAGCCTTTCAATATGAACAAGACCGACGATCACGGTAATACAACGCTTCATATCGCCGCACAGAACGGTGATGTACGCATAGCCAAATTGCTTGTTGAGAAGGGAGCGAATCCTAATCATCAAAATAAACAAGGGCAAACTCCTGGGCACTTTGCAGTTGCGTATCAATTTTTTGAATTTGCCAGTTGGTTGTTTGACGAGCGTGGAGGTAATGCTAATGATTTATTAGCGAATGTGTATGGACTAGGTCCATACGATGGGCTTACAAAAGATTTGTAAAAAAATAGCAAGGGTGCTGTAGCGGTTTACGCATAGCCATGAAAAGTATAACGACAGAAATACAATTAACAAGTCGTTGGAGCCATTGGATGTAAATGGCGAAATGGCCACCAGCCCCAACAGCGCTGTAACCTACATCTTTACTCTATATTATGTATGTATCGCACTAGATATTGTTTGCGATAGTTATGTTTTCAATAAACAATGATTATAAACCTTTTCCATTCCCATATATGAATTCCGTATCCCGCGGGAATCCATTTTCATCAGCAGCTTCAACTTTTTAGATAATCAAGTTCTCGCAACAATTCTAGTATCTGGATTCTATTCAGGATCGTAGAGGTGGCGAAAACGGACTCAGCAGTAATCATTTTTCATTTCATGGAGATTCCCTTAACCGAACCACTTCAGGGTCTCGGTGGAATTTCGAATTGTCTTTGGAGTGGTTCCTTTATTAAAAGGGATCCCCGTAAAATCTATTTGACTCCTAATCATCGGACAAAGGATAGGCCTTGATATAACAAAATTTTGACACCTCAGTTGTTATGTTGATATACATAGTGGTATTATAATGTAATGTTATAACGCATGTAATCTTAATTTATTCATTGACTCCTAGTCATCGGACAGAAGATATGCCCTACTAGGACAAAATTGTGATGCTTCAGTTGTAATGTTGTTGCTGATGTACGTCATACGCAAGGGATGCACAAATAACTTTCTACTAAACAGTCTTCCACCCAGAATCCAAACAAACTAGCCATATTAGGATCCTAAAACGTTTTCTGAAAAAGGAAATGTTCCTGACTGAATAGAGAATAAGATATCATTGATTCGCTGAGTCAAAATGCATGGTAGTAACAAGTATTTTGAAGCATACCGATCACGTCACCACCAAAAACGTGCCGAAAGATCTGCGAAAAAGTATCTGCCTTGAGCGTAGTTCCCAGTGGAAGTTACTTTTCGCAGATCTTTCGGCACGTTTTTGGCGGTGACATGATCGGGTATGCTTCATGTGGATGGCTAACATCATTTTGCACGATGCCGGAATGGCATGAAAACTAGTGTGAGACTTTTGGATTACGGTCCTGTAGGATAGTTTTGTTGCCAAGCATTTGTCATGGATATAATTAGTTGATGTGATTTGGACGTGCCCATCCAAGGTAGGTTGGTAATTTATCTTAAAACCGCAATCGATCTTTATAGATCCCTTTCCTAGCCCCCTTACTCTACGTTTACTGTCTTCTTCAACAACCTCTGGAACTGACTTTGAACACTTCTTCCGTAATGGCCCACAACTGCACTCAAACGATTTGCCATGTTTCGACACACTGAAATGATTATAAAGCCAAACGAATTAAGGGTGTCACTCAAGGAATCTTGATTCAAAAAGATCCTATCACTTGGGAATAGTACTTTTCCTAGCTCTTCGAACTGACATGCAGGGGACGTGCTCACTTCTCCCTCCACTTCTTTCTTTCAACTTCACGACAAAACCACTTCTTGTCGTACCCCTAGTAGGGGTTAGAGGTTCCATCCAAATAATAATTGTAGCCGGCTGTATCCTTCCTTTTCTTGGGGATAAGGGTTATGGCATCAGGAGCTCCAGCCGGGTTAGTGCTAGCATTGAAAGGAACCATCGCATCATTGGGAGGAAGAGGAGGTAGTGGGGGAGTAGGATTGAAAGGAATCATGTACCTAACGCACTCATGATCGCTTGAGTCCATGTATGTAATATGTATATCCATGAAATATGTGAGTAGTTTGTGCACGACTCGCCATTCTTCATAGGCGCGACGTCATCGACATCAGCCCTGTCACCTGTCATGGTTCTCATGTGTGAAAGATAAAACTGTAAAATTTATCTGACTTTGACAACTAACCCCCGTGAGCACAAATCCTTTTTCTATTGTGACCATATTTACGAATAGTATCGATACATTTTTTCATAGGACAAGAGAGGATGAGCTCAAACGACACTAAAAAGAAGCGACCGGCTATACAGATTATCGCAGGTGCAGTTGCCGGCTTTGTTGAATCAACTATTTGTCACCCCCTTGACACAATCAAGACACGGATGCAAATACGTAAACAGCAAGCTACCATCGATATGGCACGAGCTCGCTCATCACTTCACGAACCAAATGTGGTAAAAGCGTTGAGTAGTCTCGCAGAACCCAGAATCCTTTTAACACAAGAAGCTGCTGCTCGTGCAAGACAAAGCTTGTATCATGGATCCAATCAGCTTTCTCTTACTCGATTGCATGAACCAGCAAGTCTTACGAGTGACACAATCCCTCTAAACCTAGGAACCAAAGTCCATACATCGGATCCAGTAGCATTGAAAACAATAAGATCGCCTCTTGTCGCAGCTACTCTTGGTCCTATAGGCACAGCCAAAAGAATTATTGAACGAGAAGGTATTTTAAGCTTGTACAAAGGATTGACTGCTGTCTACTTTGGTATAATCCCCAAGATGGCTTTACGATTTGCCGCGTTTGAACAGTATCGTGATTTCTTGCATCGATTTACAATCCATCGTTCCACATCTCCCATCAGCCAATACACCTCATC
>Ga0169931_10014735_pt1 | contig 10552 bp, 9 predicted proteins | sample Kivu_15m_20L_FD_129675 | JGI IMG/M metagenome (GOLD analysis project Ga0169931, IMG submission 129675) | Freshwater microbial communities from Lake Kivu, Western Province, Rwanda to study Microbial Dark Matter (Phase II) - Kivu_15m_20L... | ecosystem: Environmental > Aquatic > Freshwater > Lake ... | reverse complement strand
CTGTTCGTCGACAATATCTTCCGCTTCACACAGGCCGGATCCGAAGTGTCGGCGCTCCTTGGCCGCATTCCTTCGGCCGTGGGATATCAGCCCACACTGGCCACCGAGATGGGAGCTCTTCAGGAGCGCATCACTTCGACCAACAAGGGTTCGATTACTTCGATTCAGGCGATTTACGTTCCTGCCGACGATTACACCGACCCGGCACCGGCAACGACCTTTGCCCACTTGGACGCAACGACCAACCTGTCTCGCCAGATCGCGGAGCTCGGCATCTATCCAGCAGTGGATCCGCTCGCTTCGACCTCGCGTGTTCTCGATCCACAGATCGTGGGCGAAGAGCACTACAAGGTTGCCCGCATGGTCCAGTCAATCCTGCAGCGCTACAAAGACCTCCAGGACATCATCGCCATCCTCGGGATGGACGAATTGTCCGAAGACGACAAGCTGATCGTGGCGCGTGCCCGTAAGGTCCAGCGATTCCTCTCGCAGCCGTTCTTTGTGGCCGAGCAGTTCACGGGTCTCAAGGGCGCATTCGTGAAGATCGAAGACACGATCCGCGCGTTCCGCGAAATCTGCGAAGGCAAACATGACGAGCTGCCCGAGCAGGCGTTCTACCTGGTTGGAACGATCGAAGACGCCATCGCTAAGGCCAAGAGCCTCGTTTAAGGAGTCAGTCTGATGTTGAAGCTCAACGTCTTCACGCCTGAAAGAAAAGTCCTCGAGGGTCGGGCAGTGTCTGAGGTGACGCTTACTGGCAGTGAGGGCCAGATTCAGATTCTCGCGGGCCACGAAACGTTCGTCGGCACCTTTGAGACCGGCCCCTTCTCTTACCGAGTGGAAGGCGAGGGGCAGGCCATTGGAGTGATCTCATCCGGATTCTTTTCGGTGAACGACGATGCCGTCACGCTCACCGTGGAAACGCTCGAGATGTCAGGTGAGATCGACGTTGAGCGTGCGAGAGCGGCACAAGACCTGGCCGAGAAGACGCTTCAGCAGGCAGACCTTGAGGAGCATCAGTTCAAGAAGTACCAACTCAAGCTCCAACGCGCGATCATTCGCCAACAAGTTGGCGGCACGACGGGCGCGGGCACCTAAAATTTCGCTCCCTCTCCAGGCAGCCATTGACCTCACATCGATCCCCCTTAGACTAATTGAATAGTCCAAGGAGCGGGCGCGATTGAGGCTCAGAGGGTTTTCTATCCACGCAGTTTTGCAGAGCCGGTGGGCCGAGGCACTCGGGGCCGCGGGCTGTGCCGCGTTTTTTGTGAGCCTTTTTGCCCTCTCGCTCGAGTGGCGCTTGGAGCAGAGCCGCAGTTTGAGGCTTCCAGAGCTTCGGGTTTTGATTCCGTTTGTCGGAGTGCGCGCGCCGACCTGGGCGATGGCTCCGTCTGAGCACCAGGAAGTGACCCAGCCTGCAGTGCAAGCTTCTCGGGAGCGGGCTCCCATTCGTCGGGATCTGGTGGCTTCCACACAGGCGGCTGCTACTCGAGCCGAGCCATCGGTGAGTGCGCCGGCGCGGAGTTGGATGGCGAAGCTGACTGAGACGCTGTTACGGGCGAAGAGACTGAGCTGGGCTGGGCTTGCACCGGGGAGCCGAAGGCCCACTGCACCCGCTCTGGCCCATCGTGCGAAACCCAAAGCCATCCGAGCCAAGGACCGGCCGGTGGATACTCAGCCGCTTGTGATGACTCAGGCTGAGGCCAAGCCTGCGCCCCCCAGCCAGGAACCGAAACCTAGAGTGAGTATCCAGAGCGCTCAGGCGGCAGTGAGCCCAAAAGCCCTCCCAGACCTTCGCGTGGTAAGCAAGGTGAGTGAGCCCGTCGCGCCACCCGCGCCGACTCCACCTTTGGCTGTGATTGCTTCGGTGATCCAAGAGCCTGCGCTCGCTCCAGTTCCCGCCCCCGTCCCACCCAAATCGGCGGCTCTTCAGCTCAGCGGTTGGGTAGTCGCGAATACTCAGTTGCAGTTCTCAACCCGTCCCACGCGGGTCACCTTTACTGATGTTGAGGGACATACTGAGGAGGCATCCGTTGGCTCGGATGGGCGAGTAGTCACTCCCGCGGGGAGCGCGGGCGTGCTTGAGTACTCATTTCAAGCGTGGCTGGATCGCCCCACCCAGCGCCCTGCGCCCGTGGTGGTGGCCCTCGCGCCTTCGTCGCAGGTCGACGAGAAGCCCACGTTGGCAGCGACTTTTTGGAGCCCGGACTCGATCGGGGAGCGCCTCGACTTCAGAGAGAGTGCACTGACCGAACTGAAACTCAACGGCCAGGTTTTTGAGGCTGACGCAACCCAAGCGCAGAGTGTGGCCGGGGCCGAGGTGGGCCTCGTCGGGAGTCCCGAAAGGGTTGCGATCACGGATTCCGAAGGGCGCTTCGACTTGGGAACCCTGCGTGTCGCAGCCGGCGGACGCGCCTTTCTGGAGGCAAGGCGGCCTGATGGTTTCAAGCATCGTTTCGCCGTCGAAACCTCAGAAGTCTCCGCGCAGCGAGGGCAGGCGCTCTTTCTATTCTCCGAGCAGCAGATTGCGCAGTGGCAGTCAGCCCTCGAGGGCGGGCTGAGCCCGCAGTCTGGCTGGATCGTAGGAGCCTTTGCCCATCCGGAGATGAGCCAGGAGCTCAGGCCAGAGATCACAGCCCCCCAAGCCCAAAGCAAAGTATCGCCAGAGACCTACGCTCTTGGGTCCGAAAACCAGCTTGCGCCACTCGGTCTCAACCAGTCTTCTGCACGATGGCTCAGCGTGGAGATTCCCTCAGGCGCTGCGCGCGTGCGCCTCATCAACCCGAAGGGCCGCACGGTTCGCGAGCTCTGGGAGCCGATTTCTCCTGGCGTGATCAACGTTATCCGCGTCGACCGCGAGCGTTAGCCGCAGCTTGAGCTTGCAGCGCACTCCGACGAGCCGCTCGTGATGGAGAACGAGATGCGCGGAACTCGCGTTCCCTCTGTCTGGATGCCTGAATGACTGAGGCCAGATCGTCCTCGAGCGCCGGAACGGCGAGCAAAAAGCCAGAAGGAATCGGGGCGTTTGCTGCCAGGATGTCAGGATTCAGGCTGAGGAGTTGATGGGGGGCAAGCCCATGAGCCTCCGCAAGAGATTCAAGCCTTGATGTTTCGCCGACGGCAACGAATCGCACGGATTGCCCAGAGGCATGAGGCGGAGGCCCAAAAACCTTATGCTGATAGCGCTCAGCGCGAAGCAGAGCGAGAAATTCGGCGTAGTAGTTTCTGCTCGCAAACCCAAGCTTTGTGGGCAAACGACGAGACTTAGAGCATTGAGCCAGCACGCGGCCCGGCGCTAAACGCTCCGCGCGCGGTACAGGAACCCACTTTCCATGCCCGTGGTTATACGCGCTAATGGCCGCAGGCCACGAGCCCAACATCTTGAAGTTTCTTTGCAGCAAGCGAGCTGCTGCAACCGTGCTCTTGATAGGAGAGACCCGCTCATCAATGCCCTGGGATTCGAGAACCCGCAAAAACTCAGCGCCCGAATCCGGCATAAACTGCCAAACCCCAGCGGCGCCCGCATGAGAAAGCGCCTTGGGGTTAAAAGAGCTTTCTACGAGCGAAAGCAGCGTAAGCTCTTTTGGAAGCCCCATGGCCTCAAACACGTGATCCATTCGCTGACGATAGGGGGCCGAGGCCAGCAGGCCTTGAATCACCTGGTCCCGCTGCCCCCACTGAACCCGGAGATTCTTTTTAAGCTCAAGCCAGTTGTGGGAGTGTGGCAGACCACGAACCACGGAGAGAATCTGAGACTCCTCGCGCGAGCGATTCTTTTTCTTCTTTTTAAGTGCGAGGAAAGCTTTTTGGTACGCCTGCACGCGCTCCCTGAGCACTTGGCGCGAAACAATTTCATAGGCTGCGCGATTGCGAGAGGTTCGTGCAAGGTTTCGAAAGTCCACCACCTCATAAACAATCTCTGGATGTTCCTCATCAAAGAGGATCGCTTCGCGAGAAGAATAACGAGTGTAGACATCAAGCCAAAAGGTGACTTGAGAACGAATCGGGTCAGGAACACCAAAGAGCTCTGGAATGCGCTTCTCCGAGTCCTCAAGTAAGGATTGCTGTGCTGTCGAATCGATATGCGACTGCCAAAGGTTCCAGGGGGCCTGTTGTGACTCCTCAGCCCGAGGCTCCGACGGGTGTGACGATAAATTCTCTGAGCTCCAGCTTCCTGCCGCATCCAGCGCGGCAAAAGCCCGGGGAGCCCCCGCGATGAGACTCACCGACAAGCCCCCCAAAGCCAGAGCCAACCGGCATGCGGCCGGTGCGAAAGTAAATTGCGCCATGGGGTCCTATGAAGCAAGGATCCTGCCTAGGGCCGGCACGGGCTAAGGCTCTGATCTTTCTAGAAAATGGAGACCCTGAGGTGTCTAAAGCTTAGACACATGTCGGTTTTTGCCAGCCCCACGGTGTGATAGCCTACCTCTGTGAAATCACCCGAATCTTCAGAAATGCCGGCAGAAAAACAGGTACCGAGCTTTGATCAAGCGCTCAGCGAACTTCAGCAAGTGGTGCGAACCCTAGAGGGGGGAGAACTCTCGCTCGAGGACTCGCTCAAGGCCTTTGAAAAGGGCGTGGCGCTCTCTCGGGTTTGCCAGCAGCAGCTTTTGAGCGCGGACCAAAAAATCGAGCTCTTGTTGCGCGGAGGAGACGGAAGCAGCGAGCCAGAACTCACTTCTTTTCGCGCGGCTCAGTCCACCACGGTAGCCGCGGATGAAGGCAGAAAAACAAAGACTTGATCAGCTCTTGGTTTCTCGGGGAATCGCGCCCAGTCGTCAGCGCGCCCAGGCGCTGATCATGAGCGGACAGGTTTTGGTCGAAGATGTGCCCGTCACCAAGGCGGGGGCTCTCGTTTTAGTTGAAGCGCAGATTCGGGTTCGTCAGCACGACCATCCCTACGTATCGCGGGGGGCCCTCAAGCTTGAGGCCGCGCTCCGAGAGTTTTCGGTCTCAGTGGACGGGCGAGAGTGCTTAGATGTCGGCGCATCCACGGGCGGATTTACCGAGGTTCTGCTCCTTGGCGGCGCAAGCAAGGTTCTTGCGGTAGATGCAGGTCATAACCAATTGCACTGGAAGATTCGGGCAGATCCTCGAGTCGTCAGCCTCGAGAAGACCAACGCAAGACACCTCGAGTTTAAGACCTTGGGTCAAAAGGTTGACGTGATTGTGATGGACGTTTCGTTCATCTCCATTGAAAAGGTGCTGCCCGCACTCTTGCAGTTCTCAAAGCCCGGAGAGACCGACTGGATCACCTTGATTAAGCCGCAGTTTGAGGTGGGGAGAGAAAAGGTCGGAAAAGGCGGAATCGTTTTCAATCCAGAGGACCGGCTCATGGCCGTAGGGCGAGTCACAGAATTTGCCAACACGATTGGCCTAGAGCGCCTGGGCTTGATAGACTCTCCCATCTCAGGGACTGACGGGAATCACGAATTTCTAGCGCACTGGAAGCAGCGCTAACTATGTATCGCTTTGAGATGGGCTGGAGCGCAAATTTGAGCCGACACGTTTTGAGCCCGCGCATTCGGCAGGCTGTGGCCTTGCTGTTGATCGCAGGCCTTTGGGGGTGCGCACACGGCACCCGCAGAGCCCCCCCCGCCCCGGCACTCACTTCTCCTGGCGACAGCCCAGTTCAAGGTCCGCCCCCGCCTGAGGCAATCTTTGGCCCCGCACCCCCGCAAGCGAGAAAGGTGGTGGTTTTGCTTGGCCCAGGACTCTCGGCCGCCATGGGCGCAGCCGGAGTCATTCGCGCGCTCGAGGAGGCCAAGGTTGAAGTCGCGGGCCTAGTGGGAATGGAGATGGGAGCCGTGGTGAGCGCGGCTTACGCCATCACCGGCACGGCAAACGGCATGGACTGGCGGCTTCTGCAGATTAGGCCAGAGTGGTTTGGCAAAGGAGTTCTCGACTCTTTGCTCAGCAGAGACCAGGTGTCTGCTGAAAAAATTCGTGCAGGCCTCTCCAAGGTCTTTGGCTCAAGCGAGATCTCTTCCTCGAAGCGAAAGCTTTGGGTTGTCGTAAAAAAACCCAATGGCATCGAAGTGGTGGACCGAGGCCCGCTGGTCTCTGCGGTGCTGGGATCCCTATCTTCACCTGAATGGTTGACGGCCACACAGGAAGGCGAAAGCCCGAGTGACTGGGGTGGGGTTGAGGCCGCATTGAGCGCCGAGCTTCCCGACATGCCCCGGGTCTGGGTGTTGCCCAAGCTTTCTGAAAAATGGCCGATGGCCTCTGCCCGTGCGGCCATTCGCAATGCCCGGCAATGGATTAGAGGCTCTGACTTGGTCCTTGAGATTGAGGCGGGTGAGCCTTTCGACTTTAGCAGAAGATCAGAGCGCGCCTATCTGGCAAAAAAGACCTGCCGAGCGGCGCTCCCCCTGTGGATGGGCGAACGCGGCTGGAGTGCTGCGCCGTGAGGACCACATGAGAGTAAAGCGAGCTGCATGGTTTTTTCGCTCCCTGTTTTTCATGGTGGTAGCTGGAACCGCAATGGGAGCGCTCTTTGGTCTCATCGTGTTCTGGGTTTTTGCGAGAAGCCTCCCCGAGATCATCACGATTGCGGATTATCGTCCTCCCGTGGTTTCGAGAGTTTTGGGTGGCGGAGGGCAGGAATCCGAGCTTTTGGGAGAGTTTTTTAAGGAGCGCCGTTACGTCATCCCCTACGAGAAGATGCCCGAGGTGGCGATCAAGGCCTTTATTGCCGCCGAGGACGACACGTTTTTTCAGCACCAAGGGATCAACCCAGCAAGCATGTTGCGGGCAAGTATTGCAAACTTTAGGGCAGGACACGTGGTCCAGGGCGGAAGCACGATCACGCAGCAGGTGGCTAAGTCTTTGCTGCTCACGCCCGAGCGTAGTTTTTCTCGAAAGTTCAAAGAGATTCTTTTGGCCAACAAAATTGAAAGGAATCTCACCAAGCAGCAAATCCTGTACTTGTACTTGAACCAGATTTATCTGGGACGCGGCTCTTATGGGATCGCAGCGGCCTCGAAGAACTATTTCAACAAGCCCGCCGAGGAACTCTCGCTAGCAGAGGCGGCCATTCTCGGGGGCCTCCCTCAGGCACCAGGCAAATACAGTCCGAACCTTGCCCCCCGCAAAGCCAAAGATCGACAGCTGTATGTCCTGAGGCGGATGTTTGAAAATGGATTTATTAAGCGCGAAGAGATGACCGCTGCCGCCGCAAAGCCCATTCGAATTTATGTTGAGCGCGATCTTAACAAGGAGTTTGCCCCGTATCTCGTCGAGCACATTCGACGCCACCTTTCGGACAAGCACGGGGAGCGCGCTCTTTATGAAGAAGGCTTGAACGTTAAGACACCAGTGACTCGCGAGCTTTCGCTCGCAGCCGATCGAGCAGTTAAGGAGGGCCTTCGCGCAGTCGATAAGCGCGTGGGCTATCGGGGCGCACTGAGAAGGCTAGGGACAGACGCAGAGAAGGAGCAATTCCTTGTTGCTGCCCGAGCGGGACTTGTGGAGCGGGTTCTGGGCTATGTGATGTTCATGCCCGACGGTAAGCTCGATGCGATTGCCTCGATTCAGGAGGCGGGCCTGTCTGGGGATCTCGATCTCTTACGAGAAGGTGACATTCATGAGGCCTTGGTCACCAGTGTGGATGACGGACGAAAAACGATCGGCTTGATGCTCGGCGCCGTAAAGCTTGAGATTCCTCAAAAAGACTGGCGCTGGGCGAGGCCCGTTCGCGATGGAAAACCCGTGGGGCCCGAACCCGCAACCCCCAGCAAGGTGGTGAGCAAGGGGGATGTCATTTTAATCCGTCTTGCTAAAGAAAAGAGTGGGACCTGGTCCGCGAGTCTCGAGCAAGAGCCTGTCGTTCAGGGTGCGCTCATCTCGCTCGATGCCAGGAGTGGGGCTGTATTGGGCATGGTGGGCGGCTATGACTTTGAGAAGTCTGAGTTTAACCGAGCGATCCAGGCGCAGCGTCAGCCGGGGTCCTCTTTTAAGCCGCTGATTTACGCCGCAGGAGTGGAGAAAGGCTACACGCCCGCAAGCGTGATCATCGATGCGCCCCTGACCTTTGAGGACAAAGAGCTCGGTAAATGGAAGCCCGCCAATTTTGATGAAAAGTTCAACGGCGATACGACATTTCGGCAGGCGCTCATCAAATCGCGAAACATTCCCACCATTCGAATTCTTCAGAGCGTGCAGATTCCTAAAATGGTCGAATACGCGCAAAGATTGGGGTTTGCCCCCGAGCTTCCTCCGGATTTGTCGATCTCTTTGGGGAGCATGACGGCATCTCCCTTGGAGATGGCGCGGACCTATGCGTTGTTTCCGCGTCTGGGGCGAAAGATTTCGCCCGTTTTTTTTACGGAGATTCGTGATCGAGACGGCAAGATTTTAGAAGAGGTACCCCTAAGAATCACGCCGCCCACCATCGTGGCTCCGCCGGTGACCCAAGCAAGCCCAACTCCCGAAGAGACAGCAGAGCTGGCTAACTCCGGGATCACGGGGCGCAGCGCTCTGGTTTTGCCGACGTATCCGCAGCCAGCCGATCCCGATCAAGTCATGGACCCCCGGGTTGCTTATGTCATGACGCACTTGATGACCGAAGTGGTGAACTACGGCACCGGCACAGAGGCCAAACAGCTCGGGCGTCCGGCAGCCGGAAAAACAGGAACCACCAACGACTATTTGGATGCGTGGTTTATGGGTTTCACCCCCCACGTCGTCACAGGAGTCTGGGTGGGTCACGACAGCCAGGCGCCGGTCGGACCCGGCGAGACGGGGGCTAAGGCCTCGCTCCCCATCTGGTTGTCTTTTATGCGCGAAGCCGTGAAGGGCTATCCCAACGAAGACTTTGTGGTTCCGGCAGGGATTGTTTTTGCGCCCATTGATCCCAACACGGGACGTCGGGCATCGGGCAACGCTGCTCGCGCCATGAAAGAGGCCTTCATTGAAGGAACCGAGCCACAAGAGGGCGGCGTCGGCCCGCTCCTGCCGTCGGAATCCGCTGGAGATTTTCTTAAAGAAGACTTCCAATGATCCCGAAGCGCCGATGTGGGGCGCCGAGGTGAATTGAGTATTTCGAAGGACCTGGGCTTATCGCTCGTCTTCCATGCGGTCTTAATGGCCGCCTGGGCTCTAACGGCGATTCACCGGGCGGCCTTTGCCCCAGACCCCACCTCCTCTGAGACGATTTGGGTGGAATTTGAAAAGACGAAGCGCCCCGAGGCGCTGCGAACCCGTCAACAGATTGTCAGGGCCGATCGCGGCGAAGAGATCCAGAACCCCGTCCAGGACGCATTTTGGAGTGACAAGACCCGAACCGTCACCCGAGAGCAGGTCCGGGTGGGAAATAGCGGAGCCAGAGGGGCCGTAGCACCTGTTGAGGCTGCGATCCCCCTTAAAAACTTGGGCGTGGGGGCATTCTCAAAACTAGCCGATCGCCCGGTCGAGTCCAGCCCCGGTGCACAGCTCTCGGGGGAGTATATCAAGGGGATGCGCGAGGGAGAGCAGACTGCGCTCAACACGAGAGAGTTTGTGTTTTATGGTTTTTTTGAGCGAATCCGGGGGCAGCTCGACCGAGCCTGGGAGCCGATTCTACGAGAAGAGCTCATTCGGCACTACAAGCGAGGCCGAAGGCTTGCCAGTGACCAAGATCACGTGACCCAGGTTCTGGTCACCCTGGGCGCTCGGGGCGAGGTGGTTCGGGTTGAAGTCCAGGGCGAGTCCGGCACCCAGCTCCTGGACGAAACAGCGATTCGAGCCTTTAACCGCGCCGGGCCTTTTCCTAACCCCCCCAAAGGACTTTTGGGGACGCAGGGAACCGTACAGATCCGCTGGGAATTTATTCTGAAGACTTAAGGCGCTCAAGCCCCTGCTGAAACACGTAGTCGCGCCAAGCGGAATCGAGCCTTCGCACGGTGCGAATGATTTCTTCTGCGGCGGCAGCCTCTGAGATGCCCTGGGCACGTGAGAGGTGCCGAATCGAGCTCAAAAGCGAATGAAACGCCTGCGTGTCCATGGCGGATTGAATTTCTTCGCTGCAGCCTTGGGACGAACGAGAGAGAGAGGTGAGGAGAGCGGTATTAAAAGTCCTTCCCAAGTCCTCAAGCGAGGCAATCGGAAGAGAACCCCCAGAACCCTGAGGCGATGGGCCCGCCCCGAGGGAGGGACTTGGGTTTTCTGGGCTCGTTCGTGCGGTCAGGGTCGTCATTGGGAGGCCGGAACCTAGCCAGAGTTGAGGCCCTGCGCCACACGTTTTTGACAATTGTTGGTCAAGAAAAAATTTTCGAATTCTTGGCTGGCTCCAAATGCCTTGATAGAAGCGCCCCATGACGGAATTTGAAGGGTTTTCAGGAGATATTTTTTCTTCACGCCACATCGGTCCCCAGACCCAAGAGATGAAAAAAATTTTAAATCATCTGGGACTGAACTCCCTTGACGAGCTCATCTCGGAGACGATCCCGGAGGGCATTCGACTCAGGCGGGCGCTCAATACCCCAGCGGCAGAATCCGAAGTCGATGCTCTCACGAAGCTTCGTGAAATGGCTCGAAAGAATGATGTGCACCGCTCTTACATTGGCCAAGG
>Ga0169931_10014734_pt1 | contig 10552 bp, 7 predicted proteins | sample Kivu_15m_20L_FD_129675 | JGI IMG/M metagenome (GOLD analysis project Ga0169931, IMG submission 129675) | Freshwater microbial communities from Lake Kivu, Western Province, Rwanda to study Microbial Dark Matter (Phase II) - Kivu_15m_20L... | ecosystem: Environmental > Aquatic > Freshwater > Lake ... | reverse complement strand
CGCTATACTCGGTATCGGTCTGTTGGCTACCGTACTGCTATCTGGCATCGGGTATATATGGAACCGCCAACGGCAGCAGACAAGGCTCAATACCATTCTGATAGAGCAACAAGAACTGCGACTTAAAGCCATAATCGAAGCACAGGAAGACGAGCGCAAGCGGATTGCCAAGGATCTGCACGATGGCACCATGCAGACCCTGACCGGACTCAAGATGCGCTTTGAGAGGCTGCGTGGTCAGCTTTTCCCACAGGGCGAAATGGCCGATGATTTTGACCGCTCCCTCTCAATACTATCCGAAGCGGGCAACGAGGTGCGTGCCATAAGCCACCAGATGATGCCCCGCAGCCTTCAGGAGATGGGCCTTGTACCCGCTCTGGCCGACATGCTCGACCGCAGTCTGGGTAGCAGCGCCATAGGATATCAGTTCGAGCATCACAAAGTGGAAGGCGAACGGTTCAAAGAGACTGTTGAGGTGAGTCTTTACCGCATCTGTCAGGAGCTCATCAACAACATCATCAAACACAGCGGGGCCAAGGCCGTGAGTGTGCAGCTGCTGCATGTAAAGGACCATCTGATCCTGATTGTGGAAGACGATGGAATGGGATTCAAGGTGGAAGATGCCGAGGCCCGCAACGGTATTGGCCTCATGAATATTACAAGTCGCATAAAAGCTGTCAACGGTGAGCTTCACTACGAACCCAGCCCCATGCAGGGCACCGTGGCCACCATTCGGGTGCCTGTATAGTAAGTCAATCTGTCTGCGGCCGAATCAGTGGCCCGTCCTTTGCAGATGCCTGTGAGCGCATGATTAAATTTGCGCTGCACGTTCCACCACCATGATGAGAGTCCTTGTAACTGACGATCACAACATTGTCTCCGATGGCCTGCGTGTCCTGATAGAGGATACCGATGGCATGGAGTGTGTGGGCACTGCGCCCAACGGCAAGCAGGCACTCGAGATCGTGCGCAGCATTCCTGTTGATGTGGTGCTGATGGACATCGATATGCCCATTATGAACGGCATAGAGGCCACGAGGGCCATAAAACGCGATTTCCCGCAGGTGAAGGTTCTCAACCTGACCATGCACAAGGAGCGTGGCATGGTGCAGCGCATGATGGAGTGCGGTGCCGATGGCTATATGCTCAAGAATGCCGACCGCAGTGAGCTGGTGCAGGCCATACAGGCAGTGGCAGCGGGCCATAGATTTTTCTCTGACGATGTGGATCCCACCAACGTGGGCCGTGTAGAACAGAACGTGATGCCTGGCGAAGCCACCATTTCAGATATCACCGAGCGCGAGGCCGAGATAATCCGCCTTTTGGCACAGGGTCTCAGCAGTAAGGATATAGGCGATAAACTGTTCATCTCTAACAGAACGGTTGATACGCACCGCACCAACATAATGACCAAGCTGGGCCTGAACAATGTGGCGGGCCTTATCCGCTGGGCGTTCAACAACGGCTATGCCGACTGACTGCCACGCTACTTCCTGACATTAACATACATTGACAAAAACACCCACCCCGGCCTTGAGCGGGCTGGTTAGCTTTGGCACCCCTTTATAACAGCACACATGAACCTTCGTCCACTTCGCCTTGCGTTGGCCCTTGCGGCCATGCCCCTGCTCACATCGGCCTTCACTGGTCCGGGCCCCGACACCCTCGATGACTGGCATCTTCGCGATGCTCAGACCCACGGCCACCACGGAATCAGCCTGCAAAAAGCACTCGATCTGGTAAAGGACCGCAAGCCCACCAAGGTGCGTGTGGCCATCATTGACAGTGGCATTGACGTGAACCACGAGGACCTGAAAGGCAACGTTTGGATAAATGCCAAAGAAGTGGCCGGCAATGGCAAGGACGATGATGGGAATGGCTATGCCGATGATATGAACGGCTGGAACTTCATGGGCCGGGCCGATGGCACCAACATGGAGCACGCCAACCTTGAACTGACCCGCCTGTACCGCAAAATGGCACCTGAGATGGGCAAGTATGCCGATTTGAAGAGCGTGCCTAAGGAGCGTCAGGCCGATTGGAAGAAGTTCAAGGATATGGAGACCAAGATTCAGCAGGAACTGACCGAAGCAGGTGGCGAGTATCAGCAGATCAAAGGCCTTTTGGTCTTCTATGCAAAGGCTGATAGTGCTTTTGTTTCGATGTTCGGAGACAGCTACACACCCGAACAGGTGGCAGGTGTGAAGAGTGACGACAAGAAAGTTCAGCAGATGCAGGCTTTCATGCTTCAGATGCTGGGCCAGGGCCTGACCAATGCGAACCTGAAGAAATACGTGGAGTATCTTGAAGGGAAGCTGCAGTACAACTACAACCCCGAGTTCATTGATCGCGCAGTTGTAGGTGACGACCCCGATGATTTCAGCAACCTGCGCTACGGCAATGCCGATGTGGCTGCCCGTCAGGCCGACCACGGCACCCACGTAGCAGGCATAGTAGGTGCCATGCGTGGAAACAAGCTTGGCATTGAAGGTATCGCTACCAACGTTGAGATCATGGCTCTGCGTGCTGTTCCGAATGGCGATGAGTTCGATAAGGACATCGCTGCTGCCATCCGCTATGCAGCCGACAATGGTGCACGCATCATCAACATGAGTTTCGGGAAGAGTTATAGCGCTCACCCTGACAAGGTGCACGATGCGATCCGCTATGCCGAGCAGAAAGGTGTGCTCATGGTACACGCGGCTGGCAACGACAGCGAGAACCTCGACAAAGCCATGAACTACCCGCACCCTTACTACGCTTTTCAGAAGACTCCGTGCACCACTTGGCTCACCATCGGGGCCAGCAGCGGCACAGGCAAGGCCGACTTTGCGGGCTCTTTCAGCAACTACGGAAAGAAGACCGTTGATGTGTTCTCGCCCGGTGTGCAGGTGTACAGCCTCAAGCCTGATAACACATACGAGCACGAGAGCGGCACGAGCATGGCTGCCCCGGTCACTTCGGGCATAGCGGCCTTGGTGCTCTCTTATTTCCCTAACCTGACGGCTGTCCAACTGAAGGAGATCATCCTGAGCAGCAGCGTCAAGTATCCGAAGCTGAAAGTGACACTACCAGGCACTGAGGACAAGATGGTTCCGTTCAAGAACCTGAGCCGCACAGGTGGAGTCGTGAACGCCTACGAGGCCATGAAGAAGGCCATGACGTATTGATCATTGTTATTTGATCGAAGGGCGAGGCCGGGGCACGAGTCCCGGCTTCGCTGTTTTCTGCCACGCCTGACAAAGTGTTATTTCTTCGGGCTGTCAGGCTTTGGTGTGTCAGGTGTGTCAGTGCTGCATGAGATTGGCATGCAACCGTGCCAAAGCCACCAAGAAAAAATTTATTGCATTGATAATCAGGGAATAAAATTTGATTCTGCAGATTTTTCGGGATGGATGAATGAGTTTGGCGCACGGAAATTGACCGGGGCAGGATGTCCGAAACGAATCGGACAACGAAACAAGAATCATTCACAAACCAAAATCATTCAATCATGGAAAAGCAACTCAAGAACTTCCTGTACGCTGGTGTCGATCTGGCCGCTGAGGTATCGACCAAGTTCGAGTCGTCAGTGAAGGATCTGATCGCCAAAGGCAAGATCAGCGAAGTAGAAGGCAAGAAACTTGTTGACGAGCTGTTCGAGAAGACCGAAGCCCGCAAGCAGGAGTTCGAAGCCAAGTTCAACGAGGTGAAAGAGAAAGTAGGCATCACCAAGAAGAGCGATGAGGAAGTACTGGCCGAGCTGAAGCAAAAAGTGGCCGACCTCGAGAGCAAAGTGGGCAAGAAGGCCGCCAAGCCGGCTGCAGCAGCTAAGTGACCGTGTAATACCCCGTGCCGGTGGGGTGATGACGCGCCACCGCCATGGTCACGACCCAAGGCCCCGCCCCCAATGGCGGGGCCTTCTTATTTTATTGAATAGGGATGAATCTATTGATAATGAAAAATTTCACGCAAAGAGCGCAGATTTTCTGCTTCGCAGCCTTTGGCAGGAATGCTGATGTCCTGATTCGGCATCAATAAATACTGAGGTCAGGAAAGGGTGCCTCAGAATGTGGCCGTGGTCTGCACGCGCAACCGGGCCATGAATCCGTGAGGGATGCCATCGAAGGTATGGAACTCACCGGCTATGATCAATCGGCCATCGTCCTGTATCAGCGCGGTCCAGATCAGATGTCTGTTCCGTTGCCGGGATTGAATTTCCGATCCAATGAACCATCGTGGTTCAAGCGGGCTATGCGGGTTATGGGCACACCATCGTACTTAGTGAAATCGCCCCAGATGATGATTTGCCCATCGTCTTGTGTGACACAGCTATGTACCTCAAAGTCGGTGCCTCGGCCCGGATTGAAACTGGCATCGAGGGTGCCATCGCTCATCAGCCTTGCCACCCCGCTACGTGCCGTGCCGTTGTAGCTGCTGAAATCGCCACACAGCATGATGGTGCCGTTGCTCTGCGCATTGACCGTAAAAACATCGTAGTTGGTGCCCGACCCCGAGTTGAATGTGCCATCGGGTCTGCCGTCCGGCATCAGCCGCGTGACCCTGCGCTTGGGTTTGCCATCGTAGGTTGTGAATTCGCCACCGCAAAGGATCCTGCCCTCGCCATCAATATCGACAGAAAAAACAGGCAGGTTGAATCCTTTGCCAGAGATGAATGTGGTATCGAGCGATCCATCGGTGTGGAGGCGGGCGATACGGACTGCATCGCGCCCATCAAAATTCTGAAAGTCGCCTGCTATGATTATCCTGCCGTCCATCTGCTGCACCAGCGCGAACACCGACCCATCGGCCCCAACGGGTGCCCGGAAGGTCTTGTCGAGGGTGCCATCGGGCATGAGGCGGGCAATACGGCCATTCTTCACTCCATCGTACCTGATGAAATTGCCTGCCACAAGGATCTTCCCGTCCATCTGAATGGCGGTAACGAAGATCTCGGCATCGGCACCGCTACCGGGTCTGAAGGTGGGGTCCACGCTGCCATCTTCGAGCAATCGACCCAGCCGGTGTGTCTCAACCCCGTTGTAATTGGTGAATCCGCCACCGAACAGCACTTTTCCCTCGCCCATGCTCAGGGCTGAGTAAATGATGTTGTCGGCTCCTTGAATGCCTCCACGACCTTGCCCATCGTGTATGAAGGACCTGTCAACTGTGACAGTAGGGCGAGTCTGTGCCCTTGACACGGGCACTTGACAGAAGAGGCTCAGGATACCGACAAGTGATACTGCGTAGCTTTTTAAGGTCAAGGTCTGGAACTGAAGTGGAACTCCGGCCCCCTTTTTTCGAGAATGGAATGACCATTGTTGCGTACATCGTGCGCTTTGTGTAGAAATAGATATTGTAATGGTGAGAGCAGACGCACAAACACAAAATCCAGTCCACCTTCATTTGAGATACCTTCGCGAACCTCAATAAAATGAGCCTCGGTACCACCATACGCCATCTGGGCCGCATCCGCGAGATAATCGGGGTGCTGGTTAAGTACGGTTTTGAGGACGTGGTGGCCAATAGCACCCTCCGCAATTTCGTGCCCGAGAGCACCCGCTTGAGTTGGATACGTGCCGAGCGACCGAAGCTCGAATACTCACGGTGGGAGCGCATCCGGCTGGTATGCGAGGAGCTGGGGCCCACATTTGTGAAGCTGGCGCAAGTGATGAGCAACCGGCCCGATATGTTGCCAGCCCCACTCATACACGAGTTGGAGAAGCTTCAGGACCGTGTGGCCCCATTCCCATTTGAGGTGGCTAAGGAGATCATTGAGCGCGAGGCGGGCAGGCCGTTGGATCAGATCTTTGAGGAGTTCAACGAGAAACCGCTTGCATCGGCCAGTATAGGTCAGGTGCACAAGGCGCGGCTGTTGGGCGGGCAAGAGGTGGTGGTGAAGATCCAACGCCCAGAGGTGAAAGACCTTGTGGAGCGCGACCTTGCCATACTGCGCGATGCCACAGGCCGGGCCGACCGCTACCTGCGCAAGCAAGGGGTGATGAACGCACCCGACCTTGTCAAGTCGTTTGAGCGGAGCATGCAAAAGGAGCTTGACTACCGCAACGAGGCGCGCAACATCGAGCGTTTCCGCGAGCTGTACAAGAGCTACCGCAATTTCTACATCCCTAAGGTTTTCCGCCAGTTCAGCACCGAGAATGTGCTGGTCATGGAATTCGCGGCCGGATGCAAGATCAGCGATGTGCCGCAGATGCGCGCTTGGGGGCTCGACCCGCGCAAGGTGGCCGAGAACGGCATGAACATCTACCTGACTCAGATCTTCGAGTTCGGGATCTTCCATGCCGACCCGCACCCTGGCAATGTGCTTGTCAGGAAGGACGGTGTGATCTGTCTTCTCGATTTCGGGATGGTCGGCACCATGATGCCCAAGGACAAGTTCGCCTTTGCGGGCATCTTCATCGGCATGAGCGAGCGCAACCCGCGCAAAATGGCTCAGAACATGAAGGCCCTCGCCATTGAGGACAACATTGAGGACATGCGGGCGCTGGAGTATGACCTCAACGAGATCATCGAGGATTTCAGCTCGTTGAGTGTCGATGAGAGCAGCATTGCTGACGTGGTGACACGCCTACAGAAGGTGATGTATGATTATCAGATACGCGTACCTGGAGGCATCTTCCTTGTATTCAGGGCATTTGCCATCCTTGAAGGGATCGGTAAGACCATCCATCCGACCTTCAACACCTACGAGTTCATCAAGCCTTATGGCCTGAAACTCATGCAGGACCGTCTCAGCCCCAAGAATCTTTGGGCCGATGTGAGCGACCGCTTCAGTCAGGTGGAGCAGTTCATGAACAATTTCCCACGCGATGTGCGCGAGATCCTGTTCAAGACCAAGAGCGGCAAGCTGCATTTTGAGGTGGAGCTTCAGGGCTACGGCTACATGCTCAAGAAGTGGGACAGCATCACCAACCGACTGGCTCTCACCATTGTATCATCTGCGCTTTTCATAGCATCTGCATTGAGTATGATAGCCCCTTGGGGCGATGAGATGCCCCGCTATCACGGTGTTCCCATGATCAGCGTTTATGGCCTTTGGGGAGCGGGAGTGTTCCTCGCGTTGCTTCTGTATTCAATAGTCAGGCGGAGGCAGTACAAATAGTGGGGTCAGCCCATTGCCATGGAAGAGATTGACCTGCTTATCGGTTCCATAGCTGACCGGTTCAGGCCCGAAAAGGCAGCATCGGCACAGTTGAGGGTGCAATTTCTTCTTTCGGGTCGGGTTGAGCGGAAGTATGAAGTGTCTATCAAAGACGGACAGTGTTCGGTCTCTGAGTCGCTTTCACCGGATCCCGACTGTATCGTGCGCACCACGGCCCAGCATTACATCGACCTGGAAAAAGGCACTCTCAACCCACAGATGGCCCTGATGACGGGCAAGGTGAAGGTGAGCAGCATCGGGGCCATGATGCAGTTTGCCAAGTATTTCAGGCGATACGATCCCGACCGCAACCACACGAAGCGTACTGAGGTGGCAGTTCGTCCGCCAAAGACCGGTCCGTTGCGTGATGTGTGCGTTATCGACCTTTCGCGGTTGCTGCCAGGTCCTTTCGCCACTCTGTTGCTGGCCGACATGGGTGCCGATGTGGTGAAAGTGGAGGATCCCGCCTCGCCCGACCCCGTGCGCAATCTGCCCCCGTTCAAAGAAGGCAAGCCCATTTTCTATGAATACCTGAACCGTGGCAAACGCTCAATGGCCATTGACCTGAACACCACTGTAGGCCGCGACCGTTTCATAGAGATAGTGCACGGGGCCGATGTGCTGGTGGAGCAGTTCCGTCCAGGCGTGATGAAGGCCATCGGGCTGGATTTTGATTCGTTGTTGAAGATCAATCCCAAGCTGGTGATATGTTCCATCACGGGATATGGCCAGATCGGGCCTCTGTCGCAACTGGCTGGGCACGACATTGATTACTTGGCCTATACCGGAATGCTCGATGCCTTACGAGGCAATGATGGCCACCCTGTGCTGCCTGCATTTCAGGCGGCCGATGTGGCCGGTGGGGCACATATGGCTGTGGCGGCTATTCTGGCCGCATTGCACGAGGCGCGCTCCACAGGCCGTGGCCGTCATCTAGATATCGCCATGACCGATGCCATGTTCCACCTACAGGCACTTCGGTTGGCAGAGGAGCAGGCTACTGGTGGCTATATGGCAGATTTATCCGGTGCCCGCGCCAATTACAGCATATATGCCTGTGCCGATGGACTGTATCTGGCCGTTGGTGCGTTGGAGCCGAAGTTCTGGGAAGCTTTCTGCGCCAAGGTTGGTCGTGCCGAATGGTCCTCGCGGGTGCTCGATGCAGATCAGGCTGCACTGCGGACCGAAGTGCAAACACTTCTACTATCAGCACCTAGGCAGCATTGGCTCGATCTTCTGCTCGATGCCGATGCCTGCGTAGCCCCAGTATTGTCGCCAACTGAGGCGCTCGCCCATCCTCATTTTTCGGCCCGGAACGGTGGAGGATATTGGCCAGTTTTCGGTGAACCCGTCACTTGGCCAGCCCCCGATCTTGGGGCCGATGGGTGATTTTATGGAATCGCGCCCAGTCACTCATCCATTCTCACAGAACAAAAGGAATAGACCATGCACACCACACTGATCCTGATCGCAGCCCTGCTTATGGGCACCGTTGCACAGGCCAACGACCACAAGCAGAAGCTGAACACGAAGATTGACCGCGTCACTGTGTTCCAACAAGGCGCACAGGTTTTCCGCAAGTCAAATCTCAACATCGAGGCGGGGATCACCAAATTGGTGTTCGTTGGCCTATCGGCCAATATCAATGCACAGAGCATCCGCATAGGCGGCAAGGGCGAATTTGTGATACTGGATGTTCGGCATCATGTGGAGTACCCAGCCCCTGATGCTGCTGGCAAAGTGCCCACCGAGGTGCAGCGGAAGATCAAGATGCTGAAAGACTCTATTGCCGATGTCAACCTGAGCCTGCGCACCCTCAAGGCCGAGATGGACGCCTTGGTGGCCGAACTGAACGTGCTGCGCAACAACAAGTTGACCAAAGGCGAGGGCAAGAGCGATTCGCTTCGCATGTTCGTGGAATTCATGAAATTCTACCGCCAGCAGATGAATGATATAGACCGCACGTATATCCGAGCTGAGCGCGAGCACGCGCTGGCCACCGAGCGGAAGCGGCAGATGGACGAGCGACTGGTCCAGCTCATCAATTTCGGGAACAATGGTGGCCAATCAGTTCCCGAACACGGCCCTGACCATCAGGTGGTAGTGACCATAAGTGCTGACAAGGCCGGGCCGGGGCGCATCGACCTTTCCTATATGGTTTCGGGCGCCAGTTGGGTGCCGCAGTACGATTTGCGTACCGATGGTCCCGAGGCCCCGCTGAGTATCATGTACAAGGCATCGGTACAGCAGAGCACTGCCGAGGACTGGAAAGATGTACGCCTCACGCTGAGCACTGCCGATCCCACTCGTGGCACCACAAGGCCCCAGCTCGACCCGTGGGTTCTACAGCGCCAGCCCGTTTACAGGCCTCAAGCGGGAGCCTATGCGCCTGCCAAAGCCATGCAGGCGGAGCGATTGGCGATAGAAGATATGAGGAGTCAAGCTGATGATGCTGAATTACTGGCGCAAGAAGCTCCTATGCCCGATGCAGTGATGTCGAGCGAGTTGGTCAACGCGCAACAACGCTTTGCCACCATGGAGTTTGAGGTGCCCATGCCGTATACAATTGCTGCAAACGGACAGCCGAGAACCATCGCGCTGCGAACCAAAGAGCTACCTACGGCCTACTTCCATTATCTGGTACCGAAGCTCGATTGCGAGAGCTACATAGTTGCGCGCACTACAGGCTGGCAGAAACTTGATCTGCTGCCCGGTACCGCCAACATCTATTACGATGGCACCTATGTAGGGCAGACCACGATTGACCCGTACAACTATGCCGACACGGTGGAATTCGCCCTTGGCCGCGATCCTCGAGTCACTGCAACTTGGGAGCGGCTAAAGGACGAGACCAAGGGCAAGCCATTGGCCCACGACCGCGTGGTTACACGTGTCAACCGCATGGCCATCAGCAACCGCACTGGCCGCAAAGTGAGCCTGCTAATCGATGACCAGATCCCTGTCTCGCACATGGAAGAGGTGCAAGTGGACCTTACCCGGCCTGAGGGTGGGGTGTTGAACCCACTTACCGGTACGGTGCGCTGGGAGTTCAATATGGACAAGACTGACAAAGAGCTGCGGCCCGAGTTCACAATAACATTGCCTAAAGACATGCAGGTGAGCGGGTTAGAATAGGCCGAGAACGCTGAGCCCCCGGATAGAGTTATCGAGGCTTGAAGGAGTATCATTCCACGTCCAACGATTGTTTAACGTCACGGGATCGGATTTATTCGTTGGCTCTTATTGGCATCTTGGTTTACTCGAATAGGTCATTGCCTAATTGATGAATTGGGCTACCAAGATAAATCGCAATCGAGGGCAAACCGTAAATAGGTTACGGTGTGCGTTGTGTGCTTTGCGGCAAAACCAACGCAATGACAACGGTCAAAGGGATAAGCAGAGCCGATTTTG
>Ga0169931_10014733_pt1 | contig 10553 bp, 3 predicted proteins | sample Kivu_15m_20L_FD_129675 | JGI IMG/M metagenome (GOLD analysis project Ga0169931, IMG submission 129675) | Freshwater microbial communities from Lake Kivu, Western Province, Rwanda to study Microbial Dark Matter (Phase II) - Kivu_15m_20L... | ecosystem: Environmental > Aquatic > Freshwater > Lake ... | reverse complement strand
TATCTCGATTGACGCTGAGATCCCCATACCATTGTTGGTTTACACCAAAGATTAATATGATGGGGTTGTAGCATGCCCACTCACAGCAGGAGACGAAATCCTTACTTACGTGAAGTTTTCATACCCTGTTACTGTACAAGGAGTGGGTATTTATTTTAAAGTGGGAAATTCAGTAGACTCGTATGCTATGTATCAATCTAATGAATCAAATTCAACCGACATTGTCTTTTTATATTTTATCGGACATGGTTGTATATTTGACATTGACTGTCCTGCGCGAAACGGATCAATTATTTTGCTCCATGGTGAGTGGGGGAGTGAAACTTATATACGAAGGCAAGCAACTTATCCTTACATCGATGCCGCTCTGAGACTCCCAGAGACGTGCGTCCTTTACCGCGACATGACACGGTGTCGAACAATTGACTCTATCGCCGTCCCCAGAGTGGTTAGAATATATTGCAATAATGCGACTGGAGTTTATTCGCCCGGAGATGAACTACAGATTATAATTAAATGGAGTCACTCGGTTCATGTTAAAGGTTTCCCAACTTTACTCCTTGACACTGGTGAAAGGCTTCCTGGTATCGCAATTCATTTATCTGGTAGTGATTCAACTGAATTAGTATTTATGTATTCAGTGTCACCATATCAAAATACCAAGGCCTTGGATGTTATTGACTCCGAAGCCTTAAATCTAGACAGAGGCGGAATATTCCGTACGAGTAGGAATCCAACTATTTTAGTAGATAAAACTCTTCCTATTTCAGGAGATCCTCGGTCGCTGTCAGCCAACTCAGATATAGCTGTGGACAGCAGGGTACCTTACATCACTTCAATATGGAGTCCGTTAAAGAGTGGCCTTTATTCAGATGTTGACACGATCATAATAGTTGCTGAATTTTCTAGACCAGTTATTGTTTCAGGATATCCGTCTCTAAACCTAGCTCTAGGGACATCTCCTAGTCGCGAGGCTACGTTCGTCTTTCAACCAACAACCTCATCCCTACAATTTGAGTACAAAATTCATCTTGGTGATATGTCTTTGCGACTTGATCACTGGACAGATCCAAAACTTAAAGTACCATCCAGTCTTAAACTTAATGGAGGATCCATCAAGCTTAGATCAACTAGACCGATTGTTGATGCCGATATACATCTCAATCCAGGAGCTGGGTATCTTTCAGGCAAAGTAGAGCAACGAGTTGATAATGGAATAGTTGACTTCGAAGATTTGGCAATCGGATCGAGAGGCCTCGGGTATAAAGTGATATTTTCAGCGACAGTCGATAATGTCACTGTAGAGGCCACAACTGATATAGAGGTCGATTCTAGCTGTGAGTATGAATTAATATCCAATATGAAAGAGAGAAACGACAATGACTTTTTTGGTCAGTCCACCAGTGTTTCGAATGAAGTCGTGGCCGTCGGTGCTCCTTACGCCATGAATCCAGCGCCAGATGTTCAGGTTATTTCTTTCATTGTTGATAACCTTTCTGGTGAAGGTGATTGTGTTCAAGTGGTAGAAACGAAAATGATATCGAATGATACAACGTTACAGATTGAAACGTTTCACTTGACGGCTTTTGCAGGAGAGAGAATCGATGGAAGTATGTCCATTGGATATTACGATGTACAGAACTATACAATTGGTGTACCTGTTACGGTTCCTGTTGATATCGACCCGTCATATCTTAGCGTTTTACTTGAAGATAAATATCCTTTCTTGGAACCTATATCTGTATCAAGAATGGTAAATCACTCATGTATGTGCCAAAACGGTTGGTCATGGACTATATCATATCATGATGCTTCATATGGTTATGGAGTTTTTCGAGCTTTCGGCATCTCATTGACTGGCATGGGATCTAGGATGTCTGACACTTCAATTGTACAAGCTGCACATCTAATTACAGGTTCATTTCAGATTCATAGTCAAAGTAAGAAATTAAGAACTCGATTGATACCGTTCGATGCCACAGATGGCGACGTGGCTTCCGTGTTGAAAAATGATATGGGCCTCGATATAATAAGTGCACATGCAATAAATACCAATCTTCAAGATAAACCTGATCTAGGTCGACGATGGACGATAGTTTACTCTACTGGAAGTGATGAGACTTGTGTGAAAGATTTTGATGCTGATGGTTATCAACTGGGGATAGGCGCGTCTGTATTTTCTTATGCAGTAGCCAATGGGCGTATACCTTTTGGAGGCTCCTTTGCTTTGTCGATGCTCGACAGCAATGTAAGCAATTATATTCCATATAATGCAACTTCTGATCAGGTTAAAGAGGCTATCGAGTCACTCGACTCCATTCAGCGGGTATCAGTGTCAAGTAAACAAGACGTGACCAGTGATCAAAAGATATCCTTCACTTGGACGATTACGTTTTCATCTGTCGATCGTAAACCAAGTCATAAATGGGTACCGAATTCTGAATTCCATGGCGCCCTTCCATTACTAAATGTTCAATCGGAAAAATTGGTCGGTGAGGGTTTATCTGTACGGGTCGAATATTTATTTACTGAAATCACCTCTACTGGCAGAGAAAGTGGTCGCGTGACAATATTTCGGAAAGTATGGGATATCTGGCAGCTGGAGGCATCTTTGTCAGCAATAGATCATGAAGCATATGATCACTTTGGGTACAGTGTAAGTATTTTGACCGACTTTCTTATTGTCGGCTCTCCATCTAAACGGGGTGGTGCGGCGTATATTTTTCAACGTTCGAGTCTATGTGCTTTTTGCATGAATGTTTGGACTGAAATTCGCAAGTTGAATACTTTAGATGCTTGTGACCGTGCATCAGAGTCATCCCAATTCGGTTACTCAGTTCTTCTAAGAGAATCTCAGTGCGGTAATATGCTTGCAGTTATCGGATCACCTGGTTTTGATAATGATTCGGGAAAAGTGTACGTATTCGATTATCGGAGCCAAGAGTGGGGATTTCATTCTTCTCTGACATCTCAAAAGTGGTTTGAGCCGAAAATAGGAGACAGATTCGGGCAGGTGCTTGATTTCAATTCGAATACATTAGTTGCTGGTTCCCCAGGTTATGAGAACCAGCATGGCGCTGTTTTCATCTTCCAGCACATGGAATATTGTCAGGAATTCTTGCCGAGTCAAGTAATATATGGCCCAAATGGCATACAGTCCGGTGACATGTTCGGATTTTCCTTGGCCATTTATTTTCATGATCTTGTTATATGTGCTCCTTATCATCACCATCATGGTAAAGATCAACTATATGATATACCTGCAAAAACTGGATCGTGTTATGTATATCGTCGGATGGACTATTATCGAGACTTCCTTCTTTTTCAGGACTTACTAGGATCTAGCTTGAAGGCCAATGATCGTTTCGGCTATAGTGTGGCACTTTCTTCGAATAAATTGATCATCGGCCAAGTAGAAGACTTTCTCGGTTCGCTTACTACGCCATACCCTGTGCTTATTATTCGCACCTATTCTCATTCTGCAAGCAATGAAAGGATGTTGGGTGGTTTTTTCCAGCTTAGCTGGAAGCTAGGATCAAGCGTATCGCGACTAATTTCCTCGTCGAGTTCTGCAAGCTCATTAAGACATACCATAGAGGAAGATCTTTTGACCGGAACTGTTAATGTGATCAGGACGGAAGCCGATATTTACGGCGGCTATACGTGGTCAGTGACGTTCAAAGCGTTCGGGGTTTCCGAAGAAACGTTTCCTCCCTTGTCATGCAGAGTCGATCACATGACTGGACCCGATCCCGCCTGCTCGGTGACGATTCTCAACAACATTTCGAAGAATATAAGAGGTAAAGTTCATGCGTTTACCCTTGAATCAGGAACATGGGAAGAGCAGGCATACTTATTTCCAAGACTTCCTCAGAGACAAGATTTATTCGGGATGAGTGTGTCACTTGATGGGGACGTTGCAGTGATAGGATCACCGAATAGAGAGTTGATGAATATTAATAGTGGTTCGGCAATTATATTTGACCTTGCCTTTGCAGATATTCGTTTCGCTCGGTCAAGTTATTTTGTTAATGAGGGAGAAAGATTCTTCGTCGAATTACAAAGAGAAAAAGCAAATAAACCGTTGATTTTTGGCGTGCGAAGCGTCGATCGTAACGCTCTTGAAGATTTTCAAACTTACGTAAATCAGTTGTTCAGTTTTAGATACGGAGAAATTTTCCCTATGAAATATACAGTAGTTGATCTTCTTGAAAGAAATACTGCTTTTGGAAGGGCTCAATACTATGGTAGTGGGGAAAATAGAAGCCAGTGGGTCGACGGTATATTTGATTACAGAGGAATCAGTGACTACAATTCGGTAGAGCTCAAATTATACATAGACTCTAGTAGAAAATCGGCAAGCGTTCTTGTAGAGACAACAAACGACAAAATATTTGAGGCTCCCGACGAAAACTTCTCACTTCATGTTTCGTTACCAGGAATGTTTGCGAGTCCTCTAGGGAAATTGCACTCCAGCATAATGATAAAAGACGACGGGGACGGGATGAGTGTGACAGAAGTCCATTATCGGAAGGTATTTGGGAGTAAAACCATAACCGGTGATCATATGGGCTCAGTGATAGTAACAGAAAGAGTCTCCGGCATCATACTGGTAGGAGGCTCTCGCCGTTCATCCGAGGGAGCCGGAATAGTATATGTCTATGGAAAAAAGGGCCCATTCTGGGAAGAGGAAGCAGTTTTGACACCGAGCAACGAAACAAATAGTTCAAGCTTTGGCAGATCTATCTGTGTTGACCGAATACGAGATGCGAATGATAGATTGAGTGTTATGGTTGGTTCCCCCGAACAAGTCCGAGCGTATATTTTTGTGCGGTCGAATGTCCATGCAATATGGAAAGAAGAGATTGTTCTTATGCCTCCAGTTGATTCGTATGTCACACAAGAGCATATGTTTGCAGATCTTGGGGCTATTGCATTAGACGGCGATGTTGCATTTGTTGGCGCAGCCAGATTAAACGCTGTTTTTGTGTATCGACGCCGATCCTACGATAATGCTACTGACTTATATCATTGGACTCTATGGAATATACTTGAGAGAGCATCTAAAAGCTCTTTGATGAACTCTGCCGCAGCGGAGCACTTTGGAGCCTATGTAACAGCATCAAGACGCTTGCTATTAGTAGGAGCTCCAAGGGAGCATGGTGGAAGAGTCTACGCATTCTACTCCCATCCTCATATTCAGCGCATCAGTTTTATCTTTGCTTCGGAACCACAAAATGGTACATTGAAACTTCTACAGAACGAAGAGCTTCACATGACGACAAAGCTAGAGAATTCTATGTTTTTCCCGCTATCGCTTTTAAGTAAGGCTGAAGAAATCAAGTCCTACATCGAAACGTATCTCAATCTAGGGGATGTATCTGTGCTTGTGAGAATGCAAAACAGCTCAGGCTACGGGATAGTTTGGGAAATAACATTTTGGGATATTTTCAATGACGAAAATCATTTGCTGATTCCAACGTGGAAAGGTAATGGCTGCGATGATTGCGAGTACTTTGATTCCATTCACGATAACAATCACCTCTCTCTTCGGGTTTCGTCAGAAACACGTCAAAATATCACCTTTTATAAGCCTGAAGATGTCTTGATTCCTAGAGACAGCTCGGTTTATGATAGATTTGGACAAGCTATAGCATTAGACGGAAACGTCGCTTTAGTTGGTGCTCCATATAGTTCTGCTAATCCTAGGACTACATGGGACTTTGAAACGGGCGATTTGATAGGATGGTCATTGTCAGGCACATCATTTGATTCTCAGCCTATACTTTCAACTCTGCATCATCATCTAGCCGATAGACCTTTCCAGGAACTTTATCATACTCGACGTATGTCTGCAAAGGGTTATTTCTATATCGATACCCTATTTGGCTACAGAAATAACTCAAGTCATTCTTTAAACATTCAAGGGAATAGTCCGATAGGCACATTGACCAGTGACCCTTTTAAAATCGTTAGTGAAACGATCTCTTTCTTGATTGGAGGTGGCTGTGACCACCTTACAACTTATGCTGAGCTATTAGTCGACGGAATCCCTACACTGCGTGCAACTGGACGATGCGATGATACTATGCTACAAACCGTTTGGGATGTACACGAGTATAAAAACCGATCAGGTCAAATAAAAGTAGTAGATGAAGCATCTACTGTATGGGGACATATACAAGTAGATGATTTTAAATTTGACTCACAAAACATGAACATCAACCATACCGATTTCTGTGATGATGTTGGTAATGATCAATCCACTCACTTCGATTGCACCTTCGAACAGGGGGTCGGAGAAACTCCCATGTCAGGAGCTGCATATATGTTTCACCGGACTTGCGACGTAGACGGTGTCTGTTCGTGGACGGAACAGGTCAGGTTGGTCGCTAGTGATAAACGCGCTGGTGATCACTTTGGATCGAGCGTCGCTCTAGACTATATTGAGGGCCTGGCTATTGTCGGAAGCCCGAGCTCAGCCTCCATGGGACTATTCAAAGAAATCCCTAGTGTATATCCCCATTTGAACACGTCGTACATTCAATTCCCACTAATTCCACGCGCGGAAACGTTTATGAAAAGTGGCTATACTCACTCTCCACTACAAGGACATTTGCGAGCAATTAATCATTATCTATACAAAAATAATTCTGAAATCGAAAGATCAACTCCGTCATTATTCAACCAAGAATGTGGGTCTGTCTATGTTTTCTATAGCAAAAACACTGAATCGGTTTCTCCAACTGAATTTTCAAGATGGGCAACTACAGAAGACGCTAAATTTTCTCCCCCAGACGTTTTTGCGGGTGATATGTTTGGATTTAGTATCGGTTTACATAAATCATATTTAGCTGTAGGGGCGGTAGGAAATGACGACTGTTGTGGAGAAAGTGGTGGATCACTATATTTTTTTGATATGAGATGGCAAAAAGCTCACTTCGATCAGTATCAGTATATAGTTCTAGAAGGCGATGTCAGTGTAGCTATTGTAAATATAATTCGAGACCGACATTATGTCCACCAAAGACTCACCATTGGTTACTCTACTAGTGATCTCTCTGCCGTCGGTGTTGATGAAATGAAGTTTAGGCAATGCTCTTCATTACCATTAAACCAAAGAGAAGGTTGTGGAGACTATGAACAAAATAGCGGTGAAATCAGCTTTGACATAGGACAAGATAGCGTTTCGTTCCAAGTGAGGATTGTTGATGATTTGTGCTGGGAAAAACACGCGGAATACATTCATCTCCAGCTTCATATACCTGGAGGAGTCGCTATTCATGGACCCGGATTTCGAGCGCATATTAAGATAGATGATGATGACTGGCCAGGCAAATCATCTACGATATTGAACTGTACTAACAAAATTTCATAGTAATTGATAAGAATTTTCTTGTATAATTATGATATTACATAATGGCTCAAAGGGCATATTATGACAAAAGTCCTTACAATGCATCATTCATTTCATCACATGTATTGGGCGACTCTAAAAAGGGTCAGGATATTTACGATAAAATTTTGTACAGCACTCTGGAATGTGCACTTCATGATGAGTTGAAAAATCTTCAATTTTAGGACATACATCGTTCAAGAAGAGGTTCCAACTGGACAAAGGAGAAGAGTTAGAACCGCAATCACCTACACGTTGTACCTGTCCAGTAGTCCGTCTGGAAAGTTCAATATTCGGAATAATCCATCTATCTTCGTCCTCGTTCCAAAGAGCAAGGCCACCATTGCAAGCCTCATCTAAGAGGGCCGCGTACTTTGGGATTGTGAGTTTAAAAAAGATAGAAGTGGTCTTAAATGAGAATAAAATCTACCAACCTCAGGGGGGACAAAAGTTTCAACCACAAGCTCTCTGAGTTTCAGCTGTCGTGTCAAGTGACGAACCGTCTCTAGGAAGTCATCTCTTTCTACCTGGAATTCTTTTTTTAGGTCTTCTAATTCACTCTTTGATTCCTGGTACTTAGACCAAAGCCTTTTCAACTTCCTGGTCTTGGACAGTACCTCATCATTCAGCGATTGATATTTTTCCTCTAAAATGACGTTTGCCTCTTCCTGCTCAAGCATACGTCGCGACATACGGAGCTCAATTTCATTTTTGGCCGCTAACACCTGTTCTGTCCTTCTAAGCGATGCCTCTTGTCTGCCTGTTTCACAAGTATATTCTCCTCCAATCGTTAAATTCGCTTCGATTTCTTTTAGTTTCATCAACAAATCATTCCGCTGACACTCTGCAGTTGCCCTTGCTCTTCCTTCTTGTTCTAGTTTCACTTCTAATTGAGAATGGATATTCTCTTGATCTGCATCGCTGAGCTTATGAGAATGTAAAGCTTCAAGTTGCGCACGGAGTCTTGTAATTTCTTCTTGATATTCTCGTAGCATTGTATCTTTTGGATCCTCGTTTATTGCAGGTTTATTTTTGATATTTTTGGCTCGATTGGCGTACCTTAGCGTGGAAAGAGTCTCCTCGTAATTATAGTCAGCTGGACCAGCGTTTGCACACATGACTGTTTTTGTATTACCACCCAAAGAGTCTTGTAAAATGCGAGTGAGCTTCGAATCACGATATGGTATATGCTGAGACTTCCCATCAACAAGTGCGGCGATCACATTTCCTAGAGATGACAACGACCAATTAATTTTAGATGCCTCTTTGAGTCTATCACCGACAGCACCAGTCTTGGTTTGTCTTTCAGACCCAGCCAGATCTACCATATTCAATTTACCGATACGGAAGTTTTCTTTTCCAGTGACATTATCAACACTGCAACATTCGATACTCACGGTAAAAATTGAATGAGATCTAGATGATGTTTGATTCATTAAAGTAGAGGCAACGGCCCTATTTTTTCTTCCGGCGTGAAAGACATTGTAAATTTCATCAAAAGACTTCACCACCGACCACGTTATACCCTTCACTACCACACCATTTTCTGGAGTTTCTTTAAGTTCCAAAGGCTCTTTGTTTGTTTTAGAAAGTAAATCATGAATCTCTTCATTGTAAATCTCAAAATAGGAAGCTTGAATGAGATATTTGTCATCCGACTGATTGAGAGCGACATGATCAAATATATGCTGGAAGGCATTAGGAATAATACCACGTAGTTCTGAATCTCCTGAAATTCCCTCCATTGTGTGCGTCTTATATGATGTGTATTATGAGAGAATCAGAAGTATTTTTTTTTTCAAATGTTGCACATGAAGTAAAACAAGTCTCACCTTTCCACTTCCAGTTTGACCATAAACAAATATTGTACCATTATAACCCATGAGAACGGATTCTACCACAGGAGCCGCAGCGATATCATAAACATTTCTCTGAGTTGCATTTTCCGAAAATACAGAGTCAAATGTAAATGATTTTCTCGAATCTGAAGTGGGTGAATGTATTTCGATCGATGCTCGATCTTCATGTGCAATCGTGATTCTAGGTTACAAAGTAACAGAAGCTGGTATGAGACATACTTCACCTTGAGAAGAATTCATTCTTTTACAAAATGATTGACTTACCTTTTGCGCCCGTCCTCATTCTCTTTCGCATTCAATGGCCGAATTCGAACAACAACTTTTACAGATTCGGATGCTGTTGTCATTTGTCATGGCGGTTTTTCTTCGTTTTAAAAAAAGTGTGTGATGAAAGCGTTAACCCCTTCTACGATAGTCTCGTACACTTCTACGTACTGCATTTACTTCATACAGCACGGGCCCCCGGCCCCCGGCCCGTTTTTCGTGGAAGTCCACCCGACATCCTCACCACCTCTTGTAGAGTTTACTTGTTATGTCTTCCTATTACAAGGTGATGAATCATAATCCTCCGATCGGGAACTTTGAATCAGCCGGCTGAAAGTTGATTTTATATTTATAATCTAGTATAAGGGTGAACCGATATTCTCCGCGGCAATGTTTTGTAGGGATGGCATTTTCAGAATCATCGGCTTCTAATCAAGATGCATTTACATTCATGTCGCTGGTGTCCACTGAGTTATCTCTAGTTCCTCTTTGTCATATACACATTCTTGTTTTGAATTATATACCGTTTACGATCGTAAATTAGATGTAGACCCTGATACTCGATTAATGAAATTGTCCTTACTTAAGTGTATTAAATTGGGCTGATGTGAGAGCAACGTGGCGCGATGTTTAACGATGATGAGTGTACAAGAAAATGGAAGAAAGTTAGATGAATTCATCCTCATAATATTACACATTTATCATTTTTATGTTGATTATAATTGTTTTATAATCAACAAGGTCTTTAATACCATGGTATAGGCCTGCATGGCATCCATATCTAAATCACTTGCACAGTTCGGCTTTGGCTTCGTAAGTCATAGAAGTCTCCTTCGAAAATTCCAGAAACCACGACTCATGCAGTACATACATAGGTCCTACTGTGATAGTTGGTACCTAGCCTTTTTCGGCCGCCTGCTGCTGTCTGCATGTGCACGTGCCAGGTGCCAGGGTGTATACTGTTTCAAATACAATTCACACACCTGTAACATTTCTGTGTTTCTCTTCTTGCGAACATTATGTTCAGTGATCAT
>Ga0169931_10014732_pt1 | contig 10555 bp, 7 predicted proteins | sample Kivu_15m_20L_FD_129675 | JGI IMG/M metagenome (GOLD analysis project Ga0169931, IMG submission 129675) | Freshwater microbial communities from Lake Kivu, Western Province, Rwanda to study Microbial Dark Matter (Phase II) - Kivu_15m_20L... | ecosystem: Environmental > Aquatic > Freshwater > Lake ... | reverse complement strand
TCCATGCAGCTGGACGACGAGGTGATGAGGCAAACCTTTTATTGGTAGATCCGTTCTGTTTTCCTGCCGAATCAGTCTTTTGGGGTAATTTTTCGATGAGCTGAATTTAAGAAGCTGAGCAAGCAACGCATATTGGCAAGCATTAGTCATCTGTGAGAATTTTTTTTCGCATTGCTCGTCAAGCATTTGACGATAATTAGCGTGTAAGTCTCCCATTCGTACCGTGCGTTCGCTGCCAACACTGACCCATTCGCCATCACCCAAATCGATCTTGTAGGGTGCGTCGTAACCGGATCCATCTCTCTCCAAGACACCAAAGACAATACCTTTAATAAACGCCTTGAAATCATCGGCACGGCGAACAAGTTGCACCACGGTCGGCTCGGTCGGGTGGACAAACAAGGTCGTGTCGCGGTGAGTATGGCAGGGTATTCTCTGAGTTTCTTCCTTGTACCGAGCATGCCAGGTTTCAAGCGAGCTAATGCCCGGTAAAGCCACGCCGGACAGCTCGACATAGCAAACAAGCTGGCCCGGAACGCCAGAATCGACAATGCCTAACTGCTGCCCTGTCATTTTGCTCTGGCTCGGCACCAGATTTTTCAGTTCTGCACCGAATTCACTTTCAAATTCACGAGAGCCAGCAACACCAATATAGCCCTTGAATTGGTCAGCGTCCACCCGGAATTTGCCATTTAGGTTAATGGCCATCCAGGGCATTGCATTCGAGAGTAGCTCTGTGAACAGCTGCTGACGTTCCGTGACACTCTTCTTTCGCAACGCAACGACCAAGGGATTGATGTCGGATGCATTGTTGAGTTGGGTTAAGCTTGCTGCCTTATTGCGCAGCTTACTCAAGAGCTCAGCGCGTCCCTCGTCCGACTTGAGCATCGCAAAAATCTCTCGCGACTTGCCAAAAGCCGCGAATGCCTCATCCGCCCAGTTACGAAATTCATCGGCGCTTGCACTCACTTCATCATCGATTTTCAGGTCGGTCGTAATTGAGCGGACCAGTCGATGGGGCTCTTTAGCCGACTGCTGCATTTGAGCGACATCTGCGTCCAGCGATTTAATCATTGCAACTACGTTATTACGCCCTTCCTGCAGTTCATTTACGAATCCCGTCCAGACAGGGTCGCCGTTTTCATCAGTACCGGATTTCGATCCCATCCAAGCAGAAATATCTTTCACCATCTCCGCCGCTTGATGAGCGGCGACGGCACGCAAATGCATCTGCAGATAGCCCATGATTACTTTGCGAAGCGCGGACAGAATAATACGAGCCTGATCTTCCTTCCAACCGAATATGCCTTTACATTGATTCAAATGTTCGATGTCGCGAGCGAATTCACGTGTTTTCAGGTTATCGCTCAGCTCGCGGAAGCGCTTGCTGTTGAGTTCTAATTCCTTGATCAGTCCGGTGACATCATTATCGATACGATCTTTGATAAGCTCAACCAACGACAAGACATAATCCAAACCGCCAAATCTTTTGTCATCAAGGAGCTCGTAGAAAGCCTTTGGCATGGCCTCTGGCGAGATAAATTTAGCGAAAAGCTTGCGCCTCTCCAGCTCGACCCGTGTTTCATTGTTGGTCGCAGCGCCGCCCGCCTTGGCTATGTTGTTGCGCTCCAGCTGTAACAAGGACTCATTGACCCGGGTGACCCATGTATCTATTGAGCTGCCTTGTTCGATTTCGTCAAATGTGCGCGCCACGTCCGCCTCAATCTCAGGCAAGATCCCTTTCAGCATCTCATCCGACAGCGAATAGTCCCAGAATTCGCCCATAGTGAGCCTGATGTTGGCATCACTACCAAACTGCGGCAGATCCGTGAAGTTGTAACGCTTCAGATCGAGATGCGTCTTCAGAAAATCATCTCGATGGACGTTCGTCGCAATATTACTGATCGCATCCTTCTGCTGGGCGACGCCGAAAAATGAACGCAACATCGCGTTAACATGACGAAAGTTCTGAATGTTCTTTTTGACTTCTTGTTGGGTGTCAATTTTTGCCTGGCCAAACGTCGAATAGTTCTTGCTGTAATTGAGTTTGGTTCCCTCACCGAATTCAATTGGCAATGGAAATTCATACGGACTGACTTTATGTTGTTGTTGATTGACAGCGACTGAGCGCTTTTTATTGGCGAAATCTGCAGAGGCGAAATCCTGGAACAGCGTATCGGCTGCCATCTCATAAATGTCGGTAACGTCTTGCGTCGTGTTGTTTGCTAAGTTCGAAGTATCCAGCAGAAAGACGTCGTCATAGGGCTTACTATCCAGCGTAGGATCTTCGTTCGGATCCCATTTTTCTACAAACTGGATTCCCTCGCGCATGCATGCTTCTAGCTCCATTAACGCGGCGTAGGTATTCGCCTGTACTCGCGAAGCGTTGTTACCGACATAACCGCTCGGCAAAAGCATGACCAAATCGACGGTGGAGCTCGGCGCAATCTCCTGCGTAATCAGCTTCGACAGGTATCCCATATCAAGGAAACAGCCTGAACCAGTGCCACCGGCTGTTGAGCCTATGACCACAACCCGAACACCTTTTTCGGTATCTGTTGCGACGCCGAGGCGATCCAACATTTCCTTGTTCGTCATGTTGGATCGGAGACGATTTATCTTGAAGGTGATCTTTTCGCGAATCTGGCGGTATTTGTCGAAAAAATACAACCTGGACAAGGCCCGGATTTGCCCTGCTCCCTTGGTAGGGTCGATTTTCAGATCCTTGATTTTCTGCGGAGTAAGAGGAAACCATTTCTGAATATGGGGATAAACAGACAAATCCCTTTCAGATCGGATGTATTTACTCAGCTCCAGTTTTTCGATCATCCTCTCTTCATCGGTAAATTTCACCTGTTCTGAGAGAAGGTCTGTTTTCGCACTTTTGCCCTGCTCCGTGACCGAGCCAGAGTCAAGATCAAAATGGATGAACTGAGCGAGCGGGAATTCGAGCAAACTTGATACGCGCTGCGGTGTACCTTTTCCCCAAAGGGCATTCAATATTTTCCGTCGAAATCGCAGTGAAACTTCCATGCCTGTTCCACCCACGGCGATAAACAGCGTAGGACGCAGCTTTTCTGTCTTTTCACCGGCCCGCTCAGCATTAGAATTTTGGGTATCGCCAGTCATCTTTTTTCCTTCATACCGATCGGTATCGGCCGCAAAAAACATTAGTAGGTATTCTTTTTTTATCAGTCTTTTTTTTCAATTTTTTTATTTTGATTTGCTCGCAGCGATCATCAGTACAAATGAAATCAGCGAGATTGCGCCGAGAGGTAGCACATACAACAAACCAAGAAATTTCGAAGGATCAACGAAGGCAAAAATCGCGATAGCTGCCAGCGGCAGCATTGTTCCAAACAAACACCAGCCAGCCATGTTAGCTCGACGAGGCTCGATCTTCTTACTGATCAGGTAGTTGGCGTATGCGTTCCTCATGAAAAAAGATACCAAGGCCACGATGAGCAGAGCCCCGAACCCGAAAATCAAACCTTTGCTACCCAGCTCGGCGGATTGAGGAATTGGCGACGGCGCTGTTTGCTGAATCTCTGCTTGAGTCGAGCCAGCATTCGGCTGGCTCTCTGTCGGATTATCCGGGATAGTTGAATTTTCGTTTGCCATGTCTGCCTCTGGTGGATTATTTGATAATTATTACGATTGATTCATTTGAAACCTGGTCCAATTTTATACCAAGCATGGTCCGCCTCAGTGTTGCCACATGTTCTCCCGCTTCGTTCCGCAGCTCGACTTTTCTACCAGCGCCCATATTGATTACCTGCTTGTTATGGTCAACCATAACTACGATCTTTTTCGACTTTCTTGATGCAATCCAGCTAGCCATCCCCACAGCAATGAGCACCCCGACCCCCGAGAGCAATACAACCAGGGGCCATACCGGATAAATGACAGAGACAACCACCGGTATTGTGGTTGTCGATTGACGCGATTGCGATGAGGGCCGGAAAAGATCGGGCAGCGGAACTTGCGGGAAGAGACTGTTCATCTTTTCAGAAAAATTTTTTGAAATGCTTAATTCCTGGTTCGCCAGGGTCAGCTGCAAGTTTCCTGAAATTTTATAGCCCGATTTGAAAATGACTTCAGGGCTCCACTGGCTCTTAAGTGGCGGTAATTCCATGTGAATACTCAGAGGGATAGATTCCGACCCGGGCTCCAGTTTTTGCAACGCGTTAATCGAAATATTGTTCTTGATATTTGCCCTATTCAGATTGGTGACCAGGTTGACCCTGGCGTTATTGATCGTATAAGGATAAAAGTCGTTCCTAAATACGCCTTGTATGTCGACAACTGACGCCGCCGAAGAGGCATTGAATCGGATATCCAGAGTTTTTCCGTCTTTCTCCAGATATACTTCGACGTCATCAGATTTTTTCGTTCCTTTAGGTACGAAAGTGACCGCTTCTTCGTTCAAAGGCTTAAGCCTTGCGGGCAAGGCGCCATCAAATAGTCGCGAAAGCCCCTGCAAAGTCATTTTTCTCTTCAGCTCCTGACTGGCATCCTTGCCAAAGGCAATGCCGTATACCATCAAACCGCTGGCATCGTAATGCGGACCATGCAATGACATTTTATAAGGGAACGCAATGACTCTCTCTATAGCAGGGTTCTCGTGCAATATTTCATAATACTGACGATTGAGCGCTACAGTGTTGGCATTGTTATTGGGACTGTTTTTATTATTGGTGACGATCCACAGAATACCTTGCTGCCCTTTGCTTCCAAGATTCGACGTGATCTTACCGATAGCCTCGACAAAGTTGGTGTCTGCAAGCGCGGATGAATTCGGCTTGTAAGCAAGTTGAATGCCGTCGATAACGTTGCCGATTTTACGGTCGTCGTATTTCCCGCGGTAGTTGCATGATGGCGAGGGATTTCCCGGGAGGGCCTCATTGAAGGAACAAACTACGACATCATCAGACCGCCCGCCATCAGTCGCCTCATGAACCAGCTTTTTTACGGTCAGCTTGAATTGTGAGCTCGGATCCAAGTAGAAAGCCTCCATCCAACCCGAGTTTTGAACCAGAAATACATCAATGGGTCGTGCCGAAACGGCCCGGGCGGGCGTTACCGAAAGAAATAGCAAAACTACTGGCAATAACTGCTTGAGCAGGGAAAAAAATTTTTTTTTCATTTTTCTACGACCCATGAAAAAATTTGGCCTTGGGATTCAGAATAAAAATTCAACAAATCGCCAAATATAAAAAACGAGGCTCTCCATGGAGTAGGGCCACGCCCAGTCATAAGCGGAACCGCCGAGAATTTTTCCCTTAAGTTGAAATGATAATTCTCGTAGCTTTCAATCAAACTCGTCATCGATACAGTTTCCGGTGACTTTTCAACAGTCACACCCAAATAGAAAAGGTTATCGCTTGACTGCAGCAATGGGATGATGAATGGCTCTTTCCCAAATTGTTCTGGCTCATCCCACGGAGCATTTTTGTATATCGACTTCTTAGAAACGCATAATTTCCCGGTGTTCATCCTTGGGCCGTCAACAGATCTGATATCAACTCGAGATTTCTCGATAAGGAGATATGCATACTTGAACGTCTCCATTGACGGGTTAAAGCATAGTTGCCAATAACCTTCAGCGTTTTCAAACGGTGGGCCAAACTCGGTTTTTGCAGTCCAGCCTGTCGGCCATACATTGAAGCTGATACGCCCCCTCTCCATCAATAAATAGCCACCCTTGCTGACCCAGATCGCCTTGCGCATGGGCTCCAACACGATCGGACAGCCGAAGCTCAGAGCATCGTCTGGGGCATCACCATCCGGCGTCCTATAAGTCCAACCCTCGCCCTCGATACATGCAATTTCTAGTTTGCCGTTTCTGACCACCGGAACATACGCGCTCGATTGAATTTTCGCTACCCCGCCTAAGCATCGCCCCTTCGCCAATTCAGTTGTGTACCTACCATTAACGAAATCTATATCGATAAAACAAGGGCCTTCATCACTGGGTATCAATAAGCGCAGATTCTCATCTTTGTTGGCAAGAACCGCCGCCGACCAAGCGTCAAGAGATAGATTCGAGCTAGGCAATGCATGATGATCCAAGTCTGTTTCGAAAATCTCCCAATTCAGATTTCCTTGCAAGTGACTAAAGCTAACTGCCAATGCCCCGTTGCGACGAGGTATTGCCAGGCACACTTCAGGATGACCGTCCTTGGATACCGCCAAAAATGAGTACATCCCTGCAATCGGTAGATGCGAAACCTTGAATTCGCCTTCCGCACCATTTGACGCAACATTTGAGGAAAGGCTAAAACTTTTGTTTATGAAACGAAGGCCAGTCCCAGTGCCGTACGGAGGCAACCAGGCAGAAACCCATCTAGTGGCAGCAGCATTGGCGGATTTAGGCGGGTCGACCTCCTTGACAGCCCCTACTTGCAAGCTCTTGTCTTCATTGATCTGTTGTCTCTCAACATCTAACGCCGTTAAACCTATTACAGATTGGCCAGTGAGCTCTTTCCCATCGGGAACACTACCCGCTAGCCTCTGGTCTTGATTGTTTTCGCGGCTGCCGGGAAGTTCAGGGTTGGCGGACGTCGGATTCACATGGTCGAAATCATAGGTATTGAAACAATACTCTGCGACCTTGTGGAACATCGCCTCTACAAAATCCTCGTCACATACATAAGAGAATGTCGTATTCTCGGGCAAAAAATCGTGCGCCGATTGCCTCGATATCGGCAATGCGGCGAAAACAAATTTCTCGCCAAACCTTTCCTTGATCGAATCAAGCGCTGCGAGAAACTCGATAGATTTTCTATCCTGAGCAAGGCCGTCAAGCAAAACTACTAATACTGGTTTCAGCTGATCATCCATAACCTGATGGTGAGGGGCCAGCTGAACGGCCTGTTGCAACGCCCCAGTTAGCAAAGTGGCGCCACTTTCTGAAGCTTCGATTCTCGAAAATTCCACATCACGCAACAATGTCGGCGGAATAATAACCTTGGCTTCTCCATCGAATCCGATCAAACACAACGACAAATGACTGGCAGCGGCAAACGATCTCTTCTTGATTTGATCAACGTAACGCCGAAGACTCGAATTCACTGCATCGATCGCCTCACCCTTCATTGACGAGGTCGTATCAATCAAAAAGAAAATCGGTATGGAATCAACGGCTCCAGTATCAGGAACACTCATATGTCGTGGACAATCTCATTTTTCTTATAACCCGAGATCTTTTTCTTTCTCAGCGATCAATTCACGGTCGGCATTCATCAATCGAGCGCGACTTATCCACTTGCGCGCAGAACCTTTGTCACCGGCCAGAGCCCTACCCTCTGCCATTTGCAGGTAATGACCGACGATTCTGGAAGAAATCGCCTTGACCTCATTGCCGCGGTATTGACCATTTGGATCAATTTGCGTAATCCGATCAAGACAAGCCTTAGCTGAATTTTCTGGCGGATCAGTGTACTGAGCCTTTTCAACGAACAGCTTGGCACGTCTCAACTGGTCATCAATAACTGCCCTATCTTTTTCCGTAAGAATGACGCCGCTCCCAATGCCCCCTAATCCCGTGGAGGAATTTAGAGCTAACATGGCAACGACGGCAACAAGAATGACTATCGCGATGCTAGTCAGAAGCATTACTTTCTTGTTACCGGTGTCAGAGCTACGCTTTATCCCATTCGCCCGGCAAAAACTAGCAACATAGTCTTCCGCCACTCGCGGGTCCAATCCTTTTTTCTTGCCCGAGGCGGGTATTACAACCTGATCGAACGCATCTCGCTCTTCCTTCTTATCCAGTAGTTTGTCGACGTCGGTGAACTGCCGCAGGAGCTCTTCAAGCTCGTCAACCAACACGCGTTCCGAGACCGCGCCGAGTTTTTCTAGCTCGACACGGAGCATGACCTCCACTTCTTTGACGGACATTCCTTTTGCTGAAGCCTCTTCCTTTATTCGCCGCTCTTCGTCACGGTCGAGATAGAAATCATCACCGATCGACGCATAAATACGGTTTTCCAGCCAATCTATATCCGAAGGATTCAAAACGATTCTCCCAACTCCAAAAAAACATCGCCATTTGGTAGGACTGCATCCTGCAGAAATCAGGGGATTTCCCACTTGAACAGGCCTGTTTTTATTTTTACTTCGTTGTCCCTGCAGAATTTAATCACATGTGCCATCGCCACCTCGGGGCTGAGAGACTTCGCGTACCCGGGCTTCTTTCTGCTGACTATCTGCAATGCGTCGGCGCGTTCTTTTTCATCTAGCTTTTTGTCATTCTTGGTAAAGCGCTGTAGCAAGGAGTACAGCTCATCAATCTTTTTACTCTCGTGAAGAATGCAGTTTTGCTCCAGCTCGAACTCAATCATGGCGCTGGCATTGATTTCATCCAAGCCACAATCATCGATGGCAAACCTAATAAGGCTCTGAAAAGCTTGGATGTCGCAGTACTTTGATTGGAACGACACGTCAAGAATTCTCTTTTTTAAATTCTCCAGCGCGGGCTCTCTGCGCGCTTCTTTTTGAAGTAATGGCGCCTCGGACCTGCCAGGGTTCGTCTCAGGGCTAACGCTCTTTTTTAGGGTAACTGCCACTTTTAGGTCCCAGTATCAAGTCAATATCAATAACTTCAGCAAATCAGTTTTTCAGCACAATCGATGACTGATTTCGCGTCTAGAATGACGTAGGTGCCTACCAACGGGATGCTCAAAACGCTCAGCTGTCCATTCACGACAACCTCACGCCCGAACTGGACTTTGGCCGCCATGTCCGAAAGGTAAATGGCATTATTTCCGGAGCCGGCAATCTTTGCCGAGATCCCAGCGACTTGACCAATCTGATCCGTCTGGCTGATGATCCCCTTCACGCTAATTACCTTGCCTTCGTGCAATCGCGGATTTTTAGCGATCTCGTCGACAGAATAGGAGAGGATTTTCTGCTCGCTGCATGCAACGAGCAGAAAGCATAGCACAGCAAACAACAGGCTTTTTTTCATATTGGTCGCTTTCATCTTCAAAGCTCTAGCTGGCATTTATTCCAAATCGCTGGCAAAGCGCTCCCAGCCCCCCGGAAAATCCCTGACCAACAGCCCTGAATTTCCACTCACCGTTGTGTTTGTAAACTTCGCCGAAAATCAACGAGGTCTCAGTGCTGTAGTCCTCGGACAAATCAAACCTAGCAATTTCGCTGCTATTTGCATTGTTTACAACCCGCATGAATGCATTCGATACCTGGCCAAAATTTTGACGCCTTTCGTCTGCTTCATGTATGTTCACGGCAAACAGAATCTTGTTCACATGGTCAGGAACTTTGGGCAGGTTGATTTTTATGGCCTCATCATCTCCTTCAGCGGCGCCGACCCGATTGTCGCCTGTGTGCTCGACCGATCCGCATTTGGAAACGAGGTTATTAAAAAAAATGAAATCCTTGTCATCCTGGACCTTGCCGTTGTCCATCAACATGAACGCGACAGCATCAAGGTCAAAGTCCTCTCCTGCCGAGGCTCGCGCATCCCATCCTAGTCCAATAAGCATGTAATTCAGACCGGGGACCGATTTTGACAACGAGACATTTCCACCTTTTTTCAGAGAAACTGACATGTAGGCTCCGATTACTATTTCAACTGATTCAACAAATCTTCGACGCAGAACTAACATATCGGAAAACAATTGCTCCGATAGCAGGTTTTGCTATGTAAAGAGCTTGCGAAATGATTAATTAATTACATTTTTAACAAGCGCACAACCACAATGATTATCGCGTCTCCGCCGCCAATAAGTCTAGTTAAAATGTGAGCTGGCGTCGACTGGCTCTGGCATAGAACCCCAGCGCAAACTATCACGGGATTACTACGCCGCCGGCTGCTTTAATGAGCCGGGCGAGAGAATTTTCCTCGCGCCGACTTTCAAATCATAACAAGGCGACAAGCAGCCCTAGGTTAATCGCAAGGCAAGAACAGCTCGCAACTGCCCCCGCAAAAAAATGACCGCACAAATCGCTGAACGCTTGTCATACAACGGTGAAACGGTGTCCATGTGCACTGCTGCTGCAGGTGGAGCATGGCCAGATACGGCTTTCCATTCCAACCACGGTTGCGCCACGCTATGGCGACGCCAAGAAGGTCGGCAAACTGAAGCAACCTGCGTCGGTGGATGTGGCCGAGGATGTGGTGCACCCGCTCTCAATCCAGCTTGAAGTAGCGGGCGCCATGGGTAAGCTGCCCATCCACTGCCCTAGCCACACAATGCAGGTGCACGCCAAAGATGATGTGACCACGCTCTCGCTGTTTGGTGAAGCGTTTCTAGACCGTGATGTGGTGCTGCTGATTGACGAGGTACCCCAGCAACAGGTGGCAACGCTCACGCAAGATGGTGAAGAGTTTCCTGCCCTGCTGAGCATTACGCCCACGCTATCGGCAGACGCCGCGGCTAGTGCGTGCGAGATTCAGCTGAAGGTCTTGGTGGCCCAATCATCGCAAAGGGAATGCCTGGCGTATGAAATGAATGAAGGTCCAAAAGAACATCGTGGGCTGCGAGCATCGGACAAAGCACATTGCAGACGAGATCTTCAAAGTCCTGCG